>WNGG01000294.1_pt1 | contig 52763 bp, 45 predicted proteins | sample 5400661 | NCBI WGS metagenome assembly WNGG01 (sample SAMN13153372, study PRJNA577476) | soil metagenome | isolation source: 100 cm soil or saprolite under Garry oak tree replicate 1 | place: USA:California | collected 2016-06-15 | reverse complement strand
GAAAGTTTCAATTCCAAGCGGACTTCCCAAGCCATTTCACCGTTGATAGCACGCACGGCAGGAATAGCGGCATTGGCGTTTCAATTCCAAGCGGACTTCCCAAGCCATTTCACCCAACATTCCAGACTGCTCTAGAATGTGACCGTATTTGTTTCAATTCCAAGCGGACTTCCCAAGCCATTTCACCCACACGTATACGCAAGTGATGAGGTTCAACCTTGCTGGTTTCAATTCCAAGCGGACTTCCCAAGCCATTTCACCCAAACTCCTTGCCGAGCATCCCGCTATTCTCTATTCATTTCAATTCCAAGCGGACTTCCCAAGCCATTTCACCCTGTACGGTTTCTAGTATAGCATGGGAGGCGAGATTATGCAATAGTTTGCGAGGCGCACTTTTTTTGGCGGATTTTGGCCCAAAAAGCGATGCCTTTTTTCAGACCATCTTCGCTTCAAGCTACTGCGGGAGCCATGCGAGGGGTCACGCTCAAAAACTCCATCACTGCGCCCCTCGCGGATTGCTTAGCTTAGCTCACCAGGGCATCAGCTTCTGGTCGGTCTGCTTGCTCGGACTCCTTCTTGCTCTTTCTCCGACCCTTATCCTGTGCTAGCAGACCGATGCCACTGCATGCTAAGGCCGTGCCTGTCAAATAGCCACCGATAAGATCAGTAAACAAATGTAGCCCTATATAGAAGAGGGTAAAACCACCTCCGAAAGCAATTACCAATGCTACGACCATCAGTAAGGCTCGCAAGATGCGATACCTCACATGCCGCCAGATCAGCCAGCAGGCAATCAGGCCAAGGAAGCACCAGCGTATAGCGTGACCACTAGGGTAGCTGTAGGTGTAGGGAGTTTCTTCATCTATAACTATAGGCATATTGGCTGCATATTGTTCTTTCCTGATACGTCCAGGATGTGCAAGGGGAGCTTGCCACCACATACCCAGACCGATCAGGATTTTTGTTGAGCGAGATTGATCTGATATTTGTGGACAATAGAGATTATCCATGCCCACATGCAGCCTTGCGGGCACCGGTTGGGCGATTTGTTGTTTGCCCACATACTCAATACCTACACCAATGAGCAGCAGCAGGAAAAGGTAGGGCAGGACACGATAGCGATATTTCAAGAAGAGACAGGCTAAACACAGTAGAAAGGCAAAGAAGAGACTATCGCCTATCTCCCCAAATTGTTTCCATTCGTGGAACACACAATCCAAACCGTTAAGCGGACGGTGGAGCAGCCATTGTTCCTGGTAGAGTGTGAAGTAGGTGAAAACGCCTGAGACCAAAATAATAGTATAGACAGTGAAGAGGATAAGCAGCACTGCTGCCAGCATAAACCATTTTTGCGAGGCTGAGAGACCTTTTAATGCTATAAACACTCTGATATGTTCCATTCCTAAACAAAAATCTTAGAGGTCTATTATAACAGGATTCTAGTTGTCAGACAAAAAAGGTGATTTTTGGGTCTCCTCACGGGTGCGCATCATTTTCTGGCATGGCTGGGGCAAGCCCAGCCACTACTATACCACACAAGGGTGCTCGTGGCCGTGGTATAGTAGTGGCTGGGCTTGCCCCAGCCATGTTCACTCTCCTTACTGTTGCCGCCAAGCAAGCATCCATACAACTGTAGCAATAACAGAAGGTGATTGTATAATTATCACTTTAATAGGATTAAAAAATTTATTATTGACACAATAATAAAGATAATTTACAATATACTTAACGACCTATTTTCTTATTTATTGATTTGTATTATGTTTATTTCAATTTTGTCAGAGGAGGCTACTATGTCTACAGACCAATTCAACAGGCAGATGGGGCAATCTGTTGGAGCTAAATTACGAGCTGCCCGTCAAGCTAAGAGATACACTCAAAGTAAACTTGCTTGGCCTGATTTCTCAGTCAGTTACATATCCGCTATTGAGCGCGGCCAGATTCATCCTTCATTACGAGCCTTGGAGATTCTCGCCCGCCGTCTCGATTTGTCCTCGACCGACTTCTTACCAGACAAGTCGCCAGATAAGTCAGCTGGCGACGCTGTTGTCAATAGCTCTCTCAGTGAAGAAGAAGCTATTGCCTTAGCTCTTGTAGAAGCACAAGTCTCTATCTTAGCAGATAATCCATTCGTAGCCATCGATCTTTTGCGTGAACTGCCCTCTATGCGTCTATCGAAGTCACAGAAATTACAACATGCCTTTTTACTTGGGTGGGCGTATCTATTGACTGGTCAGTTGCAGCAAAGCGTGTTGTCACTTGATGAGGCGAAAAAGATGGCTGTTGAGCAGAAAGATAGTTATAGTCATATCCGTATTCATCATTTATTGGGGCTGGCTTACGCTGCTATGCATAATTATGCTCGCGCACTTCAATGTCATCAGAGTTGCCTTGCCTTGCTAGAAAAAGCTCAGCCAGCCGATTCCTTTTTCCTTCGCTATGTCTATAGCTATCTAGGACAACACTATATGCAAATGCATGACTCTACCTCTGCCATTGAGATGTTTCGCCAAGCCATTGCCGTAACTGAGCAAGTCAATGAGCCGACACAAAAGCAGTCGCACTATTTGCATATGTGCCAGCACTATGCCCGTGCTCAGAATTATCATCTAGCAGCCCTGTATGCCCATAAATACTCCTATCTCCATGATCAGCAAAGCAGTATAGCTGTGCAGAGCGAACTCTATCATTATCTCGGTCAGGCTCTTCTCAAAGAGGATCAGGAGAAGGCTCGTGCATATCTGGAAGAGGCGTTACAACGGAACCACCACACACATGAGCCCTTGACCCGGGCCAGCCTCACGATCCATCTCGCCGAGTGGTTTCTTGTGCATAATGAACTTGACGAGGCAGCTCATCTGGCACACGAGGCAGCCCTCCTTGCCCTATCTGATGACACGCTCATTGCCGTGGACATCCGTCTCATATCAGGGCGTATTTCCTATGCTCAGAAACGCTATGATGAGGGAAATAGATGTTTTGAAGAAGGACTACAAATGCTAGAGCGGCTGCACATGTATGATGAGCTATCCGATCAATCCGCCGCCTATGCCCAATTGCTGGATGAGCGCAATAAGCCACAGGAGGCCATTACCTATTATAAACGGGCCATTGAAAGTCGTCGCAGACGCCATCCATAAAATATGTCAGGGCATCCCAGGTGCTACTGGAATGCCCTGACATATTTTATAGAAAGTATTCATACTGGGCGTACCTCTATCAAAGAGAACAGAACTTCCAACAGGTTGTGATCATCGGTATTGGAGAGTTGCAAATCTGTGTAACCGAGGGTAGTAGTCAGGGTGCCATCGGCTGCCACCGCTGTCTCAGAGCGAATGGCACGAGGGTTGCCATCCAGCCAGCGCACAGGCTCAAGCAGTGAGCCCAGAGGTATCGAGATGGTCAGGTAGTGACCACGCAAAGAGGCGTCCAGGTCTTCTAAATGCAATTGGAGAGCTTCGCCGTCTTGGGTAATCCGACCCTCAAGAGGGTGAGCTTGCAGGTAAATCGCGGGTTCGCCGCCAGCTTTCCTGGTGGAGCGTGCAGCTGTATTGGCACCTCGACGCACCACCTTACCCCGTCGTGGCCCGCCCGCACCAACGAGCGGGGTATAGGCATGGGTAGCTGGTGGGTACTCGCCGGGGCTTTGAGGGCCATCAAACAGAGTAGCCACACGCACCAGTTCTTTAAGGGCTTGGGGACGCATGCCGCCCTGATGAATATGTGTGCTCACACGCATAGCGTGCTGTAACAGCGAACGGGCTAAAGCATCATTGTCTCTATGCTCATGACGAGCCTGGTGCAGTACAGCCTCTGCTTGGCGGATCAACATCTGACACAGCTTCACAAGTGTCTTCGCTGGAATAGTCGCCAGGGGACGTGTGCCTTGATTAACGAGCGGAATGCTCTCATCCACTGTAAGAGCATAGCCCAAAGCATCATATATTTCGAGGTAAGCGGTATGACAGGTTGGACAACTCGCCAGGTGATAGAGCAGTGGAGCATAGCGCAGTGTTGCCTGCGGATCCTTGCGCAAGAGGGCCATAGCAAAATCGGGAATCTGCTGATAAAAATGTGGATGATAGGTATTCTCGTCTAAAGAAACGGTCGCTGACGTATCGCCAGTAGCCGTGGAAGAAGTCTCTGGTAGAGGAGAGGTTAAAACGTGCTCTAACCAGCGTGCCAGTTTGGCAGGTTCGCTCATCGAACTCTCAAATTGCTTGTGATCGCTCATAGTTTGACCTTTCCTGAGCTAGTAAGGCACCTTACTCTTCTTCTTTATAAAAACGTGTGAGACGCTTTTTTTGCGTCGATGTCATACGTACAGCATCAACACCTACGTTTTTCTGGTCAAGTATGCCTTCAGCAACTAGTTGATTCAGGCCTATCTGGACATCGCTTTCGGAAAGATCATCCTGTGCCAGGGTCTGAATATCTACAACGAACTCATTAGAAGGAGTATCATGTACTCCATATTCAGTCAGACGTAAAGCAACCATTACGACCAAATTGGTGCTACTTTCTTGCAAGCAATGGCGGAGCTTTTTATGTGCATGATCTTTATGCTGGCTTGCATGCTGGACAGGTGTGTTCAGGTCGGGGGAGAGATGTTGCTCCTGAAACTCAGTGAGGACATCTTGCAGCAATGCAGTGGCATCAAACTCTTGCAACTCGCCCAACATAGCTTGCAATTGATGCGGGGCAGCTCCCAGTTCTTTGATGCAGTGCTTGAGCAACTGGCGTAGTTCTTGCTGGGAGCTTGCAGTCAGCACAATCTCTTCAGGCGTCGGGAAGGGATTGGGGCCCCACGCAGGTTCAACTACATCATTTAACAGGTCATTCTCACCCTCCGCCTCTTCTGCCGCCTCCATACTGTTGAGAGAGGTAATTGGCAAATGCTTTCTACGCAAGCGATCAATGGCTTTATTGCGAATACTGCGGTTCAGAAAGGCATAAAACTGAGCATTACTCAGGTGGTCCAAGGTGGTTAGCGGTGTGCTATCACCACCACCCAGCAAGCCCATGCGTAGCAGTTGCTCGACAACATGGTCTACCACGATATCGAGCTCCAAGGCGTCAAATTTAAGCGACTGCAAAAAGCGTTGCGCATGTCGGATAAGATGTGCATAAAGAGCAGGATAGGTCTCATCAGGTTTATAGCGAAGATCGCGTGCCGTGAAGGGCATAGAAAAACCTCCACAGTGCTTAAGTGAGAACTGCTGTGTTACAATAAACGCGACAAGAAGATACTCTTGTCGCGTTTATTGTAACACAAGTAAACATGACAACCGCAAGGTTGCCTGCCTGGGCTATGAAAGTGTGTTACTCAATATCTCCTCGCTTACCCTGGCGCTGGTGATCGTAAGCCTTCTTAATGGCATTGAGACTGCGCTGCACTTCGTTGCGCTCTTCCAGAAGATTAGCATAACGGAAGTATGCAGTGGCTGCCACCTCGTGAGCATGAGAGGTGTCGAGCAGAGCTAAGGCTTCCTCAAAGAGCTGATCGGCAGCAGCATAATCGCCAGTTTCATGGCGCAACTGTGCAATGGCCATCAATGCCTGTCCCTGAGTTTGCGCATCGCCACTCTGACGTGCAAACTCAAGGGCCTTCTGCGCTTCTTGCTCGGCTTCAGTAGTTTTGCCGCGCTTCAACAGCAGTTCCGCCAGGGAGGTGTGGCAGGTGGCAGACGAAATTGGATCGTTCAATTCATGCTCGATAGCAATCGCTTGCCGGTATTCTTGCTCGGCTGCATCAAAGTCGTCTCGCCGTTCCAGAGCCTTTCCCAGACGCTGGTGCGTCATACCAACCAGACGTTGCTCATCGCGCATTTCATACAAAGCCAGACTGCGTAACGCATAACTACTCGCCATGTTGAGCTTGCCAGCCTTCTTGTAGTTCTGGCTGATCTCCATGTACCTTTGTGCAAAGCTCTGGGTATCACGATGCATTTCATCAAACGTGTGCAGGGCTTTATGATAGCATGCTACCGCATTTTCCAGATCAGCCAGGCGGAAGTAGTCATTGGCCAAATTGCTATAGACTTCTAGTGAAAAAACAGGATCATTGATTGAGCCATTTTCAATTGCACGCAAACACCTTTGATGATTTTCAATCGCTAAGGTGTAGTTATACAATAAGTAATAGGCTTTCCCCAATAAACTGCGGGCGCGTTCTGTATATTCACTGTCATTGAGACCTTCGCCTTGCGTGACGGCAGCACGTAAATCAACTACAGCTTCCTGGTACTCATTTAATCCTAAATGTATCTGGCCCTGCAACAGGTAGAAACGATAGACTTGATCAGTTGTAATCCGTTCAGGTTGGATAGGTGCCAGGAGCTGTCCCGCTTCTTTGAACGCTCCCTGCTGGATCAAGACATTTGCTTGCAGCAAATCTATATCGACTTTTTGATCCGGTCCTGCATCAGCGGGTGAGTAACCCACTGTTCGCGCCTCCGCTGCTCCAGCTGGAGAGCCTTCAAGCAGAAAAGTTAGGGGCACATCTAATCTGCGTGCAAGGATGGAAAGAGCCTTAAGCGAAGGACGAATCTTTCCACGTTCAATAGCCGAGATATACGAGATCGAAAACTCGGGGGCAGCGAGTTGAGCCTGGGTCATCCCCAGCCGGGTACGTACCTCTCGTATATTGGTACCTACCCGTGCTGCTACAGCTTTACCAACATTAGCAGTCTCAGTAGTGGGGGGCATAGAAACCTTTCCTTTCGATTCTTTGTTGAGCTTCCTACTTTTTCCTTTCAAGAAAACCTGCAAGAGTCTTCCTTGAACTCTTAACCGATCATTCTTTTCAGGTCCTTAACAAAAGGTCATCTCCATTGAGCCTCTATATAAGGAATATCAGATGCTACAAATCACATTGGTAACGAAGCCCTATTCTTTCATGGCTCTTAACTCTATATCAACACATATATCCTTTCCTAACTTGTTTTCCTTAAATGCAGCCAGGAAAGGTCTCGTCTCTATCTTGGCAGTGTTTGATTATTGTCAACTAAAGGAGACTCGTCTCCCACATCTTGTGTTTAAGGTTCAGCTTGCAACACAATATGTAGTAGGCAAATAAAAAGTGCAAAGATAGAGGTCTCATCTACTTAAGAGTAAAAGCTATATCGAATAAGACGTTCTCATAATCATTATATACTAAATACAAGAAGAAAGTCAATATAATAGTTGAAAAATAGCCAAGGAAAAAAAGAAATTTTGTGATGTACTCATGCTCCCTTTTTACTTCTTTACGGCAAACTAGGATTTTGTTAAAAAAATATAAAAAAACCGCTATATTCTGTGGGTTTTTATAGAAGTATATGGCAAATTGTCTATACAAAGCTGCTTTTTTTCCATCACAGGATAGACACACCTTCTTTATATTTATCCCAGCAGCTTTTATACAAGTGTAAGACAAGCAACAACTATTTTTACTGCAAAACATCTAGATCACTTCTGCCCCTGCGATGACTATGATATACTCACCCCTCACCTTCGTTTCTTCCAGTGTACTCAGCAATGCTGAGAGGGTGCCACGCTGGACTTGTTCGAACATCTTGGTGAGATCATTGCAGAGAGCGGCTTTGCGGTCGCCGTAGACACTTAAGGCATCCTGGAGGAAGGCTAGCAGGCGGTAAGGACTTTCATAGAAAATGAGGGTATGTGGGGAGTCTTTGTCAATTGCCAGAAATTTGCAACGCGCCACCGCTTTACGCGGGGGAAAGCCTCGGAAGGTAAAGCTATGTACGGGGAGGCCAGATAAGACCACGGCCATGATCAAGCCGGTAGGGCCAGGTATCATCGTGACCTCAATGTTAGCACGGATAGCCCGCCGCACCAACGTAAAGCCAGGATCAGAGATGCCGGGCGTACCCGCATTCGTGACAACGGCCACCGATTTTCCTTGAAGCAGCAACTCTTCGATACGTGTACCGGCCTGTTGTTCATTATGCTCATGGAAAGCCATCTGTGGTTTAGCAATATTAAAGTGTTTGAGCAACAGGCCAGTTTTACGAGTGTCTTCACTGGCAATAATATCGACTGTACGTAACGTCTCAAGAGCGCGTAGTGTGATATCGCCTAAATTGCCAATCGGTGTCGCAACAAGATAGAGCATCTTAGCGGTCAACCTGTGCTTTCTGACGGAGTTGCGCTAGACGATCCAGCACATCTTGACGTTTGATCTTGAGTGTATGTGTGCGGGGAAAGTCTTCACCAGACCAGATGGTGAAGCCGCGTATCTGTTGATGCGCTGCCAGTTGTTTGTTGGTCTGTTGCACTGCTTCCTTTGCTTTGCTGGAATCGTCCATGAGCAACACCGCATGCACCTGTGGTCCCTGTTCTTGTTCCATCAGGCCTAGCACTACGGCATCCTTTACAAGTGGATGAGCTTGCAAAGTGTTTTCAATATCTTCGGGATAGACATTCAGGCCGTTCGCCAGCACGATGAGATTTTTCTTGCGTCCCTTCAAATACAGATTGCCTCGCGCATCCATCTCTCCCAGGTCACCTGTGTGATACCAGCCATCTTGAAAAACGGCGGCGGTCGCCTCGGGATTTTTCCAATAGCCGCGAGCCACATTCGGCCCACGCACCAGAATCTCATGATCATCAGCGAGACGTACCTCTACGCCCGGCAGGGGCTTCCCCACAGAGCCAAAGGTATGTTCGGCATAGGGCGTCACCGAAATCACCGGGGCGCATTCGGTAGCTCCATAACCCTGCATAACCCGGAAGCCCATATTTTCCCACTTTTGGGCAAGTGTCGGTGGTAAATACGCTCCCCCACTGACAAAAAAGCGGAAATGTCCCCCAAACCGTTTGTGGACCGAGCGGAAGAGTAGGCGTCGCCAGGTAAAAGGTACATGCGAAGCGATTTTCAGCAATTGCTCAAACTGTTTCTCCTTCTTCTGCCGTCGCACCTCGCGCTCGATACCATTGAGGAAGAGTTGCAGGGCTTGTGGCACCAACACCATACAGGTCACTTGCTGTGTATTCAGCAGCCTGAGCAACGTTTCAGGAGCTAACGAGCGAGCGTATACAATACTGGCCCCGCTTGAGAGAAGGGCTACTTCAATGCTCAGTTCAAACATATGACTGAGTGGCAATATCGAGAGTGCGCGGTCGTTCGCTTGAATGTTGACTACACGAACAGCAGCCTCAGCATTGCTGGTTATGTTGGCATGTGTGAGCATCACACCCTTTGGCTGTCCAGTCGTACCAGAGGTGAAAACGATCTCTGCTAGATCGTCGCTCTGAACCGTCGGAAGTTTGCTGGTGTCCAGCGTTTCCTGTGGAAGTGCATCAATATCCACCAGAGGCAGCGTCGTCTTTTTTAAGCTGCTATACTGTTTTTGCGTCGTGATCAACAGTTTTGCTTCGGTCGTCTCAGCGACCCGCTTCAGGAAATCCTCTCTGCTGTTCACATCCAGTGGAACAACAATCACGCCAAGGAGCAATGCTCCCAAATAAGCAACCATCCAGTCAGAGCGGCTAGCTGACCAGAGCACAATACAGTTCCCCTTTTCAAGCCCTTGTCCCTGTAAATAACCGGCAAAGCCCTGCACGCGCTCCTGGAGTGCCCCGTACGTCAGTGTTGCTATACGAGAGCCTTCAACCGGCTCCAACAGTGCAGGGTGGTTACTGTACCGTTCTACCGAAGTCGCAAAAAGTTCATTAATAGTTTGCATAACCCCCCCTTGATCGTCTATCTCGCATATGCTTCAGCCAATTCTACCACAAAGGGATGCCAGAAATGTAGAAAGGTGCAACGCGTTGCACCTTTCTACATTAAATCCCCATCACACCCACAAGCTCTTTCACTGCATCAGCCGACTTCTGGAGCAAGGCACGTTCATTTTGATCCAACTCGATCTCAATGATCTGCTCCAAACCCTTGGCGCCCAATTTGACCGGTACACCGACAAAGAGGTCGTGGATGCCATATTCACCTTGCAGATACACGGCACACGGCATGATCATCTTCTTGTCAAGCAAAATAGAATCTACCATTTGTAGCACCGAAGCCGAAGGGGCGAAGTAAGCACTCCCTGTACCCAGCAGTTTGATAATCTCAGCCCCGCCGTCGCGGGTACGCTGTACAATCTGTTCAATGCGCTCGGCCGACATCAACTCAGAGATAGGCACACCTGCCACTGTACACATACGCGCCAGAGGCACCATCGTATCCCCGTGACCGCCGAGGACATATGCCTGCACATCATGCACCGAAGCGCTCACTTCCTGGGCAATAAAAGTGCGGAAACGTGCTGTATCCAGCACACCGGCCATCCCAATCACACGCTCGCGCGGGAACTTACTGACATGCAAAGCCAGTTGGGCCATTGCATCCAGAGGGTTTGTGACCATAATCATGATACAGTTAGGAGAATACTTGACCACCTGCTCCGTCACCTGAGCCACAATCTCTTGATTTTTCTTCACCAGATCATCACGAGTCATCCCAGGTTTACGTGGAAAGCCCGATGTAACCACCACAATATCAGAATTGGCCGTATCAGCAAAGTCATTAGTACCCGTTACCAGCGAATCGTAGCCAAGCACCGGTCCGGCCTCCAGCATATCCAGTGCCTTCCCTTGCGGCATATTCGGCACAATATCAAACATCACAACATCGGCATAATCCCGCTCGGCCAGACGCTGTACCAGCGTACTGCCCACAAAACCAGCACCTACGACTGTTATCTTACTTCGCATCCTATTATCCTTTCACTGACAAACTTGCGGACGACGCCCTTGTCATCCTGGAACGCTCATACACCCCTATTGTATGCTCTATATACTCAAAATGGCAAAATAGCAAGGATAGTGAATCTGCTCAAGAGTATTGAGCAGATTCACTACCAACACTTCCTTACCCTACCACATCATTTGATGTAACTGTTATAATAGCGTTGGTGGTAGATTGGCGATGGAAAAATTTCTGTAAAGAATGGAGAAAAGATGCGTCGTATCTTTCTACGTGCTACTCTGGTATCTGTCTTGTTAAGTTTCGTGTTTAGCACACCCCAACAATCAGCACAGGCTGCCTCCTTCTCACAAGATCAGGGAGACCCCTATAGTGTTCTCGGTGTTCCCACTATCAGTCCTGCTTTTATCAACTCGGTGCTGGCAGCCGCTCATTCACCTGCTGTAGGTAAGGGGCAGGCCCTCTACGATGACGGAGTGAAGTATGGCATCGACCCTGTCTTCGCTCTAGCCTTCTTCGAGCACGAAAGCTCATTTGGCACCACCGGTATAGCTCGTTACAGCCTCTCACTCGGCAACTTACGCTGTATACCGGGCGCTGTCTGTCGCGACAATTTTGCTTGGTTTCCTACCTGGGAAGCTGGCTTTGAGGCATGGTACCAACTCATACTCTATGGCTATGTTGGTGGTGCCGTGACCATCCCCATTGTCGGCCATACCTGTGTTACTCTGGCACAAATTATTCCGGTCTACGCCCCTGCATCCGATCACAACGACGTCCCGGCCTATATCGCTGCGGTAGAATCATCCGTAGACACATGGCGATCTGAACAGGGTACGTTCTCCTACACACCGTCACCAAGTGGGACGCCAACATCCTCCACGCTCGTCAATCCATATCGTGTCCGTGGCAAGCCCACCATCACGGTTGCTTTCATTAACAGGCTACTGGCTGCTGCCCATTCTCCAGCAGCAGGCAAGGGGCAAGCCCTCTACGATGACGGAGTGCGCTATGGGATTGATCCCGTGTTTGCCCTGGCCTTCTTCATGTACGAAAGCAAGTTTGGCACTCAAGGCCTAGCTCAAGTGACTCATGCCCTCGGCGCATTACGTACGCCCATCACCCCCACCTGTCGTTGTCAGGCCTATCAAGGCGTGCGCCAGTATCAGTTCTGGGAAGACAGTTTTCTCGACTGGTATGATCTGATCCGCAACTGGTACGTCAATCAATGGCATCTCACGACCGTCGATCAGATCGTGCAGGTCTATGCCTCTGCCGGAGGTAGCAAAGCGGTCAGCACCTTCACCCAGGTCATCAAACATGCTGTCGACGCCTGGCGTAAGGGGAAAACACCTCCTCTCATCACCGAAACTCACGTGTTCCCAGACTATACACCCGGCAGCGAAAACGAGCGTGTGCCACACGGGTAGGTCTTTAGTTTAATGCCTGTCATCCTTCGCTTCGCTCAGGATCTGGCTCGCCCGACGCCGAGATCCTTCGCTTCGCTCAGGATGACAGCCAGGACACCACTCAAGTCCGCTCACGGGAGGTCTTATCTCCAAACGTCTCCCTGATCATTGGATAGCTTGTTGGTGCGCGGAGACTATGTTAAGATAGATCATGGAACTAAGACAAGAAGGTGGGAGCGTAGGAAGCCTGAAGAAGCGACCGCGAGACCTGAAGGGAGTAGAACATGGCCAAAGAAATTTCAGATGAGGTAGCATACTACTACGATTTCTACCCCACCGAGGAGGATTTGATGGGGGACAATTCGATCCATCTCGACTTGATGATCTATCTGCTGCTCGTGCTCAGATGGCTCTTTCATGAGCAACAGTGCGCAGTGTATGGCAACCTCAATTTCTATCAAACGTCAGACCCGGAAGAAAATCCGGTAGTACCCGATGTGGCGGTGATCAAAGGGGTGGATTACCAGGATAGGCAGAGTTGGAGCATCGGGCGGACGGGCCCCGCTCCGCAGGTGGTCTTCGAGATCGCCTCGCCCAAGACGTGGCTCCGCAACGATCTCCAGGACAAGCCGCGCCGCTATGCACGCATGGGCGTGCAAGAATACTTTGCCTACGATCCCAATGAGCCTCCCATTCTCAAAGAGCGACCGCAGCGGCTCTTTGGCTGGCGGCTCGATCCTCTCAGACGCGAGATGCGTGAGATGCCCTTGCACCCAGACGGCAGTCTCTGGAGCATTCACCTGAACAGCTTTCTGGTGCCAGATGGCAAATATCTGCGTCTCTATGACCAAGATAGGAACAAGCGTCTCACCAAAGAGGAGGCCGAAGCAAAACGAGCTGCAGCATTGGCTGAGAAACTGCGCTCACTGGGGATAGACCCTGATCAGTTATAAGGTGCTACTTTGAGGATCCGCCCCTACCCTGTTCTTTGGGAAAGAGCCTCATTCCCCAAATTTTTCTCACTCCTCCTCCTCAGGCAAACGAATCAGAATCGACTGTCCCTCGACTCTCACGGGATAAGTCAAAATATCCTGGCGTGCTGGCCCGCGCATCACCTTACCCGTGCGTACATTAAATTGCGCCCCGTGCCATGGACAGGTAACCACCTCACCTTCCAGGTCTCCCTCGCTCAATGGGCCGCTAATATGCGTACAATTATCGGTAAACGCACAAATCTCCCCATGCACCTTCGCCAGACATATCGGCTCCCCATCTACCTCCACCGCCATCATCTGCCCTTCCGCTACCTCATCAACATCCGCTACTTTCATAAAGTCGGTCATACATTTCGTTCCCCGCTCATTCATCATCCTGTGGCTTCTCCAACCCCCCCTGCGCCAGCCCTCGATGCAGAACCCGCAAGGATAAAAACGCACACTTCGTGCGTGCCGGACTGATGGGAATACCCAACGCCTCCAAAATATCATCCTTGCCTAGTTGCACCACCTCCTCCACCGACTTCCCCTCAATCATCTCTGACAGCATAGAGGCCGAGGCCTGGCTAATCGCACAGCCGCGCCCCTTAAAGCGCACCTCGGCCACATGATCTCCTTCGACCAGCAAATCCATAGCCAGTTGATCCCCACACAATGGATTTGAATCTTCGGAATGCACCGTCGGCTCTTCCAACGTTCCATAATTGCGCGGATTGCGATAATGATCCAATATGTACTCTCGATACTCCATTGACATAGGCTCATCCTCTTCTGTCCCATTAGGGTGCGCGTGCGATTTTTGCCAGTTGGCAGAGTGACCACGAGGGTCGCCCCTACATGTCGAGCAGAACCGGCAGAACATGTAGGGGCGACCCTCGTGGTCGCCCTTCACGAACCCCAGCTTCGGTATCCCTATCACACCTACAAACTAAAAATCTGTATGGCTCTCTGTAATCCCTCCACCAGTACATCGATCTCTTCCTTCATTGTATACACATAGAAGCTTGCTCGGGCCATGGCGACTACATTCAAACATTCCATCAACGGTTGCGCACAGTGATGACCAGCGCGAATAGCTACTCCCAGTTCCTGATCGAGAATAGAAGCCAGATCATGCGGATGAATATCCCCTAACGTAAAGGAAACAACGCCACCACGCTGTGCTGGCTTCGGCCCATAGATGGTTAATCCAGGCACGGCCTGTAACTGCTCCAGCGCATACTGCGTCAGTTCCTGTTCATGTCGCCGTACGTTTTCCATCCCCAAGGCATTGAGATAATCAATCGCTGCACCCAACCCAATGCTCTCGGCAATGGCTGGCGTACCAGCCTCAAACTTCCAGGGCAGTTCATTCCACGTCGCATCACGCAAACTCACCGTGCGAATCATATCTCCACCGGCCATAAATGGCGGCATGGCTGTCAGCAATTCACGCTTCCCATACAGCACTCCAATCCCCGTCGGCCCCAGCATCTTGTGCCCACTAAAACATACAAAGTCAGCATCCAGCGCCTGTACATCCACCGGCATATGCGGTACGCTCTGGGCTGCGTCCAGCAATACCGTTGCTCCTGCCGCATGGGCCTGGGCAATCATCTCCTGCGCCGGATTGATCGTGCCAAGCACATTAGACATATGCGTGAAAGCCACCAGCTTCGGTTGCTCTTGCAACAATTGCGCGTAAACATCCAGGCGTAACAGCCCATCGTCGGTAATCGGTACAAACTGTAGACGTGCCCCGGTGCGTTGTGCCAGCAGCTGCCAGGGGACCAGATTACTGTGATGCTCCATCTCCGTCAGCACAATCACATCGCCTGCCGCAATATGGGCATTCCCCCAACTATACGCCACCAGATTGATACTCTCCGTGGTATTGCGCGTGAAGATAACTTGCTTGGCTTGGCGTGCATTGATAAAACGCGCCACCTTTACCCGTGCCTTCTCCATCGCCGCCGTCGCCTCTTCACTGATCTCATAGACCCCACGATGGACGTTGGCATTGTACGTCTCGTAGTACGTACTTATGGCCTCGATCACCGCCCGCGGCTTCTGTGAGCTGGCCGTGCTATCCAGGTAGACGAGAGGTTTCCCATGCACCTGCCGCTCCAAAATAGGAAAATCCTTGCGAATATCTTCAGTTGTACGCCCAACTTTATTCGTACCTGTAGTTCTGTCCGACGTTAGCATAATTCAACCTGATTTCTTTCAAGAAAGAAGTATCTCCACATGTGCTGTGCATGCACAGCACATGTGGAGATACTTCTTTACTAATATTCAGTCAGCTGAATCTCTTCCTGAACCTTTGTATCATCCAAATGGACAGCGGCTTCATCCACACCTTCGATCTCCCAGCGTTCCTGGGCATCGACCCACGTATCGGCCTCGGTCTCGTAGGCACCACGCATACGCCGCACAATACTACGACGTAAACGCACACGCAGGTTCTCTAATGGGATGCGCTGTAACACCGGCTCAAAGAAGCCCTGCACAATGATACGCTCGGCCTCCTCACGCGCAATACCACGTACCATCAAGTAGAAGAGTTGCTCTTCATCGATCTGGCCTGTCGTCGCACCATGACTGGCACTCACCTCGTTTGCCCCGATCTCCAGGCTCGGAATCGACTCAGCGCGGCACTCATTGCTCAGCAGCAAGGTATGGTCCGAAAGGAACGAAGCAGTCTGCTGGGCCTTGGGTCGCACCCGTATCAGACCCTCGAACTCAACACGCGACTTATCGGTCAGCACACCTTTCACCATCGTCTCAGCATTGGTAGCAATAGCCGCGTGATCGGAAAGTGTGTGCATGGCAAAACGCTGATCGTTATCTGCAAAAAACACCCCAACCAGTTCGGTCACGCTACCGTTGCCTTGCAAGGTCGAGCCAATGTTTGCCAGGGTCAGCTTGCTTCCCAGATCGGCCAGTACCCATGTCGTGCTGGCATCCTGCTCATGTAGAGCATTCTTATTGGTGACATTCCATACATTCCTACCCAGGTCCTGCAAGTTGCTGAACTCCACACGGGCCGCATTCTTGGCATACACCTCCACCACATCATTCAGCAAGGCCGACTGCTCTTCCTCAAAGTCCGAATTGTATTCGTTGACAAAGCGCACGCTACTCGTCGCATCCGCGATAATCAGCGTATGCGCAAAAGTGGCTGAAGCTGGCGCATCAATCCAGATTTGTGAGAGAATAGGCTGCTCTATCTCAACACCCTGGGGAACGTAGAGGAAAACACCACCACTCCAGAAGGCCGCGTGCTGAGCCGTATACTTATTTTTCTCCGCTGGTATGCACTGAGTCATGAAGTGCTGCTGCACCAGTTCAGGATACTCACGTACTGCTGTATCCAGATCGGTCAGAATAACACCTTGACTCTTCAATTCCTCGTTCAGTTCGATATGCACGACCGAAGAATTGCGCTGTACAATTAAACCGCTACGCTCATTGACCAGCACCTCTTGCAAAGACTGCTCGATCACTGCTGGCAATGTGCCGTCGCCATTGCCAGCAACATAAGGGGTGAGTTCCTGGAAATTGAAGTTTGCCAGCGTCCGTACCGTACCCAGGTCGCCGCGCCGTCCTAGTGGCGCAGCGGTCTGCTCATAGACATCCCAGGCGTGCAGGCGCTTTTGCAGCATCCACTCTGGCTCTCCCTTCTGGCGCGATAGCTCCTCTACCGCACTACGGGTTAAGCCACTTGCCGTAACGTTAGCCATTGACGCTCACCTCATTCTTGCTCTCTTCATCGGCTGGTCGTAGCCACTCGTAGCCCTTCTCTTCCAGCTCTAGAGCTAGCTCTTTGCCGCCAGACTTAACGATACGCCCATCGAACATCACATGCACATAGTCCGGTGTGATATAGTTGAGTATACGTTGGTAGTGCGTGATCAGCAAAACACCCAGGTTTGGCCCGGTCAAGGCGTTCACGCTCTCCGAGACAATCTTCAGCGCGTCAATATCCAGACCGGAGTCGGTCTCGTCCATCAAGGCAATTTCTGGCTCCAGCAGAGCCATCTGTAAAATCTCGGCGCGTTTCTTCTCACCACCGGAGAAACCTTCATTGATCGAGCGGTTGATAAAGCTATTATCTACCTTGAGCAGGCTCATCTTGTCTTTCAGCAACTTGCGGAATTCGCCGGGGGGAATGCTCTTGCGCTTTCCCATCTTTCCCGTTGGCTGTTCACCCTCTGCCAGAGGCTTGTTGCCTTCACGTACAGCCTCAAGGGCACGGCGCAGGAAGTTCGCCACGCTCACCCCAGGAATAGACATGGGATATTGAAAGGCCAGGAAGAGGCGCATGCGAGCACGGCGGTCAGGCGAATACTCTAAAATATTCTCGCCCTTGAACCAGATCTCACCTTCCGTCACTTCATAACGTGGGTTGCCCATAATCACATTTGCCAGCGTACTCTTGCCAGAGCCATTGGGGCCCATTAATGCATGAATCTCGCCCTGTTTCACTACGAGGTCAACGCCGCGTAAAATTGGCTTGCCTTCAATATTCGCATGAAGGTTCTTAATTACCAGTTCTGATCCCATATTACCGTATACATCCTTTTTAAAATCTATGGCTCCATATTCCAGGCTCAGGAGCCATGAACGTAGCCTTAATGAGTTAAGAAAGTGGGCGAACCTGTGGCGGCTCGCTTTCTTTTGCCGGTAGTGTAAACCCCAGATGGGACACTACCTGAATATCTGAAAGAGCAATAAAACGCGTAGTCGAAGCATGCTCTGTTTCTGGTGCCAAATGCACCAGATCGCCTAGCGTCATACCATCGAGGGTCTGGGCAACGGCATCGCGTACCTTTGCCCAGAGATAGCGGGTTTTGCATGAATCGAGAAAGCCGCAAATCTGCGACATTTCGCCCTCGGTGGCACAAATCATCGGCGCAATTGGCCCTTCGAGTACGCGCACAATCTCGCCCATGGTGATATCTTCCGGCCTGCGGCTCAAGCGGTAGCCGCCATGCGCTCCGCGTGTGCTGGCCACCAGAGGCGGCTCGGCCTCACGCAACAGCTTCACCAATTGCTCCAGGTACGCCAGTGGCAGCATCTCCGCCTGCGAAATATCGGCTAATGAACGCGGACGCTCACCATAGTGACGAGCGAGATCGACCATGATCCGCACGCCATATTCACCTTTTGTCGATACCCGTAACATCACGGCCGCCTCCCTTCTTTCTCATCGTCTTTGCTCACATTCAGTGTTTTCATTATCTTCTCTTATGGAAGGTTTGAATTAATCCGACGAATTCACTAGGATATATTTTAGCACCTGGACGGGAGAGCGTCAACTAGGGGATCAGGTTGGGGTGCGCGTCGGATTTTTGCGAAGCATGATGACGGCTTCCCGCCATGATGAGGGCCCCACCCCATGATGAGGGCCCCGCGCCATGATGAGGGCCCCACCCCATGATGACCGCAAGGGTCATCACTACTATATACGGTGCCTTCACAGGCCGACTCATTCGTATATAGTAGTGATGACCCTTGCGGTCATCCTGCTTGCGGTCATCCTGCTTGCGGTCATCCTGCTTGCGGTTATCATGCTCACCATGTCTCGCTACTTTCCTCCAAAAGCATCTCCTATCGTATACCTTGCTACCCCATAATTGCCCTCTCCATCCACTGCATACACAATGAGGGTATGTTTCCCCGCCGTTTGGTGTCGTATATCCAGTGTTCCTTGAGTACCGATATGGAGTGGTTTCTCTATGTTGTCTAAAAACCAGGTGATACGTGCGATACCTGTATTATCACTTGCCTCTGCCGCGTACTGTAGACGCCCTTGTCCCAAGGCATGTATGGTAATCGTTACCCGTGGAGCTATGCTATTGGGCGTTGCTGTACCAGTATAGGGACTCCAAGGGGCAGGAGTGAGAAACTCCTGGGCTGAAATGCTGCCGTACTCGCCACCGGGTATCCAGTTAATACCCACCAGGGTTAGCTCTGGATTCAAGATGTTTTGTCGATGACCACAGTTTTCACTGGCATCGTCATACATATATTCATACATTGGGCCAATCCCTGGTACGGGGTTGGCGGCCAAGTTTTCGGCGACACGACTATAGTGGTTGGCAATGCTTGGGTTCGCCTCAACACGCTCGCTGAAATTGCCGCTAATGGGACTGGTATGTGAGAAGAAATGCAGATCGAGCAGTTGTCGGCTATATGCTAGGGCTACCTGCGACAGATTAGCATCCATGCGTAGGGGTTGTAGATGCCGGTCGGTGCGTTCCAGATTGAGCAGGATAAACTGCTGTTGTGCCGGATCCAACTGGTAGAAATTGGCTGGCAAACGTAAGGGGCGCAGATGCTCCTGCTGGCGTGCATTATTGATAGCCGCTATGGTATTATGAGCATCGCCGGTGCTGAGATAATCGGGGTTAGCAGGTATATTTATGCAGCCAGAGATCGATACAGCTGCGACTGGTCTATGTTGATAGATGACGAGGATACCCAGAGATAAAGTAAGTATAGTAAGTAATACGAATGATATACGGAGCATAATGGCCTCTTTGATATATGTATATGTATTTATCTATCGACACAGATAACAGGATTTTTGAATCACTTTCTCCCCGTCTAAAGTCCTATCGTGAACACTCCTCCAGACGCATCATAAAAATCTGCTTCTCGCTTATTCTTTAGACAGTTACTGATACAGCAATTGAGATACGAAAGAAATAAGGAGAAGCCAAATGAATACAACCTTTATCACCGACCCCGATCAGACCCAAAAGCTGGTAAGAGAAGCTGATCCCGATCAGACGCCAGGGCTGGTAAGTGAAATCGACCCCGATCAGACGCCAGAGCTGAGAAGCATAGTCGACTCTGAGCCGACTCTAGGGCTGGCAAGTACACACACCCTTGAACTGGGCCAAAAGCCACAACGCCCAATTGTGATGGATGTGCGCAACATTACGAGAAGCCTTCCCCTCGGTCGTGAGCGCATCGAGATCCTCAAGGGCGTCAGCTTTCAGATTATGAGTGGAGAATTTGTCTCTATCGTAGGGCCATCCGGTTCAGGAAAAAGCACCCTACTGGGCATTATCGCCGGTCTGGACAATCCCACCTCTGGACAGGTGTTGATTGATGGCGTTGATATCACACGCATGACAGAAGGAAAGCTGGCCGTGGTACGCAACAGCAAGATCGGGATGGTCTTCCAGGCGTTCAACCTGATCCCGACATTGACTGCCCAAGAAAACGTTGAGGTTCCCCTTTATGTGGGTAAGCACAAAGGCTCACCGTCGGCACGAGCGCAGGAACTGCTAACTCTAGTCGGCCTCTCACACCGCCTCAACCACCGTCCCAATCAGCTCTCTGGTGGCGAGCAGCAGCGTGTAGCCATTGCCCGTGCGCTGGCAACCGATCCTCCCCTGGTCATTGCCGACGAGCCGACAGGCAACCTCGATGCCAAGAATGGCGAAAACGTCCTCAAACTTATCGCTGAACTACAGAAACAAACCGGTAAAACCTTTATCATCGCTACTCATGATCCGGTCGTCGCCTCCCATGCCGATCGCGCTATTCGTATCGTAGACGGCAGAGTCGCCCAGATCGATTTCTCCAACGGTGTTATTACCCAGTAGCTTTTACGGAACATGAAAGAAAGGATCATCACAATGAAAACTTCGATGTACTTTAACTATACTTCTCGTTCGCTGCTCCGGGGTGGGCAGCGCACAATCCTGGCAGTGTTCTGTGTAGCAGTGGGCGTCATGGCTATTGTGGCCCTGCAACTCGTAGGTTTCATGTTGCAAAACTCACTTACATCAAATGTTCGTGATACGAATGGTGGTGATATTGCGGTAATGACTCAGAGTACTCCGCTCAAAGAGAGTGACCTGTCCTTCTTTGCTCAGTTGCAGAGCAATGGCACGATCACCAACTATACGGCTGTGACCGGCGTCAATGGCTTTTTGAGTGCAGTGGCACCGTCATCACAGTCCTTTAGCGTCGAGGCGGTTGATCCCAATAACTATCCTGTAGTCTCGCAACCAGCATTCGTTACACCGGGCAATGGCAGCGTCGCGAGCCTGCTCACAAACAATCAAGTCATCGTTACCCAGAGTTTTCTCGATACGTATCATAAGCACGTTGGCGATACCTTCGATGTGTATATAAAGTCGCAGGCAGGCTCAGGTCGGACCCTGCATGTCACGCTGAGCGGTGTTGTCGCCAACACGGGTGTATTTGCCCAGGCAAGTAGCCTCGTTCTCATCTCGGCTCATGATTATCAGTCGGCAGCACCTGCTACTGCTGTGTCTTATAGTGGAGTGGATGTGACAACGGCCAATCAGGCGCATACCGACGCTGCCGTCAAGTCTATTAACCAGCAGTTCCCCCTGGCCTCGACACAAACGGTGGCCGACGCGCTGAAAACCCAGCAGTCTTCAATCGATATGATCAACAAATTCTTGGAGATTGCCGGTCTCCTCGCTCTCCTGATTGGTGGTGTAGGTATCGTGAATACGATGGGCGTTCTCCTTTCACGGCGCAAGACAGAGATTGCCATGCTCAAGACGGCAGGCTATCGCCGGGGAGACCTCTACCTGCTCTTTGGCCTGGAAGCTGGCATGCTCGGCCTGATCGGTGGAGTTGTGGGAGCGGCAGCAGCAATTGGCGTGAGTTATATAGTACGCGACCTGATGCAGAATCTCGGCGTAAATGTGCCGTTCATGCTGAACCCCTGGATTATCGCCGGTGGAGTTGCGGTTGGTTTTGCCACAGCTTTAATCTTCGGCCTGATGCCTATTGTGCAGGCGGCCAATATTCGCCCGTTGAATGTGATACGCGACCTATCATCGAACAAAGGCAAGAGCGGTGCGGCTCTGACAATTGCTCTGCTGGTCGTCCTATCCGTCCTGTTCTGTGTCATGGCAATTGTCATACTCAATAACGATGTGCTGCTGGGTATCGAGGCAGTATACGGCACCTTTGCCTTCCTGCTCGTACTGAGTGCGTTCTTCGGCCTGGTCGTCTTCATTGTCAGCAAATTGCCCGTACCGGAACATATGAATCTGAAGTACCTCGCTCTGATTCTTGTGGGTATGATAGCATCCATGCTGGTGTACCTGGAACTGCCGATCTTTGGTATACTCCTGTTCGCAGCTTCGCTGATGGGCGTAGTGGTAGTACTGTTACCGCGTTCCTGGAAGGTCAGCACAAAGATGGCTCTGCGCAATATCGGTCGCCAGCGCACTCGCACGACGACAACTGTACTGGCCCTGTTCATCGGTGTCTTCACTATCGGGTTGGTCCTTACGTTGGGACAAGATCTGCAAGCACAGATCAGCAAGGCATTTGCGCAAAGTTCGACATACAACGTCATTGCAATGACAACCGGCACAGATACGACGGCACTTCAGACTAAACTGAACACCATTCCTGGCGTCTCAAAGACTCGTACAGATACATTGACGCCAACGATGCCGACGGCCATCAATGGGCAGCCATTGCAAGAAGTGTTACCAACAGGCAATAATCGTCAGGATGTTATCAGGACATTGAGTTCACTAGAAGGGTATGATGTAGTACATACGACGCTGGGACTGACGATGGTGCAGGGCCGTAGCTTGAATGCAAGTGATGTTGGTACAAACAATGTGGTGATTAACGAACTACTGACCAGTACTGGCCCGTTCGGAATGCACCTCAAACCCGGCGATACAATTACCTTGACTAGTGTCGATGGCAAGACCTCTAAAACAGTAACAGTGGTTGGAGTCTATGCATACAAGCAAATGACGAGTACGGCAGCAAGTGTACTAGCCCCAACAGCTATCGTGCATGCCCTCAGTTCGGCGAAAACTGGCGTCACCACCATCACGTATATGCAGATTGACTCTGCCCAGGTAAACAACGCGCTGAACGCCATTGGCAAGCTTGCTCCGAACGCAACAGTGCAAAATGTGGCCGATATCGGTGCCTGGTTCGCACAGCAACTCAATAGCATCATGTATATCCTTGTAGCGATTGCCTCGCTCTCGATGATTGCCGGTATCATCATCATCGCCAACGCGGTAGCCCTGGCAATGTTGGAGCGCAGACGTGAACTTGGTATTCTCAAATCGGTCGGTTACACCAGTGGTACCGTTTTGAGCGAGGTCATGATTGAGAATGGAATCGTCGGTGCGGTCGGTGCCTTCATCGCCATGCTGCTAGCAACCGCTGCAACCATCCTGCTGGGAAGCATGCTCTTCAATCTGACCCTCAGTGTCTCGCCGGTAATAGCCATAAGCCTGATCGGTGGTTCGGCTCTACTCGCGATGCTTACAGCGGCTCTCGTCGCCTGGGGTTCGGTCCGTGTCCGCCCACTAGAGGTGTTGCGCTACGAATAAAAAAGAATCATGTCAGAGTTTTGCGGATGCGATGGCTCAGCCATCGCATCCGCAAAACTCTGACATGATTCTGTATGATATACTTGAAGACAAGGCAATCCTCTTGATGATCGGGAAAGAATGCTTATGAGACGCTTCACTCGACCTTTTCGCCAGCTACGCGGAAAACTGACGCTATCGTATACCTTGACGTCAGTTGTGACGTTTCTGTTCATCGAATTAATCTTCATCGGAGTGGTGCTCTGGTTCGTTAACTTCAACCTCCCCGGTATTCTGCTAGATGACCTTAAAAAAGAAGCTCCCCAAGTTGCACCGTACTTTATACATGGCACACCCGACCGCGAGGAGTTGACCGGTGGGCTACAAGTCGTCTATGCCGATTTGCCCAATCAGGGGCCTCCTGGTCAATCGCATACGCTCATCTTTCTGGTAGTGGTAAATACGCAGGGGCAAGTGCTGGCCTCACTTGGTTCACAGCCTATCCCTCTGAACACTCCCCTTCAGGCGCAATTGTCTGCACAAAGCCGGGCAAATCTGCAAGCCGTGTTCAATGATAGTAAAGGTATGACAAGTAAGGTCAATGTAGAGGCCGATGGCTCTATGGTGGCGGAAACACCTATTGTGGGGAACGGAGGACATGTTCAGGGTGTGCTGGTCATGAAAAGTGCTAAGCCAGATATCCTCCAGCTCCTTTCGGACTTTTTGGGGTTGATTATCGTAAGCGGTCTCATCGTCACAATTATCGCGGCCATTGCTGGTATGATCTTTGGTAGTCTGGCTGCACGCGGGATTACACGTCGCCTGCAAAGGTTATCTGCAGCGGCGGACAAGTGGAGTCACGGAAATTTCTCTACGCTTATCTCTGATACCTCGGAAGATGAATTAGGGCAGACAGGTCGCCAACTCAACCGTATGGCCGAACAGTTGCAGAATTTGTTGCAGGCGCGACAGAAACTCGCTACCTTAGAAGAGCGCAATCGCTTGGCACGTGACTTGCATGACAGTGTCAAGCAACAGGTCTTCGCCGTCGCCATGCAACTAAGAGCCACAAAAGTCTTGCTTAAACGTGATGTTGATGCTGCCGAGGTGCGCTTGAATGAGGCAGAAAAGCTGGTACGTCAGGCACAGCAAGAACTCACATCGCTCATACGTGAACTGCGCCCTGCCGCTCTTGAGGGCAAGGAACTGGTGGCCGCGCTGCGCGAACTGGCGACTTCGTGGACTCAACAGACCGATATTGTTGCCAATCTGCGGGCCGAGGATACACAAACGCTGTCGTTGGCCGTAGAGGAGGCCCTGTATCGCGTCGCGCAAGAGGCATTAGCCAATGTAGCCCGCCATAGCAAGGCTACCCTTGTGCAATTGATCCTGACTATAACTGACGATACGGTAACACTCTCTATAGTCGATAACGGTCAAGGTTTTGATACGACTCGTCAAGGGCCGATGGGAGTTGGCCTCTTCTCGATGCGAGAGCGCATGAAAGCATTGGGAGGCGATGTTGAGGTAGAGAGTACTCCCGGAAAAGGCACACGTATCGTGGCACAGTGTCAACGCTTAGGGGTTGGTACGAGTGATACTACGGTACGTGATGAAAAGGCTGCTCTACCGGTAAGCGAGGGTTAAGGAGTATATATGACCGACAAGATCTCTTTGTTAATCGCCGACGACCATGTACTTGTACGGCAAGGGATACGCGTCTTCTTAGAATTACAACCGGATTTCACTGTTTTAGGTGAGGCCGATTCTGGCGAAACTGCTGTACGTATGGCGGCAGAACTCGCGCCTGATGTGATACTCATGGATCTGCTGATGCCCGGTATCGGCGGGGTAGAGGCAACGCGGCAAGTAAAGCAGGTCAGCCCGCATTCACAAATTATCGTGCTTACTTCTTATCACGAAGACGAACACATTTTTCCAGCCCTGCGTGCCGGAGCCCTCTCCTATGTCTTAAAGGATATCGATCCCGATGATTTAGCTGATACAGTGCGCAAGGCGGCACGAGGTGAATCCGTGTTACACCCACGGGTCGCCTCTCGCGTGGTGCAGGAACTGCGTGGTACAAAGCGAGACGCCCCCAACCTCTTTACCGAACTAAGCGACCGCGAATTAGATGTCCTGCGTCTCATCGCCGATGGACTCTCTAATGCTGAAATTGCCAGGAAACTGATCATCAGCGAAAAGACGGTCAAGGGGCATGTCAGCAATATTCTAGGCAAACTCCATATGATGGATCGTACTCAGGCGGCTGTAATGGCCTGGCAGCAGGGGCTAGTTACACGCCGTGAGCCATAAGAGCCTTTACAGACAAAAATATGTCAGGTTTTTATCACAATGCCTCAAGTGGTACACACTCCCTTGGAGTTTTCATCAGTGTTGAGGTTAGCTGAGGAGGTGTTTAATTTGCCCCCACCCCGCATGATGACCGCAAGGGTCATCACTACTATATACGCCTGCATCGGCCTGGGAGGTATCGTGTATAGTAGTGATGACCCTTGCGGTCATCACCCAGCTCTAGCCTTGTGGGATGGCGGTAGCAACATTCGCCGCGGTGCGAGCGTCGGGGGCTGAGCCGACCTGTAGCAGAAGCGTGTTCTGCCAGGGGTCGCGAACGACGACGACACCAGCCGTTTCTGTGTGGGCGATGCCTGCGGCATCCAGGCGTGCCACAACGGCAGCACGCGCCTCCTCGTTCGGGAGGTCAATCGTGAAGAAGCGCAGTTTGGCCGTGTTGGCATCTGCCGGAGCCGCTCCTCTGCTGTGCCAGATGTTGAACCCGATATGGTGATGGTAGCGGCCAGCCGAGATGAAAAGCGCAGTTGGCATACGGGTCATGACTTCAAAGCCAAGGATATCGCAATAGAAGGCTTCTGTTTGTGCGATATCGCCGACCTGAAGATGGATGTGTCCCATGTATGTACCGGCAGGTAGACCCGTCCATGCTGTCCCCGCGCTCTCTCCATCGGCCAGTAGGCCGCGAATATCAACCGGATCTGACGCTCCCTGCAACTGTCCATTGAGCCACGGCCACTCGTTGCGTGGTCGGTCGCGGTAAATTTCGATACCATGTCCATCGGGGTCTCGCAGATAGAGAGCTTCACTGAACAGGTGGTCACCCTGACCGGGCAGACGGTTGCCCAGAGAGAGCCAATGCTGCAACCAGCGGCCAAGATCTGCCCGCGTCGGTACAAGGACTGCGAAGTGGTACAGACCAGTGACACGCTCGGTCGGCCACGGACGGGCTCCCACCTGCTCAGTCAACTGGAGGAGAGGCGTCCCAGGCACACCCAGGACGACTGAGTTATCGGTCTGATCTAGTTGGACAAAGCCGAAGGCTTGTGTATAGTACGCCACAGAGCGTGCGAGGTCGGCAACGCTCAAAGAGACGAAGCCCACTTTGGTCGCGGGATCAATCGCCGTAAAGGATGTGTGTTGTTCGTGTGTAGTCATTTTTTCTCCTTTGATAATGACTATGGTAAAGTAAGTAACAATTATATAGTAAGTATGTGTTGCTAATAATATTACAATATTGCTGGATAAAAATCAATGGTCCACAAAACTTGACACTTCCTGACTCAAACTTTATAATGGTACCAGTATTAAAACCTTGATGGCGGTATTGTTGGGGAAAGGTGGAAACGCAGATGTAGACAGCTATGCTCAACAAAGCGCATGAAAAAAATAGATGTTATTAAAGGAGACTCATGTCCATGAGTGATGCTCAAGAGAGGCAAAATACGCAGAATGCAGAGAATATAGAGGGCCCACAGAATACACATGTTACTCCCCTGCCTGCTATGGAGGAAGGGCGTCTTGCCGAATTAGAGGCACGTAACACTGAACTGGAGACCCAGTTGGCACAAGCAAAACAAGAGGCCAGTGATAACTGGAATCGCTTTGTCCGCGAGCGTGCCGATGTTGAGAACATACGCAAACGTCAGGAGCGCATGTTGACCGAGCGTGTACAATATCAGCGCAAATCTCTGCTTCAGAAATTCCTGGGTGTACTGGACAACGTGGATCGCGCTCTCATGTACTATGAGACGATGGATAAGCAGCAGTTGCAGCAGACCTTACGCATGGTGCAGTGGCAAATGAACGAGGTCATGCGCAGCGAGGGGCTGAATCAGGTGCCAACCGTTGGCGAAACCTTTAATCCCTATGTCCATGAAGCAATCGAAGCGGTCGAAAATAGTGATCAGCCAGAGGGAACGATTGTTGAAGAGGTGCAGAAAGGCTACACGCTTGGCGATGAGACACTACGCCCGGCCCGTGTCAAGGTGAGTATGGGAAACAAACAGTAGCAACTGCCTTGCAGGCACGTCCAATATGCCCTTGCAAGGTATAGCCTAGTATAAGGATCGGGCAATGCAATGGACTACAAAGATTATTATAAAACCCTAAACGTCTCGCGAGGAGCCAGTACCGAGGACATTAAAAAAGCTTTTCGTAAGCTGGCACGTAAGTACCATCCCGATGTTAATCCCGGCGATAAAAAGGCGGAAGAGAAGTTCAAAGAGATTAACGAAGCTTATGAAGTTCTCTCTGACCCTGAAAAACGCAAACGTTATGACACGCTTGGCCCCAACTGGCAGGAGCAGTTTGGCCCCTTTGCTGGCACAGGGACGCGCCGCTCTTCCTACACTTATGGTGGCCGTGTCCCGAATTATAACTTTGATACCAATACAGGTGGTTTCTCTGACTTCTTTGAGACCCTTTTTGGACGCGGTGGCATGGCAAATGGTGGACGGAGTAGTAGCACCATGCGCACCAACATGCAGCGGCGTGCTGGGGACAATATCGATGAAGCGGTCGAGGTCACGTTACAAGAAGCGTATACCGGTGCTATGCGTACCTTTACCATTGAGTCGCCTGTGGATTGTGCTACCTGTAACGGTATTGGTGAAGTAGGCGGTAAGATCTGTAGCACCTGTAACGGTCAGGGGATGGTGTCACATACCAAGCGTATTCAGGTGAAGATTAATGCGGGAGTTGATAATGGCTCGCGTATCCGCGTGGCTGGTGAAGGACAGCCGGGTATCGGTGGTGGCCCGCGTGGCGATCTCTATCTGGTGATCAGTGTCAAGCCCGATCCAACCTTCGAGCGCAAGGGTGATGATGTCTATGTCGATGTTGATGTAGACCTGGTTAAATTGATGCTCGGCGGTGAGGTGGCGGTGCCTATCCCTGATGGTCGCAAGTTGATCCTCACCATTCCACCGGAGACGCAAAACCGCCGCACCTTCCGCTTGGCTGGTAAAGGCATGCCTCATCTCAAAGCTGAGGGGAGCGGTAACCTCTACGCTCGCGTGCAAGCCGTGTTACCGACTCATCTCACCGGAGAGGAGCGCAGCCTGTTTGAGAAATTAGCACGCAGTCGAGGCGTCGAGGCTCAGCTCTAAGATAGATCAGGGCGACCACGAGGGTCGCCCCTACACGTCGTCTGGGGTCCCTATCATAGAAAATGTGGGGGCGACCCTCGTGGTCGCCCTGTAATATAACGAACATATAATTCTGAAAGAAAAAAAAGGAGTAGTAGCCGTGTCTGAGAGGAGCGATGGCGCATGGTACATTATCAGCGTAGCTGCTGAAAAAGCCGCGGTGCATGAGCAAACGCTGCGGCACTATGAACGCCTGGGGCTTATCGCTCCTGCACGCAAAGGCGATAGTCCCCACAGTCCACGCCTGTACTCTGACCGTGATATCGATCGCGTTGTCCAGATTCGTAGTCTGATGCAAGATCTGGGCGTCAATTTGGCCGGCGTCGAAACCATCCTGCACATGCGCAACCTGATTGAGCAGATGCAGGCCGAACATCGTGAGCAGCTTGAGCAACTCAAATTCCAGATGCATGAAGAAATGGAACGCATGCGTATCCAGCATGAAACGGAGGTACGTCGGCTTAAAGGCATTATCGAACGGTTGCAACGGGAGAAGATGTAAAACAAGAGCTTATGAGGGAGTGTCAGTGTCACTGGCACTCCCTCATAAGCTCTTGTTTTATGCATTGAACCCATAGTACTGCGGGGGCTCCATCAGCATCAGGTGGCGTTCCAGTTTCAGGGTGATAATGTGTGTGGCGGCATCGTCAACACGGGCTTTGGAGAGGGTTCCATTCTGGAGGGCCGCTTTCAAGGCGTCTAGTACCTGGATCATCTCGTACGAGCCGTTTGGGCCCAGGATCATGTCGTTCCCGGCATTGAGAGCCATCACCGCTGCTTGGGGGACTGTCCACTTGTCGGTAATCCCTTTCATATACAGACCATCGGTAATTACCACACCATCGTAGCCGAATTCTTTGCGTAGGATGCCATTAATAAAGGTAGGAGAAAGCTCGGCTGGCAGCTTCGGGTCAATGGCGGGCATCAACACATCAGTGGGCATGACCATGCCAGGATTGTCTAGCTTGTTCGACGATTGGATAAACGCCTTAAAGGGAGCCAGTTCTACTGCATAGAGCTGATCGCGGGTGCGATTGACTACGGGAAGACCATAGTGGGCATCGGTACTGGCGTCGCCCAGACCGGGGAAATGCTTGATGCAGGCGATCACGCCATCGCTCTGTACGGCTCGCATATATACCCCAGCCCATTGAATGACTGATTGTACTGTATAGCCCCATGTGCGCAGGTATTGATCCGCCCCATCCACTAACTGCACATCGACATCGGGGGCCAGATCTTCGTTGATACCAAGGGCCAGCAGGTCATGTGCAATGCTATGTCCCAGTTTAGCTGCGTTGTTGATGTCGCCCGTCTCATATGTTTGTAATGCACCTGGTCGATCTCCATAGATATTTTGCACACGCTCCACAAAGCCACCCTCTTCATCGGTCGAAATGAGTAGTGGCAACTGGGCATGTTTTTGCATCTGGGCAATGTCATTTTTCGTCTGCTCGAACGTATGCATCTGTAACGCATACATTACCACACCACCAGCATGGAGTTTGGTAATCATGGTTTCCAGATCATCCGAGTAGGTAGGCGTATAGTACTCGGCCATAATCAGTTGGCCCAGTTCTTCGTCCAGCGTCATATGTGCTACATACTCTTGCGCCAACTGCTTATAGGTTACATGTGTAATTATGTGCATCAAAGCGTTCACCTGGGCAGGAGTCAGCGAATGCTGCACAAATGGTCCGGTACGCAAGAAGAGGTTAGGATCACTTAGCTTGGTCGCCACAAAAACGTGATCATAGGGATTTTGGGGCGTAATCAGGATGAGCAGTAAGGCAACTGCCATTAATGGGACAGTCCATAATCTAGAGAGACGAGATTGTTTTTTAGGTGACGCATGGACTTGAGAGGCATATATTTCTGGTAAAATAGTTGTTGTGTAAGAAGCATGTTTTTGGGTATCTTCATCGGTAATAGCCATAGGTGCTCCTAATATAGCTGATCTGCAGGGACGTGATGATGAACTTTAAGGCCTGGTTCAAATGAACGTGACCCTTTTCTGCTCACATGAGGCAACCCTTGTCAAGCAAAATGGCCTCTTTTTGAACCTTGCCGCCCTTCGCCAAGGTTCAAGAGGCTTGTTCAGTCTGCAACACCGTTCCTACCCTCAGAACTTTTAATCACAGACGATAGAGCAGGGAACTAGGACGAGCATTCCCAGGTATCGTGACCTCTCGAACGGAGCACTTGCGTGCTGAGGCTAGTCAAGTAGACTCGGAGCAGCCTGAGCTAAAACGCTTAACAGTTTTTCCAAGCCTCCGCATTCAATGCGGGGGTTCTTGACTGCATGTTACAGAATTAGGTTCCCCATTGATAAAACGCACCAGCAAGCCGTTTGGTTGCAGTGACATCTTACCCCTGGGGAGGAAGAGCAGGCATGAGGTGATATGCCATCTTCAGGGCCATAATGCGTGTCGCAGCCTCATCAATCCGTGCCTTGGAAAGCGTACCATTCTGCAGAGCTGCTTTGAGGCCATTGAGCATATCGATCATTTGCGCGGCTCCTGTAGGACCAAGCAGCATATCATTACCGGCGTTGAGGGCCAGCACTGCCGCCTCTGGCATGCTCCACTTCTGAGCAATACCCTGCATATAGAGAGCATCGGTGAGCACCACGCCATCATAACCAAATTCTTTACGCAGGATATCGGTCATAAAGATGTGCGAGAGTTCGGCAGGATAGTTGGGATCGATGGCAGGCATCAACACATTGGTTGGCATGATCATACCAGGATTTTGCAGTTTATTCTGTGTCTGAATGAAAGTTTTGAAGGGAGCCAGATCAATATCGTAGATTTGTTGTCGGCTCTGCTGGACGATCGGCAAGCCAGTATGCGCGTCAGTAAGCGCATCGCCCAGACCAGGATAGTGTTTGATACAGGCGATGACACCATCACTCTGCATGGCCTGCATATAGGGACCGGCGAATTTGACCACATCGGAGGGGTTGTTGCCAAAGGTACGGTCGATCATATCATAGCCGTTAATCAGGTTTACATCGACATCGGGAGCGAGATTTTCGTTGATACCTAGAGCTAGTAAATCATGGGCAACTTTGTGACCCTGCTGAATGGCGACGTTCACATCCCCTGTATTAGCGATATCTGTAGCTGACATGCGCGGCCCATAGATGTTTGAGAGGCGATGCACGATACCGCCTTCTTCGTCTGCCGAAATAATCAGGGGAAAGGTGGCACGGCTTTGCATCTGCGCAATATCATTTTTGGTCTGCTGAAATGTCTTCATCTGGAACTCGTACATAATCACGCCACCGGCATGCAGCTGATTCACCATCATATCTAAGTCCGATGAATAGGTTTCAGTGTCATACTCCACCATGATCAACTGCCCCAACTCCACATCCAGCGGCATACGTGCCACATACATGGCCGCCAGCTGTTTGTATTTCATATAGCCTGACAAATGGCGTAGCTCGTTGAGTTGGGTGGCGTTGAGTGATAGCTGTACAAAGGGACCGTGATGGATGAGCGGCGTTGTTGCCACTTGAGTCGGAGATTGCTCCCAGAGATTGCTCTCGAAGAAGGCGGCGAGAGCAGTGAGAATAGCCAGAAGCATGAGCACGGCAGCCATGGGCCAGGCCAGCCTCCGATGCTGAGGATGTGATACGCGTGTTGATGACAGAGGTGGTACAACGGTGGTCGATATGCCTTGTTTGGTTGGGGGTAAAGTGACCTGTTGTGGCAGAACTGTCCTCTGCTCTGGTACCTTCCTGGCAGGCATCTCTTTTGACTTTGCAGACGAGATAGGCACAGATGGTCTAGGTGGTATTGGTATTCTTCGCGGTGTAGCTCCCAAGTCGTCCTCGGTAAAGGGTGATGAGGTTTTCAGAGAAAATTTTTGCCTGCCTTCATTATCAGAATCCAGATTCATATATAGCTCCCCGTTGTTATATATAGTATAAATGGGCGTGAGTAGGGTAACAGAGTAGGTCTTACCCTCAACACGATTAAGGTATGTGTCTTTTTCACTAGGGACGCGATCGAACCCGTCCTTACATCAATTATTCTATTTTAATAACGTACCATAGAGCTAATTGTTACGCTGAGATCAGCACTTAGTTGCCTCCATTGCGCATGGTTGCGGTCTTGCGTTTTGGGCGTCCCCGCTTATTCGGCGTAACAGTGACTGTGTCAGGGTTATCGTTTGTGGTAGATAGAGGTGGACTTTGAGGTTCCTCTACGCTATGCAAGGGAGCCTCAGCTGTCTCTTCGGCTACACTTTCAACCTGAAGTGCCGCATTTGTGGTTTCAGCTTTGGGCGTATCGGGATAGGCCTCAGCCACGGGAGTTTCAGCTTTGGGCATATCTTCAGGTGCTTCCATCACATTTTGAGCGTCCTGGACAGGAACATCTTCCTGGGTTTCTGGTATGTTTAGCTCATCGGCTGGCGTGATGAATTGTGTCCAGGAATACTCGTTTGCGGTTTCTTCTGTTTGAGGAGTTTCCTCGAGATGGTCATGCTGTTGTTGTGAGGCTTCCTCTTCATGAAAGTCGTTCATGTCAACGATCTCTACATCTTCGAAGTAGGTGAAGGGAATATCCTTGTCATCTCCACTCTCTTCAAAATATTCAATAGCGGCTGAGCCTTCTTGTACAGGAGTCTCTCCGGGAGCCTCTATTTGGGAGGTTTCATCTTCTTCCCCGGCGTCGGCTTCTTCTGGAATACCCAACTTGTCCAGTCCCTGGTGGAAACCAGGGAGGTTGCCATAGTAAGAGGTCGCGCCGAAGCGGCTACGTTTGGGAGGAGTAACTACCTGCGTTTCATCGTTGTCGGCTTCATTGGGCGGGTCAGTATCGCCTATGGAGGGCATAGCTCTTGCCAGAGATGAGCTACCGAAACGGCCACGTTTAGAGGGAGCGACGACTACGGTCTTCATATCATCTTCGTTTTCTGTATCGTCTGTATCTGGAAGCGGTGCGGCAGGCAGTGCGCGTCTTCCGAGGCTAGCTGTTCCCTGGTATTCTTCCACGTTACGCGGATTGAGTGGTTGCGATAAGCGTGGTTCTAGCTCGGTCGTTAAGGCTCGTGGGCGTAAACGGGCCGAGGCGCGAACATTGGGGACCACCGACGGAGGTTGCTTCGAGTAGTCGAAAATAACCTTGATCGCGTGGTTGCGTGCCTTGTCGGTAGCAGTGAACAGCGCACTGCGATAGTCGTTAAGGGGATAGCTATGGGTGATCAATTTTTCAGGGTAGAGCTGGCCGCGTCGTATCAAGTCGGTGGCAATCTCAAAGGTAGATTTGCGCTCATTGGTTCCCACCGGCCAGTTTTCCATACCATGACCGGTAGAGCCAATGAGATTGATTTCTTGATACCAGAGTGGGGTGAGGTCAAGCTGCATATGATGCAGGCTGAGGCCAACCATGACTACTGTTGCGCCTGCGCATGTCCAGCGTAGGGCATTATGGATGCTCTGTGCGCTGCCTGCCGTATCGTAGATAACATCGTAGCCACCCAACAACATTTTGTTGCCCCACCCTCCCTGATACAGTTGTGCGCCGGTAGCAAGCTGAATTTCTTCATAGCTATTGCGTGAATAAATAATCTGGGCGGCACCAAAACGAGTCGCACGTTCTACCTGGCAGGTATGACGAGCCAGTACATGGACCTCGGCGTCAGGAGCCAGTGCGCCTAGAACCTGGAGGATAAGCAGCCCAATGGTGCCAGCACCAATAATCAGGACTTTATTCCCTGCCTGGGGTAGATGGCGTAAGGCGGCATGTAGAGCCACTGCTGATGGCTCTAATAGGACAGCCTGGGCATCAGTCAGTTCGTCTGGTACGCGGAAAAGTTGTTGTTCATGCAGGAGCATTTCTTCACTCCAGCCACCGCCAATGGGTTGCATGCCATGGAATACTCCATATTCACAAAGACCGTAGTTACCCGCTGTGCACGAGCGGCACAGCGGGTCGGCAGCGGCGGTGATACAATTGGGACCATGTTGGAGAACGACCCGTTGGCCAGCGCGTAGCCGTTGTACTTCATCACCAACTTCGATGACCTCGCCAACTACCTCGTGACCTGGATAGCTGCAGCGACGATTGGGTAGAGCTGCTGGGGCGATATTGGAATCTCTATCGACGAAAATCATCTGCAAGTCGCTTGCACAAATGCCCGCCAGCGTATTACGTACACGCACCCAGTGAGGGTCAGGCAAGGGCTGACGTGGCAGATTCTCTACCTGAAAGGGAGCAAACGAGGAGAAATACGCTCCTCGCCAGAAGCGTCCTAACAATTTCATGGCAAACACACGTCCAGGGGTAAGTTCCAATGTTGAGGTCCACATGGCATCTTGTCCTTCATGGGCATCCCCAACAATGGATTGGAGAGCCCTCCTAAAACAATCTTTTTAGCTACTTCACTTTACATAACATACCGCATTTGTTTGAACTGACTGACCGCAAGTGTATCATGCGTGTTAAGGCTGGTCAATATATTGGTCAATATTGGCAAGGCGATTGAAAAGTCACCCCCATGACGACCGCAAGGGTCGTCACTACTCTATACGGCGGGTACGACGGGCATGAGACGTAGTAGAGTAGTGACGACCCTTGCGGTCATCATGCCGTCGTTTCTCGCCTCATGTGGACTTTTCAATCGCCCTGCAATATTGGGTGCGTTTCATTTTTTTGCATTGAGCACAAGGTGGCGAACATGGCTGGTCCTTTATGGGACTATTATGAACGGTAGTATACCAAAAAATGTGTGAGGGCATCAGGTCAATTATTCATGCATGGCAACTGTACAGTAAACACGGTCTCTCTATCCGCTGTGCTGGCAACGGTGATAGTGCCATGATGGGCATGTACGATAGATTGCGCGATGGCCAGACCCAGTCCTGTACCAGGAGGTGGCGCAGTAGCATAGAGGGGCATGTATTCACCCCGATAGAAGCGGTCAAAGACATGGGGCAAGTCTTTGGGGTGGATGCCTTTACCATTGTCAATTACCTGAACAATTACCTGATCGTCCTGCTTGTCTAGATGTAGCTTAATCCAGCCATCGGGTGCCGGGCGACCATACTTGAGAGCGTTATCGAATAGAATATACAATACTTGCTTCAGATGCTCAGGATTAGCCTGCACTCCCAGACGTTCCTCGGTTGCAAAGCAGAGGGTGATCTTCCGTCCATCGGTTGCCTGCCCTTTGGCCTGCTCTACCCCTTGAACGACCAAATCAACAAGATCGATGTGTTCTCGTTGCTCGGTACTCTCATCATCCATGCGAGCCAGCATCAGTAAGTCATTGACCAGAGCTGCCATGCGGTCTGCTTCACTCTTTATCAGTTTCAACACACGTTGTGTTGTCTCTGGATCATCTTTCGCTACGCCTCGTGTCAAGATATCGGCAAACCCGCGTAAGGAGGTCAAGGGAGTGCGGAGCTGATGTGAGGCATCGGAAAACAGGCGACGAAAATGTTGCTCATTGGCCTCTTGCGCTGTCGAGGCCTGCTCCAATTGATCGGCCATTACAGTCAGACTGGCTGCCAATTTGCTCACTTCATCGTCGCCTATGAGCATCGGCGTAAGACGTTCTCGTTGTTCTAAGTCTCCCAGCGTGATAGCTTGTGCTGCTTCGGTCATACGTTTCAGCGGCCGCAAGAGAAGGTTAATCAAAATGAATAAGCCTACTACTCCGATCACAATCAATATAATGGCAGTGAGCTGGATGTCCGGTAGCAGTGAGCCGTGTGTCGCATGATTGACAGCGTAAGAAATCCACACACTGAAAATGATCACGACGACACTTAAAAGCACACTGGAGACGAGGGTCAGTTGCCAGCGTAAACTTGCTAGTGGGTGGTGACGCCAGGCTGCATAGAGACTGGATAGTTTGTGTCCCGGATGCATTGTAGACAAATTGTTTGACTTTGCTGACATACGTTTTTCAGCCTTTTAAGACATATCCTACACCACGTACTGTTTGGATCAAGCGTGGGCTACTGGGAGAATCCTCGATTTTCTCCCTTAAATATCGTACGTAGACTTCAATGATATTCGTTTCACCAAGAAAGTCGTATCCCCAGACACGATTCAAAATCGTCTGGCGGTCCAGTACTTGGCGGGGATGGCTCATAAACAGGTGTAAGAGGTTATATTCCGTCGCTGTCAGGTCGATCTGGCGACCACCACGGGTGACTTCACGAGTTGCCATATTGAGACGCAGATCGCCAAATTGCAAGATCTTGTTCTCGCTGCCATTTGAGCCATCTCCGCGCAAGGCTCCGGAAGCACGACGCTGGCGTCGCAAAATGGCGCGAATACGTGCTACCAGTTCTTCAAAGCTAAACGGCTTAGTTAAATAGTCGTCAGCCCCCGTTTCTAGCCCCAGTACCTTATCTTGGGCTGCATCACGGGCTGTAAGCATCAGTATAGGTATATCCTGGGTGGTAGGATTGGTGCGTAGCTGGCGACATACTTCCAAGCCGTCTATGCCACCCGGTTGCAGCCCCAAATCCAGAATAATCATATCAGGGTCCAGGCGTTGTGCCATAGTCAGGCCTTGTGAGCCATCCGAGATGGCATCAACATGAAAACCCTCATAGCGAAGGCCCAGTTTGATTAACTCTACAATATTATCTTCATCTTCAACTACTAGCACCTTCATTGGCGGCTGTGCGCTTTTGTCTGAATTGCTCTTACCGTAAGCATCCTGCTGCATAGTCTTCCCCTTCTCTGAGTGCTTGCATAGAAATGTCATGCTCCCTTCGGCACTCACAATATCCTGGATTCATTATAGATATCTCTCGACATAAGCGCAAGGTAAAGGAAGGGCTTGCACATTTTTCTCAGCAGAATTTAATCCTACGTCGTGTTCTCCCTTTTTGGCTAGTGGATTAGACATTTGGCAAGCCGAGTATTAGAATAGGCTCCAACTATTGAGACTCAAGCATAACATGAGGAGAGAACATGACAACGACAAATCGCTTGCTCATTATCATAGGTGTATTGGCAATGATAATCCTTGGGCTGGCCGTCTATACTTTTGCCGTCCTCTTGCCCGCAAGCAATCAATCCACTGCCAGTGTGACCCCGACACCGGTCACAACCCCTACTGTGGACAGTAGTACCACAGCCAACAAACCCCGGCGGTACACGGGTACCATTGAGTCTATCGGCAATCAGACGCTCACAATTCTACGAGGTAAAAAGACGCTTACCATCAACGTCGATGGTAGTACGATATATTCTACTCCCACGGGTAAAAACTTCAGCGACCTGAAGATTGGTCAATTTATTGTCGTCAAAGGCCAACCCGATGTGCAAGATAATACGACCGTCACGGCGAGCAGTATTACAGTGACAACACCAAAAGCCACGGCTACAGCGACTCCTTAACTCTGGCGTTTTTCAATACACTGCCCTGTTGCCATCATCCATCGTCATGCACTATTATATAACGTATAGACTCATCACGGCTTACGCTAAATCATATAAATAGATCGACGAACTGATGTCAACGCTCATAAAAAAAACGCAACCATCCCAGTCCCGTAAGCAAACAATGCCGCCAAGGTTCAAAAAGTCAACCTTGACACCTGAGCAACGTTTCAAGCAACGCCTGAGTTATATCCTCAAACACCCCATTGACTGGTTGTGGGGGACACTTAGCTCTGTACGTAACGCCATCTACTTGATCATTGCTATCACTGTAGTCTGTCTCTTGGGTGTTTACTTTGTGCAGGCCCCAGGAGAAGTCCTGAATGATCCGGTGGCTTACGTTGCCTGGGTGCAGCAAAATGCCCTGCCGCACTATGGCTCGCTCACGCCTATTTTTGACAGCCTGCAATTCTTCACCATCTTCTCGAGCTGGTATTTTCGCCTGTTACTCGTCATTCTCGCGCTGAGCATCGTTGTTTGTACGCTTAACCGTGCGCCGACCATCTGGCAGAATTTCGCCCATCCCATTCTCCGACGTAGTGAAAAATTTTATCAAAATGCCCTTGAACGCGCCTCTTTTTCACATGACGATGCTGTGGTGTGGACATACGCTGTCTTGGGTAAACGCCATTATCGAGTACGTGCCGTTAGTGTAGAGGCTACACACAGTACACATCAACTTAGTGCGCCCTCTTCTCCATCAGGAAGTACTTCTGACGCAATCCAGGAAATTACCTATCTTTATGCCAATAAAAATTCGTGGGCTACCCTCTCTACTTTTGTCTTTCATGCTGCTCTTGTGACACTCCTGCTGGCCGGAGCTATGTCACAGTGGCATGGTTTTGATCCCAATAGTCCCGCCCGTCACTATCTTCCGTCCCCCTTGGTGAGCCTGAGCGATGCCCTGGCCGGTTTCAGCTTTGATCAAGCCTTGCCCAATGGTGAGAGTGCAGTTGTCTACACACGTGGTACGCCACATAACATCAGCTTCCGTGCCAATAAATTTACTGCTACCTTTGACCCTAAAACAGGGTTGCCGACTGACTATGTTACCGATCTCAGCGTTTTCCAGGATGGTGAACTGGTAGCCCACAGTAACCATTTGCGGGTTAATGATCCGCTTGCATATGGCGACATCGTTTTTCACCAGTCATCGCTGATTCCTTCAGTAAACGTGGTTATCACCGACAAACAAGGGTATGTTCTCTTCAACGAGCCGGTTGTCTTAGATCAGACGAGTACCCTTGGTAACCTTAACGTTGATTATGCCAACAACATCCCTATTGCGGGTTCCAACCTCACTATGGGTATCGCTTTTCCGCACGATGCTTCCGTTCAACTTGCCCAAATGCCCAATCCATTTTTTGTCATTACTGTCAACCAGACAGGGGATACGAGTGCTAAACCCAAAGTCCTTTTGCGCCTACGACCAGGACAAACAGGACTGAGTGCTGATGGCGTATGGCAGGTGAAGCTGAGCGGAGCAAGCGAGGCAACGATTTTGCTGGTGACTAAGGATACTGGCTCTTTCATCGTCTGGCCTACCGCCGTGATCCTTATTCTCAGTTTGTGTGCCACCTTCTATTTTCCTCAACGCCGTATCTGGATACGCATCCAAGGCAATACTGTACAAATGGCCGCTTTACGTGAACATTTCATCAATATTCGTATTGATCTGCTCGGCATAACCAAAGAAGCTACTCAGGCCGAACCAAGGGATTGTATTCCTTAACAAGTACCTTGGGGGTTGCCCATTGACAGCTATCAGGGTCTGATATATGCTTATCGATGTATACAGTAGGTCTTGCGTGAGTAGTGTGTATTGGCTCTATCCATCTATCCCCTTGTGAGAGAGTCGCTTATAAAACTAACGATGAAGGGTGATTATGGTCTATGTGCCATGGTAGAGAGGAATGAACACAACATCATCAAACGGATAGACTAGAAACGATGTGCCATATTATGTAGAGAGTTTATGGAGTAGAAATGGGAGAAGTGACCCTGGAGCAACGCATACAGAACAATGTAAAAGTCATCGCGATTGTAGAAGATGATGCAAATCTGGCGATCATGTTTGAAGACATGTTGGGCCGTATCGGTAACGGTAAGTGGCAGTTCCATACTTTTGCCGATGGACATGAAGCCATGAAGCATTTGCCACAACTAGGAGCGCATCTTATTTTGCTCGATGTTGGACTACCCAGCCTGGATGGTGTCTCGCTCTTTAAGCTTCTGCGCGGACATAGTAGCACAAAAAATATACCCATTATTGTGATTACAGGCAGCCACGATTGGGAACTGCATCGCCTGGGGCTGCAAGGAGGCTGGCTCTTGCATAAGCCCTTCGAGATAAAAGAGCTCCTTGGAATCGTCCACGCCTTATTACCAGCAGACTAAGAGGCTATTTCCATCCATTAGTTATACATTGTAGCTTTTCAGACAGACTGATTCGTATATACATCATATAAGAGTTGTTATTTGCTTCTCAGCTTCTAACAAATATACTGATTAGCATATAAAATATATAGGTGACATATGATCAAGTCTGCTGGCAATGTGTATGGGTTTCGTCTGGGACATACCGCGTATAGGCGTACAACCGTGTTGAGCTGTTTGTTGTTGGGTGCTTTTCTGATCTGCGCCTGTCTCATGGCTATCGCGGCTATGCAGTTCATTCCAACCTACTCCCACGCCTTTACCCCCTATCTCAAGTGGCAAGATGCCCTGGTAGCCCTGTGTGGCTTTATTCTCCTGGATTCCCTTTGGGGCTGTGCGCTGATTATCCGTTTTCTCTGGACTTTACGTGCCGGTTATAAGCAAGAGATGCTCACTGTCAGTGAGGGTGCTCTTACGGTGCGTGATCTGGCTCCCCAAAATCTTGCCAGTATCTTTTGGATGGTAGGTACATGGCTCTCCTGTTTTGTAGCAGTATTGGTAGGCTTAATACCGGAGATGCTCATTGGTTGGACCCTGCAGCTTGCTCATCCAGTTCTAGCCACCTTTGCTACCATTGCGGCTATTGTCCTCAGCGTGGTCGCTTTAGCGGTCATGTTGCCTGCTCTTTCCTTTGTGATCATTGGAGGGTTTGGTGTTGTCTCTTTCTGGCGGAACATCGGTGCGCCGCATGTCTACCGGCTGAGCGGTCAGGCCAGCCTCTCCATAGAGGGTTTTGTCCTCACCATCATGTATCCTGATGCACCCGAATCTATGCTCGATCTTAATATGCTCGATCCCGAGGATCGGCGTTACCTTCTCCATCTCCTGCGCGAACGGTGGCACGGCGCACGAGACGTGTGGAATCCCCGCCTGGGAGACGAGATCGAAGCGGCTCTAGCAGTAACCGAAGCGGCTGTGTTAGCATAGTAGATAGAAAGGCGCAATGCATTGGCCTCTCCAATATCGGAAATACTACCTTTCAGACCGACTGACGCGATGCGTAGCCGCTTGAGCGGCGTTGTCGGTCTGGATGTGCAAGAATACACAAACGCATGGATGCCACGCTTAACACTTCCATCGCATCATCACCGGAAGAGCCCGATCAATTGATCAGTATCTTACGCCAGTGGGGTATTGGCTATCTGGTTGGAGGCTATGATGTTCATCCATCTCTTAGAGCAACAGATCGGCAAGCGATGGTTGGACTGGTGCAACGTCTCGCCCAGTGTGATACATACCCACGTATTCGTGATGCTAGCGTCTCCCTGTTTCTGCTTCACCCAGAATTTGCTGATGCCATTCTCGAAGCTATACAGACAAGTGAGCCAGAGCTGGCAGAAAAAATAGCTGTTTTAACCCTGGCAACGCTCTATCTTCAACGCCTGTGGTCTATCCGCCTGACCTTTGCCCTCGGACATCCACCCGCTTTTCCCGAACAGCCCTTTGCCTTTCTGTGGCGCAATCGGCACCTGCCCCCGCTAGCATACCATGATGGAAAATGGGGGCTAGTCGCCCTACAAACCCTGCTCCAGGAACGGAGCGATCTTCCACTAAACTACATTGGCGACTGGCAAAATCAAATCGATCACCTCTTGTACCAACAGGAACACTACTATCCACCTTCTAGCGTTCCATCCTTACAACTTCTTGAGCATGAATATGAAGATGAGCAGGAGTCTGCTATGAGTATGCGTCCCCCCGTTGACAAGGCACAAATCGAAAACTTTCTAAAAAATCTGGGTCGCACCTTCCGCAAACCAGGACGCCTCTACCTTGTAGGCGGTGCTGCCCTGGTGCATATGGGAATACGTCAGGGCTCTACAGAGGATATTGATGTACAGGCGTTCGGAGAAAATAGTGGCGAAATGGTCAATGCTATTCGGCAACTGGTGCAGCAGATGAATATTAATGTGGAGGGGGCTTCACCGGAAACCTTTATTCCCCTCCCCAAACAATGGATGGCTTTATCAAAGTTTGTTGGTCGTTATGGAGCTATCGACGTCTTTTACTTCGATTTTTATAGTATTGCATTGACCAAAATACTGCGGGGCAATACGCGTGACATCAATGATGTCAAACTGCTTGTGCAAAAGAAAGTAATTACTTTGCAGGAATTGGATGCTGCATATCAGGAAGTTTTCCCTCAAGTTGGAAATCCCCCTTATGAATGGCTTGATCCTGAAGATTTCTCAAAACGTTACAATCGTATTCGCCAACTGCTTTGATCCATCTCTTCATAACAGGTCGGGCAGTTTCAGGATGACATTATCAAGCAAGACATTCCCATTGTGGAATCGCAAAGACCGGAACTCTTGCCGCTTGATCTACAGGCCGAGCTGCACCTGCACTCTGACCGTACCGCTATCGCTTACCGTAAGTGGCTCAGGGAGTTGGGTTTGACTTTTGGGACGGCTTAGAAGCACTATCTTTAGCCCGGTCACTACTCTCGGCTGGCTCACGAATTGGATTCCAAAGCGGATACGGAATGCCAGCGAGACGATTAATCACAAAAGCCTGGAGGGTCAATAGCACAACAGCGACCATGAGCAGGACGAGTTGCCAGGGTTGTCTCAATATGCCAAGCGAGATAATCAGCGTTGTCGCTCCAGCAGGTGGGTGCGGCGATTTGAACAGGACCATCAATCCTGCGGTGAATCCCAGGGAAAGCGCGGCGGCGATAACACGCGGCCACGTCACGCCGACCGTTAACGCAGGCCCTGTCGTTGTCAAACCTGTCACCACCAGGCTAAGGTAACCGGCGATTGCACCAATAGCATGACCGATGAGCGTGTTGCGCGGAGAAGCGCTTGGCGCAGTTGGCGTGTAGAAAAAGAGAAAGGCGGTAGGGCCGAGCGAGGGAAAGATGAAAGGAGAGCCAGTAATGACGGCCAAAGCTGACATCAGCCCGATGCTGATACAGCCATTGACAAAGCTAAAGAGCGCGAGGATAGGTGTGCCAGAGTGATGCTCCAAGAGCCAGGGAAGGCGTGCTCGCGTAAAGAGGCCTTGTAGGATATCGGACATCTCACCGCCGATAGGGTGTTCGCGATCAATGCGAGCATACGAGAGTCTCTCTGGTGCTGTTTGTGGCGGATTGATGTTCGTCTTTTTATCTTGCTGTGCTGACGTGCCGGTATCAGCTTCGTGTGTCTCCTGTTCCATGCTTTTCCTCTCTTGTCTATCCCTAAACTATGATTCTTCAATGCGTCGACGTGGCCAGAATGCTATGATAAGTGCAATGACAAAACCAAGAAAACTGGCAAGCACCAACCCACCAAGGATGCCTGGGCGTCCTGAAAGCAATTCATAGAGCGCATCGGTCACCAGCCAGAGTTGGATAATCACGATAATGGCAACAAGAAATACCTGCGCTTGCACGATAGCCGTACGGCCTTGTAAGCCTACATAGTTTGGGCCTGGCATGACACCCCTTGGTCCGTGCGGAGGTCGATGCACAGGCGGGTCGTCAGGATTGGCCACATGTCGCCCTCTGAGATCGAATCTCTTACTCATCGAAGCACCTCTTTGACCGCGTAGATTGTTCCATTGTGAATAGCGAGTTGAATCAATGGTAGCGGGCGTATTGGCGGCCCGGCGAGTACATCACCGGTTGAGGCGTCAAAGAAACCATCATGGCAGGGACAGTGAAGCCTCCCATTGCCCTGGTAGACCACTGCACATGACAGGTGCGTGCATACATCGCTGTAGGCCACAAGGCCCTTCTTTGGCAAATTGATGAGGATACCCTGGGCGTACTGGTCAGGAAAGTCAAAGACCTTCCACTGATTCTCTGCTAGTTCGCCCACCTTTGCTATTGGAACGGCCTGCACATTAGGACTAGCAGGCAGATTACCAAGAATGGCCAAAACACCTGTTGCCAGGAAGAGCGCACCCGACCCGGCGAGAAGAAAGCGCAGCGTATCGCGCCGGGTCACAATTTCATCTTCGTCCCAGGGATAGGGGAACTCCTCACGCCATTCCTCTTTCTGTGCGGCGTCTCCAAGCGTGATCTCCGGGCCAGGAGATGGCGCGATGAACTGCTTGTGCTCGTCTTTTGGATTTACTTCTTGTACCATCATGCTCCTCCAGGCTGAACTACCATGAACTGTGCTCACGGACGACGGATATCGGCTCTTGCGCTGCTCGAGTAGGCTGCGGCACTGGCGCAGGTTTAGGTGAGCGGGGCGTCCACGGCTGAGGTGGAATCTCGCGTTGAGGTATACCAGCGATCTCGGCATCCACCCATTGGTCAGCGTTATGTGTGGCTGTTGGTTCCGGTAGATTAGCAAGCTTACCCAGGCTGGCTTCTTCTACGAGTGCCATCAGATCCAATTCTTCATCTTCTTCTGTCAGTACCACATAGTTACGGGTACGGACTCTCTGCTGACCAAAATAAAAAGTATTGACTGGCTTTGCTCCCTGTTTTGCTCGCCCTGCCGCTATCCACTCTTCGTAGGTACCATAGAAAATGGCCTGTGTTGGGCAGACGGTAGCGCACATGGGACCTTTTCCCTGGCTGGTGCGGTCATAACACAAGTTGCACTTGCGCATGTAATGCCCGGCAATATTGAACTTTGGCACGCCAAAGGGACAGGCAAAGCCGCAGTTTTCGCAGTAAATACAGCGCGTTTCATCTGCCGTTTGTACGACGCCATCAGCACTGACCAGGATTGCCTGCGCGGGACAGACCTGTGCGCAAGGGGCAAGGGGGTCCTCGCAATGCATGCAGAGCGTCGGTGAGGTGGCCACAGTGTTGTGGCGTTCCACATAATCGATGTAGATCATGCTCTCACCTTTGTGCGAATCACACTCGCGGCAGGCGGCAACGCATGAACGGCAGCCAATACAGCGAGAAGGGTCGAGGAAAATCCTTTTTACTGTTTCTAGCATATTTTTCCTCTCTTCTTTTGCCGAGAGCAGGGCGACCACAAGGGATGGCCGCGACTCAGCTCATGAATTGGAAGCACTGTCTGTGACCTCCTATCGCAGCGTTGGCTGCGGTTGAGAACCCGCGCTGGGCAGTTCGTGACGACGTTCCCAGGCAGCAGCGAGAGCGGCCACATTTTCATTTTTTGCCCATTCTGGCGGCTGCGCAGCGCGAACGGCGGAGGCAGCGCACACTTTATACTCTGGAATCTTGTTCATCGGCTCCAACACAGGGTTGGTAAGTATGTTAGCAGCCTGGGTATGCCCATAGTGATAGGGAATGAACAAGGTGTCTGGGCGAATGGAACGTACCACCAGGGCGGGAACAGTCATCTCGCCGCGCCGTGTACGTACTGTGACCCAGTCACCATCTTGAATGCCCAGTCTGTTGGCTGTTTGCTCATGTATTTCCACCCAGGGATAGGGTGCCTCTTCTTTGAGGAAGGGGACGCGCCGTGTCTGGTTGCCGGAGAGATAGTGATAGATGATGCGCCCAGTTGTCAACACGAGAGGATATTCCTCATCTGGCTCCTCAGCTGGTGGAAGGTAGGTGATGGGGTGGAAGCGTGCCTTACCATCGGGGAAGCCGAAACGTTCTTCATAGAGGCGCGGCGTGCCGGGGTGATCTTCCGATGGACAGGGCCAGAAGACGCCATTCTGTTCCATAATCTTCTCGTAGGTAATCCCCCAATAGTCCGCCTTGGCTCCCCTGGTACAGAGACGCAATTCATCAAAGATGTCACGCGCCGATTGGAATTTGAAGTATTCGCCCTTGCCGAGGCGTCGCGCCAGTTCGCAGATAATGTGCCAGTCCACCCGCGCCTCACCTGGAGGATCGACGGCTTTGTTGTATTTGATGACGCGCCCTTCCAGGCTTGTCACAGTGCCCTCATCCTCGGCCCAGACGGAGCCCGGCAGGACGATATCAGCCAACTCGGCGGTCTCTGAGAGGAAAAAGTCGGTCACTACAAAGAGATCCAATCCTCGTAAGGCCCGCTCGACTGTATGCTGATCGGGTAGTGAGACCATGGGGTTCGAGCAGATCATGAAGCAGCCACGAATCTCTTGACGGAGCATGGCAGGTATCATCAGTGTGGCAGCATAGCCGGCCTGGGGTAGGTCTTTCTCGTCGATGCCCCAGACTGAGCAGATATATTGACGGTCCTCTGGATCGTCAATGTGGCGGCAGCCGGGCAACTGCGAGGCCTTCTGCCCCATCTCGCGACCGCCTTGTCCATTGCCTTGCCCAGTTAAGGTGCCGCAACCTGCGCCAGGTCGCCCAAAATTGCCCGTTGCCAGGGCCAGGTTAATTGCTGTAACCGCGTTATCTACGCCTTTGCTCTGGTGTTCCAGCCCTCGCGCATGGTAAATCAAGGCGGCATTGGCACGCCCGTACATGCGTGCAGCCTCGATGATGGCTTCAGGACGCAGCCCGCAGACTTTCGCCACCCGCTCTGGCGGATACTGCTCGACGAGGGCTTTGGTCTCTTCCCAGCCAACGGTGCGCTGGCGAATAAACTCTTCGTCCACTAATCCCTCTTTGATGAGCACATGCAGCATGGCATTGAGCAGCGCGGAGTCTGTTCCAGGGCGTAAAGGGAGGAAGATATCTGCTGTGCGTGCAATTGGTGTCTGACGAGGATCGGCCACAATGAGCTTACAGCCACGGTCTCGCGCCTGCCAGAGATAGCTGGTCACAATGGGGAAGCATTCGCCAACGTTGGCGCCGATGACGAAGATACAGTCTGCATGGAGTGTGTCGCTGATAGGATTGGCTGCGCGATCCAGACCGAGTGAGAGCTCATTGGCTCCCGTGGCCGAAGACATGCAGAGGCGACCGTTGTAATCGCTGTGGCGCGTGCCGAGAGCGACGCGGGCAAACTTGCCCATGAGATAGCACTTCTCGTTGGTCATCGAGGAGCCGCTATAGGTGGCAACAGCGTCCTTGCCATACTCGGCTTGAATGGCGCGGAAGCGGTGGGCGATGGTATCGAGCACTTCGTCCCAACTGGCACGTTCCAGTGGACTCTCTTTGCCATGTCGCCGCATCATTGGGTAGGTCAGACGATCAGGATGGTTGACCGTCTGGTAAGCTGTGCCGCCTTTAGGACAGAGCATACCATGGTTGAGGGGAAAGTCTTCGCGAGGCTCTACACCCACCACCCGACCATTTGCCACTTTGAGATACATGCCGCACTGTACACCACAGTAACAGCAATGCGTTGGGACATAGCGATCAATCTGCTCATCAGACTTCCAATTTGGTATTGCCTTCGTGCCTGAGTGGAAGTCAAATGTTTCCGGTCGAATTTGCCGGTAAGGGCGAAATATGCCTTTATCTACACTCATAATGTTCCTCGTTCTCCACTCGTAGGGGCCCGATTGATCGCGCCCACTCCTGGGGTGCGATCAATTGGGCCCCTACAGATTTCATAAGAACTGGTTGCCGTCACGCCCAAGCGCAGCGAGGGTTGCTTGAGCACGCATCACGCGCTTGCATCTTGGACACAGGTCCTGCCACCACAGCTTAGTCGTCGGTGCTCCTTCAGGAACAATGGTAGTCGATAGACCTTCCTTCTCCTGGACTACTGGTGTATCGCGGATCGTATAATTTTCGCCAACATCGTAGAGTGTCTTCTTCAAGTCTTGAATGAAGCGAACGGGTGCAAACTCCTCTCCACAGCGTGCGCAGTGTTGCATTTCGGTACCCTCCCCGGTGTGCCAGTACAGTTCGATGCCGACAGTGGCCGGGCGCTCGATGATATGGAAAAACTTGCCGAAGGGCAGTGAGATCAACCAGAGGACAACGATAGCTTCGTGGGTAAGCGAGATATACCAGTAGTAGGCTCCGCCTAGCCAGACGCTGTCGGCAGTGAGGGCGAGACCACTCACAGCGATGGCCATGAGCAAAGCCAGTGGAATGATATCGAAACGGAAACGCTGTACGCTGATCAGTGCCAGATCCTGGAAGCGCCTGTGGAAGGCCAGGATCAGCCCTATGAGTAAGAGGGCGGCGGTAAAATCGAGGGCATGAAAGAGCAGAAAGGCAGGAATCGAATCCACGGGAAGGAGTAAAGAGGGGAAGCCAAAGAACCAGATCTGGTACAGTCCTGTTGGAGTTTGGGTAAAGCGCAGCCAGCCGAAGGTAAGCGGGAAGGTAATACAGCACGAGAGGAACACGCCCCAGAAGATGCACTGATGCGTGACCCAACGATACAAGCCGCGCCTTCGAATAAACTGCTGCGCGAACAGGTCCACAATGGCTTTTGGAATCAGCAGGGTGTAGCGACGGAAGTTCTCATAGGAGAAAAACAGTCGCCAACTGCGTCGCCAATAGCGACCTGTCGGTGGGCGAGCCAGCCAGAACGAGTACTTGTAGGTCACCGCCGCTACAGCAAAGATAGTCGCTACGGCATAGCCAATGAGAGCCGCATCGAACCAGTGGAAGCCTCGCGACCCCACGGCAATGAGCAATGTAAGAATGGCCGCCGCCAAAATACCATAGAGAATCGAACGGGTACGTAGTCCTAAGGCAGAGAAGCCCGAACGTTGTGTGCCTGGCTTCGGGGCACGAACTTCGTTGACCGAAGCTCCCTTTGAAGGTACGACGGGTTGTTCCATTTCAAATATTCCTCCCGCTGTTACCTGATCTGTACAATACTGTCATAAAACGAGAGAACTCTAGGGGAATCGTAATATAAAAGAGCAGCATGTGCAAACTCTAGCAATGGGACTGGCTGTTTCATGAATTGTGCTGGCACCCTCTGAAGCCGCCAAACGCTCAGACAGCTTGCGTCGTTGCATGAGTGCTTTGGCATCGTTGAAAGATGAGAGCACCTCGGATACAGGTAATCCATGAGCATAACAAAAATTGGTGGCAAAAATTTTCCGCTTTTTTGGAGACGAGAGGTATTTATATCAGTACAGGCAGGAATATGAAAATGACTCGCTGTTTGGAAGCACTTCAGCGAGTCACACCTGCCTCTTGTGAAGGACAGGCACTTCCCTCGACAGAGGGAGAGAGCTATGTTACACTTGATGTAAGGAGAAAGTCTCGTATGCCGGGAAAATGGGATACCAGTACCAAACGGCTCCTGGGAGAGAACCCGGAGCATTTCATTCGCTGGCTGTTGCCACAAGCCCAGGTGAAAGGGCCGGTCAAGTTGCAGCCAGTCAATCTCAATAATCGCGAGATTGAGGCCGATAATCTCTGTCAGGCGATCGTCAATGATCTGGACTGTCTGGTGAATTTCGAGTTTCAAAGCTATGCGGACCCCACAATGCCTAAACGCATGTGGGCCTATAATGCCTTGGCGACCTTTTCGTACGATTTGCCCACCTATTCGTTCGCGATCTATCTGAGAAAGTGCGCAGTGCCAGAGGAGTTTTATGAGTGGGCGTTTCCCACGAGCGTGGTCGTCCATCGCTTTATCTATACGGTGATCAAACTGTGGGAGATTCCTGTGGAGGTGCTCAAGCGGACAGGGCTGATAGGGATTTTTCCCTTGATGGTGCTGGGTCAGGATGGGAAACGACCCGAGGTGGTGGAGGATGTGATTACCACGTTGGAGGCAGTGGAAGAGAACAAAGGCAAAGAACTGCTCTCGTTGACCTATATTATTGCGTCGCTGGTTTTTGAGAGTCCCAGCGAGCGACGCTGGCTGAAAAGGAGGTTTCAGGTGCTACAAGATGCTCTACGAGATACATGGGCTTATCAAGAAATCATGCAGGAAGGCTGGGAAGAAGGGCTGCAGAAAGGGATTGTGGAAGGACGTGTGGAAGGACGTGCGGAAGGACGTGCGGAAGGACGTGCGGAGGAACGCTTACAAAGGCTGAAGGATCAGCGGGAGTTGCTGATGACGCTGGTGCAAATGCATTTTCCCAATCTGACAGAGCTGGCGCAGCGGCAAGCGAATGCAGCCGAAGACCCGGAGGCGTTGCAGCAAGTGGTACTCAAGCTGGTGGCGGCTCAGACACAGGAGCAGGCTGAACAGGTGCTGCTCGCCGCGATCCAAGACCTTACACACAAAGCATCTCCGAAAAAACAGAGGAAAAAACGCTCTGTATAGTGGCGTGACAAACATCTAGCTCAAGGAAAGCAGAGCATTTCTTTTTGGATTGCTCTGCTTTCTCCATAACCCTGTTGGTGAAGAAAAAACCGGAAGTCAAAGGCTCAAAATTTCTCCAAAATAGCTATTGACACGCTTCCTTTTTGGGAGTATACTTACATCTTGCCAGAGTATGTATAATATGAATAGAGTCGTATCATACTCTGGCAGCAGAGTAGCGTTCACACACAGGTGTCGATAACGAACGAAGCATTGCAAAACATCATTCCTCATGATCTCCATATCCAAGGATATTAACGACCGATTTGACTGCACAAGCATTATGCTACTACCAACGTTGGTATGTACTGCACACTACTCACACAAGGATGTGTAAATAAACCAGAGCTTGCCATTTAATTTGTTGGAGGGTTGTGGTATTGATCCAGTATCACATATGTGGAGCATACATGGCTATAGCACAGAAGTACTATGGCGGGAGGAATAATATCGCATATTTCGTTGTTTCTATAAGTAATAGCTGTTTCGTGGAAATTGGTGGTACGTGTGCAAGATAGGTGGATGCGTAAGAACAAATTGTATGTGTAGGGGAGTAGGAGTAACCGCTTGCGATAGCAATAGGCGGTTACTTTTGTTGTCATAGAACGTTTCTCAACACAGGCATTTGATCAAAAGTAACGAACTTATCTTTCTTTTTTTCCGTTTTGTGTCTTGCACAGAGATACTATCTCTGTCGGTTTCATGTGGGCAACAAGGTGAGAGGAGTATACCGAACATGGCAGTAAGCAGCAAAGCTGTTGCTCTCCCTGAACGTGTCTCATTTGCACGTATCCCCGACATTCGACCAATGCCGGGGCTGATTCAAATTCAGCTTGACTCCTTCGAGTGGTTTAAGCAAGAGGGATTGCGCGAGTTGTTTGAAGAAATCTCTCCAATTGAGGATTTCACTGGAAAGAATCTTAGTCTGGAATTTATTGTGCCTTCGGAGCCTTTTGGGAAGCCGAAGTATTCTGAGGATGACTGTCGAGATCGTGATGCGACGTATGCGGCTCCGTTGAATGTGCGTGCGCGGTTGATCAATAAAGAGACGGGGGAGATCATCGAGAAGGATATCTTCATGGGTGATTTCCCACTCATGACGAAGGAAGGCACTTTTATTATCAATGGTGCTGAGCGCGTGGTGGTCAGCCAGTTGGTGCGTTCGCCAGGTGTGTACTTCACTGCGGATGAAGATGCGACGACGGGCCGTAAGTTGTTTGCCGCCAAGCTCATTCCTGGGCGGGGGGCATGGCTGGAATTTGAGACGAGCAATAAAAATCTGTTGACGGTCAAAATTGATCGCAAGCGGAAGTTGCCGGTGACGACGCTGCTGCGGGCTATCGGGAGTTTGGCCAAAGATCAGTATCATGCGGAGGAGCTTGATCTGTCGAGCGATCAGGGCATTCTCGATGCTTTCCGCGATGTGGATGACGATGCCAATGTGCGCTATATTCAGGCCACGCTGGACCGCGATCCGGTGAAAAGAGAGGATGAGGCGCTGCTCGAGCTGTATAAGAAGCTGCGTCCGGGAGATCCTGCGACGATTGATAATGCTCGTTCGTTGGTGAAAAATCTGTTTTTCAATGGGCGTCGCTACGATCTGGGTAGCGTGGGACGCTATAAGCTCAATCGCAAGCTGGACCTGTCGACGCCGCAAAGTGTGCGTATTCTGACGCAAGATGATCTGGTGAATATTATTCGTCGTCTAGTGCGTCTAAATAATGGTCATGGTCGCAAGGATGATATTGACCACTTGGGCAATCGCCGGGTGCGCTGTGTTGGAGAGTTGATTCAGACGCAGTTCCGCGTGGGTTTGCTACGTATGGAGCGTGTGGTGAAGGAGCGCATGAGTATTCAGGAGCCGGGTCAGGCGACTCCGAATGCGCTGATCAATATTCGCCCGGTGGTGGCGGCGATGAAGGAGTTTTTCGGGGGGAGCCAGCTTTCGCAGTTCATGGATCAGACGAATGCG
>WNGG01000616.1_pt1 | contig 53008 bp, 44 predicted proteins | sample 5400661 | NCBI WGS metagenome assembly WNGG01 (sample SAMN13153372, study PRJNA577476) | soil metagenome | isolation source: 100 cm soil or saprolite under Garry oak tree replicate 1 | place: USA:California | collected 2016-06-15 | reverse complement strand
GGAAAACTGGAAACGCCGACGGCGGAGCGCCATCTGGGCCCGGATGCACGGCTGCCCTCCAGGCCCCCGCTATTCCAGCCTCAAGGCTGAGCTCAACGCCCTCGCAACCTCGCTTGCCCGGACTATCGATTCAGCGCGGTCAAGCCGAAGCCGAGAAGCGCGATGACCGATATTTACCTGTGCCGAAGCTTGATAGTTGTCACCCTGGGGTCATCCTGAGCAGCGGGACCGCTGTGGGCGAGGCACGCTTGCTGTCACTAATGAGGCAGCGAACTTGTCACCGTGGTTACAGTTTGCAGGTTTGGCCCGGATCCCAGGGAAGGAGCCATCGTGACGGCTGGGCATACCGCAATCGTGACGGGCGCTAACCACGGCATCGGCGCGGCGACCGCGCAAGCCCTGGCCCGCCGCGGGTGCGCGGTCCTCTGCACGTTCCTGCGGGTCGACGACCCGGCCGATCCCGGAACCTCGCAGGCATACCGGGATCACCGCGCGCAGGACGCCGCGGCAGTCGTCGCCCGCATCCGGGAAGACGGCGGCAGGGCAGCCGCCGTCGAGGCCGACCTGTCCGACCCGGCAGCCCCGGCGCTGCTGTTCGGCACCGCCGAGGAGCAGCTCGGCCCGGCCGACATCCTGGTCAACAACGCGACCGGGTGGCTGGCCGACACCTTCGCGCCGACCCTGGCCGACCGGTTCGGCAGGTCCCTCCAGCCGGTGACCGCCACGACATGGACCCGCCAGTTCACCGTTGACGCGATGGGCGCCGCCCTGATGATCAGCGAGTTCGCGCGCCGCCACATCGCGCGCAAGGCGACCTGGGGCCGGATCATCGGGCTGACCTCAGGCGGCGACCTCGGCTTCCCGGAAGAGGTCTCCTACGGAGCCGCCAAGGCCGCCCAGGTGAACTACACGATGTCCGCCGCGCTCGAGCTCGCCCCGTTCGGGGTCACCGCCAACATGGTGCACCCGCCCGTCACCGACACCGGCTGGATCACCGACGCCGTCCGGCAGCACGTTGCCGCCAGCCCCTCGCTCATCCACATCGCCGGCCCCGACGAGGTCGCAGAGGTGATCGCCTACCTCGCCTCCGACGCGGCCGCCCTGATCACCGCGAACGTGATCACGCTCCGGTAAGCCCCGGCTCCCTGCCCGCAGGAACACCGTGGTGACAGAAAGCCCGCCTATGTGACAACTAACCCGCCTCGGCTCAATAACGAAAGTCGCCAGCAGGGGCTCGTCCGCCAACTACCAACCCAATTCCGCCAACTAACGGTCACAGTCACACCTCCCGTAACGGGAGGGTGGAGGGGGGTCGGGTACTGGTGAGATCGCGTATTTAACTGTCGCGAGTTCCCCTGCCAGGTGGTGCCCGAGTCGTCCCGTGTTGTCCGGCGTAGCCGAGCTCACCGGGCACCGGCTGGGCCAAGGGCCGCGTGAGAGTGCTGGGTCATGGGACTCAGTGCGGCCGCCAGATCTGCAGCCCAGTCGTTCGATCGCACCGCCGCCGGTTACGACCGCCTGGGCGACCTCGGCGGGAACGACAGCATCAGGAGCTGGCTCGTGAGCGTGCTCCCGCCCGCCGGCGGGCGGGCGCCGGACTTTGGCTGTGGCGCCGGGCGCCATGCCGTCCTGCTGGCCGAGCGATTCGCGCACGTCGACGCGGTTGACCTGTCGCTGCCGATGATCGAGATCGCCAGGGCGAAGCGCTCACGGCCGAACGTCGCCTACCAGCAGGCGGACTTGCTGGAGGCAACCGGTTCCGGCGAGTACGACCTGGTGCTCAGCGTGATGACGCTGCATCATGTGCCTGACCTGCAGGCAGCACTGGCGCACATCAAGGGACTGCTGGCGCCGGGAGGGCGGATCGTGCTGGCAGACCCGTATCCGGCGGAGTCCGCGCTGCACCCATCGCGACGGGTCCTGCACCGCCTGGTCCCGATCCGGCCGCGGCTGCACGCGATGGCAGTCCTGCGCCTCCCACCGGATCATGCCCGGATCAGGCAGCCTTGCCCTGCTGATGATCTTGAGCAGCGCGTCGTGGGCGCGGTGGTCCGCTAGGCGATGTGTCGGTGCCGAGCCGGGAGGACCGTCCCAGCCGCGGGGCTAGACGATGATGCCGCGGACCCGCAGAAGGGGCTCGGCCAGTGCGGGGTCACCCGATAGCTGCACCTGGCGCGCGTCGTAGCGGGCGCCGGTGAGCAGCCGCCAGGCCGCCTCCCCGCCTATCCGCAAGCTGGCGGCAGGCGCGGCGGCTTGCCCTTCATCGAGTGACCAGCCGGTTGCCGTCCTGGCCAGGGTCCACGCGCCGGTGCCGGGAATCTCCAGGGCGATCGCGGTGCCCGCTGGTGCTGGGGCCCGGTACTGGTGCGGGAAGCCCCAGATGAACGTGCGCAGCACCAGGGGCAGGTACTCGTCGGGCGGGTGGTCGTGTCCGGCTGGCAGGGCCGCCTCCTGGATCTGCCGGTAATGCACCCACCGCTCGGTGAACTCACGGGCGAGGTCGAACCACAGCGGAACCTCGCCGGCCCAGTAGACCGAGCTTGAGCCCGCCAGGTCGACCGTGCCGAGGTGGGCATCGAGTTGCTCGCCGGACCAGCGGAGCAGGTCGGTGATCAGGCGCGGGCTCAGTACCCGGGTGCCGTCGACCCAGCGCTGGTTACGCTGGGCGAGCCCGCAGACGAACTCCTCGTGGCCAGGAGCCACGGGAATGACCCCGGCCTGGTCGTGATCCCGGTCGTGGGCAAGCCAGCTGAGGTCCACGTCGAGCAGGTGCAGGGCGATGTCCTTGACCGGCCACTCCGGTGCCGCCGTGGGCGCGGACCACTGCGCGTCGCCAAGCGAGGTGAGCAAGCTCAGCAGCCGTTGGCGTTGCGCGGTGAGCGGCCCGCGCACGTCCACGACGGAAGCCTTGGATATCCGCATGCCGCCTCCCGGTACGGTGTCCCGCCCAGGCTAGCGCCGTGGCAGGCCGGCATCGCTGATGGCTGTCCGGGCCTTGCTTGCCGTCACGCACACCACGGCCCCGCCAGCACCCAGCCGGCGGGGCCGTCCCTTGCCCCCACGTCCTCACCGTCAATGACCGCTACATCGTCATCTTGAGTGACCGGGAACAGGCGGTCACCGAGAGGGAGCTGATCGTCCCGTCCGACATTTCTTCAGCCGGCCGGGTTCAGGCCGTTCCTGGTGGCCGGTTCGGCCGGGGAAACTGGCAGCGGGCGCGGCGGGACCGGGGCCGAGTGCACGATCGAGGTGGTGGTGCGGCCGTGCGGGGTAAACAGGTCCAGAAGCGGCTCGAGGTCGTCGATGGAGCGCAGGTAGACCTTCATGAAGTAGCAGTCCTCGCCGGTGATCCGGTAGCACTCGGTGACGTTGGGGACCTCGCGGGCGATGCCGGGGATCAGGTAGCCCAGCGCGCGCGGGCTGATTTCCGCCCGGTAGGACAACGTGCCGGAGTCCTCAAGGCGCCGCAGCCGGTCCGCGGCCGCCGGGCCGGACAGGCCGATCCGCCGGGCCAGTTCGGCCACCCGCAGCCGCGGGTCGACCTGCATCTCGGCGACTATCCGCCGGTCAACGGCATCCATCGGCGCTTCCGGCAATTCGAAGGCCTGATGGACGAAATTCCTTTGTTTTGATGGCATTTACCTGCGTACTCCCGCACACTTACCATTCCAGACCGAGGCTTTACCTTCATATGATGCGTCCGTGCCGGGCAAACCGCAATCCACGGGCGCGCCGCCCGACCGGGGTCTTCCGGGCCGCTGCGCTCCCCCGCATCACCACCGTCCCCTGCCGCCGCAATCGTTTTTCCTGGTCAGCGCCGTCTTCCATTACCTGGGGCCGTCGCTGGCCGTGCTCCTGTTCGCCCGGCTGGACGTGCTCGGGGTGGCGTGGCTCCGGGTGGCCAGTGCGGCCGTGGTGTTCGGGCTCTGGCGGCGGCCGTGGCGGCTAGCGCGCCGGCTGAGCCCGGAAGGCCGGCGGACGCTGCTCGGCCTCGGCGTGGTGCTGGCCGCGATGAACTCCGTGTTCTACCTCGCGGTGGACCGGCTGCCGCTGTCGACGGTGGGCGCGATCGAGTTCGGCGGCACCGTGATGCTGGCCGCCGCGGGGGTCCGGACGGCGCGCAACGCCGGGGCGCTCGCGCTCGCCACGGCGGGCGTAGTCGCCATCACCGCGATCCGCGTCACCGGGCAGCCGCTCGGATTCGTCTTCGCGTTCGCCAACTGCGGGCTGTTCATGCTGTACGTCGTGCTCGGCCACCGGATCGCGAACGCGGGCGCCGGGAACGCGGGCATCGACCGGCTGGGGGCGGCCATGGCGGTCGCGGCGGTCGCCGCGACGCCGTGGGGCCTCGGCGGCGCGCTGCCGGCCTTCCGGCACCCGGTCCTGCTGCTGGCCGGAGCGGGAATCGGCGTGTGCTCCTCGGTGATCCCCTATGTCACCGACCAGCTGGCCATGGCGCGGCTGCCGCGGGCCTCGTTCTCCCTCATGCTGGCGCTGCTGCCGGCGTTCGCCGTCATCATCGGCGCCGCGGTGCTGCGCCAGATCCCTACCGTCCGGGACGTCGCTGGCATCACCCTGGTAATGCTCGGCGTCGCGATACACACCCAACGCAACGAGAGGACATGACATGGACTACGTAAGGCTGGGTTCGGCCGGCCTGAAGGTCTCCCGGGTCTGCCTGGGCATGATGAGCTACGGCAGCCAGGCCGAACGCGCCTGGCACCTGGACGAGAGCGCGGCCGAGCCGATCGTCAAGGCGGCGATCGACGGCGGCATCACGTTCTTCGACACGGCCGACACCTACTCAGACGGCGCGAGCGAGCAGATCACCGGAAGCCTGCTCCGCAGGCTGTTCGGCCGCCGCGAGGACTACGTGCTGGCTACCAAGGCGTACTTCCCGATGGGGCCCGGCCCGAATGACCGGGGCCTGTCCCGCAAGCACGTGCTGTCCGCGATCGACGCGTCGCTGCGGCGGCTCGGGACCGAGTACGTGGACCTGTACCAGATCCACCGGTGGGACCACGACACGCCGATCGAGGAGACGATGGAGGCGCTGCACGAGGTGGTCAAGGCGGGCAAGGCCCGCTACATCGGCGCGAGCAGCATGTTCGCCTGGCAGTTCGCCAAGGCCCAGCACGTGGCCGAACGGAACGGGTGGACCAGGTTCGCCGCCATGCAGAACCACTACAACCTGATGTACCGGGAGGAGGAGCGGGAGGTGCTGCCGCTCTGCGCCGACCAGGGCATCGCCGTGCTGCCGTACAGCCCGCTCGCCCGGGGCATGCTGGCCGGCAACCGGACCCGGCAGGGCGAGCGCCGCACCGCCCGGGCCGGGGACGACCCGCTGTCGGACCAGCGGTACAACGCCGACGCCGACTTCGACGTGGCGGACCGGCTGGCCGAGGTGGCGGCCGAACGCGACGCTCCCCCGGCCCAGGTCGCGCTGGCCTGGCTGCTCAGCCGTCCCGGCGTGACCGCGCCCATCGTCGGTGCCACCAGGCTCGGGCACATAACCGACGCGGTGGCCGCCAGCCAGCTCACCCTCACCGAGGAGGAGGTGCGCCGCCTGGAGGAGCCTTACCTCCCCCACCCCGTCCTGGGTCACAGCTAATCCACCCCGGTTTCATGATCGTGAACAATTCGGGGCAAATAAAGCCCAAAACTGTTCACGATCATGCAGTCGCCGGGATGGGGAGTGGCGGGAGGTCACGTTCCCGCCGGGCATGCGCTAGACGCCTGCGCCCAGGTAGCGGAGCACGGCCAGGACGCGGCGGTTGTCGCTCTCGCCGGGCGGCAGGCCGAGCTTGGCGAAGATGCTGGCCACGTGCTTCTCTACCGCCCCGCCCGAGACCACGAGCTCGGCAGCGATCCCGGCGTTGGACCGGCCCTCGGCCATCAGCGCCAGCACCTGGCGCTCCCGCGGGGTCAGCGTGGCCAGGCCGCCCCGCTGCCGGCTGGCCCGGAACAGCTGGCTGACCACCTCGGGGTCCAGGGCGGTTCCGCCGTCGGCCACCCGCTGCAGCGCCGCGCTGAACTCGGCCACGTTCGCGACCCGGTCCTTGAGCAGGTAGCCGACCCCAGCGGCGCCGCCCTCGAGCAGCTGCGCGCTGTAGGAGGTCTCGATGTACTGCGAGAACATCAGCACCCCGGTGCCGGGATGAGTCTGCCGCAGCTGCAGGGCCGCCCGCAGGCCCTCGTCGGTGTGCGTCGGCGGCATCCGGATGTCGACCACGGCCACGTCCGGGCGGTGTTCGGCCACCGCGGCCAGCAGCGCGTCCCCGTCGGACACCGCCGCGCAGATCGCGTGCCCGCGGTCCTCGAGCAGCCGGGTGAGCCCCTCCCGCAGCAGCGCGGCATCCTCCGCGATCACGACCCGCATCAATGTCCTCTCAGGCGCACGGTGTTTCAGGCCCGGAGCGGCAGCTCGACCGTCACCGCGGTCGGGCCGCCTGCCGGGCTGACCACCCCGATCCGCCCGTCCACGGTGGACACGCGCTGCGCCAGCCCGGAGAGCCCGCTCCCGCGCGCCGCGTCCGCGCCGCCGATGCCGTCGTCGCTGACCTCGAGGCGTAGCACCCCGGGCCGTTCGGTATCGATCTTTATCGTGATCTGGTTGGCGTAGCTGTGCTTGGTCGCGTTGGCGATCAGCTCGGCGGCGCAGAAGTAGGCGATGGTCTCGATCGCGGGCGCCGGCCGCGGGCCGATGCGGGCGGTGACCGACGCCGGGACCGCGCTGCTGCTGGCCAGCGTGGCCAGCGCGCTGGCCAGGCCGCTGTCCAGCACCGGGGGGTGGATGCCGCGGGCCAGGTCACGCAGGTCGGCCAGGGCGTCCACCGCGTTGCGGTGCGCGGCGTCGATCAGCTCGCGGACGGTCGCGTCGTCGTCCAGCTCCATCTTCTCCCGGGCCATGCCCAGGTTCATGGCCAGCGCGGCCAGCCGCATCTGCGCGCCGTCGTGCAGGTCCCGCTCGACCCGCCGCAGCGCCGCGGCCGAGTCCTCCACCGCGAGCGTCCTGGTCCGCTCGAGCTCGCTGACCCGCTCGGCCATTCTGCTCGGCCCGAGCAGGCTGCGGACCAGGACGCGGTCGCCCGCGTTGACGCCGCGGGCCAGCCAGGCCGCGGCCACCACGCTCACCGCGCCCAGCAGGGCGACGGGATAGGTGCCCAGCCAGCTGGAGACCTTGAGGTTCCCGCCCGCCGGCAGGGGTTGCGGCGCCGCCAGCGGACTGAGGTTGCCTCCTGCGTGATTGCGGAACAGCAGCCAGATCAGCGGGTAACACAGATCGGCCAGTCCGATGACCGCGACCGCGACCGCATAGAGCTGCACGAACGCGACCGGCAGCTTGACCAGGCTGTACAAGACACCCCGCCAGGCCGCCCGGTCCCGCAGCCGCCGGTCGAGGCGGCCGAGGACCCCGGTGCCCGGCTGGAACCGCTGCGGAGCCTCGACCTGCTGGCCGAGGAACCGCTTGAGCATGCGGCGGTGCAGCGAGCCGAGCCGCCGGGACACCCGCAGGGCCACGGTGAGGAGCAGCAGGCCGACCACGGTACCCAGGACCGACGCCGAGATGGTCAGGCCGAGCGCGAGCAGCACCAGGGTGATCCAGAACCCGGCCACCCCGGCCAGCCCGCCGAAGCCGCAGTACAGCAGCTCACGACGAGTCCGGCGGGTGAGCGGCGCCTGCAGTACCAGGCTCGCTACCCGCCGGATCTCCTCGTCCATGGGCCTATTGTCCCCGTTACGCGTCGCGGCGGGCCAGCGCCCAGGTGCCGGCGGCCAGGGCCGCCGCCGCGTAGACGCACAGCATGGCGAACCCGAAGCCAGGTGACAGGCTGTGCGCCACCGGCTTGACCGCGGTTATCGAGTTCTCCCCGATCAGCATGGGCAGGAACCTGCCGGCCGAGTTCTGGATCGAGGTGCCCAGCGGCAGCAGGATGAGCGGGAGCACGAACAAGATCCCCACCACGGCCGAGATCGCGCCCGCCGTGTGCCTGATGACGGCGCCCAGGCCCAGGGCGATGAGCGCGATCAGTGCCGGGTAGGCGCCGCCCATCAGCACCGCGCGCAGCACGCCCGGCTGGCCGAGGGTGGCGTGCGGGGCCGGCGACCTCAGCACCAGCTCGCCCACGGCGAAGGTGGCGAAGGCGAGGATCTCCCCCGCGGCCAGCGTGACCGCGCCGAGCACGGCCGCCTTGGCCGCGAGCAGCAGCGGGCGGCGGGGCACCGCGGCCAGCGTGGCGCGGATCATCCCGGAGGAGAACTCCGTGGTGATCACCAGCGCGCCGAGGACGCCGAGCGCGAGCTGGCCGATCGCCAGCCCGGCGAAGCCCTGCTCGGTCGGGTCGAAGGAGGCCCGGTCCGCGGCGGACATCGTGGCCCAGTGGTAGTGGCTCTGCACCAGGATGGCCAGGCCGAACATGCCGGCCGCGAAGACGAGCAGAACCCACCCAGTGGAGCGGACGCTGCGCAGCTTCAGCCACTCCATCCGGGCCGCGGAGCGAAAGCCGTAGCCGGCTTCGGTCGTGGTCGCGCTGCGGGTCAGTGTGGCCGTGGTCATGACAGGCTCCCGTGGTAAGCGATGTTGCTGGCGGAGTACTCGGTGCTGCCCTCGGTGAGCTGGAAGAACGCCTCTTCGAGTGAGTTGCTGCGGGCGGAGAGTTCGGCCACGGTGGTCTGCGCGAGCAGCCGGCCCTGGCCGATGACGATGAGCTGATCCGCGGTCTGCGCGACCTCGCTGATCAGGTGGCTGGAGATCAGCACGGTGCGGCCGTGCGCGGCCTGGTTCTTCAGCAGGTTGCGGATCCACCGGATGCCCTCGGGGTCCAGGCCGTTGACCGGCTCGTCGAGCAGGAGCACCCCCGGGTCGCCGAGCAGCGCGGCGGCGATGCCCAGCCGCTGGGCCATGCCCAGGGAGAACTTGCCCGCGCGCCGGTCGGCCGCCTTCTCCATGCCGGTGATCGCCAGCACGTCGCTGACCCGGCGGCGCGGGATGTCGTTGCTGGCGGCCAGCGCGATCAGGTGCGAGCGGGCGGTGCGCCCCGGGTGGAACGCCTTGGCCTCGAGCAGCGCGCCGACCTCCCGCAGCGGGCTGCGCAGGTCGTGGTAGTTCTTGCCGTTGATCCGCACCGTGCCGGCGTCCGGCCGGTCCAGGCCGAGCATCATCCGCATCGTGGTGGACTTGCCCGCGCCGTTCGGGCCGAGGAACCCCGTCACCGTGCCGGGGCGGACATCGAAGCTGAGGTGGTCCACGGCGGTCGTGGGGCCGTAGCGCTTGACCAGGCCGCGTGCCTCGATCATGAGAAACCCTCCAATTGGTTGCGGCGTGCCCGGCCCCCGTCAGGCGGGCACGCTCGGGCTGCGTCTGCAGTTCACGCTACGGATCAGGCACCCCGCGGGGAACGCGGCCACCACCCCTCTTGGGGGTGGGGTTTCCCCCCGTAGCGGTGGCGGTCTATTGTCTGATGGGGTCTTTGGCAGCTTCTGGGCGTTTCTCGGGATCCTGGTTCGGCTTGCTTTCAGGGGTTGCTGTGATGCGCGTGATCGTCGCGGGGGCGGGTATCGGCGGGCTCTCGGCGGCGCTCTCGCTGCACGCCGCGGGGATCGGCGCGATCGTGATCGACTCGGCGGCCTCGCTGCGCCCGCTCGGCGTGGGGATCAACCTGATGCCGCACGCGGTCCGCGAGCTGACCGAGCTCGGCCTCGGCGGCGAGCTCGAGGCGACCGGCATCCCGACCGCGGAGATGGTGCACTTCGACCGGCACGGCAACCGGATCTGGGGCTTCGCCAGCGGCCGGAACATCGGCTACCGCTGGCCGCAGTACTCGGTTCACCGGGGCGAGCTGCAGATGATCCTGCTCGCCGCGGTGCGGGCCCGGCTGGGGCCGGGCGCCGTGCGCACCGGGACCGCGTTCTGCTCGTTCGCCGAGTCCCCGTCCGGGGTCGAGGTGCGGGTCCGCGACCGTTCGGCCGGAGCCGGCGAGACGCTGCGCGGCGACGTGCTGGTGGGCGCGGACGGGCTGTACTCGGGCGTCCGCGCCCAGCTGCATCCGGGGGAGCCGCCGCCGCGCTGGGGCGGCATCATGATGTGGCGCGGGGTGAGGGAGGGCGCGCCGTTCCTGACCGGCCGGACGGTCGCGGTCGCGGGCACCAACGCGGCGCTGAAGTTCGTCGCCTACCCGATCTCCCGGCAGGCCGAGCGCCGGGGCCGGGCGCTGGTGAACTGGGTGGCCGAGGTCCTGCTGCCGGAGCGGGCCGCGATGGGCGGTGCCGGCTGGAACCGGGCCGACTGGGACCGCCCGGGACGCGCGGCGGAGGTGCTGCCGTGGTTCGCGGACTGGAAGTTCGGCTGGCTGGACGTGCCCGGGCTGATCGCCGGGGCGCCGCGGATCCTGGAATACCCGATGGTGGACCGCGACCCGCTGCCGTCCTGGGGTTCTCAGGTTCATGGCCGGGTCACCCTGCTCGGCGACGCGGCCCACCCGATGTACCCGGTCGGGGCCAACGGCGGATCCCAGGCGGTGCTGGACGCCCGGGTGCTCGCCTGGTCGCTGGCCCGCGGGAGCACCCCGGCCGGGGGCCTGGCGGCCTACCAGGCAGCCCGCCTGGGGGCCGTGAACGCCATCGTGCTGGCCTGCCGCGACATGCCGGCCGACCGCCTGCTGCAGACGGTGAGCACGCGGGCGCCGGACGGCTTCACCCGGATCGAGGACGTGCTGAGCGCGGCCGAACTGGCCGCGTTCGACCAGGCCTACCGGGCGACCACGCTGCCCGACGTAGCCGCCCTCAACTCCCGCCCGTCGCTGACGCCGTGAGGCCGTCGTGGCGGTGACACGGTGCCGCTGTTACCAGTGGTGCGTAGTGGCGTAGGAGTGGTTGACGATGACCTCGGTGTCCTCGGGCGGCTGGTAGACCGACTGCACCGCGACCCGGCCGGGACCCCACAGCCTGACCCAGATGCTGCGGTAGCTCCACCGGCTCTGCCAGAAGGCGAAGCCCATGTTCCGCGGGTACTCCAGGTGCAGCGCCATCCGCACCGACACGTCCCGGTACAGCAGGGAGCTCGGCTGGATCAGCAGGGTCTGGCCCTGCTGCAGGTCGCGGACGAAGACGTTGCCCGGCGCGTGCAGCAGCAGCAGGCCGGGTGCTCCCTGCGCGCCGAACACGTCGCCGTACTGCCCCATCGGGTAGTGCATCTCCCGGTCGTCGGAGCTCTGGCCGGTCTCGTACCAGACGTCCGACGGGTACCAGTCGTACTTGATGTTGCCCGTGGCGCACAGGAAGCGGTGCTCGCGCACCCACATCTGCTGGCCGTGCTGCATCGGCAGCGCCACGACCTCGCCCGCGTGGTTGTCGGAAAGCGCCAGGTGCCCGGGACCCCGGGCCTCGACCATGACCAGCGGCAGCCCGGCCATCTTGCGGTTCCACGCGCCGCGCATGGGCATGTTGGTCAGCCTGGTCTGCGCCTCGGTCCACAGCAGCACGTGGTGGGAGAAGTAGATCCAGTCTTCCGGCGCGAGGGTGAAGTCCGCGACCGGGACGGTGGTGCCGGCGAGCTGGACGTGCGACTGGCCGAACTGCAGCCGCGCCATGTCCTTGATCGGCGGCTGCGCGACCCAGCCGGACTCGCTGACCGAGGACCTGATGTCCACCGGCGCCCCGCACAGCGGGCAGGTCGGCGCGCCCGGGTCGCTCGGCTGCCTGCAGTACCGGCAGATGTAGGTGTTCATCTAGGTCTCAGTCCGCGTGGTGGTGGACGTACATGGACTGGATGCCGACCCGGCCGGGCCCGGTCATCTCGGCGAGGTACATGCCGTGCCGCAGCAGCCCGGTCTTCAGCGGCATCTGCACCGCCTGCATCTGCACGGTGGAGTCCTTGTACAACAACCCGCCCGGCTCGACCATGATCTTCTCGCCCGGCCGCAGCGTCCGCTCGAGCACGTCGCCGTTCCCGTGCAGCATCAGCATGCCCGGGTAGCCGGCCGTGACGAACCGGTCGATGTACATGCCGCTGCCGCCGTGCAGCAGGTTGACCAGGCCCTTGATCCGGATGAAGGAGTACTGGACGCTGTGCGAGGCCACCAGGAAGGCGTGCTCGCGGACGTCCAGTTCCATGCCGGGGTGCAGCGGCAGCACGACCAGCTCGCCCGGCGCGTTGCGGGAGAACGCGATGCGGCCCGGGCCGTTGGCCACGGTCACGATGTGCGGCATGCCGCCGATCGAGCGCTTAAGGCCGCCGCCGGTGTTAAGCGAGGAGAGCGGGACCGTCTCGTCCTTCCACAGCAGCACGTGATGCTCGAAGTAGACGCCGTCCTGCGGGTGCAGGCTGATCTCGGCGACCGGGACGAGCTCGCCCTCGACCTGGCAGGTGCTGCCGGAGAACTGGAACTCGGTCATGTCCCGCAGCCGGGGCGCCTCGCGCCAGCCTGAATCGCTGACCTTGTCCTTCATGTCGAGCGGAGCGCCGCACATCTGGCAGCTGGTGGTGCCCGGCTGGTTCTGCGCGTGGCACCACTGGCACTGAATCATTTCCACGCTCGGAAGATAGCAGGAAAGGACCTCTGACAGCGCCTTATGCCGCAATCGACAGAGCCTGTATCGTTCTCCCATGGCACTGCTCGGACGCGAATTCATCGCCGTACCTGATGACCGCAAAGGTCAGATTGTCTTCAAATGGCCGGACATCACCATCCGCCGCTTCACGCGCGCGATCGTCAACGCAGACGAGATGGCCATGTTCGTCAACACGGGCCAGGTCGTGCAGACCCTCGGCCCCGGCCGGCATCAGATCGACGCGAACGAGCTCCCGGGGCTCGGCGCGGTCATCGACACCATCACCGGCGGGAACGCGTACCGCGCCGAGCTGTACTTCGTCGGCACCCGCGAGTACACCGGCTTCAAGTTCGGCGGCCGGGTCGACGACGTGCAGGACCCGCGCACCGGGCTGGTCGTGACGCTCCGGGTGTTCGGTGACTACGCGCTGCGGGTGGGCGACCCGGTCCGGCTGGTGACCAACCTGACCTCCACGGTCGACGTCACCGACAACGAGCGGATCGCCGGCTGGGTCAGCGATCAGCTGCTGAAGGTGCTGCGGACCCACGTCACCACGCAGATCATCCGCAATGGGTGGCCGATCCTGGGCCTGATGGCGTACTCGGCGGAGATCGAGCAGGCCACCATCGAGGCGGCGAACGGCCAGCTCGCCGCCTACGGCGTGCAGCTGACCCGGATGGGCAACTTCGACGTCAACCTCTCCCCCGAGGACGAGCAGCAGCTCAAGCAGCTGGCCAAGGACACCAGCTACTCGCAGCTGGCCGGCGGCTTCCAGAACTACGCTCAGGGCGAGATGGCACTCGGCGCGGGCCAGGGCATGGCCAAGGGCGGCGCCGGAGTGGACGGGGCGTTCCTCGGCGCCGGGTTCGGTCTCGCCAGCGCGATGGGCGCCCAGCAGGTCGCGAACCAGCAGGCGCAGGCGCAGGCCGCCCAGCAGGCCGCGGCGCAGCAGGGGATGCCGGGGATGCCGCCCTACGGCCAGGGCGGCCCGCAGTACGGCCAGCCGCAGGGCGGGCCTCAGCAGGGCGGGCCTCCGCAGGCCCCGTCCGGCCCGGTGTGCGCGTCCTGCCAGGCGCCGAACCCGGCGGGCGCGCGCTTCTGCATGGGCTGCGGCCAGGCGCTCGCGCCCGCGGTCCAGCACTGCACCGAATGCGGCGCTGAGCTCCCGGCCGGCGCGCACTTCTGCTCCGGCTGCGGTACCAGAGTCGGCGGCTGATCTCAGCCCAGGTTCGGCCCCTGGGTAGGACGCGCTGGTACCGCCCTCATCCGTAGCTTCGGTGTGCTGCCGGCATCAGGTGCTGACGCCGGGCCGGAGCACGAAGCCGGGAGGTGCCGCATCCGGGCTGACAATCCCAGCCTCCTCGGTGAGCGCCGCCTGGCGATACTGGGAGTCATGACGACGCGCGTGGTCGGCTGGTCGATCCGCGCCTTCTTCTTCGCCGTCGTCGGCGTGCTGACTTTCATCCTCCAGCCGCCAGGGGCGACCGCCGAGAAGGCGCAGCTCGCCGCCTATCTGCTGGCTGGCCTGGGCCTGCTGGCCTGGGCGCTGGCCGACATGCCGGCGGGTATGGCGCGCTACCGCGCCCGCATGCTGGCGGTGATTCTCGGCGTGATCGTATCCGCTCGTACCGCTGTCCGGGCTGCTGGTCGGGCGGCTTGTGCGCAGCCGCCGGGTCCAGGCCGAGCAGTCCGCCGCGCTGCTGGCCCAGACCGAGCAGCTGCTCGCTGCCCGGGGCCGGGCGGACGTGCTGGGCGAGCGCGCCCGCATCGCCCGCGAGATTCACGACGTCCTCGCGCATTCCCTCGGCGCGCTCGGCATCCAGATCCAGCGGTCCTGGACGGCATCGGCGCCACCCGGCGGCTGGCGGCCGAGCACCCCCGCGTGGCCATCGTCGTCCTCACCACTTACGTCGACGACAACTCCGTCCTGGACGCCCTGCGGGCCGGGGCCCGCAGCTACCTCACCAAGGACGCCGACCGCGCCGACATCGCCCGCGCCCTGCACGCCGCGGCGGGCGGCCTGACCGTCTTCGACCCCCGTGTCCACGACATGCTGCTCGCGGCCGCCGCGGCACCGGGCCAATCCGGGCCGGGCCAATCCGGGCCGGGCCAATCCGGGCCGGGCCAATCCGGGCCGGGCCGGCCGGCGCCGCCCGACGGGCTGACGCACCGCGAGGTGGAAATCCTCGGGCTCATCGCCCGCGGGCTGACCAATCCGGAGATCGCCGGCCGCCTGTACCTCAGCAGGCACACGATCAAGACTCATATCAACCGCATCTTCGCCAAGACCGGATCGCGGGACCGGGCCGCCGCCATCAGCTACGCCCACCGCCACCACATCGGCTGACCGCATCGGCTGAACCGCAGATGTCTTGCCGGCGTTCTCACGGGTGGATGCCGGTATGAGATTTCCGCCGCGGCTCATACCAGCGAGACGCACATTTCAACCCCGGGGCCGATGCCTGCGCCGCGGATCCGGGCCATGCTCTTAGGGTCCGGTTAGGTTTCGGGGCTCCCGTCAGGATGGCGAGGGAAATGGTGCTCAGGGATACGGAATCGGCCAGCGGCACGCAGACCGCGCCGGCCGCGCATTCAGTAGATCTCCGCAAGACGTACGGGGCAGGACAGGCCGCGGTGCATGCCCTGGCCGGTGTCAACGTGACCTTCGAACGCGGCCGGTTCACGGCCGTCATGGGCCCCTCGGGGTCGGGCAAGTCCACGCTCATGCACTGCATGGCGGGCCTGGACCGGCCGACGTCGGGGCAGTCGTTCGTGGGCGGCCTGGATATCGGGAGCATGGACGACGCCGGGCTCACCCGGCTGCGGCGCGACCGGATCGGCTTCGTCTTCCAGTCCTTCAACCTCATCCCGACGCTGACCGCCGCCGAGAACATCACCTTGCCCGCCGCCCTCGCGGGGGTCAAGGCCGACCGGGAGTGGCTCGGTTACCTGGTGGAACAGCTGGGAATCGGCGACCGGCTGACGCACCGGCCCAGTGAGCTGTCAGGCGGCCAGCAGCAGCGCGTGGCGTGCGCCCGGGCGCTGATCAACAAGCCGGACCTCGTCTTCGCCGATGAGCCCACGGGCAACCTGGACTCCAATGCCTCCGCGGACCTGCTCGGGTTCCTCCGGCGGTCGGTGACCGAACTCGGCCAGTCGATCGTCATGGTGACGCACGACCCGCGCGGGGCCGCGTACGCGGACCGGGTCCTCTTCCTGGCCGACGGGACGGTGGTCGGCGAACTCGACAAGCCGACCGCCGACTCGGTCCTGGAGCGGATGCGGACGCTGGGGGCCTGACGTGCGGAACGTGACGATTAAGGGGCTGCTCGCCCACAAGCTGCGGCTGGTGCTGACCGCGCTGGCGATCGTGCTCGGAGTCGCCTTCATCTCCGGGACGTTCGTCTTGACCGACACCCTGAACAACACGTTCGCGGTGCTGTTCGGCAACATCTACCAGAAGATAGATTTCCAGGTCCGCGGCGTCGCGCAGCTCGGCAGCGGCGCGAGCGCGATACGCAACGAGCTGCCCGAGTCGGTGCTTGCCACGGTCCGCGGCGTGCCCGGCGTCGGGGCCGCCTACGGCCAGGTCGGGGGCTACGCCCAGTTCGTGGCCCGCGACGGCAAGGCGATCGAGACCGGCGGCGCGCCGACCCTCGGCATCAGCTTCGACCCCGATCCGAGGATCTCCAGCCTGCACCTGATCGCGGGCAGCGCGCCGGTGGCCGCCGATGACGTGGTGATGGACGCCGGGACCGCGCAGAAGTACGGCTTCGCCGTGGGGCAGCGGGTCCGCATCCTGTCGGCCGGGCCGGTGCGGACGTTCACCATCACTGGCATCGCCCAGTTCGGCTCGGCGAACAACCTCGCGGGAGCGACCCTGGCCGCGTTCACGCTGCCGACCGCGCAGGACGTCGTCCGGCAGGCGGGCCGCCTCGACGACATCAACGTGGTGACCGCCCCTGGCGCCAGCAAGGCCGCGGTGCAGCGGGCTATCGCCCGGGCCCTGCCGCCGGGAGTGCAGGTGGTCACCGGGCAGACCGTGGTGAACGAGAACACCAGCTCGGTGAGCCAGGCGCTGTCGTTCTTCTCCACGGCGCTGCTGGTCTTCGCGTTCATCGCCTTGTTCGTGGGCGCGTTCACCATCTACAACACGTTCTCGATCATCGTCGGGCAGCGGACGCGCGAGCTGGCCCTGCTGCGGATCGTCGGCGCGAGCCGCCGCCAGGTGTTCCGTTCCGTGCTCGCCGAGGCGGCCATTACCGGGCTCGTCTCCTCGGTGATCGGCCTGGGCCTCGGGGTGCTGGCCGCGCTCGGGCTGCAGGCGCTGCTGCGCGGGTTCGGCATCACGCTGCCGCCCGGATCGCTGGTGTTCGAGGCGCGGACCGTACTGGTCGGGCTCGCGGTCGGCGTCGGCGTGACGGTCGTGTCCGCGATCGGCCCGGCGCGGAACGCGGTACGCATTCCCCCGGTCGCCGCGCTCGATGACCGCCAGTCCGGGGCTGGCGCCTCGCTGCGGCGCCGGTTCATCTGGGGCGCGGCCCTGGCCCTGGCCGGCGCGGTCATGCTGGCGATCGGGCTGGCCCAGCCCGCCATCCAGCTCGTGGGCGCGGGCGCGGTCGGCATCTTCGTCGGCGTCGCTATGCTCTCCCCGGCGATCGCGCGCCCGTTGTCGAGTGTGATCGGCCGTCCGCTGGCCCGGCTGCTCGGGGAGCCTGGCAAGCTCGGGCGGGAGAACTCCATGCGCAGTCCCCGGCGTACCGCCCAGACCGCCTCGGCGCTCATGGTCGGCCTGGCCCTGGTCGCCGCGATGTCGGTGTTCGGCGCCTCGCTGTCCAAGTCGGCCACCAGCAGCGTGAACGAGGCGATCAGCGCCGACCTCATCGTGACGGCCAGCGGACAAGGACAGGTCAGCAACTCGGTGCCTGCCACCGCGTCAGCCGTGCCTGGCGTCACCGCCATCACCACCTTCTACCAGTCACGATTCGAGTTCCAGGATTCGCTGGCCACGCTCACCGCGGTGTCCACGCCGCATCTGTCCGACACTTTGATCCTGCGCATGACAGCGGGCACTCCGGCCGCCCTGGGCCAGGGCGAGCTGCTCATCGACTCCACGACCGCGACCTCGAAGCACCTGTCGGTCGGCGACACGGTCCCGGTGAAGTTCGCCAGGACCGGTCCGTCCACCCTGCGCATCGGCGGCATCTACCAGGCCAACGCCCTGATCGGCAGCTATTTCGTCGGTGCCGGGTTCTTCTTCGCCCACTTCAGCAACCCGTCGCTGGGCGGGCTCCTGGTGCGGACCAACGGCAGCGGCACCGCGGACCAGGCCGTCACGAGCGCCCTGGCTCCCTATCCGAACCTGAAGGTCCAGACCAGGGCACAGTTCGAGCAAGCCCAGACAGCCAGCGTCAACCAGCTGCTCGGGCTGGTGTACGCCCTGCTCGGCCTGGCGGTGGTCATCGCGCTGATCGGGATCGTGAACACGCTGATGCTCTCGGTGTTCGAGCGAACCCGCGAGATCGGCCTGCTCCGGGCGGTCGGCATGAAGCGCCGCCAGGTCCGGACGATGATCCGGTCAGAAGCGGTCATCCTGGCGATCTTCGGCGCCATCATCGGGATCGTCATCGGCACCGGGATGGGCATCGCGCTGGTGTCGTCGCTGAAACAGCAGGGCATCACCGACACCGTCGTGCCGGCGTCCAACCTCGTGGTGTTCCTCCTGCTCGCCGCCCTGCTCGGGCTGCTCGCCGCCACGTGGCCCGCCCGCCGGGCGGCCCGGCTTGACGTGCTAGCCGCCATCGCCGCCGAGTTATGCGCCGCCAGGTGGTCACTAGTCCCAGGCCGGCTCGGTGGCCTCGCGGACGTCGCCGTCGGGCGTGAAGATCAGGAACCGCTCGAACGACCGGGCGAACCACCGGTCGTGGGTGACCGCGAGCACCGTGCCCTGGTAGGACTCCAGGCCCTGCTGCAGCGCCTCGGCGCTCGGCAGGTCGAGGTTGTCGGTCGGCTCGTCGAGCAGCAGCAGCGTCGAGCCGGCCAGCTCGAGCAGCAGGATCTGCAGCCTGGCCTGCTGGCCGCCGGACAGGGTGCCGAACGGCTGCCGGGCGCACGCCTGCAGCTCATAGCGGGCCAGCGCGGCCATGGCCTCGTTGATCAGCAGCGCGTGCTCGGTCATCAGGATCTCGGCCGGGTCCCGCCCGGCCAGGTCCGGCCGGGCGTGCGTCTGCGCGAACAAGCCGGGTACGACCCGGGCGCCCAGCCGCGCCTGCCCCTCGTGCGGCACCTGCTCCCCCGCGAGCAGCCGCAGGAAACTCGACTTGCCTGACCCGTTGGCGCCGAGGATCGCCACCCGGTCGTCGAACCAGATCTCGGTCCCGAACGACTGGGTATTACCGGTCAGCACCAGGTTCTCGCACATGACGGCGCGTTTGCCGGTCCGGCCGCCGCGCAGGCGCACGCGGAGGTTCTGCTCCCGCGGGGTTTCCTGCGGCGGCCCTTCCTCCTCGAACCTGCGCAGCCTGGTCAGCGCGGCCTGGTAGCGGGAGGCCATGCCGGAGTTGTAGGAGGCCTTCTGCCGCAGGGTGCGGACCAGTTCCTTCAGCTTCTCGTGCTCCTCATCCCAGCGGCGGCGCAGCTCCTCGAGCCTGCTGATCCGGTCGGCCCGGGCCTGGGCGTAGTTCCGGAAGCCGCCGCCGTGCACCCAGACGTGCCGGTCCTCGACGGTCACGATGCGCTGCGCGCAGGCGGCCAGCAGTTCCCGGTCGTGGCTGACCAGCAGCACGGTCTTCGACGTGGTGGCCAGCTGCTGCTCGAGCCAGCGCTTGCCCGGCACGTCGAGGTAGTTGTCCGGCTCGTCGAGCAGCAGCACGCCGTCCGTGCCGCGCAGCAGCGACTCGAGTACCAGCCGCTTCTGCTCACCGCCGGACAGCGTGCCCACGTCGCGCCAGCGGCACTTGTCGTACGGGATGCCGAACGCGGCCACCGTGCAGGCGTCCCAGTGCACCTCGGCCTCGTAGCCCCCGGCCTCGCCCCATTCGCCCAGCGCCGCCGCGTAGCGCAGCTGCGCCCGCTCGTCGTCGCGCTCCATCATGACCAGCTCGGCCGCGTCCAGCCCGGCCGCGGCCTGGAGCACCCGCGGCGGCGAGACCGAAAGCAGCAGGTCACGGACCATGGGTGTGACCTGGACGCCCTGGTTCGTGCCGATGAACTGGCGCATGACGCCGAGGCCGCCGCTCGCCGTGACCGTGCCCGACTGCGGCTGCAGGTCCCCGGCCACCAGCCGGAGCAGCGTGGTCTTGCCGGCCCCGTTCGGCCCGACCAGGGCGGCCGTGACCCCCTCGCCGATGCGGAAGCTCGCGTCGTCGAGCAGCGTCCGCCCGTCCGGCAGCACGTGGCCGACGTGCGCCACCTCGACGTGCCCCCATGAGCTCACCCCCGGACAATAGCCGCGAGCCGCCATGCCGACAACGCCATTAAATGGGAGACTGCCGGTGTTAGGCACGGGTCGGCCCGGGGCATGAGGCCCGGGGGCATGAGGCCCGGGGGCATGAAAGGCGGAATGAAAGAGCGCCTGGCCGGGCTGTTCGGTGGCATGAGCATCGAACTGGGCACGGTCGGTATCTGGCGGCACCCCTCGGGGCTCACCCCGGAGGTGGTGGCCGAGGTCGAAGCCCTGGGCTTCGGGGCGATCTGGGTGGGCGGCTCGCCGCCCGGCGATCTGGGCGTCGTCGAGCACCTGCTGGACAGCACGGAACGCATCGCGCTGGCCACCGGGATCGTCAACGTCTGGATGGACGACGCCGCGACCGTGGCCGCCTCCTACCATCGCATCACCGCCAGGTACCCGGGCCGCTTCCTGCTCGGCCTCGGCATCGGTCATCCCGAAGCCACCCAGGAGTACCAGCAGCCGTACGCCAAGCTCGTCAGCTACCTGGACCAGCTCGATGACCTCAAGGTCCCGGCCGGGGGCCGGGTCCTGGCCGCCCTCGGCCCCAGGGTCCTGCGGCTGTCAGCGGAACGGGCCGCGGGCGCGCACCCCTACCTGGTCACGCCCGGGCACACCCGCCAGGCGCGCCAGCTCCTCGGCGACGGGCCGCTGCTCGCCCCGGAGCAGAAGCTGGTATTCGACACCGACCCGGAGCGAGCCCGCGCCATCGCCCGGCCGCGCGTGCAGAAGCCGTATCTCGGCCTGACGAACTACCTCAGCAACCTGCGCAGGCTCGGCTGGACCGACGCCGATTTCGCGGCCGGCGGCAGCGACGCGCTGATCGACGCGCTCGCGGTGCACGGCGACGCGGCGGCGATCGCCCGCGGCGTCACCGCGCACCTGGAGGCGGGCGCGGACCACGTGGCCGTGCAGGTCCTCAACCCTGATCCGCTCCCCGCGCTGCGCGCGCTGGCGGGCCAGCTGCAGCTGACCCGCCGCTGACAACGGCCGCCAGGAGCACCCGCAGGCGCATAACGCGGTTGCCTTCCGGCATGCGCGGTGTCACTATTGGCACCATTATGACAGAGCCAATTTGGCCCTCGCTCGCTGGTTCCGGCCGCCCGGGCGGCGCCGGCAGCATCGGCGGTGTCACCCTGGCCGACCTGCTCGGCCGCTGGCCGGCCGCGGAGGGCCCGCTCTACCGGCTGCTCGCCACGCGGATCGCCCGGCTGGCCGACACCGGCGAACTGCCCGCGGGCCTGCGCCTGCCGCCCGAACGCGACCTGGCCGCTGCCCTGTCCGTGAGCAGGAACACCGTGGCCGCTGCCTACCAGTTGCTGCGCGACGAGGGCATGGCGGAGAGCCGGCAGGGCGCCGGCACCCGCATCGTGCCGCACCGCACCACGCCGGCCGCGGTGCACCGGGCCAACGGCTTCTTCGCGGGCCTGCTCGAGACCTCGGTGCTCGACGCGGACCTCAGCCTGGCCGCGGTGGACTGCGCGCCGCAGGTGGCGGCGGCGCTTGCCGACCCGGCCACCGTCCTGCGCGGGACCGAGGCCGTCACCTCCACCAGCGGGTACTTCCCGCTCGGCCTGCCGGCGCTGCGCGCCGCGATCGCCAGCCACCTGACCGAGCGCCTCGGCTTGCCCGCCGACCCGGCCCAGGTGATCGTCACGACCGGCGGTCAGCAGGCCGTGGACCTGCTCATCCGGTGCGAGGTGCTGCCCGGCCAGCCGGTCGCCGTGGAGGACCCGACCTTTCCCGGCGCGCTTGACGCGCTGTACCGGGCCGGCGCCCGCGTGATCGGGATACCAGCCGGCGGCGGCCTGGATCCGGAACGGCTCGAGCACGTGGTGCGCACGCACCGCCCGGCAATGGTCTACCTGATCCCGACCCATCACAACCCGACTGGCCTGGTCATGCCGGCCGGACACCGCCGCCGCCTGGCGCGGCTGGCCGCATCGCACCCGGACACGCTGTTCGTCGACGACATGACGCTGGCCGAGTTGTCGCTCGGTGACAACCCGCCCCCGCCCCCGCTGGCCGCACTCGATCCCCGGCAGCCCAACCTGGTCAGCGTCGGCTCGCTGTCCAAGCTGTACTGGGGCGGCCTGCGGACCGGCTGGATCAGGGCCAGCGCGGGCCTGATCGCCAGGGTGGCCGCGGCCAAGGCCGCCGCCGACCTGGGTAGCGCCGCCTTCCCGCAGGCGATCGCCGCCGCGCTGCTGAGTCACCAGCACGACAGCATCGTCAAGTGGCGCCGGGAGTGGCTGCGGGCCAGGCACGACGCGCTGGCCGGGGCTTTGCGGGCGGCCCTGCCCGGGTGGACCTGGCCCGAACCGGACGGCGGGCTGACCCTGTGGGTCCGGCTGCCCAGGTCCGGGCCAGCCGACAGCGGCGCGTTCGCCCAGGCCGCGCTCAGGCACGGGGTCGCAGTGGTCCCCGGCCGGCTGCTGAGCGCGAGCGCCGCCGGCACCAGCGGCGCCGGCGACGGCGCGGCGGCCGAATGCCTCCGCCTGGCCTTCACCCAGGCACCGGACGTCCTGGCCAGGTCCGCCGTGGCCCTCGCCCGGGCCAGCCGCCGGGCGGGGGCGTGACCGGCGATGCCCGCTAGATCCAGCCCGCCGCGATCAGCCCCGTGGTCAGCTTGAACGGCGCCGCTCCGTCCAGCGACAGGAACAGGTCAGGTCCGGACAGGTAGAGCAGCCAGTGGCCGGTCGGGTCGACGCCGAGGCTGCTGTGGTCACGGCCGGGGAAGCCGATGGCCACCTGGCGGACCAGGTGCCCGGCCGGGTCGATTTCCCACAGCAGATTTGACGTCACCCGGCCCGGCAAGCCGGCACAGCAGAGCCGGTTCACGAACATGTCGCCGTCCGGCAGGAACACTCCCTCGCGGTAGTAGCTCCGCCCCGCGTCGGGCGCCCCGGTCAGCGGGACGGCCGAGCCGCCGGGCGCGGCGGAGGCCAGGTAGGAGCGGGCGGTGGCGGGATCGATATCGATCAGGTCCCAGCCCTCGTTGTCCTGCGACGGCCCGGCCGAGACGAGCAGCCGCTGGCCGCCCGGCGCCCACGAAAGCCGGGAGACGGGGTACGGCAGGACGGGGTCGGGGGCCGGGTACAGGGTCTCGTGGCCGTCGGCCAGATCGCGGATGACCACCGTGAACTGGGCGCCGGTGGCCTCCGGGAAGTGACAGCCGTTCCGGTAGTCAGAACGCGCGGGACCGCCGCCGAACGGCTCGCGGGCGAACGCCAGGCGCTTCCCGTCCGGGCTGACGGCCGGCAGCACGCCGGGCGCGATCAGCGCCGGCCGGCCGCCGGTCACCGGCACCGACTCGATCTCGTCCGCGCAGCCGCGGGCGGCCGCGAAGTACACGGTGCGGCCGTCAGGCGAGACCGAGAGGGCCCCGCCGGCCACGCCGCGGGCGACCAGGATCCGGCTGGCCACGCCGGTCAGCGGGTCGAGCACGACGAGCGCGCCCCGGGTGGTCACCGCGACGATCTCCGGGCGGCCCGGCGAGGACGTGCCGGACGCCGGAGCCTGCGGCGAGCGGGTCGCCGGCGTCCCGCCGGCACCGATTCGGTCGAAGCGCCTGACGGCCGCGCGACAGCCGGGCCTTGACCGTGCCCGCGGGTGCCCCGGTTTCCGTGGCGATCTCCTCCACCGACAGCCCGACCAGGTGGTAGAGGACGATCGCCTGGCGCTGGCGGGGCGGTATCTTGCGCAATGCGGCGACGATCGCGACGTAGTCCGGGCTCAGCCCGCGCGAGTCACCGGGCGCCGTGCCGGCGGTGCGCGGCCCGCATGTTCGCCGCCTTCCGCCAGGTGCTGATGCTGACCCGGTAGGCGACCGTGCGCACCCACGCCTCGGGATCGCAGTAGCCGGAGACCTTGTCCCAGCGCTGCCAGGCCCGCGCGTAAGCCTCCTGAACGCAGTCCTCGGCTTCGGCGCGGCTCCCGGTCATGGCGTACAGCTGGCCGGTGACGCGCCGCACGCTGCCGGAGTAGAACGCGTCGAAGGTCCCGGGGTCGCGCATGCGTGTCCCCTTCCGTGCCGCCGCGATTCGGTGTCCTGCTCCTGACACGCCCGGCGCCGCGCGGCGGTTGCACCGGAATCGGCTTTACGTCCTGCTTTTATACTGGCCTGCTTTACGCTGGCCTGCTTTTCCACTGGCCTGCTTTACGCCGGCCTGCTTTTACACCAGCGCCGTCCCGATCAGGCCGTTCCTGGTGACCAGGGCGGCGAGTTCGTCGGCGGCGAGGCCGCCGGTCCCGGCCGGCCGGGACGGCAGCACCATGTAGCGGGCCTCCGAGGTCGAGTCCCAGACCGCGACCTCCACCTCACCGGGCAGGGTCAGGCCGAACTCGGCGAGCACCGCGCGCGGCTCCCGCACCGTCCGCGACCGGTAGGCGAAGCTCTTGTACCAGCCGGGCGAGGGCCCGAGCAGCGACACCGGGTAGCAGGAACAGAGCGTGCAGACGATGACGTTGTGCGTGGCCTCGGTGTTCGGGACGACCCTCAGCGCGTAGGTCAGCCCGTCAAAGCCCATCTCCGCCGCGGCGGCGTCCCCGTCCGACAGCAGCAGGTCACGATACTGCGGGTCGGTCCAGGCGCGGGCCGCCATCCGGGCGCCGTTCACCGGCGAGGCCTTGGTGTACAGCCGGGTCAGGAACTCGTCGATCTCGTCGTCGCTGGTCATCCCGGCCGCGATCAGCCGCTCTTCGAGCCGGCGCGCCCGCGCCGCGGCCGGCAGGTCGTCATGGCCGGTCAAGATAGGACTCCCACAGGTCGACGGTCACGGTGTGGTCGCCGCTCCCCCACAGGTCGGCGGCCCGGAAGCGGACCGCGTAACAGGTCTCGACCCGCGGCGGGTCGATGCCGCGGGCGCTGTCGTCGGGCAGCGGCCACTGGCCCAGCGGCGCCACGATCACCCCGGCGTGCCCGCGCACGTACCGCGGGACCCGGGTGTGATGGTCCGGGTCCCCGGTCCTCACCCGGACCGTGGTGCCCGCGGCGTGACTCATGCCACGCCCTTTTCCGCGACGAGCAACTCGAGCGCACCGAGCCAGCGCTCGTAGTACGACGCCGCCAGGTACTGTCCGGGCGGCAGCCGCTCGATCGCGTCCCGCAGCTCGTCGCTGTTGAACACGCCGCGCCGCCGCAGCATCGTGGCCAGCGCGTACACCCGCGCCTCCCAGTCGGCGGCGAACGGAGGCTCGCCGTCTTCGCCGACCGGCACACGGCCGAACCCGGTCTGCCCGCCCATGTCATGAACACGGCTCACGTTCGTGACCCTAACAGCCAGCTCAGGATTTTTCCCGAACGGGCCGTGGCTCCTGCCCCGGCGCCCGCCCCGCGCGCCCCCCGGCCGGTCCCCCTTCTGCCAGGACCAGCCCGGATGCTACCTATTGAAATATGACAACGAACAGCGGACTCCGCAGCAGGCAGTGGTTCGGCGCGACGGGCCGGTCCGGCATGGCCTACCGGTCCTGGATGCGCAGCCAGGGCTTCACCCCGGAGGTCTTCGACGGCCGCCCGGTGATCGGCATCGCGACCACCTGGTCCGAACTGGCGCCGTGCAACGTCCACCTGCACCGGGTGGCCGAGTCGGTCAAGCGCGGAGTCTGGCAGGCAGGCGGGTTCCCCCTCGAGTTCCCCGCCATGGCGCTGGGCGAGACCTTGCTGCGGCCCACCGCCATGTTGTACCGGAACCTGCTGGCGATGGAAGCCGAAGAGCTGATGCGGGCTAACCCGCTGGACGGCGTGGTGCTGCTTTCCGGCTGCGACAAGACCACGCCCGGGCTGCTGATGGCCGCGGCCAGCGTGGACCTGCCCGCGGTGATGGTCACCGGCGGCCCCATGCTCAGCGGCAAGTACCAGGGCACCGACGTGGGCTCGGGCACGGCGGTGTGGCGGTTCGAGGAAGACCTGGTGGCCGGGCGGATGACCCAGGAGGAGTGCGCGTTCGCCGAGGGCTGCATGGCCCGCTCCAACGGGCACTGCATGACGATGGGGACCGCGTCCACGATGGCGTCGATGGCCGAGGCCCTGGGCATGCAGTTGCCGTACTCGGCGACCTGGCCCGCGGTGGACGCCCGCCGGTATGAGACCGCGCAGCGGGCCGGCCAGCTGGCCGTCGGCCTGGTCCGTGATGACCTGCGGCCCTCGGCCATCATGACCAGGGCGGCGTTCGAGAACGCGATCCGGGTGAACGCCGCGATCGGCGGGTCGACGAACGCGGTGATCCACCTGCTGGCCATCGCCGGGCGGCTGGGCGTGCCGCTGTCGCTCGACGACTTCGACGTGCTGGCCCGGGACGTGCCGACCCTGGTGAACCTGCAGCCGAGCGGCCAGTACCTGATGGAGGACTTCTGCTACGCCGGCGGCCTGCCCGTGGTCATGCGCGAGCTCGCCGAGAACGGCCTGCTGCACGCCGGTGCACTGACCGTGACCGGATCCGGGATCGGCGCCAACGTGGCGGATGCGCCGTGCTGGAACCGTGAGGTCATCAAGACCGCGGCTGAGCCGTTCCAGCCGGCCGGGACCGGGACCGCGGTACTGCGCGGCAACCTCGCGCCGGGCGGGGCGGTTATCAAGCAGTCGGCCTCCTCGCCGCACCTGCTCAAGCACCGTGGCCGGGCGCTGGTCTTCGACTCCCCCACGGACTACTACGCCGTATCGAACGATCCCGGGCTGGACGTCGACGAGGACACCGTGCTCGTCGTCAGGTACTGCGGTCCGCGCGGCTACCCCGGCATGCCCGAGGTGTCCAATGTGGCGCTGCCGAAGAAACTGCTGCTCCGCGGTGTCCGTGACATGGTGCGGATCTGCGACGGCCGGATGTCCGGCACCGCGTACGGCACGGTGGTCCTGCACGTCGCCCCGGAAGCCGCGGCCGGCGGCCCGCTCGCGCTCGTGCGGACCGGCGACTGGATCACCCTGGACGTGCCGGCCCGGGCGCTGACGCTGGAAGTCAGCGACGAGGACCTGGCCGCCCGCCGGGCGGCGTGGCAGCCGCCCGCGCCGCACGCCAGCCGGGGCTGGACCCATCTGTACACCGAGCACGTACTGCAGGCCGACGTGGGTGCTGACCTGGACTTCCTCGTCGGCGCCAGCGGGCACGAGGTGCCGCGCGACTCGCACTAGCGCGCCCCAACCGGCGGGTGCCTTCCGTCGTCTTCAAGGTATGAAGGCTCCCCAGATGACCGTGCTGGCCAGGGCGGCCATCTTGATGGCCGCCCTGGCCGTCACCTGCCTGCTGCTCGCGGCCTGCGGCCGCGAGAGCACCGGCGCGGTGCAGGCCGGGCTGGCTTCCCCGCGGCCGGCCCGGACGGCCTCCGCGCTGGCAGAGTCCTCTGGCGGGACGCCCGGCCGCGTCTTCGGCCGCGTGCTCAGCAATCCCGCGGTGACCGTGACCGGCGGCCAGCTGTACGTCGCCTGGCAGGTTAACCAGGCCAGCGCGCGGGTTCCCCGGTTCGAGCTGGCGCGGGTGGATGAGGCGACCGGCGCGATCGAGGCCACGCGCCGCCTCGATGACGGCTACCTCGGCACGCCGCTGGCCGCGGGCGGCTGGCTGTGGGTGACGACCTCGACCGCCGCGGGCGAACGGCTGCTCCGGATGAACCCGGCCGACCTGGCGCCGGCCGGGGACATCAGCATCGGCGGCCGCTCGTATCACGGCTTCAACGGAAGCGTCGGTGACCTGGCCGCCGCGGGCTCCGCCCTGTGGGTGACGAGCGGCAGCCGCCTGCTGCGCGTATCGCCGCTGACCGGCAGGGTGACCGCCGTGGTCGCGCTGCCCGGTGCGTACAGCTCCGGCGTGGCGGCCGGCGGGGGCGTGCTGGTCGTCAGCGAAGCCAACGACGGCGGCCTCGGTTCGGTGCAGCGAAGGGATCCGGTGACCGGGGCGCTGATCGCGTCGCACCCCATGGGCGGCGTGACGGCGCCGCGGATCGGCGGGATCATCGGCTCGGGCGCATGGGTCGCCGAACCGACCGGCATGATGGGGTACATCGAGCGGTTCGGCACCGCGACGATGGCCCCGGACCCGGCGACCGAGGTCAGCGGCAGCAACGGGATCAACGTCAGGGTCGCCGACGGGGTGGCGTGGGTCACCGAACAGGTCAGCTCCCGCCACAATTACTGTGCCGACCCGGTCACGGGCCGGGTGCTGGCCCCGATCCCGCTGCCAGACCCCGGCCGGGACTACCTGCTCGCGATCTCGCGCCACTACGTGTACTACGCCGCCACGGACGGCGGGTTCTACCTGAAACGGCTCGGTGTCCCGGCCGGATGCCGGGCCTTATCAGGTAGTGTTCACCCCTGCCCCGTTCCCGATCACACCTCAGGCAGGAAATACGTGGAAAGCGTCGTCCTTCTGGATGAAGCAGGCCATGCCAGCGGCACGGCCGACAAGGCGGCCGTGCATCACGCCCGGACCCCGTTGCACCTGGCGTTTTCCTGTTACCTGTTCAACGACTCCGGCCAGTTCCTGCTGACCAGGCGGGCCGAGTCCAAGCGCACCTTTCCCGGTCTGTGGACCAACACCTGCTGCGGGCACCCGCTGCCCGGCGAGCCGATGTCCGGCAGCGTGCTCCGGCGCTTGCGGGAAGAACTCGGGATCGGCGCGGCCAAGCTCACCCTCGTCCTGCCGCGGTTCCGGTACCAGGCGCGGATGGCCAACGGGGTGCTGGAGAACGAGGTCTGCCCGGTCTACGCGGCGTACGCCGATGCGCCGCCCGACCCCGATCCGGCGGAGATCGCGGAGATCAGGTGGGTGGACTGGGACGCATTCTGCGAGGCGGTGCGGGCCGGCCGGCAGCCCGTCTCGCCGTGGTGTGCCATGCAGCTGGCCGAGCTGACCGCCCTCGGGCCCCGGCCGCTTGACTGGATCCCGGCCGACGCCGCCGGCCTGCCGCCCGCCGCCCTGGGCTAACTGCCCGCACCTGCCCGGTGTCCACACCTGCCCGCGAGGGAGTTTCCCCAGGCACACGGCATCGTCAACATGCCCTCCACAGGGTTGTCCACACCGGTGCGTTCAGCCGGGATCACGCGGGGCCAGCCCGCGGCCCAGTAGTTCGAGCACGTCGTCGAGCACGTCGTCGGGGACCCGGCCGCCGGCCGTCCAGTCGGCCCAGCGCATGCCGACGAAGTTGCCGATGCCGGTATAGGCGAACGCGATGACCTCGGGATCGTAGCGCGCGTCCACCTCGCGGGCCATCTGCGCGGCCCGCACGCCGCGCGCGTAACCCCGGGCCAGGTGTTCGTAGTACTCGCGGAACAGGCCCGGGTCAATGAACTCGGACTCCCTGACGATGCGGTCGATCCATGGACGCTGGGACAGCATGTCGAAGTACGCCCGGAAGGACGCGCGCTCCCTGGCCCGCTGGTCGCCCTCGGTGTGCTCCAGGACGGCCTTCATGGCCTGCCTCAGGTCCGTGTTGATCGCCCGGACCACGGCGGCGAAGATCTCCGCCTTGGAGCCGTAGTAGGAGTAGAAGCTGCCGGTGGCCATCCCGGCCCGGGCGCAGATGTCGGCGACCGTCGTCCGGTGGTAGCTGCGCTCGCCGAATAGCTCCTCGGCCGCGGTCAGCAGCCGCGTCTCCCCGGGGGGAGGTGTTAGCCCGGGGGGGCGGCTCTGCTGGTTGCCCCGGTGGGTTTCCACCCCCACGGACCCGCCCTGGCGAACCCCCCGAGCACGGGGGGGCTGGCCGCCCCCCCGTACCCCCCGGGGACTGGTTTCCGCTGTCATCTCGGCTGATCCCTGCTTCTTTCAGTCCGGGACGGCCGATGCGGCGTCAGGGTGACGGTATGCCACTCGCCGGCGCCTGCTGTTCGGATCCCGAGTAGGTGGTGATGGCACCTGACGCGGACGCGTCCGTGGTCAGGACCGACCCCTGCTGCACTAGCTGGCCATTGGAGATAACACCCAGGTATGCCCCGGTAATGCCCATGTGGTCACTCGAAGAGTAGGAGTACGGCGCCACCGCGGGTCCCTGAGGCAGGCCGCCCTGGATCGCGGAGACCAGATCCGCCCGGGTCGGGTTGCGGCCCGCCTTGAACATGGCCTGGACGAAGGTGTAGGCGACGGCCTCGCCGTACAGCACGTTGCCGTCCAGTGGCGCCTTCGCGTCGTACGTGTCGTGCACCTTCTTGAACAGCGCGATCCAGCTGTTGCTCGTCGCGCCGAGGGCGGGCAGGTAACCGTCGCTGATGATCCCGTTGATGAGCTGGCTGCCGTTGACCTTCGAGCCGCCCTGCTTGGCGAACGCCTCGAGCAGCCCGGTCAGGGTGATCGCGTCGGAGCCGACGTTACTGACCACCAGCGTCGGGTTGAAGCCCAGCTTGAGGGAGGTCAGCTTGAGCAGCGCGGTGAACGCCGGAATGGAGAACGAGACGACCACCTGGGCGCCGGACGCGCGCAGCGCGGCGACCTGCGGTCCGATGTTGACGTTGGTCGGATCGTAGGTCTGCTTGCTGACCACCATCGAGGCCGGGAGCTGGTCGCTCAGGCCCTTGACCCCGTCCTGGCCGAACTCGTCGTTCTGGGAGAAGAAGCCGACCTTCTTGCCCGCGAAGTGCTGCTTCACGTACTGGCCGAGGATCTTCCCCTCCCGGATGTAGTCCAGCTGCCAGCCGAACGTCTCCGGGTTCGCCGACGGGTTGTTCCAGCACTCGCACCCGGACGCGACGAACACGTCGGGGACCTTCTGCGCGTTCAGGAAGCTCACCGCGGCCAGGTGCGTGGGCGTGCCGAGGCCGTCGAACATGGCGTACACGCTGTCCTGCAGCACCAGCTGGCGGACCACCGAGGCCGTCGTGGTCGGGTTGTAGGCGTCGTTCAGGTACTTGTAGACGATCTTGCGTCCGTACACCCCGCCGTTCGCGTTGACGTAGGCGAAGTACGCCGCCGACGCGGGAGCGATCTCGCTGTAGCCGGGCGCGGCGGGTCCGGTCAGCGGCTGGTGGCTGCCGATGGTGATCTGGGTCGGGGTGATGCCGGGCGCGGACGCGGTAAGCGCGGCGCTCGAACTGCTCGAGCCCGACCCCGGGCTCGAGCTCGAGCTGGAGCCCGACGAGCAGGCCGCGATGGTGAACGCGGCGACGGTCATGATGGCCGCGGCCTGCCAGCGAAGCCGGTGAGTTCGTGTCATGAAGTGCCTTCTTTCTCAGGCGGTTCCGGGGGGTCGTCCCCCCGGGCTAGCACGGCATGTTGGCTGGCCGGCGTATCGTCGGCCGGCGGCGCGACGCGGGGCGCGGGGGCGTCGCGAGGGATGTGAGTCTTCGGGTCGGGGCCCGTGAAGAGGGTGAGGAGCCGGCGCAGCCCGCCCTGGATCCCCTGCGGGAAGACGAGCATGACCAGGATGAGGACCAGGCCGTAGGCGGCTATCGGGATGTTGGAGCCGACCGAACTGGACAGGCCGTGGCTGGTGGCCACGTCGGTGACGTAGGTGGGCACCAGGACGATCACCAAACTGCCCCACAGCGCGCCAGGCAGGCTGCCGAGACCGCCGATCACGGCCGCGGTCAGCAGCGCGATGGACAGCGTGAGCGTGAAGGCACCCGGTGCCACCAGGCTCGTCACGATGGCCAGCAGCGAGCCGGCCAGCCCGGCGCAGACGGCACTCACCACGAAGGCGAGAACGCGTGTCACGGCGACGTTCACGCCGTCGAGCGAGGCCGCCACCTCGTCGTCGCGTACGGCGCGCCAGTTGCGGCCGATCCTGCTGTAGCACAGGTTCGCCAGCAGGACCAGGCTGACCAGCGCCACGACGGTGCTGACCCAGGCCTGCCATCTGGTCAGCGGGAAGGCCGCGCCGAGGAAGGCGGGCGCGGTGAAGGTGACATCCAGGCCCTGGTCTCCGCCGAAGATTCCCTGATAAGCGGAAGCCAGCGCGGGCAGCGCCACACCGAGCATGAGGGTAGCGCCCGCCAGGTACGGGCCGCGCAGCCTGGCCGCCGCCACGCCCACGATGGCCCCGGCCGCCGCCGTGACCACGGCGGATGCTACCAGCGCGGCGATGAAGGGCCAGTTGAAGTGCAGCAGCAGCAGTGCTGTCGTGTAGCCGCCGATGGCCATGAACGCCCCGTGGCCCAGCGAGATCTGGCCGCTGAGCCCGGTCAGCACGGTGAGCCCGGCCACGGCTGTGACCTCGATCGCCACTTCGGCGATCTGGTAGTCGCGGAACGTGTTCAGCTTGACCGAGAGCAACCAGACGATCACCGCCGTCACGACGGCGGCACCGAGCCTGCGCGGCAGCGTCTGCATGGTCATACCCGCCGCACCTGGGTCGCCGAGAACAGGCCGTCGGGCCGGACCATCAGCACCACGACGAGGATGCCGAGGGCCGCCAAGGAGGTCAGGTTGGAGCCCTTGGAACCCAGGTAGCCGCCCACATAGCTGAGCGCGATCCCGAGCAGCAGCCCGCCGACCACCGCTCCAGTCGGGCTGTCCAGCCCGCCGATCACCGCCGCGGTGAAGCCGAACACGAAGATCGTGTCCATGCTGTTCGGGTCGAGGAATGTCGATGGCGAGACGAGCACGCCGGCGAGCGCGCCGAGCAGGCCCGCCAGCGCCCAGCCGACGGTCAGTACCCGCGCGACCCGGATGCCTGACAAGCGAGCGATCGTGGCGTTGAACGCCGCGGCGCGCATGCGCAGCCCTGCCGTGGTGTATTTGAACGCCACCGCCAGCGCCAGCGTGGCCGCCAGCACGGCCGCCGCGACGAACACGTCAAAGCGTGACACGCCAATCGGCGTCGTGCTGACCCTCAATCCGGTGATCGAGAACGCCGCGGGGAACGACCGGGGCTGACCGCCGAAGAAGATGCCGGCCAGCCCTTCGAGGAGGGTGAGCAGCCCGATGGTGACGATCACCGCGTTGAGCGGCGGCTTGTTCATGGTCGGCCGGATGATGGTGACCTGGCATATCGCGCCGAGCACGAGGCCCGCCGCGAGCGCGATCACGAATCCGGCCCAGTACGAGCCGGTGCGGTAGATGACCTCGATCGCCACGTAGGTGGTGAACATGGCCATCCCGCCCTGCCCGTAGTTCAGCAGCCGGGTACCGCGCCAGATCAGCACGAGGGACAGCGCCACCGCGGCGTAGATCATCCCGAAGACGACTCCGCTGAGCGTGAACTGGAGGAACTCGACCACTGGCATGCTCTCCTGTGAGTGGCTAGAACCCGAGGTAGTGGTGACGCAGGGCGACGTCGGCGGCGAGCACCGCGGCGTCCGCGGCGGCGACGACCCGGCCCAGGTTGAGCACCACGCCGTGGTCGGCGATCGCGAGCGCGCTGCGCGCGTTCTGCTCGACCAGGATGATGGTGATGCCCTGCTCCCGGCTGAGCCGTACCACCAGGTCCATGACCTGCGCCATGACCTGCGGCGCGAGGCCGAGTGACGGCTCGTCGAGCAGCAGGACGCGCGGCCGCGCGAGCAGCGCCCGGGCGATGACGAGCATCTGGCGCTCGCCGCCGGACAGCGTGGCGGCGAGCTTGCGGCGGCGATCGGCCAGGGGCCGGAAACGCTCGTAGGCCTCGTCGAGCGCGGCGGCCCGGTCCGCTCTGCTAGTTCCCGGGGGGACGACCCCCCCGGAGACCCCCCCGGCACGGGGGGGCTTCCCGCCCCCCCGTATCCCCCCTGAGGGCCAGGACATCATGCCGACCCGCAGGTTCTCCTCGACGGTGAGCTCGGGGATTACCCCCTGTCCCTCGGGCACATGAGCGATCCCGGCCCGCACCATCTGCTCGGGGCTGCGGCCGGCCAGGTCGGTCCCGTCGAGCAGGATGCGGCCGCGCCGGGGCCTGATCATGCCGCTGACCGCGCGGAGCAGCGTGGTCTTACCCGCGCCGTTCGCGCCGAGCACCGCGGTGATGGCGGCCGTCCCGGCCGAGATGCTGACCCCGTCCAGCGCGATGACCCCGCCGTACCCCGCGACGAGTTGCTCGACGGCCAGCGCCGGGGTCCCGTCGGGCCGGGCCGCCGCGCTACTCATCGGCGGGGGCCGGGCCGGATGGCGCCGGGTTGTCGAGGGTGCCGAGGTAGGCCGCGGTCACGGCGGGATTGTCCTGGACCTCCCGCGGCGTGCCCGTCGCGATCACCTTGCCGAAGTCGAGGACGACGATCGAGTCGCAGACGGACATCATCAGGTCCATGTGATGCTCGACCACCACCAGTGATCCCTCGGTGGCCAGGTCGCGGATGAGGCCGCCGAGTTCGGCCAGCTCGCTCTCATCCAGGCCGCTGGCGGGTTCGTCGAGCAGGATCAGCCCGGGCTTGGCCACCAGCGCACGGGCCAGCGCGATCCTCTTCCGCATCCCGTAGGGCAGCTCACCGGGCCTGGCCTGCGCCACATGCGCGGCGCCGACCCGGTCCAGGGCCGCCACGGCCTGCTCGCGCAGCCTGCGCTCGTCGCGGCTGGCCCGCGGCAGCGAGAGCAGCGCGGCCCAGAATCCGGCCGACGCCCGGCAGGTCGCGCCGACCATGACGTTTTCCAGCGCGGTCAGCCCGCCGTACAGGCCGACCCCCTGCAGGGTCCTGGCCACGCCGAGGCCGGCCAGCCGGTGCGGCCTGACCTCGTGCCGGCGGCCGCCGAACAGCACCTCGCCGGCATCTGGCCGGATGAAGCCGCACAGCACGTTCAGCAACGTGGTCTTGCCTGCGCCATTCGGGCCGATGACGCCCAGGACGTGCCGTGGCGGGACGGCGAGCGAGACGGCATCGAGGGCGGTCAGCCCGCCGAAACGTACGGTCACACCCTGCACTTCAAGCACTGAACCCTGATTCATGGTTAATTTTCCTCACCAGGATCAGCAGGAAGTTCCAGTATGAATCCTCATTCAAGGCCGGTCCGGGATGCCGGGCAAGAGCGGATCAGAGTTGGCATCGTTTCGTGACTGAACCGCAATATGGTCTCCGGGCCGTCGGCGGCGCGGCAGGCCTGCCTCCGCCGCGGCCGTGACCGTGACCGCCCTGAGATCGGGCCGGCACGATGTGGCAGCGCGCCGGCTATAGCCGGCTCGATGTGCCAGCGTGCCGGCGGGGAACGGGGCTGGCGCGGGACGGATGAGTGGCGTGAGGCGCCCGGGGCGTGAGGTGCGGGGCTAAGGGCCAGGCCAAGGGCCAAGGGGCCAAGGGGCCAAGAGCCAAGGGGCCTGCGTAGTCCGCTGCGGCACTGGATCACCGTCGTACTCCGCTGCGGCACTGGATCACCGTCACCCCGGACTTTGCCCGCACCCTGGTTATGTCCTGCCCGATCTCCCGCTACCTGACACTAGGCTGGGGTGGATCGCACCGACCGCGGGAGCGTGCTTGACTGCGCTGACGTATGCCGAGGCGCAGGAGCGCTGCCGGCTCCTTGATGTCCTCGGCTACCGCGTCGAGCTCGACCTGACCGGCGGCGATGAGGTGTTCGGCTCGGTGACCGTCGTCCGGTTCGGCTGCCGGGCGCCGGGCGCCGGCAGCTTCATCGAGATCACGCCCGCCCGGCTGCGCCGGGTGATACTCAACGGCCAGGACGTGGATCCGGCCGGGCTGGCCGGCAACCGGCTGCCGCTGGCCGGCCTGCGGGCCGCCAACGAGCTGCGGGTCGAGGCGGACATGCCGTACTCGCACACCGGCGCCGGCCTGCACCGGTTCACCGACACCGCCGACGGCGAGACCTACCTCGCCCTGCACGGCGGGCTGGACAACGCCCAGCGGGTCTTCGCCGCCTTCGACCAGCCGGACCTGAAGGCGCCCTTCACCGCGACGGTCACGGCGCCTGCGAGCTGGACCGTGCTCGGGAACGGGCTGGCCCGCCCGTCCGGCGGCGGCCGCTGGGAGCTGGCCGCCACCCCGCCGATCTCCACCTACCTGTTCACGCTGGCCGCCGGTCCCTACTACAGCATCAGCGCCGAGCGTCACGGCATCCCGTTCGGCCTGCACGCCCGGCAGTCGCTGGCCGGTCACCTGAACCGGGACGCCGCGGAGATCCTCGCCATCACGAGCGCCTGCTTCGACCGCTACCGGGAGATCTTCGCCGAGCCGTACCCGTACGACTCCTACGACCAGGTGTTCGTCCCCGAACTGGAGTCCGGGGCGGTGGAGAACCCCGGCTGCGTGACGTTCCGGGACGATTTCCTCTTCCCGCCCGCCGTGTCCCGGGCCGAGCGGCAGCTGAGGGGCATGGTAATCGCGCACGAGATGGCGCACATGTGGTTCGGCGACCTGGTCACCATGCGCTGGTGGAACGACGTATGGCTGAGCGAGTCGTTCGCCACGTACATGGGCTTCCGGGTGCTGGCCGAAGCCACCGGCTTCACCGCGGCGTGGACCGACTTCGCCCTGGCCAGCAAGACCCGCGGCTACGACGCGGACCAGCGCGAGTCCACCCACCCGGTCGCGCCGGAACCGCGGGAGGTGCCCGACACCGACGCCGCCCGGGCCGGCTACGACGACATCTCCTACGCCAAGGGCGCCTCCGCGCTGCGCCAGCTGGTGGCCTGGCTCGGCTGGCCGGCCTTCCTGGCCGGGATCAACGACTACTTCGCCCGGTACCGGTTCGGCAGCGCCAGCCTGGCGGACCTGCTCGACTGCCTGACCCGGGCGTCCGGCACCGAGGCGGGCGAGTGGGCCGGGCCCTGGCTGCGCACTGCCGGCGTGGACACCCTGACGGTCAGCCGCCCGGAGCCGCCCGGCCGGGTCGGCTGCATCAGCCACGCGGGCGGGCGGCCGCACCGGATATGGGTCGGTGTATACGACGAGGGACCGGGCGGACTCGCGCTCCGCACCCGGATTCCGGTGCTCGTGCCGGCCGATGCGCGCGCCGTCGTGCTGCCCGCCGCCGCGGTCTGGCCTGAGCCCGCCCTGCTGCTGCCGAACGACGGGGATTCCAGCTACTGCAAGGTCAGGCTGGACCCGGTCTCGCAGGCCACGCTGGCCGCCTCGGTCAGCCGCCTGGCCGATCCGCTCAGCCGCGCGGTGGCCTGGAACGGCGTCCGTGACCTGGTCCGGGACGGCGAGCTCGCGCCGCGCCAGTACCTCGCCCTGGCGGCCCGCCACCTACCCGCCGAGACCGACGGGTCCATCGCCGGGCACGTGCTCGGCTACGCCCGCTGGACGGTCGCCGACCGCTACCTGCCGCCCGGGCTGCGCGGAGCCGCGCTGGCGGACATCACGACCCTGTGCCGGGACCTGCTCAGCCCGCATCCCGCCGGCGATGGCGACGAGATGCGGCTGCCCGCCGTCCGGGGCCTGATCGACAGCGCGTCCGGGCCGGACGACATCTCCGCCCTGTGGTCCTGGCTGGCCGCCGGGCGGGTGCCGGGCGGGCCGGACCTGGATTCCCGGCTCCGCTGGCAGATCCTGCTCCGGCTGACCGTGCTCGGCGCCGCCAGCCGGGCCGAGATCGAGCACGACGCCGACCGGGACGCCACCGCGGCCGGGCAGCTCAGCGCGGCGCGCTGCCGGGCCGCGCTGCCTGACCAGGACGCCAAGCAGGCCGCGTGGGTCGCCATGCTGCGCGGGCTGGACGGGGCGCTGTCCGGTTACGAGCTGACGGCGGCCGTGCAGGGCTTCTGGCAGGCCGATCAGGCGGAGCTGCTGGCCGGGTACGTGCCGCGGTACTTTGCCGCACTGACCGGGGCCGCACTGACCGGGGCCGCGCCGGACGCCGGCCTGGCCCGGATCTGGTGCCTGCACGGCTTCCCGCACCACGCCGCGGACGCCGCCACCGTGCGGGCCGGCGAGCGGTGCCTGGCGGCCGGCGGCCTGTCCGGCTCGCTGCGGCGGCTGCTGGCCGACCAGCTCGAGGACCTGCGCCGCTCGGTCGCGGTCAGGTCAGCCGCCCAGTGATCCGGGATGCTAGCCGAGCCCGAGCAGGCGGGCCGCGTTGTGCTTGAGGATCTTGGGCCGGACCTCCGGCTTGACCTCGAGCAGCTCGAAGTCGCGCAGCCAGCGCTCCGGGGTCAGCAGCGGGTAGTCGGTGCCGAACAGCACCTTGTCCTGCAGCAGCGAGCTGGCCGCGCGCACCAGCTGGGGCGGGAAGTACTTGGGTGACCAGCCCGACAGGTCGATGTACACGTTGGCCTTGTGGGTGGCGATGGAGATGGCCTCGTCCTGCCAGGGCACCGACGGGTGGGCCAGGATGACCGGCATGCCGGGGAAGTCGGCGGCCACGTCGTCGAGCAGCATCGGGTTGGACAGCCGCAGCTTGATCCCGCGCCCGCCGGGCAGGCCGGCCCCGATGCCGGTCTGGCCGGTGTGGAAGACGGCAGGCAGCCCGGCTTCCTCGATGACCGCGTACAGCGGGTAGTAGCTCTTGTCGTCCGGCGAGAAGGCCTGCAGGCTGGGGTGGAACTTGAACCCGCGCACCCCGTGGTCGGTGATCAGCCGGCGGGCGCGGCGGACCGCCTCCGCGCCGACCAACGGATCCACCGAGCCGAACGGGATGAGGACGTCGGCGTGGGCGGCGGCCCGGTCGGCCATCTCCTCGCTGGACAGCCCGGGGTGGCCGGTCGCGGTGGTGGCGTCCACGGTGAACACCACGGCGGCCAGCTGGCGCTGCCGGTAGTAGCCGGCGATCTGCTCCACCGTCGGCGCCCGGTCATTGTCTGCCTTGAAGTACTTGGCCGACGCGGCCAGCAGCTCGTCGTCCAGGGACAGCTGGCCGTGCCCGTCGGACTCGACGTGCACATGCACGTCGATCCCCTGCAGGGCGGAAAGGTCGAGGCCAGGCATTTGAAGACACCATATACGCCAGGTCGGCGCGGCGCCGGGCCGCAGTGGCGGGTCAGCATTTCCCCGGCCCGCATTTGTGCGGTGACCACATTGCCGGGACGGGCTGGCTTGTGGCACCGTCGGCGATGTGCAGCCGCAACGACAGGTTCGCGAGGGTGACCTGCTGTGGACCCCGGGGCCGGACCGCGTCGGCCGCGCCAACGTCACCGCGTTCATCCGGTGGCTCGCCCGCGAGCGCGGGCTCGGCTTCGACGGCTACCAGGCGCTGTGGCGCTGGTCGGTGACCGACCTCGACGGCTTCTGGCAGGCGGTCTGGGACTACTGCGGCATCGAGGCCTCGGTACCTCCGGCCGCGGTTCTCGGCCGCAGGACCATGCCCGGCGCCGACTGGTTCCCCGGGGCCAGGCTGAACTACGCGCAGCACGTGCTGCGCCGCGAGCAGGCCAGCGCTGACGCGCTGTACTACCAGTCGGAGACCACGCCGCTCGCGGGCCTGCCCTGGCCCGACCTCGCCAGCGGCGTCCGCGTGCTCGCCACCCGGCTGCGCGCCATGGGCGTCCGCCCCGGCGACCGGGTCGCCTCCTGCATGCCGAACATCCCGCAGACGGTGATCGCCATGCTCGCCACGACCAGCATCGGCGCGGTGTGGACCAGCTGCTCCCCCGACTTCGGCGGGCGCGGGGTCAGCGACAGGTTCGGGCAGCTGGCGCCGAAGGTGCTGTTCTGCGTGGACAGCTACCGTTACGGTGGCCGGGACTACGACCGCAGCGCCGAGATGGAGCAGCTGATCGCGCTGCTGCCCGGCCTGGAGCGGGTGATCCACGTGCCGGGACCCGCCGGGCTGGCGATCACCGGGGCCCAGGCCTGGGGCGACGTCATGGACCACCCGCCGGTGCCCCCCGCGCAGTTCGAGTTCGAGCAGGTGCCATTCGGCCATCCGCTGTGGATCTTGTTCTCCTCCGGCACCACCGGGCTGCCCAAGGCCATCACGCACAGCCATGGCGGCATCCTCATCGAGCAGCTGAAACTGCAGACGCTCAACATGGACCTGCGCCCCGGCGACCGGTTGTTCTTCTACACCACCACCGGCTGGATGATGTGGAACTTCCTGGTCAGCTCGCTGCTGCTGGGCGTGCGTCCGCTGCTGTACGACGGGAGCCCGGCCCACCCCGGCCCGGGCGTCCTGTGGGAGATGGTACAGAACGCCCGGGTCACGCTGTTCGGCGCCAGCCCCGGCTACGTGGGCATGCTGGCCAAGGCGGGCCTGGCCCCCGGGGAGAAGTACGACCTGTCCGCGCTGAGCGCCGTCATGCTGGCCGGCTCGCCGGTGTCGGCCGAGGTCGGTGCCTGGTTCTACCGCAACGTCAAGCGCGACCTGTGGCTGCATGTGGGCAGCGGCGGCACCGACGTGTGCAGCGGGTTCACCGGCGGTGCCCCCACGCTGCCGGTCTATGCCGGCGAGCACCAGGCGCGCAACCTCGGCGTGGCCGCGTACGCGTTCAACGACCGGGGCGAGCCCGTCACCGGCGAGGTCGGCGAGATGGTGATCACCCAGCCGATGCCGTCGATGCCGGTCCGGCTGTGGAACGACGACGACGGCGAGCTCTACCGGCGGACGTACTTCGCCGACTTCCCCGGCGTGTGGCGGCAGGGAGACTTCTTCATGGTCAACGAGCGCGGCGGCTGCTTCGTGCTCGGCCGCAGCGACGCGACCCTGAACCGGTACGGCGTGCGCATCGGCACCGCGGAGATCTACGCCGCGCTCGAGTCCGTCGAAGAGGTCGCGGACGCCCTCATCGTCAACCTCGACCTGCCCGGCGGCGGTTTCTTCATGCCGCTGTTCGTCATGCTGGCCGAGGGCGCGGTCCTCGACGACGCCCTGCGCGGCAAGATCGCCGGCCGGCTCCGGGCCGAGTATACGGCCCGGCACGTCCCCGACCAGATCATCGCGGTGCCCGCGATCCCGGCCACCCTGACCGGCAAGAAGATGGAGGTACCGGTCCGCAAGATCCTGCTGGGCGCCCGGCCGGACGACGCTGCCAACCGCAACGCGATGGCGAACCCGCAGGCCCTGGACGCCTTCGCCCGCTACGCGAGCACTCAGCAGGACTACCGCCTGGGCTGAAGTCACCGGGCGGGGGGCGCCGGGCCCGGGTCAGTCCCGGGCGCCCGGCTTGACGTAGCCGAAGAACCCGCGGCGCTTGATCAGCTCGGCGACCTGCTCGGGGACCATGGTTTCCCAGGAGTCGTCGCTGGCGGCGATCCGGCGCAGCACGTCACGGCTGAAGACCGGCAGGCACTCGGGCCGGTAGTTGTCCAGGTTGACGAAGCTGCCCCGGCCGGCCAGGTAGTCGTACAGCGGCTGGATCTCGTGCTGGACCTTGATGTCATCGACGGTCTTGAGCTCGTCGTCCGGCGACGGCTGCAGCGGGTAGACATAGAGCCGCAGGCCGTTCTTGAACAGCCGCCCGAAGCTCTCCAGGATCCCGCCTGGCAGCTGAGCGTGGTTCTTCTCGTCGAACAGGTCGATGAGGCTCGGCACCCCCATCACGATGCCGATCCGCTCGGTGGTCCGCTCGCCGATGTAGGCGGCCAGCCGGTAGTAGTCGAAGTAGTCGGTGATCAGCACGGTCTGGCCGCACGCGGCGAGCAGTTCGGCGCGGGCCAGGAAGTCGCGCCGGTCGACCTCGGTCCTTTCCGCCAGCAGGTTCCGCATGGTGATCTCGGTGAGCTGCAGGATCGGCTGGCCGGCCACGGCCGGGTCCTGCGCGAACTTGGCCTGGGCCGTGGCGAGCATGTCCAGGTTCACGTGCGTCGGCGGCCGGAAGCTGCCCCGCTCGACCAGGACCGCCTTCTTGCGCAGCACCTCGCTCGGCTGCAGCACCTCGCGGTCGGGGCCGAACATCGCCACGCCGCTCAGCCCCAGCTGGACGAGCTTGAGCGCCATCAGCCGGTTGTCGACGCCGCGGAACTCGATGCCGCGGAACTGGATCATGTCGATCTCGATCCGGCCGACGGTCAGCCGGTCCAGCAGGCTCTCGATCAGCCGTTCCGGCTCGTGGTGCTCGAAGAACGCGCCGTACAGCAGGTTGACCCCGACGATGCCGAGCGCCTCCTGCTGCAGCCAGGCCTCCACGTCGAGCATCCGCACGTGCATGACGATCTGGCTGGGCTCGTCGTGCGCCTGGGCCTGGAACTTGACGCCCATCCAGCCGTGGCACTCGTTGCCGCCGCGGAAGCTGCGCGCCACCACCGTGTCGGCGAACGCGAAGAAACAGCTCGAGTCGCCGCGCTCGTCGCCGAGCCGCTCGACGTTGAGCTGGAATTCCTTGTCCAGCATGCCCTGCAGCCGCCCGACGGAGACGTACCGCTCCGCCTTGCCGTAGACGGCGTCGCTGACCGCCATGTCGTAGGCGGAGATGGACTTGGCCACGGTTCCCGCGGCGCCGCCGACCCGGAAGAACCAGCGCACCACTTCCTGTCCGGCCCCGATCTCCGCGATCGTCCCGTACCAGCGCGGATCGAGGTTGATGCGCAGCGCCTTCTGATGCGTGTCGGATTGATGCCCGCCGACGATGAGCTCGGTCATCTCTCTCCCTGCCTGCTCACCCTGCCTGCTCACCCTGCCCCGCTGCTGCCGTCTGCGGCAGGCCCAGGGCGGCGGCCGGACGCTACCATCAAAACGCTGGCGTCAAACGCTGGGATTGTACCGATGTACCGCCGCCCGCCGCCAGCCGCCGCGTTCACGGCGCAGCGGCCGCGGTTGAGCCGGCCCACGTCTCGGTGCGGCTGCGCCGATGACAGCATTGGACCGTGAGCAATCTGGATCCGGCCCCGGAAGCAATCAGCCTGACACCGGGGGTCGCCCCTCCGGGGGGTCTGGGGGGGTCGTCCCCCGGGCAAGTACAGCGCGGTGGATGTCATCGAGGCACGCAAGACAATCGTCGGCGATGGCACCGAGGTGCGCAGGCTGCTGCCGCAGCGGACGATGCGCACCATCGGCGCCTGGTGCTTCCTCGACCACTACGGCCCGGACGAGGTCAGCCGCGGCCCGCTGGCGGCGCCATCGCTGCCGGACGTGCCCCTTCGCCCCAGGTAGCACTGCAGCCGCGCCGCCCACGTACTCGCCCGGCGTCCCGCGGGGCGCGACCGGCGGGGGCACGTGGTCGAACAGCCCGTCGTTCTCGTCGTAGGTCAGGATGAACAGGGTCTTGTGCCACAGGTCCTCATCAGCCGCGATCGCGTCCAGCTTGCTGGCGATGTATTCAGCGCCCGCGGCCGGGAAGTAGTCCGGGTGCTCGGACTGCGCGGTCGGCGCGACCAGCCAGGACACCTGCGGCAGCCGGCCCTGGCGGGCGTCGGTCTCGAACCAGCCGGCCGGGCGCTTGCGCATGCCCCGCTGCCACAGCGGCGACGAGACCGCCGCGCTCGCGAACTGCTTGAACCAGGCCAGCGCGTTGTCGTCGTAGTTGTCTTCCTCCTGATACACCTGCCAGCTGACTCCCGCCCGCTGCAGCCGCTCGGGGTAGGTGGTCCAGGACAGGGTGACGTTGTTGTACGCGGGGCTGTCGTCGATGACGGGGCCGCCGCCGGTACCCCGGGGGTCGATCATCCCCGTCCACATGTACAGCCGGTTCGGGTTGGTCGGGCCGAGCACCGAGCAGTGGTAGTTGTCGCAGACCGTGAAGGCCCGGGCCAGCGCCCACTGGAACGGGATGTCGGCCTGGGTGAAGTACCCCATCGTGAACGGGCCCTTGGCCTGCACCCACTGGTCCATCTTGCCGTTGTTCCAGGCCTGGTGCTGGGTCGGCCAGGAATGGTCGGTGCCGGGCGTGGCCTGCGCGCTGGTGGTCTTGGTGTCGAGGCGGAACGGGGTCAGGTAGCCCTGGGCGTGGCCCGGGTGCGGCTGGCGGAACACCGGGCTCCCGTCCGGCAGCGTGATCGCGGCCGGGTCGGCGAAGCCGCGGACCCCCGGCATCGTGCCGAAATAGTGGTCGAAGCTGCGGTTCTCCTGCATCAGGATGACGATGTGCTCGATGTCGCGGAGCGAGCCGCCGGGCGGATCCTTGAGCGTGGCGGCCAGCGCCCGGCGCAGGCTGGGCGGCAGCGCCGCCGCGCCGGCGGTCACCCCGGACAGCGCGGTGGCGCTGGTGAGCAGGCGCCGCCGGGTGAACTCGGGCAGCGAGGAGGCGGGCGCCGGGTGAGGGGTATCCGCGGGCGGGTCCGCGGTAGCCGGGCCGGGCTGCCTGCGCCGGGTCAGGTGCCAGCCGAGGCCGGCGATGATCAGGGCCAGCAGGCACTCGCCGATGATCAGCGGCCGCGACTGGCCGCCGGGCGCGGCCGGCGGGCCGGTGGCCGGGATGCCGGGGACCTGGCCGAACTGGACGACCCGGTTGTGCCCGCTGTCGGCCACCCAGACCTGCCCGGTCGCGGTGATCGCCACGCCCTGCGGGAACTCCAGGTCCTGGTCCGCCTGCCCTGTGCCTGCCTGCCCTGGGCCCGGCTGCAGGCCGAACTCGGTGTAGAAGCTCCCGGCCGGACTGAAGACCGACACCAGGCCGTAGTCCGGCTGGGCCACGTAGATCCGGCCGCCCGGCCCGACCGCGACGCCGCCGGGGTTGCCGAGGTCGCCGTAGCCCGCCTGGGTAGTACCGAACGACCGCAGCTGATGCCCAGCCGGGGAGAACTCCCGGACCGAGTTGCCGGGGGCGTAGCTCGGACTGGACACCCAGATGTCACCGCGGGTATCCAGCCCGACGCCGGCCGGTGCCGGCACCGGGAACGAAGTGCGGTAGCGGCCGCCGGCGGAGAACTCTTCCACCCGGCTGTTGCCCTGGTCGGCCACCCAGAGGTCGCCGAACGGCGTGACCGCCAGCGCCACCGGCTGGTTCAGCTGGCCGCGGCCGCTCCCGGCCGAACCGAAGCTGACCAGCACCCGCCCGGCGGAGGAGAACTCCACCACCCGGTCGTGACCGGTGTCCGCCACCCAGACGTGCCCGGCCGCGTCGATGCCGATGCCGGCCGGCTGGTCCAGGTTCTGGCCGAAGCTGGCCACCAGGCGCCCGGACGGGGCGAACTCCGCCACGCGGTCGTGGCCGGTGTCGGCTACCCAGACGTCGCCGGCCGGATCGGCGGCCACGCCGCCTGGGTCGGCCAGCGTCTGCTGCCCGAGCGCCCGCCGGAACCGCGGCGCGTGCGCCAGCGGGTCCGTCCGGGGCATGGCGGACACCCGGGACGCGGTGCTAGCCAGCACGGTGCCAGCCAGCACGGGGCCAGCCAGCACGGGGCCAGCCAGCGCGGACGGCCCGGGAGCGAACGGTGTGGCGACGAGGATGGCGGCGAGCAGGCAGCCGCACGCGAGGGCGATTGCCCGCGGCCGCCGACCGCGCCGCCGAGACTTCAGGCCCATCGAGCAGCAAAGTAACCTATTCCGGCCAGTCGCGCAAAGCGCTCAGGCCGGCTGGGCGACCGCCCGCAGGCGGGGAACCGAAAAGCCGATCTTGGCTAGACAAGTCGAGATGATGGCTAGCCAAGACAAACGGGAGGTGGCCAAGTTGTGGCGGACGGACATCGGTTCGCCGTCAGCTTGATAGCCGCGCCTAGCCCCTGGCCGGCAGTCAGCCAGATGGTTAGGATGTGCGCTCAGCGACGTACCTCCGCTCCTATCGGGGGGAAGCAGAGCGTCATAACCGTAGGCAAGGCCATGACGAGTCAGCAGGGCGGAGGGCGGCAGCCGGCGGGGATCCGGGACGTGGCCCGGCTGGCCGGCGTCTCCGTGGCCTCGGTGAGCTTCGCGCTGAACGGCCAGCCCGGCGTGGCCGACGACACCAGGCGCCGGATCCTGGCCGCCGCGGCCGAGCTCGGCTACCGCGCCAACCAGCAGGCGCAGGCCCTGCGCCGGGGCCGCACCACAACCTACGGCCTGGTCATCCGCAACTTCAGCAACCCCTTCTTCCTTGAGGTGCTGACCGGGGCCGAACGGGCGGCGAGCGAGGCCGGGGCCACCTTGCTGCTGCTCGACTCGCACTACTCGGCCGAACGCGAGCACCTGCTGGTGCGGGAGATGGCCGCGCAGCGGCTGGCCGGCCTGGCTATCGCCCCGGTCGGCAAGGGCGAGTCGCTGCGGCTCTGGCAGGAGCTGCGCCCCGGCACCCCGGTGGTGGCGCTGAACGCGGCGGTGGAAGGCGTCCCCGGGGTGTCCCGGGTGTACCCCGATAACGCGGCCGGAGTAGGACTGGCGATGCGCCGCATGGCCGAGCTCGGGCATTCCCGCGTGGCGTTCCTGTCGGCGCCGCGCGGCCTGGTGGCCGACCCGGACCGGCTGCGCCACTTCCGGCGGCTGGCCCGTGAGCTCGGCCTCCAGCCGGTCGTCGTGCGCTCGCCGCTGACAATTACCGACGTGCGCAAGGCGGCCGGGACGCTGCTGGCGCGCCGGGACGCCCCCACCGCGATCATCACCAACTCCGATTACACGGCGCTCGGCATCTACCAGACCGCCCGGGATCTGTCCCTGCGGATCGGCCCGGATATTTCCGTCATCGGGCACGACGACCTGCCGACCTCCGAACTGCTCGACCCGCCGCTGGCGACCATCCGCCTGGACGGCCGGGAGATGGGCCGGGAGTTGATGGCGCGGCTGCTCGACGGCACCGGGTCAGGCGACTACGTAGCCCCGGTTGAACTGGTCGAACGCGCCTCCCTGCAAGCACCCCGGCGGCCTGTTAACCCGCTGTTCACGCGGCTCAGTGCGGCAACTCGGTAACGTCCCTTGACACCCTCGCGGCGAGTGTGTGAGCATTCGAACGCTAAACGTTTTAGGTGCGTTTATCCTGCACTCTTAGCTGGGGGAGAGGTGGATGGGCAAAGCCATTTCCGGTATCGCCGCCCGCGGCCTTTTCGGGCAGCCGTCATCCACTTCGGGATAGGGAAGCTTTTCAGGAGGCACTGGTGAGATCCTCATATCGATTGGCGCTCGCGGGCGCCGCCGCCGCCACGCTGCTCGCGGCCGGCTGCTCGTCGTCGGGTTCCTCGGCGAGCTCGAGCGGCGGCACCAACTGGGCCACGCAAACCTCCGCGTCCGCCGGCGGCGGCATGAACGCGCTGGTCGCGGCGGCCAAGAAGGAAGGCACGCTCAACGTCATCGCCCTGCCGCCGACGTGGGCGAACTACAGCGCCATCCTGTCGGCCTTCACCGCCAAGTACGGCATCAAGATCAATTCCGCGATCCCCGATGGCACCAGCCAGCAGGAGGTCAACGCGGTCAAGACGGAACACGGCACCGCCAAGGCGCCTGACGTCCTGGACATCGGCATGGCCGTCGCGCTGGCCAACACCACCCTGTTCGCCCCGTACCAGGTCAGCACCTGGGCCGACATCCCGACCGCGCAGAAGGAGTCGACCGGGCTCTGGTACCAGGACTACGGCGGCTACATGGCGGTCGGGTACTCCAGCAAGTTCGGCACGATCACGTCGCTGAACGACCTGCTCAGCCCGAAATTCAAGGGCGCGGTCGCGCTGAACGGGAACCCGACCTCGGCCAACGCGGCCCTGAACGGCGTGATGATGGCGAGTCTCGCGGAGGGCGGCTCGGCTGACAGCATCGCCGACGGGGTCTCCTTCTTCAAGAAGCTCAAGGCGGCCGGTAACTTCTCCCCGATATCAGCTACCGGGGCCACCATCAAGGCGGGCACGACCCCGGTCGTGTTCAACTGGGACTATCTCAACCTGCCGAGCTACGTGGGCGTGTCGAACTGGAAGGTGTTCATTCCGTCGAACGCCATCCTCGGTGGCTACTACGCCCAGGCCATCAACAAGGGCGCGCCGCACCCGGCCGCGGCACGGCTGTGGGAGGAATTCCTCTACTCGCAGGCCGCCTCCGGCGGGCAGAACCTCTGGCTCGCGGGCGGCGCCCGGCCGGTGGAGCAGGCGGCCATGCAATCTAACGGCAGCATCAACTCCAGCGCGGCCGCCAAGCTGCCCGCGGTCACCGGGACGCCCACGTTCCTCAGTCCGACCCAGGCCACCGACGCCGCAAATTACCTGGCGGCGAACTGGGCGAAGGCCGTCGGCTAGCGAGGGAACGTGGCCGTCGCTGTGACAACTGAGACCGGCGCCCGGCCCTCGCGGGCCGGGCGCCGGCTGTCCGTTCCATCCTGGATCGGCACCGTCCCCTTCCTCGGCTACGTTGCGATCTTCCTGCTGTGGCCGACCGGGATCGTGGTGGTCGACTCGCTAAAGAACCCGAACGGCAACTGGGCGCTGTCCAACGTCACCAAGCTCGGCGACCCGCTGGTGCGCGGTTACTTCATCGGCTCGCTCAAGCTGTGCCTGCTGTCGTCGGTGATCGGCGCTGTGCTTGGCGCGATCCTGGCCTACGCCGTGGCGTCGGGCAACCCGGACGGCGTGGTGCGCAGGCTCTACCTGGCCATCTCGGGCGTTCTCGCCCAGTTCGGCGGGGTCACGCTGGCGTTCGCGTTCCTGGTGCTCATCGGCCCGGTGGGGCTGCTGTTCCACGCCACCTGGTTTTACTCATTCCCGTGGGGCATCACGCTTATCTACGCGTACTTCCAGATCCCGCTGATGGTGCTGGTCTTCCTGCCCGCGCTCGACGGGGTGAAGGTCCAGTGGCGAGAAGCGTCGGAGAACCTCGGCGCGTCGGCGTGGCAGTACTGGCGGTACGTCGGCGGCCCGCTGCTGACGCCGGCCTTCCTCGGCGGCACGCTGCTGCTGTTCGCGAACGCGCTGTCCGCCTTCGCTACCATCCAGGCCTGGGAGAACCAGATTGCGTACATCGTGCCGCAGCAGATCAGCACCGCGCTGTCCAGCGAGGTCGGGCTGAGCAACGTCAACGTGGCCGACCTGCTCGCCCTGGGCATGGTGGTCATGGTGGCCATCGTCATGACGGGATACGCATTGCTGCAGCGTCGGGCGGCGCGATGGCTGCGCTAACCTCGGTCGGCGAGACGCCGCTGGCCGCGCCGGCCGGGCGTCCGCACGGCATGCAGGCTCGCCGGCGCAGGCGGCTGAACCTATTCCGCTACGTTGTCTTTACGGTGTTCGGGCTGTTCTTCATCCTGCCGCTGCTGGCGATGGCGCGGTTCTCCCTGGAGGGGGCCAAGCTCGGCACCTGGTCGCTGGCGGCCTGGCGGCAGATCGCCTCCTACCAGGGCTCGGGCATTCCTCCCCTAGTGAGCGCGATCGAGATCACCCTGGAACTGGCCGTCATCACCTGCGTGGTCACGCTGGTGCTGCTGGTCCCGACCATGATCTGGGTCCGGCTGAGGGTGCAGTGGCTGGCGCGCACCTTGGAGTTCCTCTGCCTGCTGCCGCTCACCATTCCCGCGATCGTGCTGGTGGTCGGTCTCGGCCCGATCTATAACCGGATCCAGCACTATGAGCTGTCGGCGCTCATGCTGTTCTGGGTCTACGTGATCCTGGCGCTGCCCTACGCCTACCGGGCGCTGGCCGCCGGGCTGAGCGCGATCGACGTGGAGACCCTGTCCGAGGCCGCGCGCAGTCTCGGGGCGAGCTGGTTCACCGTGATGGTCCGGGTGATCGCGCCGAACATGCGGCAGGCCATCCTGAACGCCCTGCTGCTCACCTGGGCGCTGGTACTCGGCGAGTTCACCATCGCCTATCTCCTGCTGTACAACAACCTGCAGGAGGAGTTGTACTCCATCAGCCGGAATACGCCGAACGCCGGGGTGATCTTCTCCACCTCGTTCGCCGCGTTGCTGTTCGCCTTCGTCCTGCTGCTGATCCTGTCCTACGCCGGCCGCCGCCGCGGCGGCCGAGGATGAGGTGCCGCTCGTGACTTCTTCGCCCGTAACCAGAACCCAGGACGGCGTGGCCAGGACCGCCGTCGAAGTGCGGCTCGAGGGGCTGAGCCGGCACTACGGCCCCGTCGTCGCGCTGGACCGGTTTGACCTGACCCTGCAGCCCGGCGAGCTGATCGCGCTGCTCGGCCCGTCGGGGTGCGGCAAGACCACCACGCTGCGCCTGCTCGCGGGGCTCGAGGACGCCGACAGCGGCCGCATCACCGTCGGCGGCAAGGACATCACCCACCTGTCGGCCGCCAAGCGTGACATGGGCATGGTGTTCCAGGCCTACTCGCTGTTCCCGCACATGACGGTGCGGCAGAACGTGGCGTTCGGGCTGCGGCTGCGCCGGGTCGCCGCGACTCAGCGGGACAAGCGGGCGCTCGAGATGCTTGACCTGGTCGGGCTCTCCACGCAGGCGGACCGGTATCCGCACCAGATCTCCGGCGGCCAGCAGCAAAGGGTCGCCCTGGCCCGGGCACTGGCCATCGAGCCGCAGGTGCTGCTGCTCGATGAGCCGCTGTCGGCGCTCGACGCCAAGGTCCGGGCGCAGCTACGGGACGAGATCCGCCGGATCCAGCTCGAGGTGGGCATCACCACGCTGTTCGTCACCCACGACCAGGAAGAGGCGCTGGCGATCGCGGACCGGGTCGGCGTCATGCGGGACGGCCGCCTGGAGCAACTCGCGCCGCCCACCGAGGTCTACTCGCGTCCCGCGACCTCATTCGTGGCCGAGTTCGTCGGCCTGTCCAACCGGCTGTCCGGCGAGGTCAAGGGCGGTGAGGTGACCGTCCGCGGCTGCACGCTGCCGCTGGTGGAACACGATGTGCCCGACGGCCAGGTGGTAGCGCTGATCCGGCCGGAAGCGGTGACCCTGGCGTCGCACGCCTCGGCCGAGTCCGGCCCGCTGGTAGGCGCCGTCATCGCCGTCACGTTCCTGGGCGCGACCAGCCGGGTCACGGTCGATCTGGGCGATACCACGGTGCTGGCCCAGCTCCCGACCTCAGAGGCCACCACCCTGCCGGCGGGCAGTCGCGTCACGCTGACGATCCGCCCCGATCCGGTGCTGGTATCGGCCGACTCGAACCCGGCCGCCGCGGCCGACGAAGAGGCGTGAGCGGGCCCCCGAGCGACCCGAAGGGCCGTCCGCCGCTGACCATCCATCGTCGGCTCGGTCACGGAGCGGTGCTTCGCAGCGGGCTGTCCGCGCCGTACCGGGCCGTCGAGATCGGCGCGGGCGAGCCGCACATCGTCCGTGATGACTTCGGCGTGACTGCCCCTGAGGCCGCGTGCGGCCCGGGCCGAGCCCTGCTCTGCCTGGTTCACATCACGGATCTGCAGCTTGCGGACGTCCAGTCGCCGACCCGGTTCGAGTTCCTCAATGCCCGCTTCGCGGACCGCAGGTATGCCGAGATCATCCCGGTGCAGCGCCCCCAGGAGGCGCTCACGGTGCATGCCGTCGACGCCACCATCCGCACGCTCGGCGCCGTGCGCGGCCCGGCAACCGGGCTGCCGATGCAGCTGGCGGTCACCACGGGCGACGCGATCGACAACGCGCAGTGGAACGAACTGCAGGCATTCCTGGCCCTGTTCGACGGCGGCCTGGTGTCCCCGGACTCCGGCGGCCCGGACTACGAGGGAGTGCAGGCGCCGGGCTGGCCGGGTGACATCTTCTGGCGGCCGGACGGACCGGGCGCCGGCGGGCCGGACTTCTTCCGGCGCGAGTTCGGCTTCCCGCACCATCCGGGCCTGCTGCAGCGCGCGCTGCGCGAGTTCTCCGCCGTCGGCCTGAGCATCCCCTGGCTGTCCTGCTTCGGCAACCACGAGGCGCTGAACCAGGGCGTCGGGACCCAGACCCCGGACCTCGCCGCCGCGATGACCGGCGGCAGGAAGCCGACCGGCCTGCCCGAGGAATTCGATCACGACAGGGCGCTCGACATGTTCACCGAGCAGCCCGAGGCGTTCATGGCGGGCCCGCACCGCCAGGTCACGCCCGATCCGTTCCGCCGGCCCATCAGCAGGCGGGATTTCGTCGATGCTCACCTGCGCGCCGGCTCACGGCCGTTCGGCCACGGGTTTACCGAACGGAACCGGCTGGACGGCACCGCCTACTACGTCCACGACACGCCGGCGGCGCGATTCATCGCGCTGGACACGAACTGCCTGGCCGGCGGGGCGTCCGGGTGCCTGGACGCCCGCCAGGCGCGCTGGCTGGAAACCCGGCTGGCCGAGGTGCATTCCGCTTACCGCGCGGCGGACGGCGGCGAGGTGCGGACCGGGCACGACGACCGGCTGGTGATCCTGTTCTCCCACCACGGCACCGATACGCTGGACAACAGCCGCGGCGGTCACGCGGGACCGGAGGGCGAGCCGTTGCTCGGCGCCGGGCTGGTGGCCCTGTTGCACAGGTTCCCCAACGTGGTCTTGTGGCTGAACGGCCACACGCACACCAATACGATCCGCCCGCGCCCTGACCCGGCCGACCCGGCGCACGGGTTCTGGGAGGTGACCACCTGCGCGGTGGTGGACTGGCCCTGCCAGACCCGGGTGATCGAGCTGGTCGACCACGGCGAGTACCTGTCCATCGTGACCACGATGGTGGATCACGACGCCCCGGTGGCGCCGCCCGTGCCCCCGGAGACCACCGATGACCTCGCCGCGCTGCACCGCGAGCTCGCGGCTAACGTCCCCCTGGGCGTCGCCGTCATGGCTGGCACCGCCGCCGACCGCAACGTGGAACTGCGCGTCGTCCCGCCCTTCCCGCTCAAGCGCCTGCCCGGAGCTTGACCCGCAGGGCGCCCAGGTCCGCCGGGTTGAGGCCGTGACCGGTCAGCCACGGCGCGACCCCGCCGAAACGCGCGTCCAGCTGCTCGAGGAACGCGGTCATCGTCTCCGGCCGGGGCCGGTGCAGCTCGGCGGGCTTGCTGTTGATATCGCGGGCGTACAGGCGCGATCGCCGCAGCCGGCCCATGATGGCCTCGGTCCGCTCCCCCGTGGCCGCGTAGTCGGCGGCCACGGCCTCGGCGGGCACGCCGGCCACGGTGAGCGCGAGCGCCACCACCACGCCGGTCCTGTCCTTACCCGCCGCGCAGTGCACCAGCGCCGCGCCCTCGGCCTGCGCGATGCTGCGCACCGCCCCCACCACCTGGTCGGGGCGGTCTTCCAGGTAGCCCAGGTAGTGCCCGCAGACCGGGTCGTCCGGGTACCTGGTCCGGTCCAGCCGGTCCCGGGCCAGCAGCGCGTCGGCGATCACGTCGGTGCTCGTGCCCACCTCGGGCAGCACCGGGTGGTGGGCGCGACGCACGCCCGTCACGGCGTCCAGCGGCGCCGGCCCCTCGGCCGCCAGCTCGTTGGAGCTGCGCAGGTCGACGACGGTGGTCACGCCGATGTCGCGCACCAGCTTCCTGATGTCGGCGGCCGACAGCTCCTGCAGGTTGTCCGCGCGCAGCAACCTGGCCCTCGCGGTTTTCTGGCCGTCCTCGGTGGGCAGGT
>WNGG01000764.1_pt1 | contig 53152 bp, 57 predicted proteins | sample 5400661 | NCBI WGS metagenome assembly WNGG01 (sample SAMN13153372, study PRJNA577476) | soil metagenome | isolation source: 100 cm soil or saprolite under Garry oak tree replicate 1 | place: USA:California | collected 2016-06-15 | reverse complement strand
CCATTTCGTGATCGACACGATGGCGACAGGACTCGTGATCACGCTCGCCGCGGATCAATCACCGATCGCCGGCGTGCCGCTGTTCGCGTTCGGGATCATCCTGACGGCCGTATCCGGTGTGATTGGAGCCGTGTTCTTCATTCGGGCCCTCTCGAGACCGGCGCGCCGCACCAGCTCCGGAATGCTAACTGCGCCTACGTCCTCCGGATACGTTGCGAAGCAATCGGGACAGATGCGGTTCATCTGCCGCGTGTGCTCGTTCTCCGCTTTGCCAGGCTCTTACTTTTGCCCACGCTGCGGCTTTGAACTTAAGTAACGGATTGGGCATCGTCGACCCATGCCTGGGAAAGCCAACATCGCGACGAGAGCCGTCCCGAAGGTCCACCGCGGATCGCGACCCGAAACTTCGGTCGTCCGGGGGAATCCGAGCGGGGAGAAGCCCGAGACCACGGCGATTGTCCTTCGGATCGCATCCGACCGGGCGGCGCATTTCGAAGCGATGTTCGGGGACGAAGAGATCCCCCTCTGGGAGGACTTCGCGAACCGCGGTCGGTTTCTCGAGGCCCGCCTCGTCCGCGCGAACGGCGGAAGCGAACAACGCAGCGGCATCCAGGATTACGTCCTCTTCGTCGTCGCGGCGGATCACGAGGAGCACGACCGAGACCCCCGGTTCCGCGCATTCCTCGAGAAGGCGGAACGCCTCCAGCCCGAGCCGCCTCTCGTCTGGTACGGTGACACGATCGTCGAACGCCGGAGTTGAGCCGAACCAGGTAACGGTGACACGATGTCGGTTCCTCGACCTACGCTCTATCGGGACGCGGCCCTCGCCGACGGGAGCGCGACCGCCCTTCGGAAAGGAGTGAGCCTTCTCGTGGACCAGGGCCGCGTCGTCTGGATTCGGTCCACCTCCGACGAAGGAGAGCTCCCGAGCGACGTCCACCTCATCGACGCGGGCGGGTCGACGATCGTCCCGGGGATGGTCGATGCGCACAGCCACCTCACCCTCCCTGGAGGCTCCCACTGGATTGATCGCGGCTTCGATTCTGCCGAGGAGCTGCTCGATGTCGCGGAGCACAACGGAGACCTCCTCGGGCGCGCGGGGGTCCGCTGGGCGCGGGACGTCGGCTCGCCCCAACGAGAGGATCCGCGGGACGGACGGAAGCGAGCTCTCGCGCTCCGCGTGCGCGAGCGATGGCGGGCGGCCGCCAGCCGGCCGCGGGTCCGCGTCGCTGGAACCTGGATCGCGCACAGTGGCCTGCTCCCTTCGGGACTTGACATCGAAGCGGATGACGGACCGGCGCTCCTCGCCGCCGCATCGGCGCAGCTCGATGATGGCGTCGATCTCCTGAAGCTCTACCTCGACGGGCCGGACAAGGAGAAAGCGCCGTGGTCCGCGGAAGATGTCCGGGCGGTGGTCGAGCTCGCGCACGGTCGCGGTGCGAAGGTCACCGCCCATTCCGGAATCCTCGTCGGCGCACGGGTCGGCATCGATGCCGGGGTCGACGCCCTCGAGCACGGGTTCGAACTCGACTCCGAAGCGGTCGCACAGATGGCCTGCCAGGGGACGTTCCTCGTGAGCACGTTGGCGGTCTTCCGCTCGTGGGCGACGTTCGCGCAGACGACGACCCTGCCCCGATTCGCCGGAGACGAGGGCCGAAAGCGGATGGCGCGTCGGCGGGAACGGGCTATCGAGTCGGTCGGACTTGCACACCGGGCCGGCGTCCGAATTGCCGCCGGAACGGACTTCGGCGGCGGATCCCTCCGCGCAAATCACCTAGCCTGGGAAGTCGAGTCGCTCGTCGAAGCAGGCCTCAAACCCTGGGAAGCGCTTGCTGCCGCCACCGTGCGGGGAGGCGAGCTGCTTGGAGAGCCCCAGGCAGGGCGGATCGTCGAAGGAGGACCCGCCGACTTCTTCCTCGTCCACGGCGATCCGCTTACCGACCCCTCCGCCCTTTGGAGGGTCTGGCGCGTCGCGTGGATCGAAGATGCTTCATCAACGGGAGGCAGACCGGCATGATCACCGAATGCGGAGACTCGTCCCGTCCGAACTCGATCCCGTGGCCTCACGGCACGAGATCGTCTTTGATCGACCACTCCCAATCGGCTTTGTCAGAAGGCCTTCGGACATCCACGCGTTTCTTCCGCCACCGGTAGTACGCTTCGATCTCGCGCTGATTGACCGCTTTCAGCCGCTTCTCTTCGCCGCCGCCCTGGATCGCCTCGGGCATCTGACCGAGCTCTCGGAGGACGTGCTGGAGGTCCTGCATCACCACCGCGAGGCGAGAAGGCACCTCGCTCAGCCAGGACTCGAGGCGTTTATCGCTCGCTCGCACCGATTTGAAGATCCCCGTCGTCGCCGGGCCGGTCACGCTGTAGAGCCGCTCGAGCATCCGATCCCGCAGGGCGGCCTCCGTGTTGAACGTCCGGACGCCGTCGTAATACCGATAAAGATTCCCAGCCACCTGGTCCGGTGCGGCGTCGAGGAGCCGATGCAGCCCGCCGACCGTGAGGAACCGATCCCAAGCATCGTCGGGGAACGCGTCCACGGACGAGGCCCACGTGCGCAGCCCGTCCGGACTTGGCTCCCCTCGGACTCCCTGGCGGACCAGTTCAAGCCGGCGGTCGAGGGTCTCCCGATGATGGGACATCTCCTGATGGAGCTCCCAGAGGGCATAGCCGAAATGCCGGCGGACCTCCGCGCGGCGCAACGCTTGCTGGACCGTCTGCGTAAGGAAGACGACCTCCATCGCCACGGCCGTCGGGAGAATCAGTTCCACGGGGACGGCGGCGGCTCTCGAGAGCGAGTATGCGACTGGCGGGACCGCGCACACGACCACGATGAGCCATAACGGTAGGCCGAGTATGCTCCCCCTCATGCCGCAATCGGATTCATTGATGGACCATGAACCTTCCGCGCGCGTCGGGTCTTCGCACCGACAAAAACGGACGATTGCGGCCGCGGGTGTTCCATTTCGTTCTCACATCCGAGAACGAATCGGTCGCGTCGATCGAACGCGGCGTCCTCCATCGCCCGAGTTCCCTCTCGTCGCATGTTGAAAATTGTGTCGAGAGTGAATCTCCCGATCGGCGGCGTGGGAACCCTTAAGCCGACGAACTCGTAGGGCGCCCGATGCAAACGACGACGCATACGAAGAATCCGTTCGACTCGCTTGGCCTCGATCCGATCCTGCTCCGAGCGGTGTACGGCCTCGGCTATGAAGCCCCGACGCCGATCCAGAAAGAGGCGATCCCGGCAATCCTCTCCGGCCGCGACGTCATCGGCACGGCGCAGACCGGTTCCGGCAAGACGGCGGCGTTCCTGCTCCCGATCCTCCAGCGACTTCTGAGAGCGCAGCCCGGCCACACGCGGGCCCTCGTCCTCTCGCCGACCCGCGAGCTCGCGGCCCAGATCGAGGTCGCCCTCCGCGGCCTCGCGAAAGGCACGAAGATCCGCGGCCACGCCGTATACGGCGGCGTCGGCATGACGCCGCAAGAGCATGCCCTCCGCTCCGGCGTCGACGTCGTCGTCGCGACCCCGGGCCGCCTCCTCGACCACATGGCCCGCCGCAACGTCGACTTCCGCGGCCTCCAAGTGCTCGTCCTCGACGAAGCGGACCGGATGCTCGACATGGGCTTCCTCCCGGACGTCCGGAGGATCATCGACGCCCTTCCGCGGCAGCGGCAGACCCTCCTGTTTTCCGCGACGATGCCGCCCGAGATCGAGTCGCTGTCGCGGACGATCATGCGCAATCCCGCGCGGATCTCCGTCTCGCCGCCGCATCGGCCGCCGTCGACGATCCGCCACGAGGTGTACCCGGTCCCGCAGCACCTCAAGACGTCCCTGCTGGTCCGCCTCCTCGGCCGCGAGGACATGCTGTCCGTCCTCGTCTTCGTGCGCACGAAGCGGCGCGCGGACCGCGTCGCCCGACAGGTCGAACAGGCGGGCTTCGACGTCGCGCGAATCCACGGGGACCGCAGCCAGAGCCAGCGGGAGACGGCCCTCGCGGGCTTCCGGAGCGGGAGGCACCAGATCCTCATCGCCACGGACGTCGCGGCCCGCGGAATTGACGTCGAAGGCATCTCCCACGTGATCAACTACGACGTCCCGATGGTCCCCACGGACTACGTGCATCGGGTCGGTCGGACCGCGCGCATGGAGGCGACCGGCGAGGCGATCACGTTCGTTACCCCGGACGACGAAGGCGACTTGCGCGGCATCGAACGGGCCCTCGGGAAGACGATCCCTCGTGTGACGTTGCCCGATTTCGACTATCGCGCGCCACCGCCTCCGAAGGTGCGAGGGCATGAGGGCGGGCGACCACGAGGGCCTTCGCACGGCGGACGCCGGGACGACCGCAGACGATACCGGCCCTCCCATCGCTGACCGGTTCTCTGGCCGAGCCGTTGCTCCCAGAGCTCAGCGCGTCTCTTTGCGTTCGCTCACGAGGAGCACTTCCCGGACGTGCTGCGAATCCTCCGCAAGATCTACCAGGGTCGCCGCGAGGTCCGCGCGGGAGATGTGGTACGGACCGTGACGAAGGTCTTTGCCTCCGACTTGTGTCCGAACCCGGCCCGTCTTGGGCCCGTTCGAGAGATACGGAGGTCGGACAATGGTCCAATCCACCGAGCTGGACGTAATCAAGCGCTCCATCCGGCCGAAGTCGGCGTACGGCTTCCGCAGGATCCATCGGACGAGATTGATCAGGACCCAAGGCCGTCGCCCCTCAATCGCCGATACACTGACGGTGACGAGGCGATGGACTCCCGCCTCGCGCATCGCCTGGAGTTCCGCGCGGGTGACGTCGCTCATGACCGTCGTCGGGCCGCGGCCCTCGGATGCGACAATCGAGATGACCGCATCCTGTCCGGCGATGGCGCCACGCACATCCTCGAGATGCCGGCCGTCACCGCGCACGACCGCCTTCAGTCCGCGAATCCCCGCGAGCGAATCCGGCCGGCGGGTGAAGGCCGTCATCGAGTGCCCCCGGCGCAGTCCCTCATCGAGGACGAGTCGGCCGGTCCGGCCGGTCGAGCCGATCACGACGATGTTCCGGTTCGACGCGCCGCCATTCGATTCCGCTCCACGTGACAGGGTCATGGTCGTCGCATGTCGGGACGAGGATTTGGGCTACTGGAAGGCGAGACTTTCGGTTCCGGGAACGCCGCATCGGATTGGCGCCGGATCACGTCTGGCCCGGAGGTCGCGGTTGCGAAGCGTTAAAGACCCTCGGCCGATACGGGGCCGTCCCAGCGAGGGGAGGGTTCCGAATGATTCACGAGAAAGTAGCGACGGAGCTGAAGGCAGCAGTCCGCGGAGACGTCATCCTGCCGGACGACGGCCGATATGAAGACGCGCGCAAAGTGTACAACGCGATGATCGACAAGCGGCCTGCCGTGGTCGTCCGATGCACGGGCGTCGCGGACGTGATCGCCGCGGTGAAAGCGGCGGGCGCGGAAGGTTTGGCGGTCGCGATCCGTGGTGGCGGGCACAGCGTTCCGGGCTTCGGCACCGCCGATGAGGCGGTCGTGGTCGACCTCTCGCGGATGCGGGGAATCCGCGTGGACCCGGAGACGAAGACGGTCCGTGCCGAGGGCGGCGCGACCTGGGGCGACTTCAACCACGCGACGCATGCGTTTGGCCTCGCGACGACGGGCGGTATCATCTCGACGACGGGCATCGCGGGACTCACCCTCGGCGGCGGGATCGGGTATCTCACGCGAGGCGCCGGACTCTCCCTGGACAATCTCATCTCCGCGGACGTCGTCCTGGCGGACGGCTCGTTCGTCACCGCCAGCGCGGACGAGAATGCGGATCTCTTCTGGGCGCTGCGCGGCGGAGGCGGCAATTTCGGCGTCGTGACGAACTTCGAGTACAAGCTCCAGCCGCTCAAGAACATCTACGGGGGCCCGATGTTCTTCGAGGTGGAGGACGCGGAGAAGGTGATGCGCGCCTACGATGAGTACATCACGAATGCTCCGAGGGAACTCGGCGCGTTCTTCGCATGGCAGATCGCTCCGCCGCTTCCCTTCATCCCTCAAGACCGGCACGGCGACACGTTCTGCGCCATGGTCACCTGTTGGACCGGCCCCGCCTCCGAAGGGGAGGCGGCGATCGCGCCCTTCCGAAAGGCCGCGAATGTCGTCGCGGAGCACGTCGGCTCGATGCCCTATCCCGCGCTGAACGCCGCGTTCGATGGACTCGTGCCGCCTGGCATCCAGCATTACTGGAAGGCCGTCTTCGCGAAGGGCCTCTCGGACGGAGCGATCGAGGCGCACCTCGCGCACGGTCCCAAGGTCCCCGCCGTCAACTCGACGATGCACATCTATCCGATCAACGGCGCGGTCCACGACGTCGCTCCGGACGCCACCGCGTTCGGGCACCGCGACGCGAAGTACGCGATGGTCATCGCGGGCATGTGGCCGGACCCGACGCACAACGGGCACAACATCGCGTGGGTCAAGGACTATTACAAGGCGCTCGCGCCGCACGCGGAGGAAGGCGGGTACATCAACTTCGCCGCGGGCGACGACATGAACCGCGTCCGCGCGAACTTCGGACGGGGCTACGATCGCCTCGCCAAGGTCAAGTCGAAGTACGATCCGGGCAACGCGTTCCGGCACAACCAGAACATCACGCCCGCGTAGGCCAACGGAGGCCTCCCCCGGGGTTCGAGGGTACATGTCGGATCCGGTAGCGCGTCCGGGGACTCGCCCTCTCATCAAGCCGATGCGCTGGCTCCTCTACGCGGCGAGCTCGCTCGTGTTCCTCGCGGGCCTCCAGCTCACGATCTTTTCCGAGGACACGGCGACGTACTTCGCCTGGACAATCTCCCCGTTCCTCACCGCCGCGTTCCTCGGCGCCGCGTACTGGGCGGCGGTCCCGGTCGAGGTGATCGCCGCGCGGCAGTCGTCCTGGGCGAACGCCCGCCTCGCGGTCCCGGCGATCTGGCTGTTCACGACCCTTACCCTCGTCGTGACGCTCGTCCACTTCGACAAGTTCCATTTCTCGAGCTCGATCGCGAGCGCGCAGGGCGCGGCGTGGTTTTGGCTTGCGATCTACGCCGGGGTGCCGGTTGCGATGCTCCTGGTCGCCTGGTTGCAACTGCGCGCGCCCGGAGGCGATCCACCTCCGGGACCGAAGGCCCCCACGTGGATGCGAATGGCGGTCCTCATCCAAGGCGGCGGAATGCTCGCCGTCGGCGTCGCGCTCCTCGCCGCACCGATGGCGGTGGGATCCGTGTGGCCGTGGACGCTGACGGCCCTGACGGGTCGGGCGATCGGCGCCTGGTTCGTCGGCATCGGCTTTGCGGCGTTCCACGGTTGGAGGGAGAACGATTTCCTCCGAATCCGGCCGTTGGGTGGAGGATACATCGCGTTCTCCGTCCTGGAGCTCATCGCGCTCGGGCGGTACGCGGGCCAGGTGAACTGGGGCCCGTCCGCATGGGTCTACCTTGCGTTCCTTCTCAGCATCCTGCCGGTCGGCCTGTACGGATGGTTCGGCCACCGCAGTCCCGCATCGGCGTAGGCGGATTTCCCGCCGATCGCGTCACGCCTTGATCGCGCGCGTCTGCAGGAAGTCCTGGTGCACGACGTTGCGGTCGAAGTATGAAGCGACGATCGTTTCGTACTCCCGGCGGAATGCGGCGAGCCGCGCCGGATCATCCTTGAGGGCCCTGACCACGCGGGCCATGGGGCCGTGCGCTTCCATCAGATGTCGATAGTGCTGGGGACTGAGGGCGGGCGCGGTCTGAGTCCCGCGATCGAAGGTCACATCGCGAACGGCATTCCCCAGCCGCTGAAGGACGACATTCGGGTCGCCCCATTGCCCCGGCGGCGCGGGCTTCGGATCCGGGGGAGGCGGCATGTACCGTGAGATCAGAGCGAACGTCCGGCCGAACATCAGCTCGGGCGGCCACGTGTGGAACGCAATCGTCCCGCCCGACTTCAGGACGCGGAGCAATTCCTTCGCCGCGACCTCGGGACGCGGCGCGAACATGTGCGCGAATTGGCTCAGCACGACATCGAACTCGGCGTCCCGAAACGGCAGGTTCTCGACGTCGCCTTCCTTCCACGTGATGTCGTCCAGGTCCGCGATTGCGGCGCTCTCCTTCGCGACCGCGACCAGCTCCGGCGTGAGGTCGATTCCCGTGACGATCGCGCCGAGACGCCGCGCGGTGATGGCGACCACGCCGGTGCCGCATCCCGCGTCGAGGACTCTCTGTCCCGGTCGAACGCCGGCAAATTGGACGAGTTTCGCCGCGGTCGGCGTGGTGATCTGCGCAATCGGCGCGAAGGATCTCCACGCCTCGCGTTGGGATGACTTGAACGCCTCGAACGGGTCCGAAGGCATGGTGTCACCTCGATGCTCGTTCACTCAGTGGCCCCGGGACCGATCGTAGTCCCGCTCGAGCGCCGCGGCGAACAGTTTCCACGCATGCGTCGCGGAGGCCTCGCGTTCCGCCTTCGTTTTTTGCTTCAGTCCGGCCATCCTCGGCTGCCGCTTCCACGTCAAGTCGAGTCGCGTGCGGCCGTCAGGGAGCTTCGTGAGGAGATAGTCCGCGACGACGTCGACTCGGTTCCCGACGCCATCCATGTGCCACCGGCTCGGCGGACGCAACGAGACGACGGCGCGGCTCCAGTCCCAACCCGTGTCCGTCTCCTCGAGATCCTCGAACACGACGCGTCGCGGCGTGCGTTCGATGACCTTCCTTGTGTAGGATTCGTCCTCGAGACTCGCATCCTCGGGAGTGTAGTCCGTGCACCACGCGAACACGAAGTCGAGTGGCGCCTGGAAGGAAACCGTCACATGGTATTCGGGACCCCGCTTCGTCGACCGAGCTCTTCTGGACTTCATTCGATCGGGTCGGGAACAGACCTCGTCATTCAAGAACCCATGGGGTCGGAGCTCTCACCCGTTCGGGATGGCTTACGACTTCCACCGCTCGCGCTCCGAGATCTTGGAAGACGCGAACGGGTCCACGGGCATCAACCCCCGGAGTTCGCAGACCCAGATACGCCTTCGTCCCTTCCCAACATCCTCAAGCGAGGAGCCGCCATGCTGCGTGCGTGCGACGCGGCGTCACGGTCGGGCTCACCCTGTTGATGATGACGGGCCTCTGGGTCCTCCTCGCTCCCGCTCCGCCGGTCGCGGCCGCCGGCCAGGTGGAGACCTACATGACCGGGTTGAGCTTCCCGACCGCCCTCGCCTTCTCCTCGGACGGCCGGCTCTTCTTCACCGAGAAGAACACGGGGAACATCCGGATCATCGATCTCGCGAACCGCACGCTGTTGCCGACGCCGTTCTACGCGCTCCCGAACACGGACGGATCGGGCGAGCGGGGCCTCCTCGGGCTCGCGCTGGATCCGGGATTCCCGTCGACGCCGTTCGTGTACGCGTACCAGACGTATGCCGATAGCGCGAACGGGACGACGTACAACCGCATCGTGAAGCTCCGGGCGAACGGCGATGCCGGAGCATTCGACTCGGTCATCCTCCGGATGCCGCCCCTCAGTGGGGCGACGAACCACAACGGAGGCGTGATCGAGTTCGGACCGGACGAGAAACTGTACGCGGTCGTCGGCGAGAACGCGAACCCCGGTCTCTCGCAGAACTCGACGAGCCCGCTGGGGAAGGTCCTCCGCATGGAGACGGACGGGAGCGCGCCGATCGACAACCCGTTCTACGGCAATCCGTCCTGGTTCAACCTCACCTACACATACGGCCATCGGAACATGTTCGGACTCGCATTCCATCCGATGACGGGCCGCGCGTTCGTCACGGAGAACGGGCCGAACTGCAACGACGAGATCAACCTCCTCACGCCGGGCGACAACTACGGCTGGGGGCCGAGCGCGACGTGCGCGACGCCGCCTCCGCCGCCCAACAACACGAACCGCGACGGCCCGAGTCCGGTCCTCCCGATCTGGTGGTGGGGGACCACGATCTGCCCGACGAACGCCGCGATCTACCGCGGGCCCTACTTTCCGACGTGGCAAGGCGACCTGTTCATGGGCGACTGCAACACGGGTCGGTTCCACCGCCTCCACCTGGTTCCGCCGAGCTACGACACGATCGCCTCGGACAACATCCTGTGGACCGCGCCGTCCTCGCTCATCGCCCTCGCGGTGGGACCGGACGCGGCCTTCTGGCTGACGACCCCGACGGCGATGTATCGCTATTGGGACTCCGGCAAGCCTCCGGTGGCATCGTTCACGGCGACGCCAAGTCCCGCCCTGGTCGGATCCCCCGTTAGGTTCAACGGCTCCGGTTCGTCCGACCCGGACGGAAGGATCGTTTCGTACAGCTGGGACTTCGGCGATTCGACCGGAGCGACAGGGGCCAACGTGTCCCATACCTACCTGACGTACGGCACGTTCAACGCGACGCTCACGGTGACGGACAATGAATCCTTCACCGACACGACCTACCGGAACCTCACCGTTCGAGCCCCGCCGATTGCAACGTTTACGGCCGCGCCGAATCCCGCGACCGTCGGCGCGAACGTCAGCTTCGACGCGTCCGCTTCCGAGGATCTGGACGGGACGATCGTCGCGTACCGTTGGGACTTCGGAGACTCGACGATGGGGACCGGAGTCATCACAACCCACCCGTATCCGGCGCCCGGGACGTACAACGTCACGCTCAATGTCACGGACAACGACGGGTTGACCGGAACCAAGTATCGCGACCTCGTGGTCCAACCGGCGTCGCCTGGGCCGCAGCCGCCGGTCGCCGATTTTGTCGTGAATCCTGCGGCAACCAAACCCGGTACCCCCGTGACGTTCAACGCCTCCGCCTCGTATGACACGGACGGCACCATCGTTTCGTACGCGTGGGAGTTTGGGGATTCGACGGTCGGGAACGGCATCGTTGCGGCGCATGCGTATGCGAACCCCGGCGTCTACACGGTGAACCTGACCGTCACGGACAACCAGAGCCTCACCTCGAGCGCCACACATCCGGTGACCATCGTCGGAAACCGGGCGCCCCGGATCGTCTCGAGTACTCCCATGCTGGGCCCCGTGACCGTTGACGCGGGTGCGACCGTGGCGTTCACCGTCATCGCGACGGACCCGGATGGCGATGCCCTTACGTACACGTGGAGAGTCGACGGCACCGTCGCCGGCGGGGACTCGAACATGTTGAACTTCACCTCGACTGCGCCAGGCGCTCACACCGTGAACGTCACGGTATCGGACGGCTCGTTGGTCACCTGGCGGGAATGGCCCGTGACGGTCATGGCGAGCGGACTTCAGGCGGTCCTGACATCCGGGTGGTTCATCGGGTCCGCCATTGCCGCAATCGCGGTGGTGGCTCTCGTGGTGTGGCTACGGCGGCGGCGCAAGACAGAAGCGCCTCCTCCGCCGCCTTAAGGGAATCCTTGATGCGTCGCGCCTCCGTTTCTTCCCTTCAAAGGTGCCCGACGATTCGGCCCGAGCGGTACGCTTGGGACAACACCCTTAGGTACCGGCGGCGAATGGCGGGCCCATGACGACCGTCCTGCTCCAGACGACGATGGGCGATGTGAAGATCGAGCTCTTCGACGAGACGATGCCGATCACCGCAGGGAACTTCCGCAAGCTCGTCGAGAAAGGATTCTACAACGGGACGACCTTCCATCGCGTGATCCCGAATTTCATGATCCAAGGCGGGGACCCGCAAGGGACCGGAATGGGCGGGCCGGGGTATGCGATCAAGGACGAATTCGCGAAGGAGAACCGCAACGCCCGAGGGACGATCTCGATGGCGAACGCGGGCCCAAACACCGGCGGGAGTCAGTTCTTCGTCAACACCGTGGACAACACCCGGCTCGACACGAAGCATCCCGTCTTTGGCCGCGTCGTGAGCGGCATGGAGGTCGTCGATGCGATCAGCCGCACGCCGCGGGATGGGCGGGACAGGCCGAACAAGACCGTCACGATCCAGAAAGCCACGATTGTCAAGTGAGATTCTCGCTGCGCTTGCGGCGAGCTAGAGCTGCCAAAACTCTCCGCTCAACCCGAGGTCGCGGAAGTGGGCGACGAGTTGATCTTTCCCCGGCCGCGTGTAGTCCAGTTTCATCTTGTCGCGGTAGATCGGGAACCCGAGCGCGTGCGTCTGGTCGACCGTTAGCGTCGCGCCGGGCGCGGACTCTGGGTTTGACGCGCGCCACTCGTCCAAGTGCGACAAATAGGCGAAGAATACCATGTGGTTTGAACACGTGTTGACGATGTCATTCCACCATTGCGACCCAGGCAGTGAGAGATAGATCAGCGGCTCCATCGCGGGCACGTTCGAGCGGCCTCCGGAGAGTTCGACGGCGAAGGGCTTGGCGCAGTGGTGGCATCGTCCCTCGATTCGGATGTCCTCATCGAGCATCGCGTGGAACGCGACGGCGTCCCAGGCGCAGTTCGCGTAATACTCGCGTCCGTTCCTCCGGCGGACACGGAACGGCGTTGCGACGGCCGAGAACGGGAAGGCCATCAGGATCCGTTGCGTGCCGGGGACGAGCTTGAGATGGCGGGAGCCCTCGAGTGATTGCAGGACTTGAACCGCCTCGGGGCGGCGGAGGCGGAAGTGCTCCATGATCCCTTCGACCACGGGCGGACCGCGTGCTCCAAGAAGTGGTCGAAGACGTATTTCCTCACATCCCGCGCCAACGTGTCGGAGGCTGGTGCCGCCATCGTCGCACCCAGGCGGGATGGCATCGAGCGGAACGATGAACCTTGCGGCTTTGCCGAGGAGCCGCGCGGGAACCCCTATTTCGTCCCGACCACGAAGTATCCGCTTACGCCTCGGCGAATCGCAGCATCCCGAAATCCAGCGGCTCGCACTTGCTCCAGCAGGTCGTCCGGCCCGTGGAACGCCATGTGTCCTCCGTGCCGATATCCGGCGATCCACTGCATGAGGGGTCCCGGAGCCCGGGACGGCGGCAACTCGAACAGCACGAGACGACCCGAACCCTTCAGGACGCGCCGAATCTCGGCGAGGGCCTGCTTTTGATCCGCCATGTGATGGAACGAGACGACCGCCGTGACGCGATCGAAGGAATCGTCGGGAAACGGAATGGACTCCGCATGGCCTTCCTGGAACCGGATCGACGGCCGTCGACGGCGACCTTGAGCAACCTTCCGACGATTCGGCTCGAGGACCACCACGTCGCGAAATCCTGTGGAGAACCGTTCCGTTGCGGCCCCGGACCCACCGCCAAGGTCGAGGAGGCGAAGCCCCTCCGAGGGGACCAACAGGGTCCTCATCGTCTCGAGATCCCGGGCGCGGGCCCGAACGCTAAGCGCTTCGCCGAATCCGACGATCATCGACATGATCCTACGTGCGAAACGGAGACGCGGACTTGAACCCTTTCGAAGAGCGAGCCACGCTCCCACGAGACTTAATCCACGCGAGCGGACTCTTGCCCCGTGTGACGCGAATCGAAGTGGCTCGGGGAGACGAACTTCAGCCGGGAAACTCGACGCGAGGCATTGTTCGCGACACGGCCTTCGATCTGAGCGGCGCCGCATTCGCCCGATCGCGGATTGGCGCGAGTGTGTCGTCCGGCTGGCATCATCACGGGGACCGCAATCTGTTCGGATACCTCGTCTCCGGCCTGCTCCGATTCGACTATGGCTCCAAGGGAGCGCTGGCGGTGGAGATCCGGCCCGGAGACTTCTTCCACATCCCGCCGCGCCTCATTCACCGCGATGTGAATCCGAGGACCGACGCAGAGGCGGTCGTCGTCAACCTCCTCATGGGCGAGGGAGACGCTGTAGTCAACGTCAGCGGTCCAAGTGACTAGGCGGTTGGAATGGCTCGGTCCCGTGCCAGGACCGGCAACAATCGAGAGGCAAAGGAACGTTTGTGGCTTTTCAAATCGTTCCCCTAATCAGTTGCCGAATGGCGAATAAGCGGGCACTCGAATACCTCGACCACTGAGGACGTCGAAGTCCGCAGGGGGGTTTCCATGAGCGGGGTCAGAGGAAGGAGTGTGTGGGCTTGAAACCAGGAGTTGCGACCGCGATCGCGGCAATTGTCTTCGCCGTGGCGATTGTTCCCGGCATGACATCCGCAGCACCGGCGATGAAGTGGACGTTCCATGCGGGAGACGCCTTTCTGGCTTCGCTCGACCCGAGTTTCTCGCCGGACGTGGCGAGGGCCGAGAACGGTGACACGCTAGCGCTGGCCGGCATGGGGACGTACAACCCCGGCGGGGCGGTCAACGGTGGCGGGCTGTTCTGGCACAACGACTCGAGCGGGAATCCGGTCCATCACGGCACGTGGGCGGCGGTGGCCGTCGTGAGCTACGATGACTTCGGCAATGGCGTCGTGGACGGCCTCCCCCGTACCTTCCACGGCGGGGTGCTCGTCTTGGCGGTGACTATCACTCCGACTGACATCAGCGGTGTGACGCTTGATGGGACGCTCGTTGTAACGTGCGCGCTCGGCAGTGACGTCCCGGCCGGCGCCGAGGAAGGAATCACGGCGGAGGTTTCCGGCGTGATCAGCTTCGATGAGTCGGTGAGCGGCAACACGCTCTTCGTCTTGACACCCTAGCCGTCGAGCATCAGGTAAGCCCGCCCCGAAGCGGCGGGCACCTTTCCATTCCTTGTCCGAGCCGAGGGCCGCTGTCGAGCCTCGGAATGTGGCGGGACTCGGGCTGAATTGTGGCAAACGCGGATGGCTGTTCCTCGCACTGCTTCGTCGTGGAGGAAGCCATGTCGCTGAAGTTCGTAGGAATCTTCGCGTTCGTGCTAGTGACCGTCGTGGCGATCGTGCCACCCGCACAGGCAGCCCGTCCGGGGTTCGTGTTCCCGGACATCTGCTGCTACTACAACGGAGGACTGGTCCGCACCGTCGTCCCGCCGGCCGCCTTCCCGAATGAGGGTGTGGACAACTTCTACGTCGTGCAAGGCCAGGAGATATACGGAGTCGTGGGGGTGGCGCCCGGAGCGGTGGGATACCACGGGGGCCACTGGAAGTTTCATCTTGTGACATGGAACGTCGCGCCGTACGCCTTGACGTCCGAGTCCGCTGTGCTCGTGGCGCAGAGTGCGGGCGACGTCACCGTGACGCGCGTCCCCGAGAATGACTTCTTGTGCCCGATTCAGTTCTAGATTCGTCTCCATCCTGAGGGGACCGCACTCCCCTCCATCTCCTTTCATTTCGGAGTAAGTCGCTGGGATCCGTCACTCTTTTTATCTCATCCTTCCCGTATGCACAACCGAATTCCGTGAGCGCGGCGCTGCGACAACTCTTATGGTATCTCATCGCCGGCACTCGCGGAGGTCCCAATCGCGCGAGGATCATCGAGGCTTTGCATGCGCGTCCGTACAACGCACACCAACTCAGCGAGGCACTGGGACTCGACTACCGGACCACCCGACACCATCTCGATCTCTTGCGTAAGAATGGGTTGCTGGCCCGGCCGGTCGGTGACGCCTACGCCACGCCGTACATCCTCTCGACGTACCTCGAGGGCAACTATTCCATCTTCCTCGAGATTCGCCAGAAATCGCAATCGAAGGAGCGTTGATTCGGGTGGAAATGTGGGATACGGCCTTGCGCTCAGGGACCATACGGACCGGGTGAGCGAATGAGCCTCTTGATGATGGCCACGATCCTCGTCGGCGGAGTGAACGTCCTCCTCGCATCCCTGCTCCTGGTCGCCTACCGCGGGGTGTATTCGCGGACGAAGGCGCCGTTCACCCTCGCCCTCTTCCTGTTCGCCCTCGCGTTCTTCGCGCAGAACCTTCTCGTCGTCTACGCCTTCGTCTCGATGATGGCCATCGTGCCGAGTGCGTTAGACCCCTACCTGCTTGGGATCGGGGTCTTCGAAGCTCTGGGACTCGGAGCGATGCTCTGGACCGTCACGCGATAGGTGGCGGGTGGAGGCCCCGGGCGGGCAACCGCGCGGGTTCATGAGGTCCGGCCCGATGCCGTACCGGTTACCTTGGCCGCAGAAGAGATGGCTCTCTCACTGCCGAAGGCGCGTCTGGAGACCCTGGCCGATGGCGTGTTCGCAATCTCGATGACCTTATTGACGATCGAGCTCTTCATTGGCGATGTGCCCGACAACGAAGTCTGGGCGACGTTGGCGAATTTGCGCACCCGCCTCATCGTGTACGCGGCGAGTTTCATCCTCCTCGGGATCGCTTGGCTGGGCCATCACTACATTTTCCGCGTCATCGAAAGGGCGAATTTCCATCTGCTGTGGCTCAACATCCTCTTCCTGATGTGCGTCGCCCTCGTCCCGTTCGTCGCGGACATCCTCGGCCGCCACCCGCTCGAGTCCGCGGCGCTCTTCACGTACGGCCTCGTCATCTCGCTCGTCGGGGCTTTCGCTTGGGGGCTCTGGGAATACGCGACGCGTGGCGACCGACTCGTCCGCCGGGGACTGGATCCGGAGCTGCGCGCCTTCATGTTCCGACGCCTCGCGCCCGGGCCGATCATTGGATTGTTCGCGATGGCCATGGCGTTCTTCGTTCCGGCGATCAGCCTCGTCATCTACATCGGGCTGCCGCCATTCTACATCCTGCAGTCCAACATCGACCGGCACTTCGGCGGGATGGCGCGACGGCGCGATTGAAACGACTCAATGATGGCGGTAGAGGGCGATGCCCACCAGGATGCCCGTCCTTTTTTCGCCGCGATCGGGCGGGAGGCTAGCCCGCGATTTCCTTGACGGCCTTGCCCGATTTCCAGATGCCCACGATGTTCTCAGGAGACGTCAGCACGGAGATTTTCTGGAGCGGGTCCCCGCGAATCGCGAGGACATCCGCGTCGTACCCGGCCTTGAGCTGTCCCGATTTCGGCGCTTGGGGGCCAAGGGCCATCGGTCCGTTCGCCGTCGCCGCCTCGATCGCCCGAACCGGCGAGAGGCCCGCCTCGGTCAAGTGGACGAGTTCCTGCGCGTTCTGGCCCCACGGCGCGATCGTCCCTTCGCCGGTACTCCAGATGTCCGTACCGAGCGCGATGCGCACGCCTTTCTTGATCGCGAGGCGCATCGACTTCTTGTGCTGGTCCCCGAGGGCGACGACCTTCCGATACGCATAGTCGGGCACGTTCATCTTCGGGCCGAAGTCGATCAGCCGCTCGAGGATGTACCGCGTCGGAACGAGGATCGCCTCCTTCTTGATCATGAGGTCGGCTGCCTCCTCGTCGAGATACGAGCCGTGCTCGATCGTCTTGCAGCCGGCCTCGAGTGCCGCCATGATGCCGGGCTTGCCGTGGCAGTGCGCCGAAACGATGCGCTCCGCGCGTCCCGCCTCGCTGACGATCGTGCGCAGTTCGTCGTCGGAGAATTGCTGGTGCACCGGATGGTCGACCTCGCTCATCACGCCGCCGGAGGCGCAGAGCTTGATCACGCGCGCGCCGAGCCGCAGCTGATTCCGCACGCCGCGGAGGCATTCATCGACGCCGTCGCACACCTGGAAGTAGTATCCGGCCGCGCCGAGCGCGTGCATGTACGAGGTCGGGAACATGTGCAAGTCGCCATGGCCCGCGGTGGGGCTCAGCATGGAGCCGCCTCCATAGATATGCGGCCCCAGGAGCGTCCCCTCGTCGACGACCCGGGCGAGGTGCACGCCCAGCCCGACGAGATCGCGCACGCTCGTGAAGCCCGCCATCAGCCCGGCCTGCATCTGTTGCACGGCACGCGCCGCCATCACGGGCAACGAGGTCTTCGCGGTCTCCTCGACGTTCGCCGAAAGGAGGCCCATCAGATGGCCGTGGCAGTCCCACATCCCCGGCATGAGCGTGGGCACGCGGTGGACGCGCGCGTCCGTGGGGGCCTTCGGGGATCCCTCGATCGGCCCGGCGTAGGCAATGATCGGCCCGTCGATCACGACACACCCCTTCTTGATCGGCTCGCCGCGGCCGGGAATCAGGAGATCCGCTTCAATGCGTTCCATGGTCGCCACATCGCATCGTGACGAATGAGGATTCCCTCACGAATACGCGGATCGACGATTTGGGCATATGCATATCTACCACGCTGCCGCCATCCCGCGCCTCAAGGGGCGGGGCACAATGGGGCGAGCTTCTGCATTCAAAAGTCTGAGGAAAGTCGGTGTGCTTGTCTTTGCGTTGGTGGCGGTTGCGGTCCTTGCGACTCCTCCCGCTGCAGCGGTGGGTTCGAATCGCTACACGATGACGCCGCTTGTTTCGAACAATGATGTGCCAGGCACGACCCACGACGTCAATCTCACGAATGCTTGGGGACTCGTCGCTGGTCCCGCGACGCCGTGGTGGGTCTCCGACAACGGAGCCGACGTCTCGACGCTGTACAACGCGACGGGCGTGAAGCGCAATCTGAACGTCACCGTCGCCGGCGCGCCCACGGGTATCGTCTTCAACGGGAACGCGGGCAGCTTCCCTGTCGGCCCGAGCGGTGCCTCGGCCCTATTCATCTTCGCGACGGAGGGTGGAACGATTGCCGGGTGGCATCCGTCCGTCGGTACGACCGCACAAGTGAAGGTCGACTCGTCCGGGGCGGGCGCGATCTACAAAGGCCTCGCGATCGCGACGACGGACTCCGGTCCGATGCTCTTCGCGACCGACTTCGCCAACGCCCACGTCGATGTGATCAACGCCACCTGGGCTGTGCAGGCCTCCGGTGGGTTCGTCGATCCGACGCTGCCCTCCGGCTACGCGCCGTTTGGGATTCAGACGATCGGCTCTCGCGTCTTCGTGACGTACGCAAAGCAAAGCGGTGGCGCGGATGAGCTCCACGGTCAGAGCCTGGGCTTCGTCGATGCATACGACACTGGAGGCAATTTCCTCGTGCGTGTCGCGCAACGCGGTCAGCTGAACGCTCCGTGGGGACTCGCGATGGCCCCCGCGAACTTTGGATCCTTCGGCGGGGACCTGCTCGTCGGCAACTTCGGCGACGGTCACATCAACGCCTACGCCGAGCAACCCGACGGAACGTTCGCCCTCGTGGGTGCCCTGAAGGGCGTGGACGGACGCAAGCTCGCAATCGACGGCCTCTGGGCGCTGGAGTTCGGACACGGCACGGTGAACAACGGACCGACGGACACGCTGTTCTTCACGGCGGGCCCGAACGACGAGGCGGACGGCCTCTTCGGGGCGATACGAGCCGGTTAGGCACAAGCGCGTCGAATTCAACTTCGAGAATGAGGCGGCAATCGTTAAGCCGTCCGGCGTCGAACGCCCCCGGTCGCAGGAGCGACGATGTCGGAACCGCTGCAGCTCAAGTCGAAAATCTGCCTCGTCGGCGAGGCGGCCGTTGGAAAGACATCCCTGATCCGCCGGTACGTTCTGGACCAGTTCGACGACGCGTACATCCGGACGCTCGGGGCGAAGGTCTCGAAGAAGACGATGCGCATCGAGGTGCCGGACCGCAAGGTCGAGGTCGACATCACGATGGCCATCTGGGACGTGATCGGCCATGTCGGATTCCGACAGCTCCTCGGGGACGCCTTCTTCGACGGCGCCCAGGGGGTCATCGCGGTCGCGGACCTGACGCGGCCGGAGACGTTGCCCGTCCTCGCGCAATGGGTCGAGGCGGTGCAGAAGGTCTCGGGCAAGGTGCCGGTCCTCCTGGCGGCGAACAAGATCGACTTGACCCCCGAAGTGCGATATGGCCAGCCCGAGGTCGCGCGCATGGCAACCGTCCTCGGATGCGAATACTTCCTGACGTCCGCGAAGACCGGGAGGAACGTGGAAGAGTCGTTCCATCAGATCGGCACGCAGATCGCGAACGCCCAGCTGGGCGGCGGCCGCGGCACGGCGCGCTGATAATCTTTCCGCGACGGTTGAAGACAAACCGTTAAGCCGGATGCCCGGCCATGAGCGCGCCCATGCCGAAACGACCCTTCCATGGCACCGAGCCCCGAGGGCTCAACATCGTCCTCCGATCGCCCATGTTCGAGGGCCGGTTCGGACGGATGTTCCGGAACCTCCCGCCGTTCCTTCCGGACGATCGCGACCTCGAGGCGCTCGCGAAGCAGATGGTCGAGCCCGAGCCCAAGCCCGGCGAGGACGACACCGCGGGCGACAACCCGGACATCCCCGCGGGCTTCACGTACCTCGGGCAGTTCGTCGATCACGACCTCACGTTCGACCCGACGTCCCGGCTCCAGCGGGACAACGACCCGGACGCTCTGGTGGACTTCCGCACTCCGCGGTTCGACCTCGATTCGGTGTACGGCCGCGGACCGGACGACCAGCCGTTCATCTACGAGGAGGACGGCGTCCACCTCCTGATTGGCCAGAACAAAGCGGGCGAGGAAGACCTCCCGCGCAATTCGAAAGGCCGAGCGTTGCTCGGCGACGCCCGCAATGACGAGAACCTGATCGTGTCGGGGCTTGCGCTCGGATTCCTGAAGTACCACAACCGGGTCGTCGATACGCCGCCGATCTCGAGCCTCGACCCCGAGAATCGGTTCGACGAGGGACGTCGGATCACCCGTTGGCACTACCAGTGGGCGGTGATCCACGACTTCCTGGCGCGGCTCGTCGGGGACGAGGTGATCGAGGACATCCTCAGGACCGTCTCGCTCAAGGTCCCCGCGGGCGCCGGGGCGAAGGCGCTGAAGACGCCGAGCGTCCTGTTGCGGTTCTTCCGCTGGCACACGCGGCCGTTCATGCCCGTCGAGTTCTCCGTCGCGGCCTACCGCTTCGGACACTCGATGGTCCGCGGCGAGTACGAGTTCAACGAGGATGTGCAGGACATCCCGATCTTCGCGAAGCCCCCGGAAGAGGACCTTCGCGGCTTCCGAGAGCGGCCGGCGGGACACGTGATCGAGTGGGCGCGGTTCTTCGAGTTCCCGGAGAGCAAGCTCGATATCCAGCCGAGTCGGAAGATCGACACGAAGCTCGCGTTCGGGCTGAGCATCCTCCCGGAGGCGGTAGCGAAGGCGATCCACGCGCTCGCGGAGCGGGACCTCAAGCGCGGCAAGGCGCTCGGCCTACCCTCGGGGCAAGATGTCGCGCGGGCCGTGGGCATCCCGGAGGACCTCATCCTGCACGCGCGCGATCTCAAGGCGCTCCCGAAGAATCTCGTGAAGGCGTTCGGCGAAGACACGCCCCTGTTCTTCTACATCCTCAAGGAAGCCGAGCTGTTCAGCCGAGGTCGGCGACTCGGACCCGTCGGAGGGCGGATCGTCGCAGAGGTGTTCATCGGGCTGCTCCAAGGCGACCCGTTCTCGTACCTCAGCATGCAGCCCACCTGGCGTCCGAAGGCCGGCGAATTCGGCGCGCGCAAGGACGGCGAGTTCACGGTCGCGGACCTGTTGCGGTTCGCGCAAGTGACGATCGGCTAGGTCGGATGCGACCTTTATCCGGTCAGACCGCCTCCTTGCGTCGGAGGCGGAGGGGTGCGGCGAGAGCCCGCACGAGGCGGCCGACACGTTGCCATCTTCGCGATCGCCATCCCGGCGCTACTGCTCCTCGCGGGAACGTCCGCGGTCATCTCGGGTTCAATTGGGCTGCCGTCGCGGAGACTCACGAATCCTGATTCGAACCCGGACTCGCGGCCGGCGGGATCCTTTGCGTCGCGAGCGGCCGGGGCGAGCGGTCCAGGGGTCGCTGGTGCCTCTCCTGTCCTCGGCACGGGGTGGGACGCCCTCGAGTACTCGGCCAGCGACCTCACGCCACCGGATGTCCATCTGGCGGTCGGACCGAACCACGCCGTCGAGGTGGTGAACCTCGCCTCCGGGATTTTCACGAAGGCAGGCACCCTGATCGCAAGTCATCCCCTCGCGACGTTCTTCGGCATCGGGCTCGACTACATCACCGACCCGCAGGTGCAATACGACGCGCGCGCGGACCGCTGGTTCCTGAGCGCCTCGGACATTTCGCAAGGCCAGGTCCTGCTCGCGGTATCGCGCACGCCGGATCCCTCGGGGATGTGGGCGTTCAACCGGGTCCCCTCCTTCCCGTCGTCGAGTTGCCCGGACCAACCCATCCTTGGCGTCGGCTCGCTCAATGTCATCCTTTCGATCAACGTCTACTCGGCGTGCAGCTCGTCGGGGAGGTTCCAAGGGGCACAGTACTTTGTCCTCAACAAGACCCAGCTCGTGTCAGGTACCCCGAGCCCAGCAATCTGGTCCTCGATCCGGGACCCCGCCGAGTTCTCCGTTCATCCGGTTAAGATGCAAGGCGACAGCCCGGTCCAGTACATGGTCTCGGCGCGGTACAACCTCGACGACACCTCGGACGTAATCGAGCTCTTCACGGTCTCAGGCTCGCCGCCGGGGACCGTGGGCGTCACTCAGACGAACAATCTGATGCGGCTCGCGGGACTGCCGCCTCCTGCGACCCAACTCGGCTCGACGTTGCCCCTGAACCCGAATGACTTCCGGGTCGCGGATGCGGCGTGGGCGGGTGGCGCGCTGTGGGTCGGGTTCAATCAGCGGTGCGCCCATCCGTTCCTGCCGGCGACGGCGTGCATCCGGCTCCTGGAACTCGACCCGGCCTCCGGTCGACTCGTCCAGGACTTCGACCTGTCGTCGACGGCGAAGCACTACTTCTACCCCGCGATGGCCCTCGACGCTCGCGGAAACCTCGGGATCGTCTTCGGATATTCATCGGGGTCGGATTACCCGGGGCTCATGGCGACGGGACGGCTGCCCGGGGATGCGCCGGAACTGCTGCAACCTCTCGTCCTCGTGAAGACGGGCTCGGGCCCGGAGACAACGTGGTGCCCGTTGAACGTATGTCGGTACGGCGATTACTTCGGGGCGAGCACGGACCCGTCGGACCCCACGCGGATTTGGCTCGCGGGCGAGGTCGGACGCGGGAGCTTCGGGTGGGGGACCCGCATTTCGGCCGCCCGCGTCAAGGCGATGCTCACGCTGAACTACAGCGTGCAATCGGACAGCGTGCCGCCGACCGCCCCTATGGTGCACTACGTCGCCGACGGGAGTACGGCCTCCGCGGCGATTGGGACCACCCCGACCACCTTCCTCGCGGACCCTGGCACCGCGTGGAGCGTCGACGCGACGTTCACCGCACCGTCGGGGCAGGCGCGGTACATCGCCCTGCTCAACGAAACCACGAAGCTCAACGGAACCGCGGACCGTTCGGTGTCGGAGACGCTTCCATACCGATTGCAATATGGCCTCGCCATCGACGTAGGCCTCGGCGGCACGGTCGCCTATGAGGCAAACGCCACGACCGGTACCGTGGCCTCCGGTACGATCGGTACCGTCTACGTCTTTCCGACGGGTGTCGTCCGCTTGACCGCCGCGCCTTCGTCGGGATTGTGGGTGTTCTCCGGATGGGACGGCGACATCAGCGGCCCGTCCCCTTCGATGTCGATTACGGTCGATGGCCCTCGGTCGGTCCGCGCGTACTTCTCGCTGAGCTGGACGTTCCTCGCCTTGCTCGCCTCCGTCATCGTCGCCGCCGCCACCGTGGCGGTCGTCGTCCTACGCCGACGCGAACAGAAGAAGCCAGAGCAACCGGCGCCGATCCCCCCGACGTTTTCGCCCGAGGCACCGCCGAAAGCCCCGCCTCCGTAGCGCCGCGAGGGTCAAGGCGGCTCTGAAATATCTGTGGCCCCTTACGCCGAACCCGAGGTCGACGATGACAGCGGTGAGTTCGCGAACACCCTCCTTGGACGTGTCCCTCCAGGACATCGAGGCGGCGCGCGGTCGACTCAAGGACCTCGTCCTCCGAAGCCCTCTGATCCGTCTCAACGCCGACTCCCCCGGATCGGAAATCTACCTGAAGCTGGAGAACCTTCAGCCCACGGGCTCGTTCAAGGTTCGCGGCGCCGGGAATGCGATTTCGTTGCTCTCACCCGCGGAGCGCAAACGGGGCGTGTACACCTGCAGTGCGGGCAACATGGCGCAGGCCCTCGCGTGGCATGCGCAGCGCCTCGGCATTCCGTGCACTGTCATTATGCCCGACACCGCTCCGGAGACGAAGATCGCGGGCGTTAAGCGATTCGGTGCCGCGATCGTCCAGCTCCCGTGGGACGAGGTGTGGAACATCGGGATCACGCGGACATACGAGCCCCTCAAGGATCGCGTCTTCGTGCATCCCTTCAGCGAATTCGGGATGATTGCCGGGAACGGGACGATCGGCCTCGAGATTGTCGAGGACCTGCCATCTGTCGAAGCCGTGATCGTCCCGTACGGCGGGGGCGGGCTTATCAGCGGTATCGCCACCGCGATCAAGGCGAAGAAACCCAACGCGAAGGTCTACGCATGCGAACCCGAGACCGCGGCCCCGCTCGCGGCCACGTTCGCCGCCGGGTCTCCGCAAGAATTCCGCCGCATCCCGACGTTCGTCGACGGCTCCGGGTCGAGCAGCGTCCTCCCGGAGATGTGGGAGATCGTCCGGAAGATCGTCTCCGGTTCCATCGTCGTCTCCCTCCGCGAAATCGCTTCCGCAATCCGGCTCCTCGCGGAACGACATCGGGTCATCGCGGAGGGTGCCGGTGGGAGCTCGCTAGCCGCCGGGCTGACGGGGAAGGCGGGGAAAGGCCCTGCCGTGTGCGTGGTGTCCGGCGGCAACATCGACATCGCCAAGCTCGAGAAGATTCTCAACGGCCAAGTCCCTTGAACGTCCGTGTGACAGGTACCGGCCATCGCCGGCCCAAGCTCCATGGGCCCGAAATGCCTCTCCCGGACGATGACGCGACACGAAGCAAAGACTAAGGGCTGCGGGCGGCATGGAGCGGCAATCGGTTCGGGGGAGGAACGACTGTGACGCTCCAGGTGACCTTCGCAACGAAGACGCCCGGCCTGCTCCAATCGCTCACGGAGCGGCGGGAGCGGCTCACGATCGAGGCGTACCCGATGGGCCGTTTCCTCCTGTTGCGCGGACTCGGCGACATCGAGGGGCTCCAGGACGCACCAGAAATCGCCGCCTCCGGGCGGAAGGTTCTGCACACCGCTCGGACGAACGGGGATCTCACGTTGCTCCTCGACGGGCACGCGGACGACGAACGAGTGATCGCTCGTCTCGCGGAGCAAGACGCTCATGTCCTCCCGCCAATCACCTGGCGTCGTGGAGAGGCGCAAGTCTCGCTGCTGGTTGACGACTCCATCGACCTCGCGGACCTTCAGGCGCAGTTTCCGGAGGCCCGCCTCCTCTCGAAGCGCGCGACGAAGAACCGCAGCCGTGTGGCGCTCGCGTCTCCGCTCTTCCTACCGGATATAACGGAGAAGCAGGCGCGGGCCCTCTTGGCCGCATACGGCAAAGGCTACTACGATTTCCCGCGGAACGCGACGACGGAAGAGGTGAGCTCGACGCTCGGCGTCGCACGCAGCACGTTCGAGCAGCATCTGAATCGTGCGGAGCACCACGTCGTCAAGGCGATGCTCCCGATTGTGCGGATGCGGGCCGGGCAGCCTCCGGATGAAGCGCTCGAGGTCTACTCGCGGTTCAGCCGCGAGCTCGGCCTGTATGTACGGCTCGAGGTCCTCGGAGAACGCGTCGCGGGCGTGAAGTTTACCCGGGAGCCGGCGGTGGGCTCGGCTGGTGCGGACCATCCATACCTCACGCGGATCCTCGAGCACATTCACACGGGCGATGGAGACCTACGCGACATCCCGCTGCATCTCGAGGTCGGGCCGTTCGAGCGCGAGGTCCTCGAGCTCTTGCGGACGATCCCTCCCGGGGCGACGATCACATACGGGGAGCTCGCGAAGAAGCTCGGCCATCCGAAGGCCGCGCGAGCCGTCGGGAACGCGGTGGCGCGGAACCCCGCGATCATCGTCATCCCGTGTCACCGCGTCGTCCCGGCCTCGGGGGGAATCGGGAACTACTCGAGCGAAGGCGGCTCGGAGACGAAGCGCCGGCTCCTCGAGCGGGAGGGCGCCCTCGAGAAGACATCAGGGCTCCCGCAATCGACGTCGAAGGCAGCGACGCGTCCCCAGCGCCTACCCCGGTCCGGAAGCTAATCGGTCTCAGCCGACGCTCCCGCGGACGCCGCCGGACACGTCGAAGTGGTGTCCTTTCAGCGCCTTCTGACTCTCCGTCGATCGCTCGAGCTGGATGACGAAGACTCGAAGGAGCGACGGAAGCTTCGGCAGCTTCCTCGATGCTCCATTCTCCCGGCACCTGACGAGGTCCAAGATCATCGCAAACATCCAGAGAAAAAGTCGAAAGGGGGTTGGAGCCCGACTTCCGTCGTGCTCACAGGGACTTGACGAAGCCCCAGAGCGCCCCCGCGAGGACGAGCAGGCCCGTCAGGAGGCCCGTCGTTCCGCCGGCCACGGCGATCAACGCCAGGCCCGCGATCCCCGCCACGATCGCCCCGTTCCGCATGTTCGCCTTCGACACGCCGTAGCCCACGAGGGCCAGGGCACCGAAGGCCACGAGGAACACGGCGCGCGCCCACGTGACGCCGAACAGCCGTTCCTGCACCAGGTCGAGGCCCAAGCCCACGACGCCCACGAGGGCCGCGAGGGCCCCACCGAAGACGATCGGCACCTGGTAGACCGGCATCCGTTCGAGGACGCGCCATTTCGACGCGGCCCGCTCGGACCACGTTTGGGTGGTGGTTGCCATGTGTCGTTCACCTCGGCCGACCCGCTCGCCCGTCGCTACTTAAGCGTGATTGGACGTCGGTCGAACGGCCGTGTAGTACAGTAAGAAGATGATGTCGCGCGAGAGGACCGGAAAGGAGGACCCACCGGGAGAAAGAGTCGTTGCCAGCCGAACCGTTCAAGAGCCTTTCGGTCCTAATCGTCGCCGGTCTGGCGAAGGGCTTGAGGCGATTCGTGGCCGCGGAACGTTGAAGTCGCGTGGGCCGTTCGGCGGAGGGGGCGGCGATGAGGACAATCGAGATGGAGGGCGAAATCGATCTCCCCCTCGATGTGACCTGGAGGCTCCTCCATGCTCACCTCGATGAAGCGACGGTTCGAGAGATTTATCCATGGATTCTCCGGGGTGACGTGGAAAGCGAGGGAGACCGGGTCGAATTCAACGGCCTCAGTTTTCCCCGCGAGCGCACCGTGAATCGGGAGATGCGGATCGCGGGACGGCGTTCTCGGACGATGTGGCATTACCGCATCGAGCCGCCGACCCGCTACGAATACACGATCCGCTTCGAGAACGGCTCGGAGGCGTCATTCGAAAACCTGTACTCCCCGATTCCCGGCGGGACACACATCGAGACCCACGGACAAATTACGATGAAAGGGATCCCCACGTTCCTCGCGATGGTCGCCGCCCGACGGCTCATGAACCGCGCGGAGAAGGAAGATCTCGCATATTTCCAGCGGGCGAACCCCAAGACACGATAGGCCGCCGGACACCCATCGAACCGAGCACTTCCTTCATGGAGGCCTTTCATCGCCCTCGCTTGATGATAGTCGCATCACAAAGGCTAAGTCGTCGCCGCCGGTTCACAGGCGGGTCAAATGACTCAGCGCTGCGCGGTTTGCGGCACGACCAACAGCGACGATCTGCGCTTCTGCGTATACTGTGGCGCTTCGTTGCCGGGCGTGCCGATGGACGTTTCGGAGCCCGGAATCGCCGCGCCCGTCGCCGAGCCCGAGCCGGAGATCGAGGCCCCGCGCGTCACGATGAACGAACCACGCCCGCCGAGACGGCAGCGCCGCGACTTCGTCGGCCTCGTCAGCCTTGGACTCTTCCTGCTCATTCTCGGCGTCCTGTTCTACATGAACCAGAATCTCGTCACGGACCTTCGAGTCTGGTGGGACCAGCTCGTCGCGGGCCAGATCCTCGTCCGACCGCCGGAAGGCGTGATCACGAGCGGGGTCGTGTTCTGGGGACTCATCGGCGTGACGAAAATCATCCTCGCCCCGGCCCGGTGGGTTGTCCGTCGGACGAAAATTCACACGCTCGGCGCGGTCCTTGGAGGCATCGGGACAATCGCCTTCGCCTACTTGCTCACCCGTTACGCCGCCCGCGACTTCACCGGGTGGCAGGTCGCGGGGTACGAGGCGGGCGTAATCGCCTTCCTGTTGGTCATCTACGTCGGCCTCGGACTCCACTGGAGCTCCACGCGCCGTCGCATGCTCGCGCTGGCGGCCGCTCGCCGCTCGCCGCGATTCTGATTCGCCCGCCGCACCAATCAGGGCCGAACGAGATTGAACGACTCGGACCCGCCCGGCGGGATGAACTCGCTCCCGCACTCGCACGTCCAGACGAGTCCCGTCTTGCCGCTGATCGCGAGGCGCGTCACGGTGTAGTCGAACCCGCACGACGAACACGCGAGCACGACCGATGGCGCGACGGCTTGTCTCGTCACGATCGCTGGAGCTTCCTTCCGATGGCTTCGATGCCGCAGTCGCTCGAGGCGCTCCGCGATCGCGCGGACCAGGTTCGGCCGCACATCCTGCGTGAGCGCAGGAGCCTTTCCTCCGTTAATGCTTGGACCTTCGCCCGCGGTCCTCCACTCCCCGCATACGATATCGCGTCGCGCCAAATAAAGGTCCACGCCGTTTCCCGAGGTCGATAATGAGAACACGATCGGAGAGGCGGTCGCGATCGGACGTCAGACCCTCGGCGCATCCAGCGGCGCGTAAAGTCCGGCCGGCTCCGGGTCGAGGCGAGATAGCGTATCCCGGAGGATTTCGATCACCCGTTCCGTCTCGGACGGCTGCTCGGGATACTCGCAACTCCAACGGCGCCAGTGGGGCCGCTTGTGGGCGACCTTGTACTTCAGGCCGGACATGAACGTCGTGTAGCTGTCCTCGTCGATCTTCCGCACGCGCTGGTCCGCGAGGAGGTACCAGTGGTATAGCGTGTCCGGCGGCGCACCGGAACCGGGACGCGCGTGCTGGTCCCGCCGCTTGATGCTCTTGAGCGAGAACTCCCAGCGGTCCGGCGCGACCTTGCGTTCCCGCCAGATCGCATCGGTGTAGTGCCATGTGTGGCCCCCGCCGACCGGCATGCCGCTGTAGGCGTGGCCGTCGAATTCCTTCAGGTCGTCGAAGCGCATGGAGCGGAATCCACCGCCGGTCGAGTACTAGGCGCTGCGCCGGAGGGGGGTCGGTGAAAGTAAACCGCAGCTCACCAGGGGAGCCCGATCGCCTTCGCGAGGAACGCGTTCAACGGGTCCATCGCCTCCGCCGTGCCCACGAACGTGTCGAGGAAGTCCGGGCTCGTGACCTCGTTGTCGCGGAACGAGCGCGTGCCCACGAAGTCCTTGCGGCGCAGGTCCTGGATCATCGGGTGGTTCGGGTCGATCCCCGGCGGCGGGCGCTTCATGGACTCGCCTTCGAGCCGCACGTTCGAATGCAGGACCTTCTTCCAGGCGGCGGGCTCGTCCATGATGAGCTTCCGGATCTTCGTGAGGCCCGGGGCCTCGGGATGCCAGACGCCGGAATGCGCGCCGCTCTCCCCCGATTGGAGATGGAGGAAAATGCCCGGCGACATGTGCTCCGGCCCGACGGCCTTCGCGTGCCAGAAATGGATCCCGATGTGGTCCTTGTACGGGCTCTTGTCCGGGGAGAAGCGGATGTCTCGATAGATCCGCGAGATCGATCCACCGAACGGCTTCGCGTCCCCGACGAGATACGGGCTGAGCTTCTTGAGCCGTGCGCCCGCGTCGCGGACGAACCGGACCGCGGGCTCCTGGACGGCCTTCTCGTACCGCTCCTTGTTCGACGTGAACCATTCCTTGTTGTTGTTCTTGCCGAGCTCCTTGAAGAACCCGAAGAATTCGGGCGTGAAGTACCGCGTAGTCTCCGACATCGTCGACGGCCTCCCCTTGCCCTGGATCCGGAAATGCGCCTCAGCGGTTGAACATTGGTGCGAACGGCCGGGCGTCGAACAGGGCCCGGATCGACGCGATCTTGTCCCCTCGCACGCGATACCATTCGCAGATGAACGCAGTCCCGGCCGGGGTGTTTGTGACCATATCGTACAGGATGCAGACGTCGTCTCCTTCCACGAACATCCTCTTGGGCTCGACCCGCACGACGATGTGGTGGAGCTTGTCGAGCGCCTCAAGGTACGGTTCGGGTCGGTGGAACGTGTCGAACGGCCCTTCGAACGAGAGGTCGTCGTGGAGGAACGATCGTGCGGCGGTCATGTCGCCCGAGCCCAGGGCCTTCTGGTATCCGAGCACGATCTCTTTCGCCTTCGACATTCAGTCGCCTCCTTGCGGCCGCGTGGGCGCATCCTCCCAGCACGCCATCATCGGCCCTCCGGGGATCCGGAACCAGAAGAAGCTGCCCATGTCCGGGACGTCGACCCGCGGTAGGACGATCTCTCCGCCGGCCCGCCTGATTCTCGTCAGCGCGGCATCGAGGTCCTCGACGCGGACGTAGTTCATGCTCTGCGGCATCTCTTTCGCCTGGGTCGAACGAATTCCGCCACGGCCGCCTCCCGGGGTCCGGTACGACAGATAGTCGCCCATCGGCATCCGAACCGACTCGAAGTCCCAATCGAAGATCTTCTCGAGAAAAGCCCGCGTGGCCGCGGGATTCGTGCTCGCCAGTTCCGTGAACGCGACCGCGCCGTCGTCGCCCGTCGCATTCGTCCCCTTGCGTTTCGCCATCGTGTTGTCCTTCGACCCGCCTTCGGGCGGTGAGAAAGTGATATCTATTGGATACTAGATATAGGGACTAGGGGCTGACGGGATAGCGGTGCGCCGAGGAAAGCCGAAGGAGACGGCCAAGGGGGTCTATCCGCTTCTCGCGTACCAGGCGGACCCGATCCGTGAAAGCGTCCGTCGGCTGGGACGGAAGTGGACTTTGCTGATCCTGCGGGACCTGGCGTTCCTCAAGTTGAATCGGTTCGGGCAGATCCTCCGCAACAATCCCGGGCTGACGCCCCGCGTCTTGTCGAGACGACTGCGGCAGATGGAAGAGGAGGGCCTCGTGGAGCGGCTCGCAAAGGACGAACGCGTCATATATCGGCTCACGAAACGCGGCGAGGATGCCGTCTTCATCTTGCTCGCATTCTTGCGGTATGGAATTCGTCATCATGCGACACGGCGCGAGTGAGCTCCGAATCGAGTCTCACGCCACGGGCTGGAACTTGTACCCGTAATGGATGACGCCCGCCTCGCCGTCTTGACCGAGCTTCCGGAAGGCCGCTTGGACTTTCATCCCGATCTTCACGTCGTCCGCCTTGACGTTGATCAGCTGAGACGTGAGGCGGACACCCTCGTCCATCTCGATGATCGCCATGACGTAGGGCTTCTGCATCTCGAACTGCGCCGGCGCGTCGTGGATCACGGTGTACGTGACGACGGTGCCCTTGCCCGCAAGCTTGAGGCGCTGCATCTTTCCGACGGACTTGCGGCCGCAGTCCGGGCAGACGGCCCGCGGCGGGAAGTCGACCTTGCCGCAGTTGCCGCACTTCGTGCCGATGAGATTGTAACGGCTCGCGATCTCGCGCCAGAACCGGGGGACCGCCACCTCAGTCCCCCCGCTCGAAGATGTGCACGACGGCGGTCGCGCCCGTGCCGCCCAGGGTGTGCGTGAGCCCGCGCCGCGCGCCGACGACCTGCCGCTTCCCCGCCTCGCCGCGGAGCTGGTGCACGACCTCGACCGCCTGCGCGACGCCGGTCGCACCGACGGGCTGCCCGCGCGCCTTGAGTCCACCGGACGTGTTCACGGAGATCTTTCCGTTCAGTGCCGTGATGCCGTCCGCGGTCGCGGGGCCGCCTTTCCCTTTCTCGACGAAGCGTAGGTCCTCGATCGCGAGGATCTCCGTGATCGTGAAGTTGTCATGGACCTCCGCGACTTGGATGGCCTTCGGCTCGAGCCTCGCTTCCGCGAAGGCCCGCTTCCCCGCCACGACCGTGGCGTCCATCGTCGTGAGCTCGCGTCGGTCGTGCACCGCGAGGAAGTCGCTCGCCTGCCCGGAGCCCTTGAGGAGGATGGGTGTGTCGGTGAACTTGCGCGCCTTCTCGGCCGCGCATAGGACGACCGCCGCCGCGCCGTCGCTCAGGGGCGCGCAGTCGAAGAGGGTGAGCGGCTCCGCGACCCACGGACTCTGGAGGACGGTCTCGAGCTTGATCTCCTTCTGGAACTGTGCCTCCGGGTTCAGCGAGCCGTTCTTGTGGTTCTTCACCGCCACGGAGGCCATCTGCTCACGCGTCGTGCCGAACTCGTACATGTGGCGGCGCGCCATCATCGCGTACAGGCCCGCGAACGTCGCGCCGAATACGGTCTCCCATTCCTGGTCCGCGGTGGACGAAAGGATCTCCGCGGCCTGGACGTCCCCGACGTCCGTCATCTTCTCCGCGCCGCCAACGACCACGATGTCGTACATGCCCGAGGCGATCGCGAGGCGAGCCTGCAGAAGGGCGATCGCGCCGCACGCCCCGCCGCCTTCCACGCGCACGGTCGGCAGGTGCATGTCCGCCAGGCCCGAATAGTCCGCGACCAGAGCGGACACGTGCTCCTGATCGATGAATTTTCCCGCGGACATGTTGCCGATGTACACGGCGTCGATTTCTTCCGAGCGGAGCCGGGCATCCTGGATCGCCTTGAGCCCGGCCTCGATCCCCAAGTCGCGGAAGGAGCGATCCCACAGTTCGCCGAATTCCGTCTCGCCGACCCCGATCACCGCGACGTCCCGCACGGTTCAGGCCTCCCGCATCAAGATCTTCCCGCGGTACTTTGCGTACGTCGCGTAGTCGATGAACACCTGGTCCTCGATCTGCTCCTTGATCGTCGGCGTCGCGTCCCGACGGAGCTTTGTGATTTCGTCCGTCACGGTGATGTCGAAGCCGTCGGAACCCGCGCCGCTGCCGTATCCCACCGCAAAGATCCTATCGCCCGCCTCGGCCTCGTCGAGGATCGCGCAGAGCCCGACCATGATCGCGCCGCTGTACGTGTTCCCGATGTCCCGCACGCACAGGCCCGCGTCGATCTGCGCATCCGTGAATCCGAGCTGCTTCGCCGCGCGGACCGGAAACTTCCCGTTCGGCTGGTGGAACACCGCGTAGTCGTAATCCTCGGCCTTCGTTGAGGCGCGCTTGAAGAGGAGCTGCGCGCAGGCGATCACGTGCTTGAAGTACGCGGGTTCGCCGGTGAATCGGCCGCCGTGGCTCGGGTACCGCTGGCCCTCCCGCCGCCAGAAATCCGGGGTGTCTGTCGTATACGAGACGGTGTGGTCGATCACGGCCGTCACCCGATCCGTGCCGATCAGGAGCGCGGCACCGCCCGCGGAGGCGCTGTACTCGAGCGCATCGCCCGGCGCGCCCTGGCTCGTGTCGGAGCCGACTGCGAGGCCGTAGCGCATCATCTTCGAGAGGGTGAGGCCCATCGTCGTCTGCATCGCCGCGGTGCCGGCCTTGCACGCGAACTCGAAGTCCGCGGCGGTCATCACGGGTGCGGAGCCAATCGCCTCCGCGACGATTGTGGCGGTCGGCTTGACCGCGTACGGATGGGACTCGGAGCCGACGTAGATCGCGCCAATCTCCGTCGGGTCGACGTCGACCTTGGCCATGCACGCCCGCGCGGCCTCGACGGAGATCGTAATGACGTCCTCGTCGGGACCCGGGACGCTCTTCGCGCGGATGTTCAGCCCGCGGCCCATCGCCTCGCCGTCGGAGCCCCATACGATCCCGATGTCCTTCGGTCGAATCCGGTAGCGCGGGATGTACCCGCCGTAGCTCACGATACCGGCCTTCATGCGATCGCCTCCAGTCGCGAGATCAAATCGGGCTGCTCGAGGTCCGTCCGCGCGAGGATGATGTTCTCCAGCTCCGCCAGTTTGACCGCGAGTTCGTCGATGTTCTCCGGCTGCACGTAGACGACCATCGCGGGCTTGAGCGGATGGGCCTTGATCGCGATCATCGGGGACCGGCCGTACTTGACCTCCGTGAAGAGCAGCGCGCGTTCGCTCGACGTTCCGTAGATGCGGAGGTAGTCGCTCGCGTCGAGCGTCGTGATCGCTTTGATCGAATGGATGACCGTGTAGCCGTTCACGAGGCGACGAGTGTTCAGCTTCTGCGTGAGCAACTTCCCCTCAATCTTCCGCAGGAAATCCGCCGCGCGGATGCCGACGGACCAGTCGCGCATCGACGGGATGACGTCGGAATACTCTTGGAACCGCTTCGAGAGCCGCTGCCCGGACCGCTGGTCGATGTCGAGCAGGGCGTCGACGAGCCGATGGATCGTGCGGATGCCCGGCGACGTCCGCCGGCCCGCCTCGTAGTCGCTGATGACGCTCGGCGAGACGCGCATGTGGTTCGCGAGGTCCGTCTGCGAGATCCGCAGTTCCTCCCGCCACTTCCGCATCGTCTTGCCGGGCTGGTCGGACAGGGCGATCTCTCCGGCGATTTTCTCCCGGAGCGGGAACTCCATTGGGCGAGCGAGAACTGGAGGCGTATATAAGCGTGTCGAAGAGAGTTTCGGCGTGTGTCGATTGACGAATCTCTCGGAATCGCGGCCGTAACACGTGACGGCGGAACGGTTTGTCAAGCCGAGGCGCTTCGCGTTGACAAAGCCTATTTCGACTTCCCGGCCGCGATTCATCCTCGCCCACCGCTGTGACCGAAGGCCATTCGAGCCGTGAATCGAAACGTCCGCGGAGGGCCGCGAGCCGTACGTTCTACCTTGTCCTCTGGTGGATGTCGAAGAACCCTTACGCCGCGATCTTCGAGAGCCGCATCGCCGCCGAAGCGGCCGCCAATGTGAGGAACGGAATCCTCATCACGGTCCACGGTCGGGACACGGAGATCGCGGACATCGTCGACTGGTATCGCCGCGATGCGGAAGGGAACCCGATGCCGGCGGAGTGGCGGGATCTCGCCGGTCAGATCCGGGTGCCGTGGACGCTCCGTATGACTCCGCAGGCGGAAGCCGAAGAGGCAGTGTAGGTTCGCGTCCGTGCTCTGTCGACGACGTTCTCATAACGCTTATCCGGAACTCGTTCTTACCACGGCTGCGTTGGGTCCGTGGGGTAGCTTGGTCTATCCTTGGTGGTTCGGGACCACTAGACTCCGGTTCAAATCCGGACGGACCCACTGACAATCCGGTTCGGAACCTATATCTACCCTCCCGGAGAATCCCTTCCGCATGGTTCGGGTCTCTCGGGGGAGCCGTTCGAGCTTGGGGTATGCGGCCCTCCGGGAGGATCCGACGATCGACCGCTGGTACCGAAATGTCGCGCGGGGTTCCGCCGTCACCGCGGACGTCTACCTGCGCCGCCTCGGGAACGTGTGCGGAGCGGACGACAAGCGGCCCGCGGACCTCATCGGCAAGTCGAAGGGCCTCTCGGGCGGGTACATCGAGTCGACCCTGAAGGCGTTGCGTTCGTGGCTCTCCTTCAACAACGTGCCGTGGGAGCACCGGATCAAGGTCCGCGGGACCCAGATGACGCCGACCTTGACGAAGGAGCGGGTGCCGACCCAAGACGAGCTCCGCCGGATCTTCCTCGCCGCGTCGTCGCGGGAACGCGTCGCGGCGGCGCTCATGGCCCACGCCGGCCTGCGTCCGGAGACGCTCGGGAACTACCGCGGGACGGACGGCTTGCGCCTCTCGGACCTGCCGGACGTCGTCATGAAAGGGAAGACGGTGACGTTCCGGAAACTGCCCGCGATCGTCGTCGTCCGACCGGAGCTGAGCAAGTCAGGTCGCCAGTACCTCAGTTTCATCGGAGGGGAGGCGGCCGACTATCTCAAGGCGTACCTCGAGGAACGCCTCCGGGAGGGCGAGCGAATCGGCGAGGACAGCGACGTCGTCGCACCGGCGTGGTCGAAGAAGGCGTTCCTCACGTCGATCAACGTCGGCGACGCGATTCGAAAGGCGATCCGGGCGGCCGGCTTCGTGTGGCGTCCGTACGTTTTGCGAGCGTACTTCGACACGCAGCTCCTCCTCGCCGAGAGCCGGGGCAAGATGACCCACTCGTACCGGGCGTTCCACATGGGGCACGTGGGGGACATCGAGGCCCGATACACGACGAACAAAAGCCGCTTGCCGCCCGATCTGATCGAGGACATGCGGGACGCGTACCGCCGGAGCCTGTCGTTCCTCGAGACGACGAAACCCGCGGACCATGAAGCGGAGTTGAAGGCCTCCTTCCGGAAGCAGATGCTCCTCGTCGCGGGGTTGAGCGAGAAGGAGATCGGCAAGATGGACCTGGACGCCATGGCGGACGCGGAGCTGCAGCGAATCGTCCGTGAGAAGCTCGTTGGCGCGCCGATGCCGAACGGCGATGGGCGCGTCAACGGCGGGAAGCAGAAGGTCGTGCCCCTCTCCGGGGTGGAGGCCTACATCGAAAGAGGCTGGCAATGGGTCGCTGAATTGCCGGACGACCGCGCGGTCGTCAGGTTCTCCGATTGAGCAGCACGAGCCACACCGGCATCTTGGCGAGGAGTTCCTCGGACGTCAAGACGTCCCGCTCCGCGATAATCACCTCGCGCAACGGGTGGTCTTCCGGAAACCTTGCGAGGACGAGCTGCTTGAGACCCTCGGTCGAGACAAGTCGATGAGACCTGGCTCGGTTCTCGTTTGCGATCTCTTCGAAGCCTCGCGTCATTCCTCTGCCTCCGTCGAGGAAGAGGGGTTCTGAATCGACGACGCGGGGTGCAGAACCCCGTCCCTGTCCTGGGAGGATCCGTCCCCGTCACCCGCGGGCGGACCCGCGTGACGCCTGCGGCGGTCGGCGAGCCACTGCTCGAGCGCGGCTCCAAGGGCTTGCGAGAGGCTGGGCAGGTCCTCTTCGAGCATGAACTCCAAGAGATTGAGCTTCACCACGTCCCGCGCCACGCCGGCGATCTTCACGAAGCCGGGCCTCAGGCGTCCGGTCGGCGTGGAGGCCGCCTCCTTGTTCTCAAAGTGTCGATCGCGGGAACGAGAATCGCCTCGTGGGCGTTCAGAGTCACGACGTCCTGCCACCGCCGCGCACCCGCGTACAGCGGGGAGTGCAGGACGCGGAAGACCTGACGTTTCGACCAGCGCCGACCGCGTTTCGTCGGAACGCCGCCCGCGTTCAGCGTTTCCGTGATCTCTCGGAGGGTGTGGCCCTCACCCCGGAGACGGTAGATTTCCCGGACCACCGAGGCCTCGGCCGGCACGACGGCGAGGTTCCCGGCAGCGGGATCGTACCGGTAGCCATACGGGTCGGACATCCCGAGGAACTTGCCTTCCTCCGCGGCCTGACGCATACCCATCGCTACGCGCTCGCCGGTCTGCTCCGACTCGAGCTGGGCGATCCGCTGAAGCATGTCCGCGACGAACCGGCCCGTGGCCGTCGACGTGTCGAGCGATTCGGTGGCGGAGACGAAGTCCTTCCCCCAGCGGCGGAGGTCGTCCATCATCCCCATGAAGTTCCACGAATTCCGGTGGATCCGGTCGATCTTCAGGACGAGGATCGCATCCCACGTGTCCCGTGCGGCCATCATCCGCTCGTACGCGGGCCGTCGGATGTCGCGGCCGGTGTAGCCGTCGTCGACGTACTCGGCGGCAACGATCCAACCTTGGGCATCGGAGAAAGCCCGAAGGCGTTTCGCCTGCGCGGCAAGAGAGTACCCGTCTCGGGCCTGGTCGTCCGTGGAGACGCGGGAGTACGCGGCGACTCTCACGCGACCGCGACCTCCTCCCGCAGTCCGGCGGAGTCATCGGAATCCGATTTACAGAGGGCGGCGGCGAGGACCGGGTTCCCGACCGGGAAATCGCGATCCTCAGTGGCGATTTCGTGGGCGAACTCTAAGCGGCGGTGATCGTCCGGCTGATTGGACTTGTCGAAAACGGCGAGACCCGTCGAAATTCCGCGTAGGTTGTTGGAGTGAGGGCGAACGGGCTCGGGAGTCTCGTGGGTCACAAGGGGATGGTGTGGACGACAATCCTGACATGGAGGACGAACTAGAATAAATGTTGCTCAACGCGCCGTCGAGCAGTAGATGGTGTAACCATCTACTATATCACGTCCCATGGAGAAAAACGTCCTACGCTGTCCTACACGATCGACGGCGAGAGGTCGTCCGTGAGTTTTCGCAGGCCACTGGCCTCGGACGAATGGCCTGGCGCGAGTGGTTGATCGTTCAAAACGAGTGCAGTTGGCCTGTCCGGGCATTGAGGAGCGTATACGAATGTGGGAGAAGTCGAAGCGCTGAGTGAAAGATGCTTAGAGCATCTTTCTTATCGCGGCCAATCTACTCGTTCCTAAAAGACGATTAAAGAATGTCGATTCCTGGCATACGATGACTTTTGAACGATTCGAATTCGTGATGGTGTCAGTCGGACCACCGACTGTCAACGGCTTCACGGAGAGAATGGCTAGCGCGGCCCTCGGCCGTCTAGCCAAATGGTCACCTCTGACTTCGCCGGGCGTCCCCCTTCCGATTTGCTCGCGCCCTGCGTCAACCCGGGCCGACCCTGTCGTCTACGATGATGCCGGAGCGGTGGTCGTAGCAGACTTTCCCGTTGGTGTTGTAGTCGGGTGCGACTCCAGTCGGCCAGCTTGTCAGGTGGCCAATCGAGCACCACCCGGCTTCGGCCGGGGCCGCAACGATGGCGAGTGCCATCAACACACACACTGCCGCCACGGTGGCAACGACTACTTGGCCGGTGATTTTTCCTACCATGCATTCACCCCCTGCGCCGCGGATCGCGCGATTGTCCCGCCAATCAATCGATCGGATGAACGATGCCCTCCGGTGCCCATTAGCTGCCGACCTCCGTCAGGGTGAGATCTTCGCGACAAGCACGTCCTGATCCACGCAACCGAAGGTTGCGTCAATCGTATCACAAGCGTTCCGGTTGTCCGTCCAGGCCGCGAGGACGCCGGCGGGGCTGGCCGCGAGCCCGAGACGGTCCCCAAGGAACGGGGAGAATGCACTAGAGGGATCCTTCTCTCCCCAGTTCACCAGATTCGGGTCGAACGACGAACTGGTCACTCGGATGCTCTTGGAAAAAGTTGCTCCTCCATCGGTCGACTCGGCATAGAATACGTCCAAGTTCGTGATCGTTCCGTTGGGAAGTTGGCCGAGTCGGCTGTCGTACCAGGCCACACTGATGATTCCGCCGGAGACGGCGATGCCGGGTAGGAATTGCTCCCCTTGTGCAACGTCGTTAACCCGAATCGGGCTCGTCCAGGTGAGGCCGCCGTCCGTCGACTTGCTGAAAAGAACATCCGCGTTACCCGTGCCGAAGTCATCCCACACGACGTAGACGCCTGCGGTGTCGGAAGCAAGGTGCCAACTTACGCCCGTTAGGAACTCTGGCCCGAAGTTGTTGCCGGGGAACTCGGCAGGGTCGGCGGTAATTTGGGCAATCACGACGGGCGGGCCGAACGACAGTCCCCCATCGGTGGATTTCGTTACGAGGATAGAGGCTGGGGTCCCCCCTCCGCAAGGCGGCCCGCCCTTGAAACAGTGCACGGACTCTACGAAGACGTTTCCAGCAGGGTCCACCACGGGTGCCACCGCAAGCCCCGAGCCCGGGATGGGGATCGGCTTGGAGAACGTTGCTCCGCCGTCCGATGAGCGCGTGAAGAACTCGGTGTTTCCCGCGTTGTCGACGTTGATGAAAGTCACGTATATGTTGCTATCAAAGGGACCGCCGGTGGCATCGACCGCTATCCGGGGAAGGACCGAGTCCCCGTCCCCGCCACCCGAGACGATCGCCGTTCCGACGTAGTCCCTCCCGTCATTCGCGAACTTCGCCACGGCGATACGGAACGACTTTCCATCGAATCCACCCGAGGCCGTCGCGTTACATACGAACATCGAGTAGTATACGTTACCCGAGCGGTCGAACGCTACGGAGGTGTGACCCACGACCGCGAAGTTCTGGAGAGGAGATGACAATCCTTCGGGAGACGTGTCTCCCGGGAAGCCCGGAAGGAGCCGGGTGATCCAGGTGACTCCCCCATCGGTCGATCGAGAGTAGGCACCCCAGCTGTGACACCTGTCGGAACTGAAACAACCGCCCACGGGAATCGTATTGTGATCTTCAGCAGAGGCCACCACGATCGATGGATCTCGCGGATCCACAGCGAGGGCGGGCTCCATGATCTGCTTGTCGGGAGCGGTTTCGCCTCGGATGTCCACGTTCTTCCCGACCTTAATCCCCGTCCCCGCCGCTCGGGCCGATTGCGCCAAGAACAAAGGTGTCATGAGGAGTGCTGCAACAAGCAGGCACACCGACAAGCGTGAAAGCGGGATTCCGACGTTTTGCAAGAGGTTAACGATCAGGCTCGGCTTCATGTCCGGATGTTAGGGGGACGCCTTAGTTCAAACTCAGGTTTACACAAATTGGGGAAACCCACAACTAACCCTTTGGCGCAACCCGTCAGGCTCCCGAGGAGGGGCCGAGCCGCAACGACAAACCCATGGAGGGTCGAGCCGCTCACGGGTTCGGCTTCACGTCCTGATTCATCCGGAAGAAGTTTCGGACCCACAACGCTCATGTCGAGACCCCGGACGGCGCGTTCCAACTCGTTGGCTCGATCGGAGGGTTCGATGGACGGAGGCTTACGATCGATGGCCTCTGGACGCTCCAGTTCGGACACAGCACCGCGAACAATGGGCCGACGGACAGGCTGTTCTTCACGCCGCGTCCGAACGACGAGGCGGACGGCCTCTTCGGAGCCATTCGCACGGGTTGAGCGGGAGCGGAGATCGACTCCGGATGAGCGCAAGCGTATGAGACCTACCTCGACCTTGACGCCCGGGGAAGCAACACCTCCGGAGCCACGACGGCGAGCCATGTGGAACCGAGCGTCATCGATGCATCGCTCTCGTGATCGGACAACGAAGACACCGGCCCTTCCTTCGAAAGAAACGCGTATATGAACCAGATTCCGGAGAATTCTGGATTCGTCTCCCGGTCCATCCCTCCGATCCACGTCCGATACGTGAAGAACGTGTATGGCTGCATCGCGGGGACGAACAGGGTCAAATTCGCCCCCGTGTCTTGCGCGAGCCGGGAATCCGAGATTACGCGGTTCAGGTCGGTGCTGTTCGGTCCTAGGCTGTCCTCGATCCAGTTGAACATCCGTGTCAAATCCGCGACCTGGTCCGTGCCGTTTCGGTCGTTCGCGAAGTAGTCGATGTTGAGGCCCGTCCCGGAAGGAAACAGGCCGATGGATGGGCCCGCCGCGGTGCCGGGCAGCAGAATCGCCACCGTGTAATCGGTCGGAAAGGGGTAGTCCGGCGACCAGCCCAAGATCCCCTCAATCGCGGCGGGGTTCTCGTGCGGATTCGCCGTGGCCGCGAGCTCTGCATCGGAGAGCGGCATGACATTGATCGTAATCCCCGGGGCGAGAGACTCGAGGTTGAGCGCCCACGCGGCGGCCCCGGTCTTCGAGAGCGGGTCTTCGACGGGCACGTTGATCGTCAGCGTGAAGCCGGAGTTCGCCCAACCTCGATCTTTGACCCACTGGGTCTGATTGTAGACGTCGCGCGCGCGACGCAGATCAAAGATGTCCGAGGAGGAAAGGTCCTGATATCCGATCATCCCGAGCGGGATCGCCCCATTGAACTTCACACCGAACGTCGCGTTGAACCGGACATTCCCGAGTATCTGATCGAGGAACCGGTCGAAGTCGAACGCGTAGAAGAACGCCTTTCGCATATTGAGATCCACGAAGAAATCCGGCGGCACGTGATTCCCGTACGGGTTCGAATTGGGTCCAACGGTCGACCCGGCGATTTCCATGTTGAAGGCCCACCAATTGAGGTTGAGGGTGGGGGCGAAGAGGATCCGGATCAGACCGGCTGATTGCATCGCAAGCGCTCGCTCGAACCGCGTCGGCGCGATGCCCACGATGTCCGCCTGTCCCGCTTCGAGGGAAAGCTCTCGCACGTCGTCGGTCGAGATGAACTCGATGAGCACATGCGGCACCGCGGGTTTCGGCAGACCATAGACGGGGACGAACAGCGGGTTCGCCTTCAAGGCAATCGCATCGGGGTTCGCGACATAGTCTATCATATACGGTCCCGAGCCGACGGCCCCGTTCCTCCACGTGCTCACGTAGTTCGAGAGCAATCCGTACTTCTGGTAGTCCCGGAAACCGCCCTCGGACCAGATGAGCTTCGGGCCCACGCTCTCGAGCCATCCCGGATCGACGATCCACGGACCGAAGAAGGAAGAGACGAGCTGGTACATCACCAGGGGCAGACTCGGGCGGGCGAGGCGGAGCGTGACGGTCTGCGACGCGTTGTCCACCCGAATCGCGGCGTCCACGGCCCGGAAACTCAAGTTCCAATGGCCGTCAAGATCGATAGGAAGCAGGTATTGCGCGAGAAGCCATCCGGGAGTCGACGGCGATCCGTACGTGAAAAGCAGTGTCCGAGTGAAGGAGTACTTCACGTCCCATGCCGTCACGGTCCGGCCATCTGAGAAATCGAGCCCCGGCCGCACTTGGAATGTGTAGCTCAGGTAGTCGGGGCTGATCGCCCCGTTCGCGACCGTAGGGATTGAGTCGGCCACGACGGGGACGAAGGAGTCCGTTGCCGAGCCGTCGTATGCCAGCAACGTTTCGTAGACATTCGGAATCGCGTAATCCCCGAGGTAGCTAATGGCCGGGTCGAGACTGAAGTAGCCCCCGCTCGCGGCCTTCATGTCAATAATGACGCCGGGATTCACGACACTACCCGCGTACGTGACGAGCCGGAAGGTTCCCACCGCGACTGATTGGCCGACCGTGGTCCTCTCGAACTGCTCAGGGATGACGGGAGTCGGAGTCGGATCGACGGGGAGGCCGTCGGATTGTCGGGCCGACAAGTTCTGGGTGGTCACCTGGAGCGTGATCGCGAAGATCCCCGGCGTTTCGTAGGCGTGTCGCGCCACGAAGGGATCCGTCATGTCCGTCGTGTTGGTGGGCGGGGATCCATCGCCGAAATCGATGGTCATGGCGACGGCGGCCCACGTGAAGTTCTCCCAACCGTCATTGCCCGCGTTCGATGATTGGGTCGGATAGAAGAATGTGGGAGCCTGCGCGACCGTCCCCTCGACTTGGACCACCCCGCCCACCGCGATGAGCGGCGCGTCTTCGGTGGAGGCACTCCCGTTGATCGCGATGACGCCGAGGCTGGCCGTCGAGCCGAAGGGTCTCGGAGCCGACTTTTGAGGCCCGACCTGCATCGGGAAGAGGTCCTCGAAGTTGTCGACGCTCCCTCCGTTGCTGAGCTGGGCCGAAGCGGCCACAAAAAATGTCCCTGAGAACGGATACGGATAGTCGACGCTCGACGCGTCCGACTCGATACGACTGCCATCTCCGAATTGCCACGCAACGGAATCCGGATGGACCGCGGCGGGCGTCGTGATGATCGCGCTGAACGGAACGTGGTCTCCGGCCGCAACGAACGGCGTCGTCGTGCTCACGACAAGGGACGCGGGCCCTTCGTAAACGGCCAACCATAGTCCGAGGACCGCAGCGACCATCGAACCGACGATGACCACGACGAACAAGCGCCTCCGGGCCGTTTGCGTCGGGGCCATGGAGGCCCCCTCATCGAGAAACAGGCATTGTCGTCAGCCTGGGGGAAGAGCGGCTCGTCATCTCCACGGAGGGGCTTGCGAGCTCAAGGAAGCCGCGGTCGACGACGATGCCGTGCTCACGAGCGATGCGTCGAGCGTACCGGACCTCGTCCGGGTATCCCTTTCGGATCGTTTCGACGACCGCAGGGGCCAACCGCTCCTTGGAGGCCGGCGTGCCGCTCAGAGACTCCTCCAAGAGAAGCTGTTCGAGCGACGTGATCCCGACGCAACTGCAGCGCATCCGTTGGGCGAAGCGGACCGCGAGATCCGCGTGCTTCCGCGCGCCCTCGATGTCGCCACGAGCGCGGCACAGCCGGTTCATGACCTGATGTACGACGACGCTGCAATGGCTCGGCCCGGTCCTCCGGTCAAGCTCGATCACGGCCCTCGCGCTCTCTTCCGCTTCGTCGGGCCGATTCGCGAGACACAACGCAATAGCGAGCCAAGAGCGCGAATAGCCTGCCTCCCACTTGTACCCCATTGCCTCGAGCGTGATGACCGCTCGGCGGAGACGGCGGATCGCTTCTCCTAGTTCGTCTGTCCGAGGCCTTGCACGATATTGCGCGGCGCGCGCGATAATCTCGCCGATCGCGATGTCCATCCCCGGGACTTCGTCCCACACTCCCCATCGCGCGAAGACGCCTCGCCAGCGTCGCAGGGCCGGCAGTATCTTTCGCCAATCCGACGGATACGCGTAAGGATAGCTTCGGAACTGGAAGACCAGCCGCTCGTTTCCCGCGCGACGCGCCGCTCGCTCGGCGAGTTTTCCGTACTTCCTTTCGAGCCGATGGTCCCCCTTGCGCTCGTAGAATCCGGAGAGCGCGAACAGGGAATGAGCTAGGTCATCAAGGCGTCCCCCTTCTTCCATGAGCTGGACGTTCTCGAGGAGCGCGCCCTCCGCAGCGTCGATACGGCCGAGGTGAGTCGCCACCTTGCCGAGGGCAGCCAGTATCCCGCCGAGCAAAGACGCGTCGCCCAAGGGTTCGGCGATTTGGCGTGCTGTCTCAAGCTCGCGCAGGCTCGCCGTGGTCTTGGCGACGCCGAGGTGCGCGACGGCGTGGGCCCGATAGAACATCGCTTGATGACGCGGCTCCAGCTTCCCGACCGGGATGCCCGCCAAGATTTCACGAAGGACTATCAGGTTCGTTCCTCCGGGTGGCGATGCGCCTTCGCCTTCGAGCTTTCGCTCCAACAGGTGGCCGACGGCCGACCAATCGGCGGCCTTCGTGGCGTGGTACAGTGCCTCGAGCGCGTCGTCCGCCTGATCGGACATGAAGAAGAGCGCCGCGGCCCGACGATGGATCTCAGGGCTCTCGGCGACGAACGAAGCAAGAGAATCTCGGAGCACGTCGTGGATCTGATATTGGGTCCCGGAGGAGCGAATCATCGCGCGGCGCTCAAGCGTGGCTAGGGAGAGGCCTGGGTCGCCCGCATCGGTCAAATACCGAATACTCGCCCGATCAAGCGGCCGCCGAACGGCCCCCAGCGCGAGGAGTACGCCTCGACTGCGTTCGTCGAGTGCGCCGAGAGCTCCTTGGGTTACATCCTCCAGCAGGGCCCCCTTCGCTCTTCGTAGAGCCTCCGGCAGTTGGGCGTAAAGTTGCAGCGATAGCGGGTGCCCACCGAAAGCCCGGTCGATTCGTGAGGCTTCGTCGGGTGATGTGTTAAGACCCGATTGCTTCAGCAAGCGCATGGAAGCCGACCGATCCAAGCCTCCGAGCATCAGCAGTTGAGTCCCAGAGGTCCGATCGAACGGAGGGCGATCCCGGGAGAGAACGAGGACGCGGGTTTTCTCAACCCTCCGCTGCCAGTGCCGGACGATTTCATGAATCCCGTCATCACGGACATTCTGGTAATCGTCCAGAACGATGAGGATAGGTCGCCTCGCGAGTCCGTGCACGACCTCGTCGAGGAGCTCTGCGGCATCCCAGTTTTCCCGTTTCGCCGGTTCGCGCTTCGGCGGCTCGAGCGCCTCGAGCCAGCACCTCGCGACGGAGAGGAGACGAAGCGGCGAGTCGAAGACCGTGAACGTGTGCCAGAAGACGTGTTCAGCGCCATACCGGTGAGCCAATTCCACGGCGAGCGCGGTCTTCCCCATTCCCGGGAGCCCGACGACCATGGAGAAGCGAGCCTGCGTCTCTGACAGGAACGCGAGCTCGCGCCCCCGACCGAGAACCATGGGTCTGGGCGGAACTTGCTCCGTCGTTGATAGCTTTCGAGTGACCGGCGACCCGGGCGTCCGGATCTGATAGCCTTCCGAATCGATGGCGACGGTGAAGGCGCTCGTCTCGAGATGATAGAGCCGGACGTTCTTCCCGCCTTCCCGAGACCAGCGAGCTCCGACGAGACCGGCACGCTCCAAGACCCGCAACCGCTGGGCCACGTGAGTCTCGCGACGACGCAGCCTCGCCGCGAGCCTCCGCGGATAATCGGGACTCACTGCGAGGGCGGACAATATCGCGAGATTCTCGCGACTTGCAACCAAACGAAGAAGGTCCACAACTCCGCCGTTGCCGTCACGGGCATGGCAGACGATAATGGTTTCGGGTTTCCCGAATCTTGGTCAACCCACGATTCATCCTCCATATTTGGATTGAGAAATCGTGACCCCGACTGTGCGGCCCGCAACCCTCGCAGTCGTTCGTGTCGTGTCGTCGCTGGCAGCGACGATCTTCGTGAACGGAATCCCTGAGGACGACTGGGGTGTTTGGGATGCGAAGCCATCCGGAACGCACACGGTTTCCTTCGGAGCCGTGCCCGGATACATGACATGGGCGCCGCTGTCGGCTTCCGTGTTCGGCGGGTCACTGACGACGATCAAAGGCACCTACATGCCGGCGGTTCCGGTCTGTTCGTTGGTCTTGACCGTATGGGCATTTGTCGGCTCCACGTCTTTGAGTTCTCCACATATTGGATTCCAGGCTTCCGCTAGGAACGGCGCGACATTGCCGGTCACACCGGCACTTTCGGAATTCCGGTCGCGAAATCGTCGTCCAGCGCTGTTAGAAGTCACCCCCCTCGCGCGGAGTGGGTGAAGGAGGTGAATCCTATCACAAAGAAAGTCGCTCGACGGTTCGTTGTTGCAGCCGTCGGCGTCGCGTGCGCGTTCATGTTGATTGCCGTCGTCGCTACTCCCGCCCAGGCGGGATGGTGCCTCTTCGGCAACCACACTAAGTGGCCCAAGGGAGTGGCTCCGGACTACAACGACAACGGTCACATCTGCTACGGATACAACCCTCGATCCGGGACCTACGTGTACATGGACGACAGCACAGGCCCACGCTGACCGAGCCACTTTGATCCGACCCGGGACATTGCTGGGATTGGAGCCACCCGTTCGGACTTCCGGGCATCCAAGTGTCACCGTCTGGATCACGCGACCCGTCACCGGTGGCCCGTCAAAGTTGGACACGCTCGGCGCTGCCCTGTGGGCAGAGGACTCCGGGGGTCGCGAGTTGGAGGATCCGGACAGTCTGGCCAAAGTGCGGGGCGCCTTGCAGGATGCCGGTGCCCTCGAGGGGGAACTCTTCTACAGGCGAGAAAACGAGCACTACGGTCAGGCCGCTGAACGAGCGGCCGCGGACATCATTATCGAAGACGACTGCGAGAGCATCGGCGGTCCGGCGCGGATTACATATCCCAAGCTCGGGCCGGATTCGAAGGCCAGAACCAAGTCGGTCGTCATCCCGGAGTGGGGAGGAATTGACCATCTCCCGACTGACCCTGAAAAACTCCGGACGTATTGAGAAGGTGCATGGGCGCCTGATCGTCGGGTCGACTAACTATCATCCTGAGAAGTTTACTTAGCGGTGACCGTATCGGGTCGACGCGACCACGGTTCCGCGGCCGCGGGATGTCGGTGAGCCAAGGCGACCGAGCAGGTGCGGATCCATGTTCCGCGATGTTCCGCGCCTTGAGCTCATGGCGGCGTCGCCCGGCGCACAAGAACTTATTAACGGGATTCGAACTAGCCCGAGTTCGGTGATGAGAGTGGATCCGGCTCAGAAGCACCATGGCCGTCTCGCGATTCCGGCCAAGGAAGGCAAGCTTGTTTCGATAGGTGGAGTCGGGGTCAAGTTCAAGATCTCCGGCGACGAAACCAACCGAGCGTTTTCCATCGTGGAGCATCATGTCCAGCCTAGGACTCTCGTCCCACCGCACCTCCACCATGACACGGATGAGTATTCCTACGTCGTGGAGGGTCAGTTCGGCGCTCGAACCGGCGACGAGATTCTCCTGGCGGGTCCGGGGGATTACATCTTGAAGCCACGCGGAATCCCGCACACGTTCTGGAATCCGACCGACAAAGTGGCCCGTCTGGTGGAAATCATTTCCCCAGCGGGGTTCGAAAAATTCTTCGCCGAAGCGGGAGAACTGTTCACGCAGGGTCCCCCTGAGTTCGAACGGGTGGGCGCCCTCGCGGCCAAGTACAATGCGACCTTCGGATGGAACGAGTGGGTGTCGGAGCTGACGAAGGAGTACAAGCTCAAACTGTTCGGTTGAGGGCCAATACACGCTGAACGAATCGGTTCCTACCCTGCCAATGGTCGACGAACTGAGGACGAGATCCCAGAGCACTGGGATGTCTCAATAACAATGCTCTGTCGCTCTGTCGCACCGAGCGCGGGGTCCGGAAACCGCGCCGGAACGCGCGTGGTGGCTGGGTCGACCATTCGGACTCCGTCCGATAACGAGTGATTCGAGGCTCCTCTGTCTGATTCGTACTCGGCTTGAGGACGGTTGGTGTGCCGATCGTCGCTCCGAAGAAGATCACGCGTCCTGGCCCTTTTGAAGCGCGCCCACGAGTGCGTACTCAATGGCGCCTGTCTCCATCAGGCGGAAGGCGAAATTACTTAACTTGGGAGTTCCCTGAGGCCCTGTCACGTTCTGGCACGCAATCGTGGGCACTAGATCCACGGCGCCGAGGAGGGGCGCGGGAATACCCAGGGCCCGGATTCGGGAGGAGGTGATTGAAACGAGTACAGAGGAGAACGTTCGCAAGCTCAAGGAGGTAATCGACGCCTTCAACAGCAAAGACTTCAGCCGCTTGGAGAAACTGAATGCGCGGTCCATCGTTTTTGATGCAGCGGGTCTCCCGGAGCCGCTCAAAGGTCGTGAAGCCGTGAGCGAGTGGAACCGGGCGTTCACCGATGCGTTCCCAGACCTTCGCTTCCGGTTGGAGCGGAGCTTCGGGGAAGGCGACTGGGTCTGCGGCGAGGGAATCGGCACGGGTACCCACAAGGGACCACTGCCAGGACCCGGCGGTCAAACAATCCCCGCCACGAACAAGCCCATTCGACTGAAGTTCGCGGCGACCCAGAAGCTCGAGGGTGGCGAGGTTACCGAAGTCCACGTATACTTCGACCGACTGGAGATGGTGACCCAGCTCGGCATCAAGCCGTAGGGTTTGCCGATCTTGCTCCCGAGGGTGCAGCTCTAGGCAGTGCCCTCGTCCCTGCCGAAGCGCATACCCCCAAGTGGACGCTTGAGGAACCTCCCGCCCCCCGACCTGTCTACCGCTCCTCTTCAATTCTCTTTGGGAGCCGACTGCCACTCGCAGGCCACCGGTGAGCCCGGAGCGCGAGGAACGCGAGGGTCCCGAAAACGAGGCTCCCAATGTGGGCGAAGTCCTGCCAGGGGGACAGCGGGCATACGGGCGGCAGGCCGAGGAACACAACAGGCGGACAAACGACGATCGGCACGCCGTTCAGAAAGGTTCCCTGAATCAGCGCGAGGTATCCGGCGGCGCGGAAGGCCGATCGGACTCCGGCCGCCGACCGCAACAGTGCGTACCCCCACGTCGCATAGATCGCGGCTTGCGCGGAGATGACGGCGGCGAAGCCGGCGCCTTCCCTCGGGTACACGCCGATGAGGAGGTCGATTATCACGTGACTCGCGCTTGCCGCGATCGCGAGGAGGGAGAGGGGAAGCCACAACGGGGAGAGCAATCCCCTGCTCATGCGCGCGGGAGGGCGAACGAGCGTATATCGCCATTGTGCTAGTTTCAATCGTCGCGGCCTCATCGCGATGAGTGATTTCCCGAGGCCCTCTAATCGGAAGTAGGACCACCCGCGCTACAGCCCACCTTGTACTTCGCTTCCAACGCGGGCATCAAGTCCGGGATTAGTGTCGTCACATGCTTGTCGGCGAGCGCCGCCAGCGGCAGACTATCGGGCGGCCTTCCGCCGGCACAGTTCGCCACATCCTCGAAGAAACCGATGAACCGCGACGGAGACAACAGCTTTGGTTCGACGAAGATGCGTTGGCCGCGTCCGGAATGTCGCTCCCCCCAGCCTCAGAATGTAAGTCGAGTAACTGCTTTCCTTGCCGTCTCGAGCCCTGGATTTGGCAGGGACGAGCGGTAGGCAGTTCGTCACCTCACTGGTTCGAATTCGCCAGGATTCGCTCCCGCGGCGGTTGAAGGGCTCCTCGTTGACTGACATGTCTAAGCCTTGTTGAGCGAGATAGCATCAACGCGCATCACGCCGAGAAACCAAAACCGCCGGAACCCAAGGACGATGAAATTCGCGAAAAGATTCCACGCTTTCTTTATGACACCCACAAGAGCGCGTGGAGTGCGGATGCTACGCGTGCGACCATGGGCGAGATCAAGAAGGCTATGAAAACGCTTGAGGTCATGGAGAAACGTATCGTCAGCGACCTCACTTACTTACTCCAGAATCACTCGGTCGAGCAGGATGTCCGACAGTTCATCGTCCAGCCGATAGGGACCACATCCGACAGGTTCGGCGTTTTCTTCCCTCAGTGGAAAGGGGTAAAGCGGACCCCTGCCGGGCCCGCTCTAGAGTTTGCCGAACCCAGCTACAGCGCCACGACCTGAATCTCGAAGTTCATCCCCGGTGGTGCAGACATGCCGAAGACCGTCTGAGCGGAGTAGTGCCCGGGAATCGCGGGATATCCCGTGTCTCCGGTGAGTCCGATATCCGCGAGCGAGACGGTGATCGGGTGGCCTTTGAAATCGACCCCAGAGAGGGTGACGGTCCCGGCCAGGAGATGGAATGTTGGCAAGGGAAGCATGCTCGAAGGTCCGATCTCCCAGGCGGTTATGTCCACATTCAAGTGGTCCGCTCCCGTCAAGACACCGATGCTCGTGCTCAGGTGGCTGCAACCCGTGAGGGTTGCGTCTCCTAGCCCTCCGGCGTCAAATTCAACCCAGCCCCAGAATCCACCAACGCCGAAGGGGGGCGTTAGGCACAGGGTTTTGTCATTGCAATTGAATGAAAACCCGATTTGCCAGAGCGCTGTACTCCCATAAGCACGGGCAGGCGGCGCGATAACAAGCATAGTTGCCGGGACAATCACGAACGCGACAAGACACGCCAACAAACCTCGGGCCTTCATCTCCCCACTACCCTCGACGGAACCCCCGCCGGGCCGCGACATGCCTCTCGGAATACAATACCCTTTCCGTGATCCGAAATCCGATAACAAACAACGAAGGGTTCCGTCTTGTGAAAAGGAGTCGCGCGTCAGCCCTTACATTTGTCCGTCAACGAAATCTCGAGGTTTGTGGCAGGACCTGATGTTAGTCGGCACCCCGCCCGGAGCATCTAACATTAGGTCGTTTTTCTCTGCTCGAACCTCAAACCGTCGACCATCTCGAGTTCGGTTCTCCCAGGTGGTTTTTCGTTTGTCGACAAGTACGCTCGATGGCCGTATTGTTAGCCACCCTGGGAAGTGATGAAACGACTCTAGGACGTGTTCCGGGATGGAATCCCAATCGCTGCGCGAAAACGGGCCTCGTAGGGCCCGAACCTTCAATGCGGCTCGATTCTCACCACGCTCCGATATCCTAGGATATCGAAGGACAGCATAGCCAGGCCGGCCAGGACTACCGTCAGATCAGGAAGGGGACCGAGGCCATCGAACGCCAACTGACCCGCGACGATGAGCAGACTGAGTACCGCGGAGATAATGAACCCGGATTTTCTGGACTACCAGCACCGGTATCCTGCAATAACAAACAGCGCTCCAACCACGACGGGTCCGGCGTAGTAAGCTTGGGGCTGCGATGTAGAAAGGCAAAGCGCTCCATAGATGCCGATGGCCACTTCCAAGAGACCCGTAATGATTGTGAAGAGGGTCGCGCCTCGGACGAATCGGTTCCTGCCTTCCAATCCCATGAAACACACCGATGGGGTTGTCCGAATGAAAGGGTGTTTTCTGTCGGGGTCACTCTCGAAGTGACAGGGGGAAGACCTAGCCCTTATTCCGGTATTGCACCCGGAGGCGGGCGCGACAGAAGAGCGATCCCAATCACGAGGGGCATCACGAATTGAAGGACCGGGTAGTAGTACCCTGGGTCTCCCGCGAGGACGTTGAATACGGGCAATCCGATGAGCACCCCGACGTTCCATAGGATTGTCGTCCATCCGACCCATCCCGACACGATTTTGGTCCGGAGAATGGAGGCTCCGAATACAGCTTCCGATGCGGACGCTAGCGCGACATAAATCCGGTGTAGAATCAGCTCAAACGGATCGTCGACGGTCGGGTTCCCCAATCCGTGCGCCTCCGCGACGACGATGAGGACCATGCCGAACAGGAACGCTGTCGCGCCGAGCCTGGAGAGCACACGGTCGCCCGCCTGCTGCAGGACGTCTTCGAGGAGGACGAAACCGAGAGCCGCCAGGACAACAGCCGAGATGACGAACGACCGCTCCAGCTGGAGATACATCGGAGCAACCGGCCTCCCCACGCTCGCACTGAACATGATGATTCCACCGAAGAGGAGAACAAAGCCCAGAATCAAGAGTGCCCCGGTGATCCGGCGGTCGGCTCCGCCGTCTCCGCCGACGAACCGCGGAGATGTCATGCCAGCTCTAAGGGTGGAGAGGCCCTTACTCGGATAACTGCTCGCATGCCCTTCTTGCCGACCAGGAATCCATACGTCGACAGGCTGTGCTCCTCCTCTATTTGGTCGATGAGCCTAGCGGAACCGATTTTCTGTGGTAAATGCGGCTGCTCGGGGGCATTCTACAGACATGCCGAAGCGAGGACTCCCGGTGCGTGTCGTTGACCGTTGGCAGTCCGCTTGGCCGGGGGCGTTGGGTGGAGTGTAGTCGGCTACCAGGAGGTAATTTCCGCCGCCGGTTTTGCTGTGCTCTCCACCGGCGGGACACTCCGATCCCGGATTCCCGCCGAAGAACAGGCCTTGGCAGTTGCTGCACGAACGCCAGTCCTGTTGTGGGTCGCCGGATCCCATGAACACCAACGTGTCGTTCCCGCTGCTCGTCTCGTCGTGTGAACACGGATCGCTCCGCGCTAGTTCCACGAGCACCCGAACGCCCCGACGAATGGTGCCTTTCAACAGAATCGACCGGAATCGGCGCTCATCGCGTAGTCGTCCGCACGCGCGCACGGGGCCGACGAGGCCGGCGACACAGGCGGGGCCCGACGAGGACCCCTCCGGCGACCGCCGGTGCGAAGCACCTCTTGCCAGACGATCCTAGAACGTGCCAGGGAACGAATGCGTGAGGCCGTTGGTCGTGTCCGTGACCGTGACATCGGTGAACTCGACCGTCATTGGCGGGCTGCACGGAGGCTGGAACGTAGCCGTCACCGTGAGGCTGAAGTCCGCTTTGCCATTCTGCACGGGGAAGTCACCGGCGGCCGAGACCGACTCCTTGTTGACCGCCTTCGGATGGTTGCCGCCGCCGTTGATACAGAGCGCCGTTGCGCTGAGCACGACGTGGATCTGGGCCTCGTCGCCGAGGCCAGCTTCCTTGCCGGAGACGGTGAGGCTGTTGTCCGTGCGAGTCAGGGTGAACGCGTTGTTGATGAAGTGCGGACTCCCGGCCCATACGACTGGCAC
>WNGG01000755.1_pt1 | contig 53155 bp, 38 predicted proteins | sample 5400661 | NCBI WGS metagenome assembly WNGG01 (sample SAMN13153372, study PRJNA577476) | soil metagenome | isolation source: 100 cm soil or saprolite under Garry oak tree replicate 1 | place: USA:California | collected 2016-06-15 | reverse complement strand
GATCTTCAGCTCGACAGCACGAAGGCGCGTAACGCGCTCGGTTGGCGCCCACCGATCGATCTGGAGGAGGAAATCGAGCTCACCGCAGCATGGTATCAGGCCTATTACGCGCGACCGCCGTCGGCCATGACTTTGACCAGGCGCCAGATCGATGACTATCGAGGGTTGCTGCGCATGGCGGCCACGCGAGACATCGCATCGTCCGCCGCAGATGCTCGGGCAACGGAGCATCGGTCGTGAAGGTCGTGATACTTGCGGGCGGGCTCGGCACCCGGCTTGCCGAAGAGACGAACCTGCGGCCCAAGCCCCTCGTTGAAATCGGGGGAAAGCCTATACTCTGGCATATCATGAAGATCTACGAGGCGGCCGGCCTCGACGAGTTCGTCATCTGTTGCGGCTACAAAGGCCACATGATTAAGAACTACTTCGTCAATTATTTCCTCGAGAATTACGACATTACCGTCGATCTGGCCAAGAACAGCGTTGCGTTCCACGGCCGCCCGAACGAGAAATGGACGGTCACTCTCGTCGACACGGGCATCGAGACAATGACGGGCGGGCGCGTCAAACGGATCGCGCCCCACGTCGGCGGAGAGACATTCTGCCTGACTTATGGCGACGGCCTCGCCGATCTCGATATCCGTACGGTCATAAGCTTTCATCGTCTGCACCGCCGCGCCGTGACGGTGACGGCCACCCCGTCGCCCGGGCGCTTCGGCATTGTCGAGCTTGGCGAGCGCGATAGGGTCACCGGGTTTAGCGAAAAGCCCCATAGCGAGATGGGCTGGATCAATGGCGGGTTCTTCGTCTGCGAACCCTCGGTGTTCGATTACATCGATGGCGACCAAACCGCGTGGGAGCGGGAGCCCTTGCAACGCCTGGCGGCGAACGGCGAGATCATGGCATACCGCCACACCGGCTTCTGGAAGCCGATGGATACATTGAGCGACCGGCGCGAGCTCGAAACGCTATGGGCGAGTAGCCGGGCTCCATGGAAAAGATGGTGAAACAACGCCGCTCTCCGGCGATTGCCGACACAAGTTTGTGTTTACCGACGGACCGTCCGGAGTGGGATGACATTTCTTCGAACCGTCATCTCGCTCCAGGTTCTTGCTGGAGTATGATCTTTTCTGAAGATCGGCACCCACTTTTTAGGATCATGCTTTAGCGCAAGGCGCGCCGGAACGCTCAAAATCTGATGAGGCCATATCGCCATTTCAAATTGAGTGCAATGTGGCGAGACAGGTATCCACTTATGTTCCGATTGATCTCTGTTGTCGTGACCTTTCGACCGAAATTGCGCTGGCGAAGGCGGTCCATCTCCTGTTCGCCCAACGCCATCCAGCCCCAGGTCTTTTGTCCTTCATGAACGCGAAAGCCCGCAAGGAAGCGGGGCAGCCGCTTCAGTCCAAAGCCCGCCTTCTGGGCACGCAGGATGAAATCCCAGTCGAGGGCGTAGGAGAATGTCTCGTCAAGCGGGCCCACCGCTTGCCAGACGCGCCGGCGCCAGAACAATGTCTCCTGCGGCACGTAATCGGCCCACAACAGCGTTTCGGGGTCGTGCTCGGGAAGAACGCAGCGCCCGATCTCCATTCCCTGCTCATCGATAAAGATCCGGTGTCCGTAGACGAGGTCGATCTCCGGATATCGAGCAAAAGTATTGGCAACGTAGGCAAGGGTCCCCGGCAGGAGAATGTCGTCGCTGTTAAGGTAAGCCATCAGCTCCGTGTCGGGCGCTCGAGCAAATCCGCAATTGACGGCGTGCGCCTGACCGCGATCCGCTTCGCTCGTCCATTCAATCCGGCTGCCGTATCGACGCAGCAGGTCGACGGTGTTGTCCGCGGATTTCCCATCTTGGACGATGTAGCGGAGGTTCGCGTAGTTCTGCAGTAGAACGCTGGCGATGGTCGCACCAATGAATCGCCCTTGGTTGAACGACGGCGTGACGATGGTCATCGAGGGGGCATCGCTCGGCGCAATTTCCCGGCCGTAGCTGGCCGGTATCTTGAGGGGTCTGGGCCTATGCTGGCGCGGGGTGAACAGGATGGGCCTGAAATCCCTCACCGCCCGCCGCCAGATCCGTCGCGGCAGGGTGAATTGCTGGAACATGCGCCGAGGCAGGCTTGGCCTCGTTAGGATGTGCGTCAAGTCCTCCGTACGTTTCTCAAGCCGCTCCACCGCTTCCTTCGTCGGCCGGATCAGCGTCTCGAGACGGTCGACATCGTCCTTCATCCCGTCGACACCGTCCTTCATCCCGTCGACACCGTCCTTCATCCCTTGGAGCAGCTCGCCCACCCGTTTCTCGAGTCGCATCATCCTTTCTTTCGTCGGCTCGAGCTGTTCCTTGAAGGTTCCGAGTGTTGCAATTTCACGGTCTTTCTCTGCAATTGCTCTTTGCAGGCGTTGGGTTTCGGGCAAGGCTATTACATCGAATACATTGGGAGGCAGCAGGAAGTGCGTGCTGAGATCCGCCTTCTCGCTTGCGAGGTAGAATTTGTTGAGGCCATCGAAATGCACCTCGAGGTATCCGGCCTCGATCAGAAGGTGCTCCCATTGGAAGGCTGTTTCGATGCGCGTGTGAGGCGCCGTTGCCTCAATGACAATGACGGTCGGACGATAGAGCTGCAGGTCAAGCCCCGTTAGGACCGCCTGTTCCCACCCCTCGACATCGATCTTCAGGAAGTCGACCTGGCGGCCGGCACCATAGCGCTCGAGGATGCTTGTAATCGTAAGAACGCGGACGGTTCGCGTTGCACCGGCAAGCCCCTGTTCGTTGGCGTAGGTGCAGTCCAGGGTAGAAAACTCGCCGATATCCGCCTGAAAAAATTCCGCGCTGCCGGGCGCGGCCCCGGCCGCGCAATCAAGATTGATGTCGCGCGGCCGCTCGGCGGCGAGTTTCGCATGCAGGATGCTGTTCGGCTCGATGTTGATTCCGCTCCACCCCAGGTCATAAAACCATTTGGTAACACTGAAATACTCCGGGTCGCCGGCGCCGACATCGACATAGAAACCCCACGCTCGGTCGGGAAAAACCCGCGCGAGCATCACGTCTTCGAAATTTTGCGCGTAGGTGATCATTGACCGGCATATCCGCAGTCCGAAGGACCCTGACCGTCAAATGGAAGCCCCGGACAGCCATCATCCAAGGCTCAGGTAAACATGACTTATGCCGCGAAATCAACACCATAGCGTAGGTCAGCACGATCATCGGCGCGTTGCAGGGCGGTCGGCCCAGCGAGCCGGTTGCGCCGCCGGCGAAATCAGGCCAGGAATCCGGCCCAGCGGGCTTAACAGTCAGCCCCATTTGCGTTATGGGGAGTCCTCCCATCCGTCAACTCCAGCGGCGCAGACTCGGGTTCGAGGACAGAGAATGAATGAGACCGCGCGAACGGGAGAATCGAAGGATCCCGGGGCCGTCGAACGCTGCCGGCGCATCCGCAAGCGAATCATCGAATTGTCGCACGTCGCTCGCTCGGCGCATCTCGGGTCGTCCTTGAGCTGCGTGGAAATCATCGATGCGGTTCTCGCGGCGAGCAATGTGCGGGCCAACACGGTGCGCCGGCCTGATCGCGACCGGATCGTATTTTCGAAAGGCCATGCCGCGATGGCCTATTACAGTGCGCTCGAAGCGTGGGGGCTGCTCGATCCGCAGCTGCTCGCCGGGTACCTGCAGGATGGCACATCGTTGTGGGGACACGTCACCTGCACCGATCTTGTGCCTGCAATCGACGTGAGCACCGGCTCGCTCGGGCATGGCCTTGGGCTTGCGGTCGGATTTGCGCTCGGGCATCGGCTTCGCGGACATCGAAACAATATTTTCTGCATTCTCTCGGAGGGCGACTGCGACGAGGGCGCGACCTGGGAGGCAGCGCTGTTCGCCGGCCATCATCAATTGGACGCGATGGTTGCCATTATCGACTACAATAAGATCCAGAGCATCGGCACCACGAAAGAGGTGTTGGACCTCGAGCCGCTCGCCCGCAAGTGGGAGGCCTTTCGCTGGTCGGTCGCGCGCGTCGACGGACATGAGCGCGCCGCCCTCTCAGAGGCGCTGCTGGCGGGTACAAGCGGGCAGCCCCGGGTCATCATTGCCGACACGGTAAAGGGGAAAGGGATCCCCCGCATTGAGCATACGGTTGCCTCGCATTATCACCCTGCCAAGGCCGAAGATTTGCAGTTCGAGTAACCTCATGCGTGCAAAGCTCATGGAGTTGATCTCGGCGCATGCCCATGACGATCAGGATGTTCTTTTCCTGACTGGGGATCTTGGTTTTTCCTTTGTCGAGCCCCTGCAGGCCGCGCTTGGATCGCGCTTCATAAATGCCGGGGTGGCCGAAGCAAACATGATGACGATGGCGAGCACTCTGGCCGCGTGTGGCTTTCGGCCATACGTCTACACGATAGCGCCGTTCGTCACGACGCGTTGCTACGAACAGATTCGCAACGATGTCTGCTACCATCGCCGGCCCGTCATGCTCATCGGGGTGGGGGCGGGGCTGTCGTACGGGACGCTCGGTCCTTCGCATCATTCGCTGGAGGACGCAGCTATAATGGCCACGCTGCCGTCTCTTGCGATCGCAAGCCCCGCAAACGAAGCAGAACTCGCGCTGGTCCACGGCCTTTTCAAGAACAGCGACCGCGCCGTCTACTTTCGCGTGCCGCGCGAGACCGGTATGAATTTTCCGGTCCAGGCGATAACGGCACCGGCCGATGCCGGGTACGTCGTGCGCGAGGGCGATGACGTAGCGCTCGTCGCCAGCGGTCCTTCCGTAAATGAATGCTTGATCGCCGCAAACCGCCTCGCGGAGGTCGGCCTTTCGGCGGCGGTTATCAGCATTCCCATTCTGGCGCCGTTTCCGGCGGACGCGCTCAGGCGTGCGGTCGGCACGCGGCCGATCGTCAGCGTCTTCGAAGGGTACGCCGGCGGTCCCCTCGAAGTCGGCGTCCTGCGGATGCTGGTGACGGCCGGATTCATGCGGCCGGTCCGTCATTTGGCCGTACAGATGCGCATTCCGAGGAGCTGCGGCAGCACCGAGTACCTTCGGGCCGAGCTGGAGATCGACGCGGCCGCGATCGTTCGTGCCGCGGAATCGATCCTCGAGCCCACAAGGCCGATGGCGGCTTTGCGGTCACCGCGCGGCGCCGGTTCGTTTCGGACATGACGCGAATTGCCATCCTCGGAGCCACCGGCCATATCGGTACCGCGCTCGCCCATCATTATATCAACCGTCGTGACGTGACCCTCGACCTCTATTCGAGATCCCCCTCGACGACATTGGCGCGGTTCGCCGATCTCAACGAGCAGGCGGGAGTTTTCCATCGTCCTTTGGCGTCTCTCGATCTTTTCGAGTGCGATATCGTCATCAATGCCCTGGGAGCCGGCGATCCGCGGCGCGTGAAGGAGATGGGCAGCGAGATTCTGACACTGACGTTGCATTGGGAGGAGATGATCTCGCGTGCCCTTCAGAGCAATCCCGCGGCCCTCTATGTCTTCCTGTCGAGTGGTGCCGTTTATGGCCGTTTGTCCGGCGGACCCGCTCGAATTGATGCCGTCGCCTCGTTTCATGTAAACAGGAGGCCGTGTGAAGATGCCTATCGGCTTGCCAAGTTCATGGCCGAGGTACAGCACCGCGCCTGTCCGGCGCGGCGAATCGTCGATATCCGCATTTTCGGCTTTGCGAGCCCGTTCCTCGATCTTGCCGGAAAGTATTTTCTGTCCGAGCTTTTTTTGGCGCTGCTCGATGGACAAGTGTTCAGGACGGCGCCCGACGACATGACGCGCGACTACGTCGGAGCCGAGGAGATCGCGCAGCTCATCGACCACTGCGCCTTGCAGCGCGAAATCAACATGGCAGTCGACATTTATACGAGTCGTCCCGCCGGCAAGTTCGAACTCCTGGCCCAGCTTGAAAAGTTGGGATTGCGCTGGACTGTGGACCCATCGATCCCAAGCCATCCCGATCGAATCACCTACGCGTCCGCCTACGATGTTGCAAACAGGGTCGGTTATCGGCCGCACCGAACCGCGTCCGAGGTGGTGGAAGACGTCGCGCGCCAGCTTATCGGGCGGCGCGTGCATCCCGCCGACGTGAGCGCGAGGCCGGCGCCATGAGCCATCGTTCCGGTCGGCATCGGGCTCGGGCCGTCAGAGACAGCGTCAGCCTGTGAAATCGACGACATGCGAGAACCGATCGATCTTCCGTATGACCACGAAACGAGATGCCGATGACCTACAGCAGCGACTTCCGTCTGATCATGATCTCCGCCATGTACGAGAATGGCGGCAACACGCTCCATCGCTTTCTCGATGGGCACCCGGAACTGTTCGTATATCCGTTCGAATCGCAGCTCGGCAATAACCGTGCGCAGGACTTCCTGTCGTCGCTCTTCCCGTTCAAGTACCGCTATCCCGATTTTCCCCTCAGCGGCCGTCCGCAAGACGATTACGAGCTGTTCTTCGATGAGGAGCTCAAGACCTATTTGCGGGCACGCCATGTCAGCAAGTTTCGCGAGGTTGCGATCGATTTGGACGAGGTTGCGCGAAAACGCCTCTTTTGCGACATCGTGGAACAGGCGGGGCGCACCCGCGCGAACGTCGTTGCCGCGTTTTTCGACGCTACGTTTCGTGCTTGGAAGGATGTCCGGCGGAGCGGGAAGGAGATCGGCTATGTCGGATACAGTCCCGTGATCGGCTTCGACGGCGAGGCTATTCTTTCGGACTTTCCCAGCGGACACGTCGTCCATATCGTCAGGAATCCCTGGTCCGGATATGCCGACACCGTCAAACGTCCGTTTCCTCTCTCCCTCCAGCGCTATGCGTTGACCTGGTCGCTGATGCAGCATTTCGCTGTCACGCTGGCCAGGCGATTTCCGCAACGGTTTCTCATTGTGCGCTTCGAGGATTTGGCCGCCGACCCGCGGGCAACGATGGGCGATCTTGCGGCAAAGCTGAAATTGCCGTGGTCCGATGCGCTGTTATTCCCATCGTGGAACGGCCGGAAGCTCGATCAGGTGTACCCCTGGGGCACCGTTCGCCGTCCGACGACGACGGCAAATATCGAAACGCTCAACGAGCTGTCGGAGGCGCAAAAGGCGGAAATCGCCGCGCATTGCCACGTCATGCTCTCGCACTTTGGCTACGAGAAGATGGTCGGCAATGTTTCTGCGCAAAGCTGATATCGACGTTGCGGACGATGTTCTCAAGGGTCTGGCGCGTCGAAATCCCGGCGATGCAATTGCGCGGACGCCGATCGTCGCCAATATCATCGCGTCCGTGTTTGCCAGGCCGGCGGACGTTGCGCCGCTGCCGGCCCAGGGGACCTTCCATCTTGTTCATCGCGCCCGATTACGGTCGGGCCGAACGTTGATCGTTCGCAGCAGCCTGCCTGATATCTTCCCGAGCGACGACCGGCTTCTTATCGAACAGACTGTATTTCCTCTTCTTGTGTCGCTCGGCCTGCATGTGCCGGCAATCCACCTGACATCGGTCGGAGACCGGGATCGCGCACCATTCGACTTCGTCATCATGGATGAAGCGCCGGGGCAGGGACTGCAGTTCATGTCCGAAAGCGAGCAGGACGACCCCGCCATATGGCGCATGCTGGGCACGGTGGTGCGCCGTCTGCACACAGTCCACGGAGAGGGAGCGGGTCCGCTTCTCCCCCTGCGAGGCGAGCGAGGCGCGGCCCTGAGAGCGACGGGCGTGAACTGGCGCGACTACGTCCTCGGCCACAGCGAGGCGCATGTGGCTCGCTGCCTGCGATCCGGGCTGCTGGCCGAGGCCGAGGCGCAGGAGATCTCGCGCCACCTCGCGGATCTTCCATGGGATCGCGAAACGCCCTCGGCCCTGCTGCACGGCGACCTCGGCACCCACAATGTTTTCGTCAAGGACAAGCAGGTGCTCACCCTGGTCGATTGGGAGGATGCGCTCCTGGGCGATCCTGTTTTCGACGTCGCCATGTGGGCCACATTCAACCCGGCACGACGGCACGGCCCTTTCTTTGACGGCTACGGCGCCCCCGTGTACGCCAAGCATTTTCGCTTGATGCTTTCCGCCTACTTCTTGCGCATCACGTTGGCAAAGGCCGTCGTCCGGCAACGATTCGGCTACGGGGATGTGCCGGGGCGGCCAACCATGCGCGAGCGGATCATGAATGGCGTTGGCGCCGTCCGCCGGGCCATGTCCAATTCGACCGGAGCGCTATTCGGCTGACTTCAGGTGCGGTCCTCGTCGCCGAACGTTTGCCCTTCGAAATTGATCCGTTCGCGCTCGAACACGACCGGTTTCTTGCGCGACTGTGAATATACCCCGAGGACATACTCACCGACTATGCCGAGCACGAAAAGCTGGACTCCCCCGAAGAAGAAAATAGCTGTTATGATCGTCAAGATTCCTGGAGGAGCGATCTCGCGGTAATACAGCACGCCGAGCACGAGATTGAAAAGAGCGTAGCAAATGCTCAACGCGGCAATAACGAAGCCCGCAAACAGCGTTATGCGTATCGGTGCGGCGGTGAAAGTCACAAAGCCATTGATCCCCTGGTCGATCAGACGCATCAGAGAATTCCTGGAAGTCCCGTGGCGACGGACCTGCCAGCGATAGGGAACGCCGACGGCGCGAAAGCCGCACTCGAAAGTCATCATCCGCATGAAGGGATAGCGATCGTCGATGCGCCGCATCGCTTCGACGACTTTCCGATCGACCAACTGAAAGTCGCCGACGCCGGGCGGAACGTCGAGTTCGGAGAAATGCGTGAGGAGCGAGTAGTAGAGTCCCCGAATCCGACGCATGAGCCATGCCTCTTCGCGCTGAGCGCGAATGCCGTAGACGACCTCGTACCCCGCCTCCCACAACTTGACGAACTCCGGGAGGAGCGAGGGCGGGTCCTGCATATCGGCAGGCAAAAAGAGCAGCACGGCGTCGCCGCTCGTGGCCATGACGCCATTGTAAGTCGAGCGGAGCGGACCAAAGTTGCGGGAGTTGACGATAATTTTCACACGTGGATCGGATCGAGCGATCCGCCGCAGCACCGCTACGGTGCCGTCGGTCGACGCATTGTCACAGAAGACGTGTTCATAGTCGTAGCTCTTCAAGGCGGTCGCGAAAAGAGTTCTTACATTCTCATAGCATTCCCCGATACCGTTCTCCTCATTGTAACATGGCGTAACGATGGAGATCGTTTTCATGGGCGTGTTACCGCGTTAGGTGTCGTGCAGGTACCGTCAGGATGCATGCGCTTCATTCGGCAATTCTGCTCGGTGACGCGAGGATTGCTCGAGTGGCGATCGGACCCAGACGCAGCTCACGGCTCTCCATCAGGGCAATACCGGCGTTCATGAAGAGCCTATGCAGCTCGGCCAATGGTCGCACATGATTTCCGCGATCGTGGCGGACGAACCAACGCCCAAGGCGGGTCGATTGCTCGGTAACGGGCTCGAAACATACAGTGCGATGGAGCGCCGACGGAAGCAATCCGCGTGATAAGCTTGCAGCACACCGTCCTGTCGAGATGGTGCAGCACGTCAGCCATCAGCACGACGTCGAACTTGGCGCCTGCGTCGAGTTCCGCGGCGTCCATGCAACGGAAGGCGCGATTGGCGCCATTATGGTGCGCTTGCGCATATGCGATATAGCGGGCGCTGTTGTCTATTCCTAGATACGCGCCACGGATGATGTTCGCGTACTGCCCGCAGCCGATGTCGAGAACGGACGTCTCCTTGCCGAAGAGTTCCCAGTCCCGCAGCATGGCAATGCGCTTTCGGTAGAGCGCAAAGACCGCGTCAGGGCCGACGCGCGCCATCTCCCACGCGCGCGAAGAGCCGAGGATGAAATCGAGCGACGTCATCGTGGCCTCAACCGGCAACTCGCCGGCAGCTGAACACGCGAAGAATGCTTGCGTCAGATGGAACGTGCGTGCCGCCTGCGGCAACCTGCAGGCGCAATATCCTGTGGCGCCGCGCCTCGGGCGGCAGGTCGACCTCCAATGTACGGCGCCCGCGTATCTCCATCTCGGCCAGCACCCGATCGTCCTCCAGCGCTTGCAGCCGAATGGGAACTGCGCTGTCGGAGGGCGGGCCCTCGACGTCACAGGCCAGGGTCACGCCTGCACCCGGCGCGGTATTCACCAAAACCTCGGCGTCATTTCCCATCCGGCGGAAAGTGTCGCCGGCCCGCGAATCCAATCCATGCCAATTGCGTCCAAGACGCAGTCGGTCTCGCGGCTCGATGATATCGGAGCCCGGCCATGGCTGCCAGCGGGCCGCTGCGCTCCGGTCCAGGCGCAGAACAAGGAAGGAGGCGGGGGGTGGATCGACCCGATTGTCGCGAGGATCTCGAATGCGCAGGCGGAGGCGGACCACGTGCCGTGGGTCGAGCGGGACGTCAAGACGCACCAGCTGGCGGACGCCGCCCAGATCGACACTGTCGAGCACTCGGCCCTCGTCATTAAGCACGACAAGCCGCGAGGAGCGCCCGGCGAACTCCGGCCCAGGCTCGATCATGAACCGAAGCTCGACCCGATCCTTGCCAGCGGGATTGACGATCAGTTCAGCATCGTTGTCGGCCCAGCGCCCAGTCTGCCCGGCGACGGCAATGCGCGGACCCCAATACTCGCCGAATACCACCCCCGACCCTGCATCGACAATGTCAACCGCGCGCTCGCTCCATGGGAGATATTGGAGATAGCGCAATTTTCCGACTGGTCCGGGATGCAGCCGGACAAGCGGCACGTACGCGGCGCCCATGCCCGGACCGGGGAGCACGTCCTGCGGAAGCTCTGTGAGGAGCGACACCGTTCCGTCTGCCGCGAGGCGAAAAACCACAAGCTGGCCGTAGGCATAGCGTGTGGTCCCCTGGAACAAGAGGTCAATTCCGTTTTTGTCCAGCTTGACGCTTCCCTCGACGGAATCGCTGAAGTTTGCCTGAAGCGCTGACACGCCGAGAACGATGCGCGACACGAACATAACATGATAATTCAGGCCAAGAGGCGACCTGGTGTTATCATCAAGGAAAAAGAGCACGAGACTGTCGGGCGGGAAATCAGGCGAAAGCGCGTGTACCTGTTCAAAGATATGAACGGTCTTTTCGAAGCGGACGCGCGGGTCCGCGTTTTCTTGAGCATGCCAGGACGACGCGGTGAGATTAGCGGCGAATACCGCGGTTAGCACCGCCACCCCTAAGCGGTTAAGAAATCGCGGCATAGCAGAGCAGACAAGACCGATTCCAAGCGCCATGAATGCTGCCTGGATCGGCGCGGCAAAATATTGTGTCCGCCATGTGGTCGAAAGTGGTATGTACGCTGCAATAGCAAGAACATTTGCGACAACCGCAATCGCCATGCCCATGAGACAAGCGCGGGCGCCGATCCGGCGGCCCGAACCATTCGACATGGCGATCGCGCCAAGGGTAAGGCCAAAGCCCAGCAGCCAGAGTGCGCTGTATTGCGGGAGATTTTCCGGAGAAGTGAAATACGTCCCCGCCAGCGCGAGCATGTTGGCCGCATTTTGTAGCATTTCCTCCATGCGCGCTCGAGCCAGAAGCCCACCTTGATACGACAAGTTGGAAGCCAAGAAGATCGTGAGTCTGACCGCGAGCAGAGCCACGGTACCAAGCCACGCGTACATCCAGGTCACAAGCTGCTTTCGGTTCCCGCTACGAAGCCACAACAATACGGGCGCAAGCAGCGAAAGCGGAAAAAGACCTTCGCTCGTAAGCAGCGCAGCGCCCAGGCTTGCGCAGGACATCGCAAGCAGCCAACGCGATGCGTGGTCCTGTGACAGGAGCAGCAAATAGAGGGCAAGCAAAAACCAGAACAAAGCCGCCCAATAGAAATTCGTCGTCCACGCGACATAAAAAAGCAGCGGTTCAGCGCGATTGACGACAAGCAAGACTCCTGCGGCCATGGCCACCGCCGCCCCACCGGGCAGCATCCGGCGGATGATCCCAATCAGCAAGAGCGCATTCAGCGAACAAAGGCCGACGGCGACATAGAGAAGTCCGTCGATTCGACCGGGGGTCAATATCTGAGCGACGAATGCTTGAAGTCCGAGCAGCGGACGGCTCAAGCCGCCATCCCAGGCCTCACTCCAGACCTTGACCACGTTATCGAAAAGACTCGCAAACTCATCGTAGCCGCCCCAGAAGTTCAGCCGCAGGGGGAAAAAGAAAGCACCAATCACAAGCGCAAGCAGCAAGCCAATCGACAGCACCAGCTGAAAGCCACGCCGGGCGCCAACTCCGCCCATTGCGTCGGATCGACGTCTCCTGCGAGGCTGGTCTTCGCCGCGAGGCCCTGCCATTGTCCACAGCGCAATCCATCCAATCCACACAGCGAAAATGACGGCGAGAACGCTAGTCTTATGCAGCCATGTGCTACCGCGCAGGAAGATCAGCGGCACAGCGGAAATCGCCAGCAGCGCAGACACGAAAATGACGTCGAGCGCAAGTGACCGGACCGGCGAGTGTGCGAAGGAGATGATCGCGAGGGGCCACCGGTCGACCATTCTCGAGTAACCCGCGTGCCTGCCGGCGCAATCTCTCAAGAATCGGATCATGACTTAATGATTGATTTGGCTCCGCCGACCCTCGACCACGCTCGGAATAACCGCCGGTGGTATTCGGGCGCGACGAACGGCGCGGATCACCGCTTCGGAGCGAACCGCCGCCTGGGTTGCGCTGGCAACTGTCCCGATGTGGCGTGGGCGGCCCATCGATTCTGCCACAACTGTCGTCCGCGGCGCAACCATCGGCTTGGCCATTTACACGCTCGCGTTCGTCGGTTATGTGCATATGGGCCGCCGGCGGAGCCCCCGCGTGGAAAGTGTCCAATCGTTTGCATCTCGGCACAATCCGGCGGCGCTTGAATGATCTTCCTTTCATATTGGTTCTGGGTATTTGCGGCGTTTTTTTTCGCTTTCTATTGGCTCGTCAGGCTACCGATTGTGCGCATGTATCTGCTGCTTGCGGCGTGCATCGCATTCCAGCTGCATTTCGCCGGTCCGGCCGGTGTTTTCCCGATCGTCGTCCTGGGTGTGATCACCTACATTTGCGGACTGATCGGCGGGCGCAGAGCGACGGCAGTCGGCATCGCTGCGAGCGCACTTGCGCTCATTTTCTACAAGTACCTCATATTTCTCATCGAGTCCGGGATTGGAGTTGCCTTGCCCGAGCTTGGAGCGGCGCTCGCAGATGCGTCACGAACCTTGATCTCGGAAAGTGCGCCGCTCGGCATTAGTTTTTTTGTATTTGAGTTCGTCCATTATTTGTTCGAGATCAGGCGCGGCCAAGCCGCAATCCGCAGCCCAGTTTCTTTCGCTCTCTTTGCCCTGTTCTGGCCGTCTCTCGTTGCCGGCCCGATCAAGCGTTATCAGCAATTCATTCCTTCGCTCGGAAGCGGATTGGAACGCGTCACGCGCTTGGATCTGACCGTCGGCACATTGCGGATAGCATGCGGATTGCTCAAGAAATTCGCCGCGGACTACCTGGGCCAGATGATCGACTATTGGCAGGGCCAGTTCGCCAACCTATCCCTTCTTTTGCGGTGGGCACTGTTCATCGCTATAGCGCTGCGCATCCTGTTCGATTTCAGCGGCTACAGCGACATGGCAATCGGGTTCGCGCGACTCATGGGCATCAGGTTGCCGGAGAATTTTCGCTGGCCCTATCTCGCCACCAGTCCGGTCGAATTTTGGCGGCGATGGCATATATCCTTGAGCACATGGCTTCGGGACTATGTGTACATTCCGCTCGGCGGAGGACGACGCGGCACGGTTCGTCGGGTGCTCAATGGGATGATTGCATTTGTGTTGTGCGGATTATGGCATGGGGCGGCATGGAACTTTGCCCTCTGGGGGATGTATCACGGCGTCGGATTGGTCATTTCCGTGGCGATCGAGCGCGCCGCGCAACGAATTCCAGCGGTCGAGCAAAGCGCGGTCATCCGGCGTGTGGGCCTGTTTGTCGGGTGGACCACGACGACGATGTTTGTCATGATCGGATGGTTGATTTTTTTCTATCCGGTGTCGAAAGGTCTGGAAATGGCGCGCCTGCTGTTTTCCCTGTCATGAACGACGGCGGCATATGAATGATCTGAGGCACGAGTGGGCGGGGTTGATTGAGCGGATCGGGGCCTACCTTCATCCGCCGCTCTTCATCGGCGGCGTGATTGTCGGGTTCCTGTGCTCGATTCTCGCCGGTCATTTCGCGGCCGGGCACAACATGTTTCGGAATTTCGTACGAATACATCAGCTGATTGGAACAGAAAGTTTTTTCAACGTCACGGCGCTGGAAGTATATCGGCTGCTTGAACAAGTTCCGCCCGAGAAGATACTAGTAATTATCGGCGGCTCATCCCGCTTCAATGGAGCGGGACAGCGGCCGCAAGAACTGTGGTCCCGTTATCTCCAGGAACGGCTCGGTCCCAATTACGCGGTCGTCAATCTGGCCCTGCGCGCGGGGGCGGCTGATCAGGGCGGGTCCCACGCCGCCGAAGCCTTGATCAAGGCCGGACGCCGCGTTCTCTATGTTGCCGACTGGGGGGCCAGCGGCGTTGGTCCGGCTGGCGCTCAGCCGCAGTATTGGTATTTCTTCTACGACGCATTGGCCCGCGATCTCCTGCTCGATTCGCCGGGGCGCGACCGAGGTATTGCCGAGCTCGAGGCGAGCCCCGGGCAGGGGGCGGTTGCTCGCGAGCTGCGGCTACGCTCGCGCCTTAACCGTTGGTTCTACTTCGACGACCTGTGGACGTATGTCGGATATCGCTATGCTTTCTTCGCGGCATGGCATTCGCTAGTGCGTCCATTTCCGTTTGCCGCGCGCAGTGCGCTGCCGGACCCGGAAGAGACCTTGCCCCCGGATTGCTGCTACCAATACCGTGACTTCGGTGAGTCGCTGGGGGTCGCCCGCGGATTCGCCACTCCCCGGTTCAGCGAACGCCTGCGCGAACAGGCGGACAAATGGAGCCCGCTGGTCCCGGTGCAATTGCGCGAGAGGTCGCTGATTGTCTGGATTGGACTTTCCCCCTTCTATACCGACCACTTCTCGGACGAGGAGCGATTGCGCTTTAGGGCCAATATGATTGCAGCTGCAGAATCCCTCCGCCGAGCGGGTTTTCAAGGAGTCGAGATCGGACGGGATTGGAACGCCAATGACTTCGTTGATCTGTTTCACTTGTCGGAACAGGGCGGCCGCAAGCTGGCCAATGTCATTGCGCCGCTCGTTTCCCAGATGGCGCGAGACCGTGGGTTCATTCAATGACGGCACAGCGAATAGGAGCCTGGGTTGTGTCGGCCGCCCTTGGCGTCTCGGTCGGCGTGATGCTGCATTTTGCGCTCTACCGCATTGGCCTTCCGGTCCAGCCATTCATCTACCAGGCCTTCTAACCTGATCGTGGACGTGCGCACTCTGCTGCGCGACTATCGGTCAGGGGCGTTCCCTTGGCGACGCGAGAGGAGCCGTGCTAGGATTTGCAGCATTTCACGGGCCGGAGAGGGCGATGGATCAAAGAGTTGATCTCAATATTCCTTCTCGGGAAAACAACGCGATGCTTGCCGAGATTCAACATGCAATAAATCGCGTTATTGCCAGCGGGCGTTACATACTTGGGCGTGAATGCGAGGCATTTGAGAAAGAATTTGCCGCCTATTGCGGGGCTCGACAATGCGTCGGCCTGGCAAACGGAACCGACGCAATCGAGCTTTCCTTGCGCGCCATCGGCGTAGATGAGAACTGCCGGATAGCAACGGTCGCGAATGCCGGATCGTACGCTACGACGGCCATTCTGCTGATTGGAGCGGAACCTGTTTACGTTGACATCGTACGGGAAACCGGACTGGTCGATATTGCGCATTTGACGAGGATACTGAGCGAGGTGCGGATCGACGCTGTCGTCGTCACTCATCTATTCGGCCGGATGGCCGATGTTGGAAAAATCGTTGCCCTTTGTTCCGCGGTCAACGTTCCAGTTATCGAGGATTGCGCGCAGGCGCATGGCGCACGCCGAGGAGGACAAGTCGCCGGCACCTTCGGCGTCACGGGATGTTTCAGCTTCTATCCCACCAAGAACCTCGGCTGCCTCGGAGATGGCGGCTGCGTCATTACCAGCGATAGCTCGCTCGCGGCCAAATTGCGGTCGCTGCGGCAGTACGGCTGGAGTGAGAAATACCGCATTGTGCGCGCAGGAGGGCGCAACAGCCGCCTCGACGAACTCCAGGCGGCGGTGCTCCGCACCAAGCTTCCGTATCTGGATCAACGAAACGCGCGGCGCCGGGAAATTGCCGCACGTTATGTCGGTGGAATCAGCAACCCGAGCGTCATTTGCCCGCCGACCGGAAGCGAAGAGAACGTCGTGCACCTCTACGTAGTGCGATCCGCCAACCGCGACCTGCTGCGGCAGCGCCTCTCCGCTGCCGGGATCGGAACGGACATCCATTATCCGGCGCCCGACTATCGCCAGGCTCCCGTCGCAAACCTAAAATCCTGGAGCGAGCTTCCGGAAACCGAGGCTTTCATCGCTTCGATCCTTACTCTGCCGTGCTTTCCCGAAATGTCGGGCGACGAGGCTCAGGCCGTGATTGACAGCATCAACCGCGGGTAACCCATGTACTCCATTGTCGTCCCCGTGTACCGAAATCTTGATGCACTGCCCGGATTGGTAGAGGCGCTGAGCGACGTCGGAGCGACTATTTTACGTCAGTTTGGGCTCCAACTCGAGGTCGTGTTCGTGATTGATGGCAGCCCCGACAATGAATACGCGAGCCTGGAACGAATGCTTCCGGGCGCTCCATTTGCGTCGAAGCTGATACTGCATTCGCGCAATTTCGGCTCATTCGCCGCAATCAGGACGGGATTAAGGACCGCTAGCGGCGATTATTTTGCTACGATTGCCGCCGATCTCCAGGAACCGCCCGAGCTGCTGGTCGGATTTCTTGCAAAATTGAAAGAGGATAATTGCGACATTGTCGTTGGGGTACGCAGCAACCGCGATGACCCCGCGTTGACGGCCTTTTCGGCTGGGCTGTTTTGGCGCTTGTACAGGTCGTTTGTAATTCGGGATATCCCGGCTGGCGGCGTCGACCTGTTCGCCTGCAACAGGCGCGTGCGCGATGAACTCGTGAGCATGGAGGAGGCCAACAGCTCGCTCATCGGCCTGGTGTTCTGGGTGGGATTCCGCAAGAGCGAGGTGGTTTACGAGCGGCGGGCACGAAAATACGGGAAGAGCGCGTGGACGTTTCGCAAGAAATTGAAATACCTGGCGGACAGCGTGTTCGCGTTTACCGACTTGCCGATCAAGATTCTCAACATGCTCGGCATCGTTGGAGTTCTTTTCTCTCTGATTTTCGGTCTTGTGGTGCTCCTGGTGCGGCTGATTGGCGGCGTCAAGGTGCCCGGATATACGCCGATCATATTGACGATCATCTTCTTCGGCGCATGCAACTTGATCGGCCTCGGTCTTGTCGGAGCATATGCTTGGCGAAGCTACGAGAACACGAAACGGCGTCCGCTGAGCATTGTCCGCGAGTACAGGCATTTCGACGGAACACAGGAAAAATCATGACGACAAGTACGCGAGGCTGAACTGATGTCGAACTATTTTGTGCACGAGTGGGCGATCTGCGAGACAAAGGACGTTGGCGACGCCACGCGAATTTGGGCATTTGTGCACGTTCTGCCGGGGGCAAAAATCGGCTGCGAGTGCAATATCTGCGATGGCGTTTTCATCGAGAATAGTGTGACGATTGGCGACCGTGTTACGGTCAAGTCCGGGGTCCAGCTGTGGGACGGCGTTGCGATCGAAGATGATGTCTTTATCGGACCGAATGCCACGTTCACCAACGATCGCCTTCCGCGCAGCAAGCACTATCCCGACACGTACCTGCGAACGGTCGTTCGTCGCGGGGCTTCGATCGGAGCAAACGCTACGATCCTGCCGGGCATCGAGATCGGGACCGCGGCCGTGATCGGAGCCGGTGCCGTGGTGACGGCGTCGGTGCCACCTTACGCAAAGGCAGCGGGAAATCCGGCACGCATCATCGGCTATGTGATGGCCAGCGAGGAGGGCGAGCCCCGAGCGCAGGATCGAAAGAGTCGCGGGCGCGCCACGAAGGAAATCTACGACCTCGGTGTTGGCGGCGCAAAAGTTATCGAGTTTCCGTGGGTCAAGGACATGCGAGGTGATTTGACGGTCGGAGAAATCGAGCGGGACCTTCCCTTCGTCCCGAAGCGGTTTTTCATGGTGTTCGACGTGCCAAGCCGAGATGTTCGCGGCGCGCACGCTCACAGAACGTGCCATCAGTTCCTGGTCTGCGCGCACGGCTCCTGCAGCGTGGTGATCGATGATTGCGTCGCCCAGCGGGAGATTGTGCTGGATCACCCGACGATGGGGATCTACGTGCCGCCGATGATATGGGCAACGCAATACAAGTATTCCACGGGCGCCGTCCTTTTTGTGTTCGCTTCCGAGCTCTACGACCCTGACGACTATGTTCGAGACTATATCGAGTTTCGCGAGCTCAGGTCAAGCGCGAGGGGGTGATTCCGCCGACGTCCGCTCTCAATGCATGTCTTGCCTGGGCGCTGCTCCTGCCGGATCGGCGTGCAGGGACTGTGCAACGGCTGATCTGTTCGGTGGCAGCGGCGTTGCATGATCAGTCCAATTTCTGAATTTTGAACAGAATCTGACCGCCGTGATTGCGAAGCCCGGGAATAAAGGAACAAAATTGATCGGAGATCTCCAATAGTCGTGCGGCCAAGGCAGGCTCAAGCAGGTTAAGGAAATGCGGCGGCAGGAATACGCTTGTCTCACTCGTCAACCTCGCATTCAAGCCGGCCATCCATGCCTCAATTATTCGGTGCGACATCAACGGCTCGGCGCCAGCCAGCTCGACCCATAACGGCTTCGCCTTCATCATCAGGTCGAAGATCCAGCGAAACATGCTTTTGTTGTTCTCGACCCCGAAATAGGTCCCTCCCGCAACCAGGATTCGCAGTATGTCACGAATGCGTTGGCTCGGATCCGGAAGGTGATGCAAGGATCCAATCGTCTGGGCATAGTCGAACGTTCCTCCCTTGAATGGCAGAAACGTGGCGTCGCCGACAAAGAACGTTGTGGCGGCCATAAGACCGCGTCGACGAGCGTCTTCGCTGGCTTTGCACACGGCCTTCTTCGAAATGTCGAAGCCGATGATGTTGTATTGGTCGGCGAGTGGGAGGCTGTGAATGCCGGTCCCGCAACCTACGTCGAGGATCCAGCCCCCGGGCATCGATAGGGCCGACCTCCAAATCCGGAGAAATCGGTCGCTCGCAACGCGCCAGATCGGGAACAGGGTGTAGTCGGCAAGGTTGGGGTTGGATTGCGCCGCGTATTCATCAAAGTGCTCGCGCTGCTGGAGCTGGGCGGCATTGGGCGATTTGTCGTTGGTTCGGTCAGCACCGTTGCTTTGAGGTGTCTGGAGCCGGCATCCCAGCACCGTAAGCTGGGAAGCATAACGGGCAGCGAAGTCAGCCATGCCGTCCGCATAGATCAATGCGACCGGCACCAATTCGAGTACGTCATTCTCGATCGGATACCAGGCGCCGCAACCCTCGCACAGCAGAATACCGGTGCCGATATGGTTCTCCTCACCGCGGACAAATTCATGTGCGACCAGCACGGACCGGTCGTCCCTGCAGGTCGGGCAGATCAACCTCGATGTCAAAGTTTTGAGCACTGGACTCGCCGCTTCGCCTTTGCTCTTCGCGACACCTCATTGCACAGCTTGCAGGACAATCGATCTTAGGAGGAGCGACGCGATTCGAAGATCAGGAGCGGGCAAACGCTCTACCGGCTCGGCGCGCAGCTCGATCCAGTGCGTTCCGGCAGTTGGTGGAATCGCGATCTGCAGGTCAAAATCCCCCGGCTGGAGTGTCCGTCGTGCAATTCGTCGACCATCGATGGCGATCTCAATCGCAGCTTCAATGATGCGCCCATCGTACCGCGGAGCCTGCCCCTTGATACGGATCGCTTGAACCGGGTCTGCCGATCCGAGCCTGAATCGTGCAATCTCCGCCATCCAACCGTCTTCATAAACACCGGAGAACAATAGACCTGATTTAAATAGATCCTTCGGGAAATGCTCCACCGACAAGGGCGGTATCATAGCATCAGCCTCTCCTTCCGTCAGCAACGAGATGTTCCGCGTGAACCCAACCAAGCTTCGTGGGTCGAAATTAAGATGCCGATTGTACAGGCCCGCGAGGCCCCGCCTGATCTCCTGGAACCTCAAAGGCGCCATCCCCATATCGATCGCGATGTAAGACCGTCCCTCGATTTTGCGCGGCGCAATGGGCTGCGACAAGGCCCGGGCGGCACCGCGGCCGACGAGATCAAAGCCCGCCTTACTGTCGCCTATCGCGGCTGCCGGCGGAAGCGCCACACCTCGTCCGGCCAACGGCGTATTGGTGAAATCCAACAGGAGACGCGAGTCGCGAACTGGATTGAGCACCTCGAACAGCAGATGCCGGCCCATCGCCTGGATCACTCTGCCGGCATTGGCGAAGTCGGGTTCGCGTTGCCACAGCGCGACCGGGTCCACTATGCCCGGAACGATGGTGCAGCCAAGACTCGAATCAACCTGAACAAGATAATTCGCCGCGCCAGCTAGCGATCGGACGTAATATCGTCCCGTCTCGGGACGGTCCGACAGGTCGTTGAGCACGCTTTCCTTCGGGGTGGCCGATACCAGATCTGTATCGGCAGGGTTGCCGGGGAAATCGAGCCGCCAGAAATCGTGGTGTTCCGGCGCATCCGGTCCCAGCCGGAACTGCAGCCGGCGATAGGAATCGACGACCTCCATGCCGAGGCGTTCCATATCGCCATAGTGACGGGATACCAAGGGCGGCGGTGCGAATGGGCTCTCTGTTGTCGCCAAAAAGTACGCGCATCGCTCGCTGGAGTATGTCGCCAAAGGACGACCACGCGCATAGAGCGAGACCAGCTGCGCTTTGCCGAGGTCGGGCACGTCGAGCATGATTGGTGCGTGCGACCGCGCCCGGCGCAGCTCAGCGAAGCGATCTATCGTGGTGATCCACTCCGGATCACGGGCTTGCGACAGGTAATCAAACTGGGTCGCGAGATTTATGGCGACCAAGGTGGCGACTACGCCGCACGCCGATGTGCGGCGAACGGAAAAGCTCATCGCGCGCTCCGTGTGACAAGGCACAGCGCCAGAACGGACACCGGAAGCATGAAGGGCTGGACGTACAATGCAAACTTCAGCGTGCCAAAGCCGTTATCCGTGGCAAATAGATACGCTGCAAGAGCCAGCATGACCACCGCCACAGCCGCAGCGGGCTCCCGGCGCCAGACCAGCCAAAATGTACTTGCAATGCCTCCGAAGGTGAGCGCCGCGCCGGCAACTATTGCGATTGGCACAGCAGGGCTTTCGCCGGGAGCAAATCTTGTCAAACCCCACAGGGCCGCGAGCCCGGTCGGAACGAGGAAGTATGGAAATTGTGTCAATACCCGCTTTCCCGTATTCGCCGCCTGAGCGGACTCAAGCAGAAATGTGGCCAATCCGACCACATCCGGAGCCGTTAGAATGGCCGCAATAAATACAACCGCGGTCATACCCACAAACACGCGGCCTAACGAGCGCATTTCATTGCCAAACACGGCCTGATTGATCATAAATGCGATCCCGAAAAACGGCAGCACCTCCGGATAGGTGAGGAATGAAGCTGCCATCACGAGTCCTGTCAGGGCAACGAAATGCAGTGAAACTCTCGAGCCAAACTGATGGAATGGCCGCAGGCAAAGCAAGGTCAGAAGGGAAAGCACCATCAGCCCAAGGACCTGTGCCATGAGCTGAAGGGCGACGCTTACGCTCAGCATGCCCGCCGCTGACATCAGGAGGGCAGTCAGAATCCTGGCGTATCGATAGGGCGTTGAAATCAGCGCTGTTGCGGTGAAGACGAGCGCGACATGAACAGCGACCAAGAGAACCATATAGGCGGCGACGCCTTCACGGCCCGTCAGCGCGATGGACCAAGCGAGCAGCAATTCGGAGCCCGTCCGCAGACCGAGGGCGGGAGCAATGGCGAAATAGACGGTCCAATCGCTCCTGGACAGCCAAGTCTGCGGATCGGGCGCTTGAATATACGCTTGATCGACCAAACGATGCGCACCGAGGACATAATGCATCATGTCCTGGTTTACGTCGCCCACCCACGCAAATCCCAGTGTCAGCAGGGGCCAGCCGGTTGCAAAGAAGGCAAACAGCAGGATCAAAATGTAGGGAGCGAGATGGCGGCCCGGCAGGAGAGGCTTCCGCCATATCCAGATCGTTCCCGAAAGGCCCAGCGTGGCGACCGCAAGAAGGCGGGCGAATTGCCCGACGGGCACCCCGATGCGAGAGAGGACATAGCTTGAATAGATCGTGATGACCACGCCGACTGCGGGCGCAATGAGCGCATTACGGACAAGGTCGCGCCGGGTGTGAAGCAGGGTAACGATTGGATAGCCGACGAGCCAGAAGTACAGAAACAAAGTCGCCGATAATGCAAAGGCCATCATTGTCGTTTTGCCGAGCTCTCGGCATGGACAGACGCTATTTTCGAGAAGTCAGGTCGCATTGCTTTGAGGATTCGCGGGCCGGTGGTTTCGGTCACGAAGAGCGGCACCGCAAATAGCCGCCTGGGGAGCTCGAGAGGATCAGTTTGCCATTGAGCACAGCGTCAACTTCGAAGCGGTCGGTCTCAGCAAGGTAGGTTTGCAGTGCAGCCAGCGGCTCATTGCCCTTGAGCAAGAGCTTGGAGCGGCGGCGAAGCGACCGCTGCTCATCGAGGTGGCCAAGGATGGTGTCAGCCACTACAAGATAGCAGCCTTTGGTAACGAGCGGACCGTATGCCCGCAATTCGGCCAATACGTGATCCCTGCTGTGGTCGGAGTCAAGGACGACCATGACCGACGCGCCGCCGGGTATTTGACCGGCCACTTTTGCAACAATGGCTGGATCCGTGGACGAGCCTTCTATCAAGCTCACACGCCTGGAAACGGGATTCTGCTCTATCGAGTTCCGATTGTGTGCCCGGATATCAATGTCCACGCCGATCACGTTGCCTTTGCCAATCAGTTCAAGAATTGAAGCCATAAATAGTACGGAGCCTCCTCGCGCAACGCCTGTCTCAACGACTATGTCGGGTTTGGTCGTCCAGATGATCTCCTGGGTGGCCATGATATCGGCAGGTAACTGAATAATTGGTACTCCCATCCAAGTCCAAAGATAGGAGTAGTCGTACCGGTCGGCGGCGTATATTGCCTGCAAGGCCAACTCGAAAAGTTGTCGATCACCTCCCAAATCCTGCGATCGAGCACGCCTTTTTTTCTCGAATTGGGCGCGGTCATCGGAGAGGGTCACGCCGATATTCCCAAGACTGGTCATGTGTGTACAATTCGGGTAGCATAGAAACTTCACGCCGATAACAAAATTCGCCCCAACTGGCGCTCTGGGATCAGCGGCGCGAGAACAGGTTCCGTCCGGGAGCCCGTGGGGCAACACGGCATGTCCTACCTGGCGTGGATGGAGACGAGGGGAGCGAATCTTGACGCGGGAGACAGCCAGGACAGCATGGCCGGGGACGCCCCGGTTCGCGATCCTGATGCTCGGCAAATATGGGATGGCGCTGGCGCATGCCGGCGGCGAGAAACGTCGCGTGGGTGCCGAAGGTTGGACGAGGCTGAGCATCCCCGTCTCGCAATCTGCGCTTCCAACGGTTGAGGTGGAGGTTCTATGATACCTCCCGCTCCGCGGCGCATTCCTATCGCTGGACCTTCGATCACCGACAAGGAAATCGATTACGTTGCCGAGGCAGCGCGGACGGCTTGGTATGAAAATGCAAACCGTCCCGCGCAGCGGTTTGAACAGGCGATGGCGGCGCGGATCGGGCGCCGGTTCGCAATAGCTCTTCCATCATGTACCTCCGCTTTGCACCTGACGCTTGCAGGCCTTGGCATTGGTCCGGGCGACGAAGTGATTGTGCCGGAACTTACCTGGATAGCCACGGCGGCGCCCATTCTCTACGTCGGTGCCACTCCGATCTTTGCGGACGTCGACCCCATAAACTGGTGCCTCGCCCCCACATCGCTGGAACGGTGCGTGACGCCGCGTACCAAAGCAGCCATTGTCGTTGATCTTTATGGCAACATGCCGGACTGGGCGGCTCTAGAAACAGTAGCAAAAAAGTACAATTTTTCGTTGATCGAGGACGCCGCTCAGGCCATTGGCGCGCTGTACCGCGGAAGGCCGGCTGGAGCCTTCGGCGTAACCAGTTCGTTCAGCTTTCACGGGTCGAAGACCCTTACGACCGGTGAGGGAGGAATGCTCCTAACCGACGATGAAACGCTGCATCAGCGTTGCTTGAGCCTGCGAGATCACGGGCAGAGACCCGGCGGCGCAAGGTTCTTCAATGAAGAGATTGGATTCAAATATCGCATGTCCGCCATGCAGGCCGCCATGGGTCTTGCTCAGCTCGAGCGCCTGGTCGAGTTGGTCGCCCACAAGCGCCGGATCTTCGAATGGTATCGAAAGCGACTGGCGCAGCGAAATGAAATCACGTTGAATAACGAGCCTGCCGATGTGTTCAGTACATACTGGATGGTGACCGCGTTGGTGGACGCGGTGTTCGGCATAAAGAAAGAAGAGCTCATTCTCGAGCTTGGAGAACGAGGAATCGAATCCAGGCCGGTATTCTACCCCCTTTCAATGATTCCCGCCCTCCATGGTTACGCGCCGGTGCAGGGCGCGGCGAGTAGCAATTCTGTTTCGCACAACATTGCTTGGCGCGGCATCAATCTGCCCAGTGGTCATAACATGACCGAAGCTCTCGTTGATCAGGTTGCCGGGGCGCTGATGGAAAGCATTGAGTCTCTCGTTAGCAGGCGACAATCCGGCTAAATTCTGCTCCGTCGGTATGTTCCGGGTTCCGCGAGCACGCCAGAGCGCCGCGTCAAGCGGTCGATTGCGCGCCTGTAGCCCGCACGGTGAGCTCCTCCAACCCCATGCCGAGCAAACGCGTATCGTTACTGTTCCCCAGTTTGGCCGGCGATTGCGGATTGAGTATCAGGAATTCGAGGTCAAGAGTTCCGTCAACATTGATTGCATCACCTGGGATCGCCACCGACCGGATCGCCGAACCGGCTTGCGTGCAGGTCCATTCATCAATCTTCCGCTCCCTCGCACAACAAACAATGTCCAGTCTACGGTGCTCGCCATGAAGAAATGGTCGGTATCGGATTGTCGCGTCAAGCGGTCGCTGGCCGTCGACCCGCAACCGCAGCAAGGCGCGCTTCGCGACCGACCACGTACCCCACTCCTCCGGCTGCCCCCACCCCTCGAACAGGGCTGACAACCCGTCCCCTGCCGCACAGAACCGAACTGCCTGACCATTTGGAACCGTCGGGCGGCCGCTGGTCAATGCATGCCCCATGCCGATCGGATCGCCAGGCTCAAAGCGGGGGACGAGTTGCCACAGCAACCTGACCGCATCCGAAATTGTACGAATGTGCGCTCTGTTCCCATCGATTACGAACTTGATCTGATTGGGACCGAGCGGAGTTGCGCCACATTCGAGAGTGGGTTCCTCCTTCTCCGGGATGCTAATCTCGGACAAGTCGACGCCGCAGCGCTCCGCCAGTTCGCGGATTGCCGCCAAGGTGCGCGAGTAGGAGCCCGCCGCGCCGGTGTTGATCGCCGCGGCTGCCGATTCGATCAAGCCGCGGAACTCGAAAGGGATCGCGCGACCCTCGGCCAATAGTCGATCCCGGACGAGCAACATATCGTTGGCGATCGTAATCTGAAAATTCTCCGTTGGAACGAGACGCTCATCCTGACGCATTGCGCCATAGTAGCGTTCAAATTCATCGCCCGATATGGCGCTGCGGCCCAGCCAAAGTACTCTGCTTCCGAGGCTGTGATGGGAGAGGCCGGAGACTGAGAGTGGTCGCGAAATGCGGGCAAAATCCGAAATGTACGCTGCATTTATGATCCCGGACGTCAGATCGGGCGACAGTCCTACGAAATACCGGCCAATCTTGGCGGCTGATCGTTCGATCACCGAACGGTGAACGAATGAATTGTATACCATCGGCAGGTCCCAATATCCGATGGCAAATCGATAGAAGCGTTGGAGTTCCGTTTCCGCCGAAACGATGTGAACGCGAAAATCGTAATCCACTGCGGCTACCAGGCGATTGCACAAATTGGGATAAACGAAATTGGGCCAATAATAGCAGAATGGGTGCCAGGTCAGCGCGTCTACACGGGTCCGTTGCAAGATATCGGCGGCGACATGACAAGCATCTGGGAAAAAGCCATCGTCATCCCCGACGAAGGTGATAAACTTGCCGCGTGCGTTGCGTAGGGCGGCTTCCCAATTATCCACCATGGGCAGGACGCTCGGCGAGGCAAAATGTCGAATGCGAACGTCATTCAATTCGCCGACAACGGCCTCGGTCCGGGCATCGCCGCCGTTGTTTTGGACGACAATTTCGAAGTCGCTAAGTGTCTGGTCGATCAATGTCGCAAGCGTGTGGCGCAAGGTGTCGGAACGTTGCAGCGTCGGGACGACTATTGAAAACAGCGGCATTATTCGAATAACCTTGGCCGCGGTATTGAAACGGTGTAACGGGACGTTTGTCGTGACCTCGGGGATCTCGGCGGAGCGCTTATAGCGGTCCGATCAAGGTGAGTCAAAGTCGCGGCGCAATGGAGCATGAGGAAGCCCGATCCTGAAGCGATGGATGGGCCGCCATCAGCTGGCGTTTGCGCAGAAGGAAATGGCTCGGACCGCAACAACCGATTTTTGGCAGCGGATATGGAAGACGTGGTGACCATTCGCAAGATCCGCCCCGAGGACGAGCCGGCGGTGACGGAGCTTCACCGGAGGCACTACTGGCGGAGCAACTGCCTCCTCCTCAACCGGAATTTCTACCGTTGGCAGCTTCTGCTGCCGCCCGAGAGCGCGGCAGCGGGAGGGGATCAAAGTGTCGTGGCGGTCGATAAACGCGGACAGCTTCTTTCGTTTCTGGCCGTTGCTCCGGCAAGTGCCGTATTCCGTGCGCGACCGATGAAAGGCGCGCACCTCATCTCCTGGCTTTCCCCGCCTGAGGCTCGCGGGCGCGGAATCGGGTCTGCCGTCATAAGCAGCGTAATTGATCAATATGATTTCGTGTTTGGTCGCTCGCCAAGGCCGGCATCCTTGTCGATCTTCAAGCGACTCGGATTCCGCTGCCTTGTAAGCTGTCGACGCTGGCTTGCCGTGCTCGATCCGGAGGCCGCGGTGCGATTGGCCGTCGATGCCAATGGCGCGAGCGCAAAGCGCGCGGCCGCTCGAAAGATTGATATACGTGGCGCAGCGGAGGGCCGGATCGATCGCACTGTGCCGCCAGCTGCCGCTTCATTGGCAACGGAGGTGCTGACAGACAGCACGGCCTTTGAACGGACGCACGACTACCTCGGATGGCGCTACGAAATGCACCCTTTCTTTGACTACAGATTTCTATCCATCAATGGCAGCCGGGAACCGACGGGGTTCGCCGTTGTGCGCATTGAGGATGTTTCGGGACGAAGCGGGAGGGTGTTGAGGATCATCGAATTTATCGCCGCACCACAAAACAGCTTGAGCTTGGCCAACGCGGTATTGAGCTACGGCTCGGAACAGCAATGCGCATATGCGGACATGTTTGGAGTGAGTGAGCGATTTGTTTCGGGCTTTCTCGCAGCAGGCGGCTTCGATGCCGCGGAGGAGCCAGAGCTTCGGCTTCCACACCTATTACAGCCGTGGGACCCCAGCATCGAGATGCCGGACTTGATCTTCTATGCGAGAAGGGACGATCGGCTCGCGGGCGGCATCGGCCCGGCCGATGATATGTCGCTGGTTCATGTTTCAAAGGGTGATACAAACCTCGACTGGCCATCCTGGGTGCCGACTGCGGATGGAAATTCGTTTGCTCCGAAAGTCGAGAGAGCCTGACCTGGCTTCGACTTTGATCCCCCCGGGCGCCGAACGATCGCCGGTTCAGGGCCGGTCCGCTGGCGGCGACGAGGGGTGGCGGCGCGCCGCCTTTATCAGCGTGGGAGATGCGGGCCATCGCAGGACCGCATCGAAGTAATCTCGCCGACAAAATTTCGCCCCGGAACAACTCCGCCTCCGATCGTGAGCGGAAATGGGCTTGGTTCGAGCATCCCTGTGCTGCTGAACACCTGCTGCCCGTCAACGACTGCCTCCACATGTCCTCGATTCGACTGCAGGTAGATGGTGTTCTCCCTCCCCGGCTCGAGGCGAAATGCATGACTCGTTTCATACGCGCGACCGTTGCCTACAACGACGGCATAGGAGTTGCTTTCTCCCAGCTGATGAAGAGCCACTCCCTGAAAGGCGCAGCACTGATTCGAGATTAATGTCGCATGCTGAGGCTGCCCGGAGTCGGGCCGCACGCGTATTTCCACTGCAAATGATGAGGACCGCACGCCTATTCGCGTATTATAGGGAAATGAAACCGGCCTTCTCCAATCGCCAACTAATGTCCCTGTCTCACGATCGACCTGGGTCAGTGATTTAAGACAATCCGTCGAATTATCCTCTGCCAGCGACCATGAGAACAAATCTTGCCGCTGGATATCGCGGTCCCTGCGAACAAGATGCATCAGTGAACCTTTTGAATTCCAGTCTGCCAAGGAGTAGAGCGACTTTATGGTCTCGAAATTGCGTGAAACCCAATTGGAATATACGTTGCAACATGAAATATCGTACCCGATGAACAGGTGCTTGGGACCGCCGGTTACAAGGCGCTCAATGAAGACCTTGACATCGGCCTCGCGCAGGGTCTCGACCCAACCAAGCCCCGGAATGGCCGAGCGCAAACCGGTCTCTCCAAATAAGGTAGCCTGATTAACCGCCAGTATGCCGACAGGCTCGTCCGCCAGCTCGCGTGTCTTGATGAAGGCCACTTCATCTCGGATCAAAGTGTGGGTGACGGCGCCTGCCAGTCTTATCCATCGATCCCTCACAACCGACAGTTCCGGCACACGCGACGCCACTGTCACAGCTACGAACGATAACGAGAGAGCCGCGATGCCGCCCCGGACTATTTTGGTCGAACGCGCTCCTGCGTCCTGCCCGAACCTTTGAATGAGAAAAAATGCCAAAATCACGGCCGGCCAGATGACGATCATTAATGTTTCCGTGTGCGACGTGCCGACGTAGTAGCTGAACAAGCCGGCTCCCAGGATGGCAAGATAACCTGCGCGTTCCAGGCGAAAATCGTGTGGTCCGCGCCCCACGCGCAGGGCTATCATGGCGAGCGGAATCAGATAGATCAGTGCCACCAATGTCCAAAGGCTGGGAACCGTCGGCATGGGAAGCATTCCGAACCCGGACCCGAAAAAGGTGCGTTGAAAGGCGACGTAATATGCGGGATCGATAAAATGGCCCGCTTTCAACGACAAGGCAATCGCGGCCAGGGCTAGAATTGAAATCCACCCGAGACCGAACGCCCGACACGAACCCCAGCGCGCCCGCCAGGCGCTGTCCGTACAACCGTCGAACAAAACCAAAATGCCAAGCGCAGCAAATACGACCAACCCGGTATCGAGGTTCCATAACACCGCAACCCCACTAAAGGACCCCCAGCCGAATGCCCGGACCTGGCTTTGCCCCGATTGCGATTGGACAAGGAGGAGGGTTGCCGCAGGGAATAGAAGCCGGATTGGCATATTCGCAAAGCCTGGGTCAACGGAACCGACATAGATGATCCTATTGGTAACGAGAGCGACGCACACAGCCGCGGCAGCGAACAGGAGCCACCCTTCGATCAGACAGCGGATGAACGCAACGATGAAAACTATCGCGACGGCCTGCAGCAAAGCCATCAAGAGCGAAACCAGCAGCGTGGAGTAGCCGAATAGATTGACGATAGGTGCCAGGAACTCGCCGTAGCAGCCATATTGCGGGACGACATCGAAGAGACAGGTACCTCCCTTGACGATCTGCGTGAGCGAATAAGCCACGGCGTCGTAATGGAATGCCAGAGATCCGCTCTCGGCGAGTGAATCCATTCCGAATATGCGCCAGCACAGGGTCAGGGCGAGTAAGAACGCAATAAGTGCGAGTGACGCCGCATTTTTGAGGCACTTTTCCAAGCCATATGGCCAACGGAACCTCGATGCAGAGACTGAGAGGAATATCAGCACGCAAGCAGAAACGCCGAGCAGCGTCCAATACGTTCGGTCGGAAGCGGCATTGACGATCAGCCGATGCCAATTTTCGTCGGAGTTCAAGAGCGGGATGGACAGGAGAAATAATAGACCGGCCCACGGCGTGTCGAAGCCGCAATTCCGATGAGCCATGCGTTGAACGAGGACGGCACCCGCGAGGGCGATGGGTGCAGCCAGCAATATAGCCAAATATGCGAACTTCTCCTTCGGTTCGGGCTGTACAAGATCGCGCACGTTGTCGAACGGGAAAGCGGTGAACAGTTGGTCAAGCTCCGATTTGTCGGGGGGCGGCGTGAAATAATGAACCGCAAGGCCGATTGCAAGGAGACTGAAACAGGACAAAGCACATACGGTCACTGTCGGAGAGGGACATAGGTACCTGCCGGCCGCCGCCGCTGCGCGTCGCAATCGAGCGACGTCCATCAATTGCACCTTCGCAGGGTTCATTTCTACACGATCGCCGTGATGGATTGGAGGACGGAGATCGATCTGCCGAGGCGGACCGGGAATCCGCCGAGGCTCCTTTCGCACCGGCGAAAGGAACGACCACGCTCTCCGTAGATTGATCGCCTTGGATCTGGGCCGGGCCGGCTCATTCGACGACCTCGCCGGCCGAGGGCGTCGGCAAGCTTGAGAAAATAATAGGATTGGATTCGTCGTCGTTCAGTAGATCGCCGATCTTCAAGCGGCCAACCTGTTCGTCGCTTAGGATGTTTTGAGTGCCGTTGAAAGTCGCGCCGTCCGGATAGAAAATTGCGGTCATCGCCCGACGCGGCTGTGGCGTCATGTTCGCCGCGGCGCCGTGTGCCAGGAGCCCGTTGTGAAAAATGCATCCGCCTGCCCGAATGGGGCAAAATTGAGGTTTGATAAGCGCCCACTCGGGGTAGACCTTGAACAGAGCACCGCTGTCTCCACCAAGGTCGATTTTGGCGGTTCTGCGATGTTTGTGAACCCCGGGAATGTAACACATTGCGCCATTTTTGAGCGTTGTCTGGTCGAGCGCGATCCAAATCGACAGTGCCTGGTCGCAGGCGAACGACCAAAACGGCGTGTCGAGGTGAAAGCCGGTTGGTGGGCTGAACGGTTGCTTGATCAGCGCTTGGTCGGCCCATAGCCGCACCGCCAACATTCCAGAAAGCTGCGCAGCAATCCTGCCGATGTTGTGGTTCAAAATCAGCTTCTTAATCCTGGCGCTGGTTCTCCAGAGATTGATTCTTTGCGTCAGAATGGGGGAAACATGCTGTTTGCTCTCTTCGTTCTCCTCCCAGCGGCCATCAGGCAGCAAAAATCGGCCGCGCATCCGCAGAGCTTCTTCAACTGCGTCGATGCAGTCAGCGAGCTCGAAATCGGAAAGAAAGTCCTCGATCGCCAGGAATCCGTTGTTCCGGTAAAACTCCGTCTCGTTCTCACTCACATTTGCACGCATGACTAGACGTCACTGAAGTGTTCGATAAATTCCTTCACCGGACGGTAAAACCATTCGATGTTCGAACGAACACGCACTTCGGGCCAGTCCCACCACGCGATCCGCAGCAGTTTCTCGATTATTTGCGGGCTGAACCGATACCGGATGGGACGCGCCGGAATGCCGCCAACGATGGCATAGGGATCGATCTCGCCCGAGACCACCGCCCGGGCCGCGACAACCGCGCCATGGCCAATCTTCGTTCCTCCCAGAATGTGGGCCTCGTAGCCCAGCCAGACATCGCTGCCAATTTCAGTGTGGGGGGTGGTCTTGTAGGAGCGCGTCGGGTTCGGCTTGCCGAGCAAAATGTTGTCGAACGGGTAGGTCGACACGGTCTCCGTGGTGTGATCGCCGCCGACAAAGATGGTGACGCCGTACGCGATCGAGCAGTACTTGCCGATGGTAATCCGCTCGTTGGGAGTATGTGCGATGAACCGAACGTTCTCCCTGTCGTAGTATGTGAACTCGCCGATTTGGACAAAATCGGGCAGTGTCGGATCTGGTCTCGGGTTGATCCCCTGCACGTACAGTTCCATATGCGCCCCACCTCGATCACTCGCAACCGGTGGAATCCGGTGCGCAATTCAATGCCGAATGCAATTTCGGGTCAAGGCGGCGGCCGCGGTAAATGTCGCGGCGACAGTATTCAGGGTTGCTGCGACCTATCGCCGAAATTGCGCACTCAATGCAGTCATGGAAACTGCGCCGCTGCCGGGATTAGGCCTTGAGCAAAATACCTTGGCCGGTGGGCAGGGTCAGGACTTGTACCCCCGCCACGGCGGCGAATCCATCCATGGCCGTCTTTTGCTCCTCATATCCCGACCAGGCGTAATCGTCCAAGATGACGATTGCTCCCGGAACGAGCTTCGGCCAGAAATATTCAATGGCAGCTCGCTCGGGCGCGGCGATGTTCATGTCAAGCGAGAGATAGCAAACGCGCTCGATCGGCACCGTTCGCAAGGTGTCCGGCACGATGCCGCGCACCAACGTGGCTGCGGGAAAGGCTGCAAAGTTCCGCCGCGCAAGCTCGAAGCAGTCCGGATACATGCGAGGATTTTCTCCGCCGCGAAGCTTTCGCTCCCGTTCGCTCATCTGCTGCTCGGGAATACCGTTGAAGGTATCGAACAGCCAGAAACGCTTGCCGGTCTTGTTGAAGTCGGTATATTCGCACACCGCCAACGAATAGATTCCGGTATTGACGCCGCACTCGACAAAGTCGCCGGGCAGGCGCTTGGCATGAATGCCCGCCCAGCAGCACGTATGCACGCGCCATTCGATGCTGAGGTCATCGCCGAGCCCATACGCTTCGCCGATCTTGTGGCCGGAATTGATGCCGCGGCGATACGCCGAGAGAAAGCGCGGATCGCTCATGAAACCGAGATTCTTGCCCCAAACGGCCAAGTGATCGGCATCGTATTGGGGCGGCCCCGCCTTCCACGGCTGGCGATTGCTCATTGCGTCACTGCGTAGACCTTTTCCGGTCGCATGACCAGCCTAGGCCGGTTGGGAACCTTGCGGTGAGCGGACGGTCGCATGGTCGAGACGAGGTGCGAAGGCCGTCGTCTTGGCGGGCGGCTGTTCGCCGCGTTTTTTCGACTTATCTCACCGCGGTACGCTGGCATCGGACAACAGCTCAAGAGATTCAATGCCGACGCCCAACAAGCGTCCATCGGAACTGATGCCGAGCTCGGCCGGCGACCGCGGGTTGGAAATTATGAACTCCATTTCGACGGGGTTCATCAAGAGCGTGTCGGACGGGATAGCTATTCGTTGGCATCCCGAGAAATCGAGCCTGCAGCGCCAGGTAGCGACCGCACGATCTCCAATTCGACACGTGACGGTCAACTCGTCATGTCCGGGGACAACAAATGCGCGATATTTGAGGACAGCGTGTATCGGCCGCCAAGTTCCGGCATCGATGGGCAAGCGCAACCGGGCTCGGCTTGCAATGGACCAGGTTCCCCACTGTTCCGGCTCTCCCCATCCCCCTTGAAGAAGCGAAACCCCGTTGCCCGCGGATCCGAACGTGATGGTTTCGCCCGGGCGGTAACCTGTTCGAGCATCGATCTGATCGATTGCGGCTGCGGCAGTATCCTCGACTTTGGGAATGAGCGATGTCATCAGTCCGACGGCGTCGGCAATATTGGCCAATCCGACATAATCACCATCGATCACGAACTCGATCCGCCTTTGGCCAATTGCGCGGGCTCCGCATTTGGGCGGCTGTCGCGTGGCGATAGGCGGCCTGATCGCAATACCGGCCAGATCCACATCGTGCTTCGTCGCTAATGCTCTGATGGCAGCAAGCGTTTCCTGATAGTAATCCGGCCGATTGTTGATGTTCGCAGCCATTCGTTCGATCAATTGACGAAAGTCGACCTCGATGGTTCGACCTTGGGGCAACACCGCATCACGCAGCAGCAGCATCTCATTTGCAATGAATAACTCCAGATTGGTCGATATCGACGGAACAAGGAGCGGATGGAACAAAGTCGGTCCAAGGTCCCGCTCGACACGATTGCTCGAGGCGTGCGCCCGGCCGGACAGGAACACGTTATGGCCGGTGCTGTGTCCCGAGAGGCCGGTAATCGACAAGGGCCGAGATACTTTCGCGAATCGCGAGCTATGGGCTGCGTTGATGATGCCCGATGTCACGTCCGGCGACTGTCCAAGGAAATAACGCCCGACCGACTTCCCGATGCGTTCGACCAAAGCTCGGTGGACGAATGAGTTATAGATCATCGGCATCTGCGAATAGTCGATCGAAAAATTGTAGAGGCGCTTCAATTGCTCGTCTGACGATACGACATGAACATGCGGATCATAGTCGACGGTCGCGACAAGGCGATTGCGAAAGGCGGGGTGAATATAGTCGGGCCAGTAGTAGCAAAATGGATGCCAATTGACTATGTCGAGCCCGCTGTTGTCAAAAATCTTCCGCGCGATTTCACATGCGTCGGGCAAGAGGCCGTCATCATCGCCAATGAACATAATGAATTCGCCGCTTGCGTTTCCAAGCGCAGCTTCCCAGTTCTCGGTGATCGTAAGTATCGTCGGTGACGAAAAATGCTTGATTCGCGGATCATTTCGCTCGCGGACGATAGCCTCGGTCTCGGCATCTTGGCCGTTATTTTGGACAACAACCTCGAAGTCCTCGAAGGATTGGCTCAATGCGGTCGCGAGTGCGTGCCGAAATGTATCGGACCGCCGAAGGGTCGGGATGACAAGTGAAAATAGTGCCATGGCGATAGAATTCGTCGAACGCGTTCTGGCGGATGGCCGAGTGCCGATCGGATCCGGCTTGTCTACGGGTCCAGGAGCGTTGCAGGAATTCGCAGCTCCTCGAGCGTGGCTTTGATTTCGGAGCGGTAATTCGGATTGGCTACAATCACGGTTGCGACACCCCGTTGCGTGGCTTGCAACGGGCTGCATACAGCATGTGCGGACATCGGCGTGAATCTGTCTTGTTTGGCCGGGTTGATGTCGACGAGACAAGTGATCCAGTGCGCCGTGGGATCGAGTGCATTTGCCAAGGTGATACCCTTGGCTCCGGCGCCCCAAATCGCAATCCCGCCACGGACACGCAGCGACGGCAGGCGGCCGCGCCAGCCGGCGAATACCGGCTCAACGACGCGCGGACGAAATCCGGCGCGCGCCAAGACGTGCCGCAAAGCGGGCGCGCTGAAATAGCTGCAGTGCTCGTAGAAAAAGTCATATGGGACCGAATTGCGCAGGATCCACTCGAGGCTCGGCGTCTCCAGAAACAGTCGCCCATTCCATGATGCGGGAAGGGCATTACGAATTTCGCGCAAGAAGTGAAACGGTTCGGGAACGTGCTCGATGACGTGGCGCGAAATGATAGCGTCGACCTGCATTGCCGCAAGGGGTATCACGCTTGCGTCGAAGGCCCGCCGCTCAATTCGGACCGGCCCCCGCGGAGCAGGGCTGCGCCAAGCCGGATCGCAGCCGATCGCAGTTGCAATCCGGCCGGGGGCTCGCTCGATCAGTGCGCGGAGGAATCCTCCTTGACCGCAACCTATCTCCACTATTTCGATACTGTCGCGTCCGTCGAGGGCCCGCAGGACGCGATCCGCCATCGCCGAGATGTAGGCCGCGAAGGCGGGCGAATTGCCTTGGTCATTCTCATAGTCCGTGTCGTAGGCGACGAGCGACGGATTGAATCGGCGATTGAACGCAAAGCCACAGCTGCGGCACACGACAATTTCAAGTTGCCCGGTGAGCGCACGTCTCGCACGCGAGCATCCGGCATAGAGACGATTGAGAACAGTCGGCACGCGGCCGCGCTCGAACAGCGCGGCGAGTGAGTCGCCATCGCAAACGGGGCACCTCTCGCGTGGGTCTTGGTCCATCGTGTATACGCTGACAGACGCACATGCCCCATAGGGAGTTACGTCTTCGCCGCCTCACTGGTGGAATTGTCATACTTTGCCGGATGGCATCGGAACCGGCACCGTTTTCGCATTCTACGATATCACGAAGCTATCGCAAGGCGTCGTGGATCGGCTCACGAGCGGCATGTTCGCGGGTCGGCCCTCTTTGCAGGGCAAATCGGACGAATCGGCGGCAATGATGTCGGTAGTCAATGCCTCGAGAGAGCACGGTGAGCGGAGATAGTATCCGCCACGCCGCGCTCAAGATCGAATTTGGGTGTGAAACCTGTTTGTTCGAGCAATCGCGACATGTCCGCGGCAAGCCGAGAAGGTTCGCCGGGTGGGAGTGGGACCGCGCCGAGCCGGATGAGATCGGGGCGTTGAAGCTGGCGGGCGACTTCTTCGATCAGCGATGCAACCGGCCGGCACTGCCCTGAGGCAATGTTGATGTTACCGTGGAAATTGCTGGCGAGAACGTCTATGAGAGCGCTGGCCACGTCCTTGACGTGAATGTAATCCCGCTGCTGGTGGCCACCGGTACATTCGACGGTACGTCCTTCGAGGAGACCGGAAATCAGGTCCGGGACCAGCCGGCCTCGCGGTTCGCCAGGGCCGTAGACGAAAAAGATTCGAGCCCACGCAACTGAAGTTCCTGTCTCGCTGGCGGCGTCGAGCACCAGCCTCGCCGCATCGAGCTTTGCACGGCCATAGAGGGAGCGCGGCAGAAGCGGGGTTTCGTCCTCGGTCAATAGATCGAAGGACCAGTCATATTCGGCGCAAGTTCCCGCGAAGACGGCCCTGCGTCCGCCATGTTCGGCAAATGCGCGGAATAGGCGTGTCGTTGCTGCGACCCAGTCGACATTGTCGAGCGCGGACCAAAAGGCGTGGGGAGCAGAAGTCCAGGCCAAATGAATCAGGTATTCGGCCTGCGCCGACTGAATGAGCGAGTCGATGGCACTCGAGCGCAGGAGGTCGTATTGACAGAAAACCACGTTCGCGTCGGCGTGCACAGGCGTGCGTCCGACCGCGTGCACCTCATGCCCTCTTGCCGCCAACTCACGGACGACGTGCCGTCCGACGAATCCGGTGGCGCCTGTGACGAGAACGCGGCTCACCGCAGTGCCGCCGCGGGTTCGGGAGGGACAGAGACGCGCGGGAGAGCCATGCTACGTGATCTCCAAATGCGGAATGGGGATGACGAATTGGCCGCCCCACTGACGAATATCGGCCATTGCCCGCATGACCTCGTCCCGCCAGTTCCAGGCAAGGACGAATAGATAGTCCGGCTTGGTCTCAAATACGCGCGATGGATCATAAATCGGCAGACGCGTGCCCGGCGCGAATAGGCCCTGCTTGTGAGGACTCCGGTCCACAAGGTATTGGATGAAGGGGAAACCAATGGCGCAATAATTGAGCAGGGTGTTGCCCTTGGCCGCAGCCCCATAGCCTGCGACGCGCTTCCCGGCTCGGCGAGCATTGATGAAAAAGTCCAGAATATCACATTTCGCGGCCACCACGGCTTCGGCGAATTTCCGATAGGTGCTGGCCCGAGCGAGGCCGGATGCGAGCTCAGCGGCGCGGATTTTGTCCACTCCGCTGCCGAGCGGGCGAGGCTCGCCTGCATGACATGCATAGAGTCGCAGCGAGCCGCCGTGGGTCGGAAGCGTTTCAACGTCAAAAACGGCAAGGCCATGTCTCGCCAAAGCCGTTTCGGCCGACAAGAGTGAAAAATATGAGATATGCTCGTGGTAGATCGTGTCGAATTGGCAGTCGTCTATCAGCCGCGCGAGATGCGGAAACTCGATGGTGATCGTACCCGCCGGCGCAAGAAGCAATTTCATCCCAGAAATGAAGTCGTTGAGGTCCGATACGTGCGCCAGCACATTGTTGGCCACGATCAGATTGGCTGCGTACTGCTCGCGGACTCGCGATGCCGTCTCCCTGCCGAAAAAGGCAATATGCGTCGGGACGCCCTTCTGATTGGCAGCGCGCGCCACGTTTACCGCCGGTTCGATGCCCAGGACATTGAAATTGAGCCGCCGAAAGCAGGCGAGGAGCGCTCCGTCATTGCTTCCGATCTCGACAATACGCGCATCGCGAGTGAGCCCAAGCCGCGAGATGATCTCGTCGACGTACTGGGAACAATGTGCGAGCCAGGTATCGGAATAGGAAGAAAAGTACACGTAATCGACAAACGTTTTCTCGGCTGAGATCAGGTGTCCCACCTGAACGAGGAAGCATTTCTCGCATACATACGCACGTAGCGGATAAAAGGCCTCCACCGCGTGCTCGTGTTCAGGCCGAATGAATGCATTCGCCAGGGGAGACATGCCGAGATCGACGAATATGGCCGAAAGGGCAGCGCCGCATGACCGGCAATGCAGCGATGTCATGCGCTCTCCGCCCGGCAGGACGGCTCTCGATGGTCAAATCGCCGCGGCCATGCGTTGCAGCAGCCTGCCGTCGGAAGGCGATCGGGGGCCGCCCCATCAGCATGCGGGGCCGAGCAGGGCGAGGTTCTCGCCGCCATTTTCTGCGTCTGGGAAATGTACTCGCAGGACGTTGCTGAGCCTGAGAAGCCGGTCGCGGCCGTCGTCAGCAGTCGCATGAAATCCTCACTCGAAGTAAGCGGGCAAGTCCGGCAAGAAAGGCTGCGACCGGTCCTTTTCGGATAATATTGCCTGGGCTTCGGCAACCGGCCATTGAATGGCAAGGGTCGGGTCAAGCCAGTTCACGCCGCGCTCGTGTTCTGCCGAGTATACTTGGTCGAGCTTGTAGGATACTTCGGTCTCCGGCTCCAATGTGCGAAATCCGTGGGCAAACCCGGTCGGTATGTATAACTGTTCGCCAGTTTCTGCGGCAAGCTCAACGGTCACGTGCTTGCCGTGGCGGGGGGAGGAGCGGCGCAGATCCACCGCAACATCGAAAATGCGACCGCGCAAGACGCGGATCAACTTTGCCTGGCTTGCGGGAGGAATTTGAAAATGCAACCCTCGTACCGTTCCGACCGCATGCGAGAGGGATTGATTGTCCTGGACGAATTCCTCAGTGATGCCTGCAGCAGCAAAGTCCCGGTGCACGTAGGTCTCGGCGAAGTGGCCGCGCGAATCGGCTATTCGCGCGGTCCGAATAAGCTTAATGTCCGGCAGCGCCAGCGGACTGATCTCGAGCCTCATGGGATTGACCTATGCGGATCGCCACGGCATGAAGATAACAACCGATTGCGGCGAGCGGAGGCACCGGATTGCGACCCATATTGTGTCACGACGCGGCCTCATGCGCCACCGGTCGATCGCAGGTTCCTTGACATGACGGCAAGATGCCGCTCGCGAAAGCTGCTTGGCATGCCGGTGAAGAATCGAAGCAGGCAATGACCCGGCGGCGTCCGGTCGTGCGCTGCTAACTGGTCGACGGAGGGGAGCCCACGCCGTCAATCCATTCAAGGGCTCCATGCCAGTGCTTAGCTTGCTCAACTGTCGCCTCGGCATGGCGCAAGCGAACGCGTTTCGGGGTAGATAGTAAGTAACCGGGGACCGAGTGAGCTTTTCCAACTCCCGCTGGCGCCGCTGGGCTCGAAGTGCAATTCGCATTGCGCGAGAGCAGGGCCTCGGTACGCTGTTCATCGTGATTTTCCGAGTCCTGTCCCAGATCATTGGTGCAAATTTATTGCCCCGGCGCGCCTTTACCGAGAACGGGTATGAGGTTTGGATTCGACGTTATGATCGAATGTCCGGTCGAACGCGGCAGGCGCTCCAAAACGAGATAGAACAGTGGGCGAGGTGGCCGCGGATTTCCCTGCTTTTTTGCGTGCACGAGCGCGATTTGCGTTGCCTTCGCGAGGCGGTGCGGTCGATCGAACGGCAGATCTACCCGCATTGGGAACTATGCGTCGTTCTGACCAGCTCGGCATCTCGGGACTTGAGCGCCTACCTGCAGCGGATCGCCATCCGCGAGCCTCGAATCCGCATTGCAGCTGCCGAAGGACCTGAAAGCGACTCGGACGCGCTCAATTGCGCACTGTCGCTTGCGTCCGGAGAGTTTGTCGGGATCATGGAAGTGACTGCAGCATTGGCCGAGGGCGCGCTATACTGGCTTGCCAAGGAAATCGCGTTACTGCCCGATATCGATCTCATCTTTTCCGATGAAGATCATGTCGACGACGAGGGACGCCGACTGAATCCTCTCTTCAAGTCGAATTGGAACCCGGCGTTGATGCTCGCGCACAATGCAGTCGGCCAACTTGCCTTGTATCGCCGTGGTTGGATCGATGCCGTAGGCGGATTCCACCGCGGCCTCCACGGCCAGGAGGACTACGACCTGGTCCTGCGGGGTGCCGCTGCTACGGAATCGCCGCGCGTCGTGCACGTGCCCCGGGTGCTCTACCATCGAGCGGCGACCGAGGTGGGCAGGTCGGCGGAGGCTTGGCAGGCCGGCCGTCAGGCGATTGAAGATTATCTCGCGATCCAACGGCTCTTCGGGACGGTGACAAGGGCGGGAAAGAATGGATATCAGGTCGAATACTCCGTTCCGGTGCCGGCGCCGCGAGTCAGTATCCTGGTCCCTACGACCGGCCGCCCTGAACTGCTCGGGCCCTGTCTCGAATCAGTGCTCGACAGTTCGAGCTATCAGAACCTCGAGGTATTGGTGCTGATCAGCGAAGCCCACCGCGCATATCACGACCGCTCTGAACTACTTGATCGCGTTTCCAGATCTTCCAGGGTCCGCGTGCTTGCTTATCCCGATCGGCCGTTCAACTATTCCTGGGCGAACAATTTCGGCGCCCGGGCGGCTTCAGGTGAAATTCTGTGCTTCCTCAATGACGATGTGAGAGTCATTTCCCCGGACTGGCTCGAGAAACTGGTAGCCCGCGTGTCGATGCCGACTGTTGCTGCCGCGGGGGCAATGCTCTACTACCCCGATGAAACGATCCAGCACGCGGGCATTATCCTGGGGATTGAACGGTTGGCCGGGCATGCGTGCCACAGAGAGCCACGAGGCAGCCGCGGGTATTTTGGACGCGCCGCTTTAGAACAGGACGTGTCCGGCGTTACTGCCGCGTGCATGGTTGTCCGCCGCATCATCTTTCATGACGTCGGCGGCTTTGACGAGGAATTTGCCATCGCGTTCAACGATGTGGACCTTTGCCTGCGGATCCGTCAGGCAGGATGGCGCATCATCTGGGCCCCGACTGCGGAGCTGTATCACCTAGAATCGGCGTCGACCGGGAGCCATCGCGCAAAGAGTCGAGTCGCCGAATTCGAGTTAGAGGCGAGTTTGCTCCGCAAACGATGGGGGCCGCTCCTCGATAATGATCCCTTCTATAACCCGAATCTGTCGCTGCACCGCCAGTTCGCGCTCGCGTTCCCGCCGCGGCTGCCATCGTGACGTATAGGTCAAGTGCTGGAATATGACGCATTCATTGAACATAGTTTTTGTAGCGCATTGCGATTTCACCGGCAATAGTGCGATGCAGGTGTTCAGCATCGCGAATCGTCTCCGGGAGCGAGGCCACTCGTGCATCGTCTGCGTCCCGAGAAGGGCAGAAACGGTCCTCGAACACGGCAAGCCGCGGTTCCCGGTTCTTGATTATGAGACCATTCTCCAACAAGGGGTGTTCTTTCCCAACGGCCGCGGCCCCGATCTCATGCACGCGTGGACGCCTCGCGAATTGGTGCGAAAGACGACGGTCGCTCTTGCGGGTCGATATGACGCGCCCTTCTTTGTCCATCTTGAAGACAACGAGATGGCCATTCTGGTCGATCAACTTCCCGGCTGGTGCCCGGAAACCGTGGAAGCGCTTCCGACGGGTCTTCTTGATGCCGTCGTACCCGGCGACCGCTCACATCCCCATAGAGCAAGGCAGATGCTCGAGGAGGCGACCGGCGTTTCGGTCCTGATCGACCGCCTCCTCGAGCTGAAGCCTGCGAATACGCCGGGGGTCGTTTTCTACCCCGGCTACGATCCGGAGTTCTTGCAGATAAATGGCCGGAATGACGAACTGCGCGCATCGCTTGCAGTCGATCGAGACGAATTGTTGATCGTCTATCCCGGAAACGTTCACTCGTCCAACTGCTGGGAGGTCGGCAGCCTGTTCCTGGCGGTCGCGATCCTCAACGGGCGAGGTCAGCCGACGAAAGTCGTCAAGACGGGCTGGAATCATCGATCCTTACAGGATTTGTTTGCCCCTGCCATCACACGGCACATCATTGACCTCGGATTCGTCCCCCGTCGGACCATTCCGCAATTGATCGCCGCCGCCGACGTTCTGGTTCAACCTGGGCGGGCCGGAGCGTTCAACGATTTCCGCGTTCCCGCCAAATTGCCTGAGTTCCTCGCATCGGGACGCCCCGTGATCATGCCACGGACGAATATCGGAAGCCTTCTGAAGGACGGCGAGGAGGCGCTCCTCCTCGATCGCGGAGATGGCGGGGAAATAGCCGCGGCGCTGGAACGACTTGCCGCAGCCCCCGATCTGCGCGCCCGCCTCGGGCGGGCCGGCAGGGCGTTCGCCGTCGATCGACTCGATTGGGAAAAGAGCGTCACGGCCTTGGTGGGCTTCTACTTCGCGTGCCTCGACGCCGGGCCAAAGGGCATACGCGGCGGAAAAACAGCCGCCGCCGGTCAGGCACATACGAAAGTGACCGTCATCACGCCGTCACTCAATCACGGACGATTTATCGAGCGAACGATATTGAGCGTCCTCTACCAGGATTGGCCTGACATCGAGCATGTCGTCGTGGATGGTGGAAGCACCGACGGCACGCGCGAGATACTGGAGGAGTATGGCGATCGCGTCACGTGGATGTCGGAAGGGGACTGCGGTCAAGGCGATGCCGTCAACAAAGGGCTGCTGCGAACGAAGGGCGAAATCATCGGCTGGTTGAACTCGGATGATCTTTACTACCCTGGCGCAATATCGCGCGTCGTCAATTTTTTCGCCGCCAATAGCCACATCGATGTTGTGTACGGCAATGCCGACTTCATCGACATCGACGGCAAGGTGGAGAAGGAATTTCCCACAAAGCCATGGGACTTTTACCACTTCCAGGCGGACTGTTTCATTTGTCAGCCGGCGACCTTCTTTCGAAGGTCGGCGGTGGAGCGATGTGGGTTTCTCGATACGAAGCTGATCTATTGCATGGACTACGAATATTGGCTCCGGCTGGCAAGCGCAGGCCTGCGTTTCGCCCGCATGGAACGAAAGCTTGCCGCGTCCCGCATGTATCCCGAGAATAAGACAATGAGGGCGCGGCCGAGTAGATCCGCAGAAATCAACAATATGCTTGTCGAACGGATCGGGTTTGTTCCCGATACGTGGCTGTATGACTACGCGGACGCTCTGCTCGGGCGATATACCGGGCCGCCGAAGGGACGGGCGCGGTTGTTCTTGGAGAGAGAAATTCGCGCGATGCTGGCGGGACTGCGGTGGAACGGGTATGTATCGGGCAACATGTTGGGCAAAATCTTCAGGGTGATAGGAACGCGGTCTGTGCAGCAGTTGCGCTCATTGAAAGCCGGTTCGAACTAGAGGCCATATAAGGCGGGGTCCGATGAAGCTGCGTGATCTAGATCGACGTCTGTTGGCGCGGGGGAAGCGGTTCCTGGCTCGTATCGTGCCGGGTACCGCCAGTCAGATGCGAATTGCCAACGAAAATCTCGAAAGAATCATCGAAGGGCAACGAACTCATCTGGAAATGATGAGGTTTGTGGCGGCGGACGTCCGGCGGTTGGCCGATATTGCGGAAACAGGAGCCCGGGCAGCCGCTCAAAAGGGCCGCGCAAAAATTTATGTCTGCCACTGCGGCCATGAGCACGATCGCCTCTACGCGGAGAATGTGAGCGAATATCTGGAAGCGAACGGGACCGAGTGCAAGGTTCTCGAATTGGGCTCATGCGGGCGGCGACCGGAACTGCAAGGGTGTTTGGATGAACACACCACCGCTGTATTGGGCTTCAATTCGCAGCTCGACCATTCCTGGCTGCCATGGGAAAGCTTCATGGCGGCCGCAGCTCGCCGAAGAGTCCCGGTCATTCAGTGGATTTTGGACCATCCGAGTGCGCGGTGGTCCGAATTCGAACGAACGACATCCGTCAATTCCCGTTTTCTGTTGAACACCAGATTTGCCGAACAGTACTTTCATCGATATTGCCTGGTCGGTGGATCGAGCGCGACAATCGGAGGCGTGGGCCCCAGCAGGTGGTCGCGCGTCGACGAGCTTTCTGCAGAGTCGTTCGCCGGCAGGCCGATCAAATGCTTGGTCCCGATTTCTCTGAAACGACTCGGAGGAACGGCTGCGCACGTGTGGGCGGCGATCGATTCCCTCGATGAACCTCTTGCAGGCGCCCTGCGCGAGGCGCATGCTTCGGCGGTGGGCGATCTGACGCACCCGCTCGAGACACACCTTGTCGATGCTCTCGAGAAGCGGAGTCACGCGATTTCCAATGAAATCTTCAATTCTTGTTTCCATTTACTCGAGGAGAGTGTGCAGGCGTATCGACGCTTGAGAATTTTTGAAATCGTACGCGATTATCCGGTGCTGGTTCAGTCCGACGACACTGCGGTCGCGTATTTTTCCGGAGCGGTCGCGGCGTGCACCGGAAATGTCAGCATGCGAGAGACGCTGACGCGCATGCAGTCGGCCCGTGCCGTCTTGAGCGTGAGTCCGCTCAACGACATGATCCACGATCGCACCATGAACGGCCTGAACGCGGGGTGTGCGAACATAATCGAAGATAACCTTGCCCATCGGGGCATTTTTCGGCACGGAAAGACCGCACTTCTCTTTCGCTACGGAGACGACAGCCTGCGCGACTGTCTCGACATCGTGTGCAATGACCCGCAACGGGCGTATGCGATCGCGGAAGCGGGGAGGGCCATGCGCGACGACATAGCCCGGAGGTATTGTTCATTCCAGTCCATTCTGGATCTGGCGCGGCGGTAGCCGAAGTCGAGGACAGCGAGGCCGATAGGCGAACGATAGGAACGGTGGGCGCCGAGGCAATCGCCCCTTCGCGCAGGCGCCGGCAACTCCCGCTTGGGCATTGTCCTTCGCCCGCGCTTGGCATGGTGCGTTTCGGATTCAGGCCGCTGGAGCCTTCGTGGGCGTTCCCTAGCTTGTTTGTGCGACCGATGAACGGGGCGAGGGCAGCGGGCTGGACGTGTGTGCGGCCGGGTTCGAGGCGATCCTTTCCGCGGCGACCGGCGAACTACATCCACTATACTTAGGTCCTCCCCGTCCGCGCCACCGCTCCATTGGGCCACTCGACCATCACCACTACGATGGAGCTATATGTCACCGACATGATGCAGAGCGATGCCTCGGCGCGACTCAAGGCGGCGTTTGGACCTGCTATAAACCGCGTCAAGAGCCTGAGATACAACGGTTTGGTAGCAATTTCGGTAGCGAAAGGTTCTTGTCTAGCATCACTGATGCCAAAAACACATTGTATATCAGAGTGATGGAGAGGTGGCGGTGTGGTTGAATGCACCGCACTCGAAAACAAATGCCGCTCCCCCATCGCGCTGGCGCGCGATGGGGGGCCAGGGCGTCAAGCCTGATCACACCAGGAAATGTCCGTCGTGCAGGTTGGCGTGCAGGAACGCTTGCAGGTCGGCGCCGCGGACGACGCCGAATTGGTCGGCGAGGTCGCTGGCCGGTCCGCTCCCGCGGACGACGCCGAATTGGTCGGCGAGATCGCCCGCCGGCCCGGTCGCGAGCGGCAACGCGCCGGCAATGTCGGTGGGGTGGCTCAGCATCGGGTCCGAGTTCGTCCCGGAACCGTCGGGGCCGAACAAAGCGGAGCTGGTGGCGAGGACCGCGGATGTGTCGGCACCTGCCGTCGCCGGTTGCGAAGCCAACGGCGGCGAAGCGGGCGGAGCGCTCGGGCCGATCAGCTGGTTCGAGACGATTTGCGGTCCGTTCATCTGCCACACCACGTGATCGCCGGCGTCGCTCGTCAAGATCACGTCGGACTTGCCGTCGCCGTTCACGTCGCCGGTGCCCGTGACGTGCCAGTTGTTGGGGATCTGGGCGATGGACTGGTTCACCAGGATCTGCGTCCCGTTCATCTCCAGCATCACCACGCCGCCCGAGGGGCTGGCGAGAATGATGTCGGCCTTGCCGTCGGCGTTGAAATCGCCGGTGGCGGCGACCTGCCAGCTCGCGGGGAGGTGGCCGACCGTCTGGTTCACGGCGATCTGGGTGCCGTTCATCTCCCACATCACGAGGTCGCCGGTCGGGGTCTGGAACACGATGTCGGCCTTGCCGTCGCCGTTGAAGTCGTCGACCGCCATGGCCTGCCCGCCGCCCGGCGCCGGGCCGATGAACTGGTTCACGATCACCTGGGCGCCGTTCATCTCCGTTATGAGGACGTCGTGGGCATTGCTCTGCCACAGCAGGTCGGACTTGCCGTCGCCGTTGAAGTCGCCGACGCCGGCGATGTGCCAGTTGGGGGGGACATGGCCGGCCAGCTGGTTGGCCACTATCTGGTTTCCGCTAAACGCGACGATGATGAAGTCGCCGGCGTCGCTGAGGAGTACCGCGTCGGTGTTGCTCGGCCCCGACCCGCCGCCCCCGCCGCCGCCGTCGGCTCCGAAGAAGTGGCCGGTGCCGGCGAGATGCCAGTTGGAGGGGATCTGCGCCAAGGTCGTTATGCTCGAGAGCCGTGCGCCGTTCATATCCCAGCTGGCGATGCTGCCGTCGGAGTTCTGCCACAGCAGGTCGCCGTTACGGTCGCCGTCGGTATCGTAGTCGCCCGAGCCGCCGAAATGCGTCAGTCCCTGCACGATCCCGGCGGACTGCGTGCCGGTTTCCGCATTGGCGTGCGTGTCGGTGAACGACACCGAGACGGTGATCGGCTTGCCGTCGTCCGCCGGGGCCGGCGTGTAGGTGTTGCCGGCCGCGTCGACGCCGGTCTTCACCGTGTTGCCGTTGACCTTCCAGGTGAAGGTGATGCCGGCCGCCGGCTTGTCGGGGTCGGTCACCGTCGCGGTGATCTGCGTGCCCTCGACCGCATTGCCGCCGCTCAGGCCGGACAGCGCGATCGTCGCGTTCTCGTTCGGGTTTTCCTGCACGGTGCCGGCATTGGCGCTGCCGGTCTCGGCGTTAAGGTGGGTGTCGGTGAAGGACACAAGGACGCTGATCGGCAGGCCCTCGTCCGTGTCGGTCGGCGTGTAAGTGTTGCCGGCGGCATCGACACCGGTCTTGACCGTGCTGCCGTTGACCTTCCAGGTGAAGGTGATGCCGCTGCCAGGCGCGTCCGCTTCGGTCACCGACGCAGTGATCTGCTGGCCTTCGACCGCATTGCCGCCGGTGAGGCCGGCGAGCGCGACGGTCGCGCTCTCGGTCGCGCTCTCCTGCACCGTGCCGCCCGACTTCGAGCCAGTCTCGGCAAAGCCGTGCGTGTCGGTGAACGACACGGAGACGCTGATGGGCTGGCCCTCATCCGCTTCGGTCGGCGTGTAGTTATTGCCGAACGCATCGTTGCCGGTCTTTACCGTGCTGCCGTTGACGGTCCAGGTGAAGTGGATGCCGTCGCCCGAGTGGCTGCCGCTGCCCGGCGCGTCCATCTCGATCACCGCGGCGGTGATCTGCTGGCCCTCGACCGCATTGCCGCCGGTGAGGCCGGCAAGTGCGACCGCCGCGTTCTCGGTCGGGCTCTCCTGCACCGTGCCGCCGGCGGCGCTGCCGGTCTCGGAATTGCCGGCAACGTCGGTGAACGACACGTTGACGGTGAGCGCCTTGCCCTCGTCCGCATCGAGCGGCGTGTAGCTGTTGCTGCTGCCGCTCTGAACGGTCGAGCCGGCGACCTTCCATGTATAAGAAGCGGCGCTGACGGCGGAGCCGCCGTCGGTGACCGAGGCGGTGACCGCAGTGCCTTCCACCGCGTTGCCGCCGGCGGTCAGGCCGCCGAGCGTCACCACGGTGTCGCCGCCGGGAATCTCCTGCACGGTGCCGCCGCTGCCGCTGCCGGTCTCCGAATTGTTGTTCGCGTCGGTGAACCCGACGTTGACGGTCAGCGCGTGACCCTCATCGTTCTCGGTCGGGGTGTAGCTGGCAGAGGTGGCGCCGTTGATGTTCACGCCGTCGCGCTGCCACTGATACGTGGGATTGGTGACCGCAAGGCCGCCGTCGGTGATGCTTGTGACGGTGACCGCGGTGCCTTCCACCGCATTCCCGCCGGTCAGGCCGCTGAACGCCACCACGGTGTCGGCCGAATCCTGCACCGTGCCGCCATTGCCGCTGCCGGTTTCGGAATTGCCGGCAACGTCGGTGAACGACACGTTGACGGTGAGCGCCTTGCCTTCGTCCGCCTCGACCGGCGTGTAGCTGTTGCTGGCGCCGCTCTGAACCGTCGAGCCCGCGACCTTCCAGGTATAAGTGACGGCGCTGACGGCAGCACCGCCGTCGGTTACCGTGGCGGTGACCGCGGTGCCCTGCACCGCGTTGTTGCTCCCGTCCAGGCCGCTGAGCGCCACCACGGTGTCGCCGCCGGCAATCTCCTGCACGGTGCCGGCACTGACGCCGGTGGTGCTCTCGGCGGCGCCGCCGACGTCGGTGAACGACACGTCGAGGGTGAGCGCCTTACCTTCGTCCGCCTCGACCGGCGTGTAGCTGTTGCTGGCGCCGCTCTGAACCGTCGAGCCAGCGACCTTCCACGTATAAGTAGCGGCGCTGACGGCAGAGCCGCCGTCGGTGACCGTGGCGGTGACCGCGGTGCCGTGCACCGCGTTGTTGCTTCCGTCCAGGCCGCCGAGCGTCACCACGGTGTCGGCCGAATCCTGCACGGTATCCGGGCTGCCGACGCCGATTCCGGTGTCGGTCTCGGTGATGCTGTTGTCGTTGGGATCGTTGAACGACACGTCGAGGGTGAGCGCCTTGCCCTCGTCGCTTTCCGTCGGCGTGTAGGTGTTGGAACTGCTGCTCTGGACCGTCGTGCCGGCGACCTTCCATGTGTAGGTGGCAGTGCTGACCGTCGTGCCGCCGTCGTGGATGGTGGCGGTGATCTGCTGGTCCTGAACCGGACTGCCGGTGGTGTTGCTGCTCAGGCCGGTGAACGTCACCGACGTGTCGTCCGGCGCCGAGATGGTCGATTGGGCGGTGTTGCTGGTCTGCGCGCCGGGGGGCGGCACGCCGTTGAACCCGTTGTCGTCGATGCTCAGGCTGAGCGTGATGCTGTTCGGCGTGTCGTTGGCGTCGACGTTGCCGGTGTGCGTGAGGACTGAGGTGGCGTCGCCGTTCAGCAGGCCGTTGATCTGCGCGATCGTGCCGGTGATGGTCAGCGTGCTGGTGCCATCGCCGCTGATCCCGACGCCGAGCGACGTGCCGGTGCCGGCGACCGCGTGCAGCGTGCCTTCGGTGACCGAGAGGGTGGCGGTTTCGTTCTGCCCGGTGATGCCGCCGTCCACGTCGCTGACGTTGAGGCTGGCATTGTGCAGGTTGAACGCGACGTGCTCCTGCTCGGTGTAGGTCGCCGGCGCGCTCGCCACCGGCGCGTCGTTCTTGCCGTCGATGGTCAGCGTGGTGGAGCCGCTGTTCTGCGCGCCGAACGGCACGTCCAGCGCGCCGTCGCTGACGGTCCACTGAATCGTGCGCGTCGTGTTGAGATCGTAATTCGTCGGGTTGTCGCCGGTTGTGTTGTATTTCACCAAGGCGAGTGCCGACTGGTAATTAGCCCAAGTATCGTAGCCGGTCAGCGTCAGCGTCTCGGTCGCGGCGTTGTAGCTGTAGCTGATGTTCGTTCCGCCGATTGAGCCGCTGGCGGTGCCGTTGATGGTCAGATGGTCGTCGTTGGCGCTCGTCTCGTTCGACGAGAACGTTCCGCCGGCGATCACAACCGTGGCGCCGGCGAGATGGTCGCCGTCGGTGTCGGTGATGGTGGGGGTGCCGGTGAGCAGGGTGACGGACGCGCCTTGCTCCACCGCGTGGGTCGTCGTCCCGTTCAGGGAGGAGAGCACCGGCAGCTGGTCGAACCACGTGTCGGCGATGTGCGCGGCTACGTCCGGCGTGTGGCCGTCGAGGGTCGCGATCGGATAGGTGTTGACCCAGCTGGTGATGCTGTGGCCGTCGGCGCTGAGCTGGCCCTGCAGGATCTCGTCCGGGCCGGCGAACATGCTGCCCGATTGCACGGTGATGAAAATGTACTGCGACTGCGGATCGATCGAGATGCCGCCCTGCGGTATGTCGCCGAAGCCGAGCGCCGAGCCGGCCGGCAACGTCACCTGGGTGGCGGTGCCGCCCGTGGTCGGCATGTACCACAAGGTCGCCGCGCTGTTGCCGATGTGGTTCGTTTCGAAATAGATCAGGCCCTTGGCGACGTCGACGGCTTCCGGCCCGATGATGCCGTTGCTCTGATTGGTGGGGAATTGGACATTGCTGCTGAGCTGCGTGACCGTCGTGGACGGGTTTGCCGCGTTGTAGGTGACGACGGAAATATTGTTGGTCGCAACGAACGGAGAGAGGCTGTACTGATTGTCGTCGTCGGTCCAGTAGAGCTTGTGATTGACCAGATCGATCGAGAAGTCGCGGACGTCGGTGATCTTGCCGCCGGTCGAGGTGTTCGTGATCAGATAGGGCGTGTTGTTGTCATAAACGCTGTTGGTGCCGTAGGCCGCGTTGTGATCGAGCGCGCCGGTCGACGTGTTGTAGTCGACCACCACGATGCCGGTATGGGCCAGATCCTGGCCCCACAGGCCGACGTAGAGCGTGTGCGTGAAAGGATCGATCGCGACCGCGTTGACGATGTCGTCATCAGCGGTGCCGGGCCCGGCAGGATTGCCGATCTGCACGCTGTCGATGATCACCGCGGGATTGGTGATGCTGCGCGCTTCGAGGAACTGGCCGGTGATGGTGAAGTAGAATCCCGCCGCGAGATCGACGGCGACGGTTTGCGATTGATGGTCGGCGGCCTGGACGCCCTCTTGGGTGACGTTGCTGCCGTCCGAATTGACGTGCCCAGTCACCACGTCGGCGGTGGCGCCGTTGGCAATGAACCAGAGTTGGCCGTCCAATATACCTGCCATCTCACACCCTCCCACGCGGGCGAGCGGGTTACGTCCGCCTCGCACGTAAGCCGAACGCCATCGTCAGCGCGCATCGCCGCGCGTTCGAATGGCCGCAGTCCTGTTGCTTTTGTCGGGGAAGTTAGCGGCCTTCCCTGGCCGGGGAAATTAACGGCCTTCCCTTGCGCGCACAAGGAAAAGTTGCCCTCAGATTAACGCCCATTTGGGCAGCACGATACCTTTGGAGGCTCCAAAATTGACCAAGAACTGGGCAATTGAGACGGTTTGCCGCAATCCTCCCAAATGCCGCGTCGCCCGGGCGCTCGGCTTTCGCCGGCCCCCGCCCTCGCGTATGAATCGCCGATGAGCCCGCGCCCGAATTCGCCCCCCGTCTACGGCGGCATCGGTGTGCCACCGCGCTTTCCCGATCGCCTGCGATTGCCGTTGACGTTCGACCCTGATCTGCTGGCGCGCGATCTCGACAGCCTGTCGTCGGTCGAGTGGACCCGCCATTACGTGCGGGCGAATTATGACGGCGACTGGAGCGTCATCCCGCTGCGCAGCCCCGCCGGCGAAACGCATCCGATCCGGATGATCAATGCAGATCCGACCGCGCGAAGTTTTGTCGACACGCCGCTCCTGCGCGACTGTCACTACTTCCGGCGGGTCCTCGAATCTTTCGATTGTCCGCTGCGCACCGTTCGCCTGATGCGGCTGACGCCGAGCTCCGTCATCAAAGAGCACGCCGATCTCGACCTGAGCTTCGAGGACGGTACCGTGCGTATCCATATTCCCGTGATGACCAACGAGGACGTCGAGTTTTATCTCAACGGCTCGCGCGTCGTTCTGGAAGCCGGCAGCGCGTGGTACCTGCGGTTCTCCGAGCCGCACAGGGTCGCGAACCGCGGCCGCACCGATCGGGTGCACATGGTCATCGATGCGAACGTCAATGCTTGGCTGGAAGCTTTGTTTGCCATAGCGGGATCGACTCCTCGATGATCGGCCCCATGTGCTCGGCTAGGAACGCGATCGCGTCCGCATCGTCGTCGATGGGCTTTGCGTCCCTGAGCGGACGGCGGCCCAGGCCTTTAAGAATGTCCAGCGCGTGCCGTGCCGCGCTGTGGCCGTCTGCCGCCTTCCCGTCGAACGAAGCGGCGAGCGCGAGCAGGCCGAAATCGGTCACCGGAATGCCTGTCCGTGTGACCGGGCAGGCAAGGTTGTCATAGACGCGGCCGGCGCGCGCCTCCTCGACGATCATGCGGTTGAAACGCCGCGCCGGCCCGGCGTCCGGGCTCGCCGACGGCACCACCGGCAGCACTTGGCCGGAATGAACGAGGAGCGTGAGGCATTCGAGCAACTCGGCGATCCGCGCCTCGCCGAACTGCGGCAGTGCGATCAGCTCGTCGAAGCCCACGGGCTTCGCCACGAGCGCGTCCGCGACCGGGGCGTAGAGTTCTTCCTTGCCGCCGAATTCGCCCAGCGGAGCAAAAAACCTAAACACGATCCGGCGGCGCGGCACCACAAGCGCAAAACGGAAGCCCGACAGTGCGCGCCGCCGCTCGTCAGCGGCGAGCGGCGCCGGATCGCGTGCGAAAATGTCGCGGCGGAAGTATTTGTTGGACGCGAAGTCGCGCACCGCCTCGTCGAGCACGCGGTCTTTCCGTGCCGGCAGGAGCGGGCGGAGATTTTGCGGCACCGAATACCGCTCGAAATTCTCCGGCAGGGTTGCCGACGCGACGTACGAGAGGCCCGCTTCGCCCAGGCGGGCGGCCGCTTGCGAGAACGGGATGGGAGTCCAGTGCTCGCCCAGGTACTCGTGGGCGAGGTAGCGCGGGTCCATGCCGAGCATGTCGTCGAGGTGCCGCGCGGCGGCCGGATTGGCCAAGAAATACGGCGCGTTGCTCTCTCTCAGTTTGCTCAGGACATAGAGCGCGCGCGCCAATTGCTGCTCGGATCCGTCTTCCTGCTGGCGCTTCATGTCCAGCATCAGCTGGCGCAGCGGCGCGAGCGGGGCCCATCCGGGCAGGCAATTGTACGAGACGTAGGCAAGTC
>WNGG01000410.1_pt1 | contig 53293 bp, 50 predicted proteins | sample 5400661 | NCBI WGS metagenome assembly WNGG01 (sample SAMN13153372, study PRJNA577476) | soil metagenome | isolation source: 100 cm soil or saprolite under Garry oak tree replicate 1 | place: USA:California | collected 2016-06-15 | reverse complement strand
TAGGAGGGATAACCTGGGTACCATTGATTCTGATAGGGTGGACTTCCCTGTGGCGAATATCCCTGCCATTGCTGTGGGGGAGGGTATACAGGACTTTGCTGAGGCGCCTGTGCCGGATAAGGCACAAAAGAAGCCGGTTGAAATAATGGCGCTTCTGATGAGTATACGGGGAGTGCGCCAGTGACATGTTCGCGGTGGATAAATTGTGTATTGGCAGGCTGCTGTTGTGTGTCCTCTTCATCTATCTCCCACTCTCCCCATCGCTCAGATGATGTTGATCCGCGATTACCCTGGCCGGAATGTATCGGCGAGGTTCCCCTGTTTTCAGAACTCACTATGTTATGCCTTTTCTCAGTTTAGAAGCTTTGTAATGTCGCCAGATTGAAGAACACGTTTTATGATTCCTACGTATGAAAATCGAATGAAGTTTTATTTCAGAATAAGAAAACAAGAAAACATACATGTGCATCAATTTAAGGATACCGCAATTCCTTTCATTTGGGAAGAGTTGCTTCATTGGTCATAACACCGGTGGCCTCCCTTGCCGGGAACGCACTACACCACCGTGTAGTCATAGCCATCTCCTCTCTGGATGAGCTGAAAGTACACCGCGCTGATCCCATCAAGGTCTCTGTCGCGAGTCTTGATGGCGAACGAGCCACTTCGGCGCACCTGCACGCGCCCCACATGGGTCCCCGCTGTCTTGAGTTTGGCCGGGACGACGGCCCGCACCCGGTCACCCGTCTTGAAGCCACATACCTGCTTCCGCCGCATCTTATACCCACGCGGGAACCCTTCCTTCGTCCAGTTGGTTCGGCAATGCTCGCCCCGTCCCCTGGCCGTGATCACCAGCGTTTTGAGCTGGCCCGGCCTGACGCCCGCCAGCTCCCCGACGCACAGGGCATCGAGGGCATGGCTCTTCTCGACGGCGAACCGCTCCCGGTTCCACCTGGTCCGCCCGCCGGTCCAGGTGCCGAGGGGCAGGCCGAAGCAGCGCAAGGACTCGACCAGCTTGAACCGGGTCGAGTTCACCGCCGCCGCGTCCCTGAGGGGGCGTTTGGCTTGCACCTCCACCTCGGGGTGGCCGAACTCGGCGGCGGTCTGGTTCCCTTTCTCCTGGTTGCAGGAGTGACAGGCCAGGCAGAGATTGCTGATGCGGTTGGAGCCACCGCGACTCCTGGGCAGGATGTGATCCACTTCGAAGGGGGTGTCCGCCTTCCGGCAATAGGCGCACTGGTACGTGTATTTCACCAGCAGGTAGGCTCTGGCTTCCCATCCGGCAAGCGTCCCTTGCTGATAGTGGGTCCCCGAGATCTCGGGATTCTGCAGCAACTGGGTGTCGAAGCGCACCTGCTCGACCTCGATCCTGCCGACGGGAGCCCACTTGGAGAGCCTCGTGGTCCAGGTGAGGGTATTGCCCACCCGGGAGAGGAGGGAGGGCGCGAGCCAGCCAGCCGGGATCCCCCGGTTGGCGAAGCGGGGCGCTCGGTGACGCAGGTTGGCAGACCGGCGCCGTCTCCGGGCGTTCCGTTGCCTGACTTTGTGCTCATGCACCTGCGCGCCCCGATGGCTGACTTCGCCGAGAAAGACGCCCTGATGGAGTGCTCCCTCCTCCGTTTCCTGCACGCGGGCCAGCGCGATGCCGCTGGTCTTGCTCCCCGGATCGATTTTGAGCGTGAGCGGCTGCAAGATCGAGTCTTGCACGCGCCGATCTTTGAGGCGAATGACGAACGGCTGCACCCGATGCACGACGGCGCGACCCCTCTGGAGCAGGAGTCGCGCCCGTTTGGGCGTGCAGGGCATCAGCGGCTGTTTCTTCTGGTCTAACACGAAAACCATGGCTCTTCCTTTCTTCTCGCGGTGTAGGAGAAGACCCCGTAAGGGGCTGTCTGACGAGTCCAGGCAGGCTTCCCTGGACTGCTCCTCTCGCCCATGGTGGAAAGGCTTGTCGCGCTGAGAACACCGTCCCGACCCCTGCGGGACTTTTAATCCTGAGCGGCAGTGGCACCGAATTGAGGAGGCGTTCGGTGGTGCCATGACCTTCCCAACGGAGCTCTCTCCTCTCCCGGCCTGCGGGATCAAGAGCCAGGGCTGGACACTACAGGGCTCGCAAAGCAGGTCCGCGTTCGGGCTGCCTGCAAGCCCCCGCATTCGATGCGGGGATTCATGACTGTTCCATTAATTTTGCTTCGACCACACCCTTATCTAATAAAACAGCTTTCAGCTTTTCATGCACCTCTTCCGAGTAGTGCATGGTATTGTTACCAGGCGTCAAAAGCACCTCCCACTCACCATTACATACCCAGATGTCGTAGAGATCGCGACCGGGTTTATCACGAATACAGTTGTAGATATCATAAACGCGCATCATATCATCAGAGATAGCCTTCTCATCTGGACCGGTCAGTTGCACCGTTATCCAAACATGATATTTCTTGCGGTTCATCTCTTCCTCAACCGCGTGAAGCTGTTCGGCACTGTTGCACAGAATGCCCGCTTCGTCGCGACGTACCTGCACTTCACCACGTACAATCACGACTGTGTCCTCGACCCACAGTTCCGTCGTTTCTTCGTAAAGCCTGGGGAAGACCGTTACGCTGATAGAGCCAAAAATATCCTCTAGTTGAACCACGCACATAGTGTCGCCCTTTTTGGTGGTGAGGCGCCGTGCCTCCTTGATGGTTCCACACACAACTACTTTCTGCTTGTCCAGCTCTTCGGTGATTTCAGCAGTTGTGTGAGTCACCCGGTCCTTGAGGAGATCACTGAGATACGTCAGGGGGTGTTTTGAAATATAGACGCCAATGAGTTCTTTTTCCCAGGCGAGCAAGTGCTTGCGCGAGATCTCATCAACGTCAGTTTTGAGCGCGAACTCGAAGGCGCTTTCCGTCTCTTCCATATCACCAAAGAGGCTCATCAAGCCCTGCTCCTGTGAAGTACGTTGGTTCTTGCCCCACTTCATAGCGGTATCGACGGATGCCAACAACTGGTGGCGCAGGCCTAGCGAGTCCATCGCGCCCACTTTAATGAGCGTCTCAATAGCTCCTTTGCCAACGAATTTGGGATCGACACGCGTACAGAAGTCTGCCAGTGACCTGAAGGGACCACCATCGCCGCGAGCGCGTACGATTTCGCCAATCGGTCCCTCGCCAATGCCCTTGATCGCGAGCAGGCCGAAACGCACGCCCCCGTTTTCTACCGTAAAGCCCCTGTCGCTCTTATTCACGTCCGGCCCGTGTACTTCGACGCCCATGCGCTTGCACTCGGCGATGGCATTGGCGATCTTCTTTGCATCCGCGGCTTCGGTGGTCATCGTTGCCGCCATGAACTCGGCTGTATAATTGCCTTTGAGGTAGGCCGTGTAGAAGGCAACGACAGCGTAGCTGGCGGCGTGCGCTTTATTAAAACCGTAGCCGCCGAACGGTTCAATCAAGGTAAAGAGTTCATCGGCTGCCTCGGGCTTCACACCATTTTTTATGCATCCTTGAACGAAGTCTCCTCTATAGCTTTCAACTTCATGAACGATCTTTTTACTGAGAACCTTGCGGAATTTATTGGCCTTACCCCAGGAGAAGTCCGCCAGGTTAACGGCGATGAACAGCACCTGGTCCTGATAGACGATCACGCCGTAGGACTCATTCAGCCATTCTTCCAGGCGTGGGTCGAGATAGGTCACTTTCTTGCGTTGATGCTTGGCATCGATGAAGTCGGGGATACTATCCATCGGGCCGGGACGGTAAAGCGCAATCATAGCCATCACGTCCTCGACACGTGTTGGCTTGAGCTGCTTGATATATTCGCGCATCTTCGCGCCCTCAAGCTGGAAGATACCCGTTGTCTCACCGCTCGCCATTAGTTCGAAAGCCTTCCGGCGTTTGGCATTCTGCTCATCATTGCCCGGTACCTCGTCTAACGGGATTTTTTCCAGGATCACATCCTCGTTACGTGAGGCTTTAATGAACTTGATGGCGTTATCCAGGATGGTCAGGTTGGAGAGGCCCAGAAAGTCAAACTTGATTAAGCCCAGTTCTTCAAGGTGCTCTTGCTCGTATTGCGTGACTCGTCCCTGGCTTGGGTCCTTAGGATCTCGTAACTGGAGTGGCACAAAGCGATCAAGCGGTTCATTGGCAATAAGCACCCCGGCTGCGTGGATTCCTGTCGAGCGCACCGAGCTTTCCAGTTTCAATGCCTGGTCGATAATTTCTTGTGCTTCTGTGCTTTCGTGGTACAGGCTATTCAGTTCCTTCACAGAATCCAGTGATCCTTGGAGCGTGACTTTCGGGCCGACTGGAATGAGACGGGTGATGCGGTCACCTAGATCCTGCTGGCCCATGACGCGTGCCACGTCTTTGACAGATGCCTTGGCAGCCATCGTGTTAAAAGTGACCATTTGAGCCACGTTGTCGTAGCCATACTTGCGAGAGACGTAGTTGATCACCTCCTCACGCCGGTCATCCGGAAAGTCCATGTCAATATCAGGCATATCCGCACGCTCAGTGTTGAAGAAGCGTTCAAAGGGCAATTGATAGCGCAGTGGGTCAACATTGGTGATACCCAGCACGTAGGCCAGCAGGCTTCCGGCAGCCGAACCACGCGCGGAACAACGTATGCCTTGCGAGCGCGCATAGTTCACGAAGTCCCATTCGATGAGAAAATAAGGTGCGAAGCCTTTTTCCACGATCATGTTAAACTCGTAGTCAAGCTGTTTGTGGATGGCTTCGCTCATCTCTCCAAAGCGTTCTTTAACGCCTTGCAGGCAGATCGCATACAGGTATTCGCCCTGGTTATGATATTCTGGGGGAATGGTATAGGTTGGTAATTTGGCTTTGTACGCGAGTGGATCAACGCTGCACTGTTCTGCGATGCGCACACTATTGCTGAGGGCATCAGGCAGTTCGGGAAAGAGACGTGCCATCTCCTCGGGACTCTTGAGGTAATATTCTTTGCTATCGAACCGCATACGCCTGGGGGTATCAAGCTGCTTACCCGTCTGAACGCAGAGTAACACATCATGCGAGCCTGCATCATGTGCCTCGACATAGTGCAGGTCGTTCGTTGCTACCATTGGAATGTGCAGGTCTTTGTGCATCTGGTAGAGCAGTTGATTGAGTTGCCCCTGAGGCGAAGGTTGCCCATCGTCGAATATGCCGTGGTGTTCTTGAATTTCGAGATAGAAATTCTCTGGTCCGAAGACATCCTGGTACCAGCGAGCCGTTTTGTAGGCATCCTCTTTTTGTTCCTTGAGGAACATTTTCGGGATTTCACCGGAAAGGCATGAGGAGGTCACGACAAGTCCTTCCACATACTTTTCCAGCACTTGCTTGTCGATACGAGGCCTGAGGTGCCATCCTTCTGTATTGGCGATCGTCGTCAACTTCAGCAGATTGTAATAGCCAGTATTATTCTTTGCCAGGAGCAACAGGTGGTGGTAGTCGTCGCTGTAGCGTTTCGAGTGGTCACGCATATCCTCGGTCAGATACGCTTCAATCCCGATAATGGGATTGATCCCTCCTGCTTTACATGCCTTGTAAAACTCAATAGCGCCATACATGGCGCCATGATCAGTAATGGCCAGGTGGCTCATGCCTTGCGCTTTGGCTTGCTGTACCAGTTTCTTTGTGCGGCTAAATCCATCCAGCAACGAATACTCTGTATGGACGTGCAGGTGTGCAAAGTCGGCGCTCATAGTGACCCCTCCATATTCACAATGCTCTAAATAAAGAATAAGAACAAGTATTCTATTTGTCAAGTAAGCAGCTGTGTGAAGTTCATCACAAACATCTGCCTTTTAATAACGATTCTGTAGTGAGCAACGATATTCAGACCAATTTTAGAGGGACTTTCGGGGTCGGTTTGAAGAAAGTAGAAGCCTTTCCTCTAAAAAGCTCATTTCAAAGCTGTTTAGCTATCTACCTCCAGTTCGCTTCAAAAAGATCGCAGGATTTGCAAGAAGAGTGATTTTTGATGACTATCCGAGAAAGCTTAAGTGCCCACATGCAAAAAGTGATGCCTCCCTCAATCTCGTTTCGCATTTGCTATGCCTCTAAAAAAAGTGCTACAATGAAACTGTTCCATTCGACGGAATTGCTGATTGGTAGGTACAAATGTTGGGAATGATAACGTGACCATATTTCAAATAGAGGTACGAGCAAGATCGGAGCAGCACGATACGCAGGCGCACCGGCTGGCTCGTGAAATTATACATTTACCACTGAAACAACTTCCATCCCTTAGCACCATTCTAGCCGACAAGAAATATCCACCGACACTCCGCACCGCTCAACTCTACCTTATTACAGGAAAACTTTCCCCCACAAATGCTGAAAAGCTTATTACCAATCTGCTTGTTGATCCTGTCATACAGGAGGCACGCATTTCCGCTGATGTGGCAGTTCATGATCACCCCCTTTCATCGCCGCTTCCTTTCATCGTCCATGGTAGGGGCGATCCCTTGTGGTCGCCCGGTCATACCTCGTGGTCGCCCGGTGTTATGTGGCCACCCGGTCTTACCGCGATGGATAAGAGACTTCACGTTGTTGACGTCTTCTATCACTCTGGCGTAACCGACACGCTGGCTGAGAGCGTGTTAGCCGGCGCGAAGATGCTTGGCCTTACTGGATTGGAACATGTCGAGACTGGGCGGCGCTACTTCCTTGATAGCCGTCTGAGCGAAACCGATGTGAGAGCGATTGTGGAAGCTCTCTTGTACAATCCAGTAATCCAGCAATACACATTACGTAGTAAAAATAAAGGGGTGCAATTTATTGTACCCTCAGGTCCTACAGAGACAGAACAACCACAAATCACGCAATCCATTCCTATTTGCGACATGGCTGACCAGCAACTCCTCGAACTGAGTCAAAAAGGTTTGCTGGCTCTGAATCTTGAAGAGATGCGTGCTATTCAGAAGTACTATCGAGAGCAGGGGCGTGAACCAACGGATGTCGAACTGGAAACGCTGGCGCAAACCTGGTCGGAGCACTGTTCGCACAAAACCTTCAAAGCTTCTATTGTGTATCGCGAGGTGGATAACCACGGCAATGTTCTTGCGGATGAAACCATCAACGGTTTACTGAAACATTACCTCATGCGGGCAACGGAACAGGTAAAACGGGAATGGCTGGTCTCAGCCTTCAGCGATAATGCAGGCATTATTCGCTTTACCGGGACGCAGGATATTGCTTTTAAGGTCGAGACGCATAACCATCCTTCGGCTATTGAGCCGTTTGGCGGAGCAAACACGGGCGTAGGCGGCGTCATCCGCGATGTACTGGGTGTTTCTGCACAACCTATTGCCTGTACCGATATTCTCTGCTTTGGTCCCCCTGAAACGCCAATCGAGGAATTGCCGCCAGGTATCCTATCACCACGGCGCATTGCAAGCGGTGTGGTCAACGGCGTGCGCGATTATGGCAATAAGATGGGCATTCCCACCGTCAACGGCGCTATTCTCTATCATCCAGGATACCTCTATAATCCACTGGTCTTCTGCGGTTGCCTGGGTATCTTGCCGCATGGGAGTCATCCACGGCGGGTTCAGCCGGGAGATCACATCGTCGTGTTAGGTGGGCGGACGGGCCGCGATGGTATACACGGCGCCACTTTTTCCTCCGGCGAAATGAGCAGAGAGAGCAACGCCCAGGCCGGTAGTGCCGTACAGATTGGCGCGCCTATTACCGAAAAGAAGCTGGCCGACGTCATTATCCAGGCCAGAGACCGGCAAGGAGGAGGATTATATCATGCCATCACGGATTGTGGCGCAGGCGGTTTCTCCTCGGCCCCCTTAAGTATCAGGGGTTGGCTCCCTGGGAGATCTGGCTATCAGAGGCCCAGGAGCGCATGGTACTGGCGGTTCCCCCAGAGTGCCTCGATGAATTACTTGAGATTTGTGAGATCGAAGAGGTTGAGGCCAGCATTATCGGTACCTTCACCAACAGTCACCACCTGGTCGTTACCTATCAGGGTACAATCGTTGCCAACCTGGAAATGCAATTTCTACACGATGGCAGGCCAGAGAAAACGTTAGAAGCGTTCTGGGTAGGGGCCGATTTGTCGTGCCCATCGCCGATTTATCGGCCCTCCGGGAAATCTCCCACATCCCCTCATCAATTTGTTAAACCTCATAATTGGGCCCCCACGTTATTAACTTTACTGAGCCATCCCAGCATAGCCTCCAAGGAGGAGGTCATACGTCGTTACGATCATGAAGTGCAGGGAGGAACTATACTGAAACCTCTGGTGGGGAGGGCGGGAAACGGTCCAGGAGATGCCGCCGTATTGTTACCTATTCTCGACGAACCATCAAAGGCGGGTATCGTTCTGGCAAACGGCGTTAACCCTCTTTATGGCCAGTTCGACCCGTATCACATGGCGATGAATGCCATTGACGAGGCATTGCGCAATCTCACCGCCGTGGGTGGTGATATCGAAAAGGCAGCCATACTCGACAATTTCTGCTGGGGTAATCCCACCGACCCCGCACAATTAGGCATGCTGGTACGTGCCGTCAAGGGCTGTCATGACGCCGCAATTGGCTTTGGCACACCCTTTATCTCTGGTAAAGATAGCCTGAACAACGAATATCGTACAAGTGAACAACGTTTGCCTGTCATTCCAACGCTGGTCATTTCGGCTGTTGGCATCATCGACGATGCTGCGCAGACCGTTGATATGTCGCTCAAACGTGCTGGAAATTTGATCTACCAGGTTGGCGCGACGCGCAACGAACTGGCAGGATCGCATTATGCGGAAATAGTTCAGGCGACAGTTGCTGCCGCTGCTGCGCCTGGTACAACTGTCCCACAAGTAGACCCTACCACCGCGCGAACCACTATGAAGGCTGTAGGAGCAGCTATTCGCGCTGGCCTCGTCCAATCCTGCCATGATCTATCCGAGGGGGGCCTTGCCGTTGCTGCCGCTGAAATGTCGCTCGCTGGGCTGCTGGGAATGACCATTGATCTAGAGGACCTCCGTGTATGGGCACCATTTGCAGACGCCAGGGAAGGGATGGGTGTACCGAAAGGTGGGAGACTTAGTGAAAAGGACACCATAAGCACAATCCTGCTATTTAGCGAGTCTCCCTCGCGCTTCCTCGTTGAGGTTGCCCCACTGCAGCAGGAAGCTTTTGAAGCCCATATGCGCTTATATGGCATAAACGATGTTAGCTGCATTGGCCTGGTAACGGGGAAGGGGAGCGTATATCGAGGGAGTGGGGAGCGTATGTCGAGCGTAGCCGACAGAGCGATGTGGGAGGGGAAGGAATGTAGTGGAGCTTCCCTTGCCGATATAGCGATGGGGGAGGGGGAAGCAGAGCGCTTTCTGGTCAGACACGGTGAGGAGACGTTGATTGATCTCCCTATCGTGGCATTACAGCAGGCGTGGAAGGGAGGTCAGGCATGACTGTCCGTGCGCTCGTACTCCGTGCCCCAGGCATCAATTGTGATCGCGAAACCGCTCATGCATGCCGCCTGGTCGGCTTTGAGACGGATGTACTTCATATCAACCAGCTTATCAAAGCGCCGAAACGCCTTCTCGACTACGCCCTACTTATCATTCCTGGGGGATTCTCCTATGGTGATGACCTGGGAGCGGGCACTCTGCTGGCAAAAAATTTGACTACGCATCTTGGCTCCCAACTGGATCAATTTATCAATGATGAACGACTGGTGTTAGGTATCTGCAATGGCTTCCAGGTACTTGTACGGGCCGGGCTATTGCCGGGTAATATACGCATATCCCGTAGGGGCGGGAGCGGAGAGGAAGAGGAGAGGGGACGCTTGCGTCGCCCGCCATCCCGTAGGGGCGGGAGTGGAGAGGAAGAGGAGAGGGGACGCTTGCGTCGCCCCCCATCAGGAGAGACCATTGCTACCCTCACCGACAACATCTCGGCCCAGTTTGAGTGCCGCTGGGTCACCCTGGACGTACAACGCAGTGAGTGTATTTTTACGCAAGGGATAGATCGCCCGATAGAGTTACCAGTAGCTCACGGCGAGGGTCAATTTGTGCTGGCCGAGCCGGGTTTGCTCGGAACGCTGGAAAAGGATGGGCAAGTGCCGCTGGTCTACGCCTCAAACGCTGGAGGCGATGTTGCATATCCTGATAACCCCAATGGTTCAATCGGCAATATCGCCGGGATATGTAATGCATTCGGCAGTATCTTCGGCTTAATGCCCCACCCTGAACGCTACGTCTCCTCAATCCAACATCCACAGCGCAGAGGTACAGCTGGAGGGCAGGGCGATCGGGGTGATCGCGGTGATCGGGGTGATGGGCTGCTGATCTTCCAGAACGCTTACAAATATGCACAATCGTTAAACTCACGGATATATACAATGGGTGCTCTTGCTGACACGCACCCCTCCCGCATCGCTATATCGGCTAGGGAAGCTCCACTGCGTTCCGCTCGAAATACGCTCCCCTCCCCATCATCTCGTCAAGCTTCCTACGCTGCAAGCGGGGTAGATATTGCCGCAGCTGAACGCGCGAAGGCATTGATGAAAGATGCGGTCCGAGCGACACATGGGCCGGAGGTTCTGGCGGGCATGGGTGCCTTTGCTGGAATGATGGATGCGAGCAGTATCCAACAGATGCGCAAACCTGCGCTGGTAGCCTCGACGGATGGTGTTGGCACCAAGACACTGATCGCGGCCCAGGCCGGGCGCTTCGACACCATCGGCTATGATCTTGTCTATCATTCCGTGAATGACCTGTTGACGCAGGGTGCGAGACCACTCTTCTTCATGGATTACCTTGCGATGGGTAAATTGAATGCGCTGCATGCCGCGACGATTGTGCGCGGTGTGGCTGAGGCATGCCAGGCGGTCGGCTGCGCCTTACTGGGAGGCGAGACGGCGGAGATGCCCGATATCTATCTCTCTAAAGCCTTTGACCTGGCGGGCACCATCGTCGGTGTAGTTGAACGGGATTCAGCAATTGATGGTGCCACGATCAACCCTGGCGACGTGCTGCTCGGCCTTCCTTCGAGCGGGCTGCACACCAACGGCTATTCATTGGCGCGTCATGTCTTCGCTCCCTACGCATTAGATACCGTCTTTCCCGAACTGCAAGAACCACTGGTGGATGCCCTGTTACGACCGCATCGATGCTATCTTTCAGAGATACAGGTGCTGCAGAACCACGCAGGTATCGCCATCAAAGGTATAGCACATATCACTGGTGGCAGCTTTGTAGGAAATATCGCTCGTATCCTGCCTGAAGGTAGGCAGGCTGTGATCCAGACGCGAGCATGGACGGCGCCTCCCCTGTTTCAATTGCTGGGCCGTTTAGGCCATGTTGAGCGCATGGAGCTATATCAAACGTTGAATATGGGTATAGGGATGGTGCTGGTTTTCTCAGTAGAGGCAGCGGAGCAGGCCCGGCACATTTTGCCTGAACTGATCCCAATAGGATTCATCAAAGAAGGCAATGGTGTTGTGTTAATGCTGTAGAGGCCCCTCCACTGTCACCCTGAGCGGAGTGAAGGGTCTGTGGCGCTGGGCAGCGAGATGCTTCGCTGCGCTCAGCATGACAGGGATCCGTTGTCACCCTGAGCGGAGTGAAGGGTCTGTGGCACTGGGCAGCGAGATGCTTCGCTGCGCTCAGCATGACAGTGCTGTGACCCTTACAGATTCCTGGATCAATTTGTTAATGACCATTATTGCGCCCAAGGAACAACAAATGATAGATCAACCACAATTACCGCATTTCGGCACGGTGTTGGCCGAAGGGAAGACGAAATTAATCTATGCGCACCCGGAGGATGAGAGCCTGGCGTATATGGTGAATAAGGACCAGATTACCGCAGGCGATGGCGTGCGGCGCAACGAACTTGTCGGCAAGTCGCGATGGAGCACCATTACCACGGCCAATGTCTTCCGCTTGCTGAATGACGCATACATTGCCACGCATTTTGTCGAGCAGATCAACGATGTCACCTTACTGGTTCGACGCTGTACAATGCTGCCAATCGAACAGGTGCAACGACGCATCGCCACCGGTTCCTATTTGAAGCGGCATCCTGAGGTGAGCGAGGGCACGCGCTTCGAACCGATTCTGGTCGAGACTTTTCTCAAGGACGATGCCCACCATGACCCACAAATCTGGCCGGAGGATATCATCGGCATGGGGCTGGCTACGCTTTCAGAGATTGAGTGGATGGCACAACAGGGACGGTGTGTCTTTGAAACCCTGGAACGAGCCTGGGCTACTGTAGACGTCACATTGGTCGATCTCAAAATTGAATTTGGTCGCGACAAAAGAAGCGATTTGATGGTGGCGGACGTTATAGATAACGATAGCTGGCGCCTCTGGCCTGGCGGCGACAAGACTCGTATGCTTGATAAGCAGGTCTATCGTAACCTGCAGACCGTGACCGAGCAAGATATGCAGGGGATTGCCGATCGCTACGCCCTGGTCGCCGACCTTACAGGAAAATTGAAACCTGGGATGTAGGGGCCCAATTATGCAGATTAACCAAATCATCCGGACACTCGTGGGGGCCGATTATGCACATGAACAAAATATTCCGTCCATCCGTAGGTGCCGATTTATCGCGCACACCGCCGATTTATCGGCCCAGGGTGGGTGTTCCTATATCCGGATTATTTTGTTAAAAGGCATTATCGTGCCCAACGCCGATTTATCGGCCTCGATGGATATTCCGCTATCCGGATTATGTAGTAAATGTGCATTATTGCGCCCTTCGTGCCCGCTTGAAACACCTGAAACACTTGATACAGTGAGCCACTACGACTCAAACTTGTCTAAAACACCTGATACACCTGATACACCTGATACAGTGAGCCACTACGACTCAAACTTGCCTGATACACCTGATACAGTGAGCCACTACGACTCAAACTTGCCTGATACACCTGATACACCTGATACACCTGATACACTTGATACACTTGAAACACTTGAAAACGGGCATCGGGTAGGGCCCAATTCATTGCGCCCAAGGAGGAAAACATGGAGCGTCTCCACGATGCATGTGGCATAGTTGGTATTTATGCACGTGAGAACTGCGACAGCATCGATGTGCGGCGCTATCTCACGTTGGCACTCACTGCCCTGCAGCATCGCGGGCAGGAGAGCGCGGGTATGGCAGTCTACAATAGTGAGAACAAGATCATTTCTCGCGTGGCTATGGGCAAGGTGCGCGAGGTTTTCTCCGATACAGGAACAGGGCTGCCAGAAACGCACTGCGGCATTGGCCATGTGCGTTACTCTACAACTGGTTCAAGTTGTGTTGAGAATGCAGGTCCGTTCGTGGTGGGTACGCACCCCAATCACTATGAAGCCATAGCGGTTGCACACAATGGCAACCTTGTCAATGGCCCGGCATTACGCGCAGAACTGCCCCAGGAACTGTTATACTCTACTACCGATAGCGAAGCGATCGCCTTACTTCTACTGCACGCGGATGGACCCACTTTACGGGAACGCATGATTTCCATCTTTCCCTTGCTCAGGGGAGCCTACAGCCTCGTGATACTTGCGGGTGGCAGGCTCTATGCCATGCGCGACCCCTGGGGAATGCGTCCCCTCTGCCTCGGACGCATCGGCGAAAGCTGGATTGTTGCCTCTGAATCGTGCGCCCTGGACCGTGTCGGAGCCGACTTTGTACGCAAAGTTGAGCCAGGGGAACTTATTACAATCGATGAGCAGGGGATGCGTGAGGAAATTCTGGGGGGAGGGGTACGCTTGCCGCGCCAGGCCTTCTGTGTCTTCGAGTATATTTACTTCTCCGATGCCACCAGTAAATTGAACGGCAGGTATGTGTATAACGTGCGTGAGGCGCTTGGGCGTGAATTGGCAAAAGAGCATCCCGTCGCTGCCGATCTGGTCGTACCCGTACCAGACTCTTCGATTCCCGCAGCGCTCGGTTATGCGCAGACTTCTGGCATCGCTTATGGTCAGGCTATCATCAAAAACCGCTATAGCGACCGCACCTTCATCAAACCCGATCAGCGGTTGCGCCAGTTGGAAGTTGACCTGAAATTCAACCTGGTCAAACCGAAGATCGAAGGGGCGCGCCTGGTCATAGTAGACGATTCAATTGTACGCGGCAACACCATGAAGCGCCTGGTGGCGGCTCTGCGTCATTACGGAGCTAAGGAGATTCACCTGCGTTCCAGCTCGCCGCCGCTGCGCCACCCTTGTCACTTTGGCATAGACATCCCACAGGAGGTGGAACTGATTGCCTCCGGTCGCAGCGTCCAGGAGGTTGCCGATTATATTGGCGTGGATAGCCTGGGTTACTTGAGCATAGCGGGATTGGGACGCGCCATATCCTCCGCGGGGGGAGGGGAGCGTATATCGAGGGAGTGGGGAGCGTATGTCGAGCGTAGCCGACAGAGCGATGTGGGAGGGGGAGGTCGTTCCATCGACGATGATGCCGCTATTGCTGGCCTGCACCGCGAATTCTGTTATGGCTGCATGGAGAAACAGGGATGGCCTTTCGATCCCATAAGGGCCACCCATCCTGTAAGGGTACAATTATGACTATTAACAAAACAGTCGTAGAGGCCGATTTATCGCGCCCATCGCCGATTTATCGGCCCTCTGTGCATTTAATCGATAACCTGATTATTTGGTTAAACCGCATTATTGCGCCCGGTAAACGCAACAGTGCAATACAAGGGGTGCAATAATGCGTGTCATGGTCATTGGCTCAGGGGCAAGGGAGCACGCGCTGGCCTGGAAACTGGCGCAAAGCCCGCGCGTAACGCACCTTTACGCCGCGCCAGGAAATCCTGGAATAGCGGCATGTGCGGAATGTGTTCCGCTAGGCGCAACACAGATTGCGGAACTGGCGGACTTTGCCGAGCGCACCCATATTGATTTAACAGTAGTCGGGCCGGAAGTGCCGCTCGTCGCTGGTATCGTCGACGACTTTCAGCGGCGTGGGCTATCCATCTTTGGTCCAACAGCGGCAGGCGCAACACTGGAAGGAAGTAAGGCTTTCGCCAAAGAATTAATGGTCCAGGCCGGCATCCCCACTGCGCAACATCGTACCTTCACTGAAGCCCATGGAGCCTTTGCCTATCTTGAACAACATGGCGCGCCTGTCGTCATCAAGGCCGATGGCAACGCGGCTGGTAAGGGAGCGATCGTTGCTATGGATATGGCGACGGCTCATCAGGCAGTCCGCGAGATCATGATTGACCGTGTCTTTGGCTCTGCCGGCGACATAGTCGTGATCGAAGATTATCTACAGGGCATCGAGATTGGCGCGACCGCTATCTGTAACGGGACGCAATTTCTCCCGCTGAAACTGACGCAAGATCACAAACGCGCACTTGACAATGATCAGGGACTGAATACCGGAGGTATGGGCGTATTTACTCCCCTGCCCTTCGTCGACAGCTTACAGGAGCAGCAAATCCACGCACAAATCATTGCCCCCACTCTCAATGCCCTCAAAACACGGGGTATTCACCTCCTTTCATCGCTGCTTCCTTTCATCGTCCATAGTAGGGGCGATCCCTTGTGGTCGCCCGGTCATACCGCGATGGCGCCCGGCCTTACCGCGATGGATAAGGGACTTCACTTCAGCGGCGTGCTCTACTCCAACATCATGCTTACAGAACGCGGCCCGATGGTGCTGGAGCACAATACCCGTTTTGGTGACCCGGAAACCCAGGCCCTCGTACTGCTCTTAAAGGCAGACCTGCTCGATGTGTTAGCCTTCGCCGTTGGGACCCAATTCATTACGCCTGTAGGGGCCCAATTTATTGCCCCCGAAGATACATTGTGGCGTCCAGGATACGCGGTGAGCCTGACACTGGCCTCGGGCGGTTATCCTGGTAAATATCGTACAGGTCTACCTATTGTGGGAGTTGAAGAGGCAGGCCGTTTGGAAGGCGTGCAGATCTTTCACGCGGGAACAACCCTGCAGGATGGACGCCTGGCAACGGCTGGCGGGCGTGTCCTCAGCGTCGCGGCTTATGGAGGGACGCTACAAGAAGCTGTAGCCAGAGTGTACGACGCTGCGGCACATATTTCATTTGAAGGTATGCACTATCGACGAGATATCGCCTCGCAGGGGCTACGAGTATCAAACAAGGAATAACTAATGACCTCACAGGTAATTATCATCATGGGCAGTAAGAGTGATCTCTCCCATGCCCAACCCATAGTTAAGACTCTCAAGGCTCTAGAGATCAGCTATCAGATGCGTATCTGTTCTGCTCACAAGGCAACACAGCGCCTCTTAGAGATACTGCATGGCTACGAGCAAGATGGACCATTGGTTTACATCACCATCGCTGGTCGCTCCAACGCCCTTTCGGCGGTGGTCGATGCCAACACGCGCTATCCAGTTATCGCCTGCCCGCCATACAGTGACCGCTTTGCCGGTATGGATGTGCTCTCGTCTCTCAGGCTGCCGTCGGGTATAGCATCCCCTACTATTTTAGAACCAGAAGGCGCAGCCCTCTTAGCGGCAAAAATATTGGCATTCTCAGATGCTCAACTGTTACAACGTGTGCTGAATTATAAAGCAAAGGTTGTTTCTGAGCTGGTCATGGCTGATGAAGAGTTACAGCGGAATGAGCGGCATTAATATGTCTGAGACGCCTCTTCGCCTCGCAGTTCTTCTATCTGGCAATGGCAGCAACTTGCAAGCTCTCATTGACGCAATCGAAAGCAAACAACTCCCTGGAGTAGAGATTGCCCTGGTGGTGAGCAACAATCCCAACGCTTACGGCCTACAACGAGCGCTCAAACATGCTCTACCCGCAATCTATTTGCCATGGGGGCAAGCCAATGTGCCCCAAAAAACAGAAATGTCCGAAAACGAAACCCGTCTCACCTCCTTGTTACGCCTCTTTCAAGTTGATTTCATCGTCTTAGCTGGCTGGATGCGTATCCTCAGCGCCCCCTTTCTCGAGCAATTTCCCCGTCGTGTAATCAACCTGCATCCTGCACTGCTGCCCAACGATGGTACAGGCTCGACATACACCACAAAAGACGGCACAGAGATACCCGTCTTTCGTGGTCTCCGTGCTGTCAGGCAGGCACTTGATGCAGGCATAAAAGTGACGGGGAGCACAATCCATTATGTAACTCCAGAGGTTGACGCCGGGCCGGTCATCTGCCGGGAGGAGGTTGCGATTGAGCAAGGTGATACAGAGGAGAGTTTGCACGAACGAGTGAAGGTTGTGGAACACCGGTTGATTGTGGAGGCGGTAAGGAAATTAAATAGGAGAGATGCTATCACTGAACACTTACCCTATGACAAAATCACTGAACACTAACATTGGCTCAATATTCACTTGACAAAAACAGTCACAATAACTATACTCGAATTGTGTGGAATGTTTTTGTAGGCATAAGCTAAACAAGCAGAAAGGGAAACTCGTATGGCACATTATTTATTAGCTGCTCCAATACCACCAGATGGTCGGTTGCAAGTATGGAATTTTGATCAAACCAACATATTGAAAACCCGTTGGAAGGCTACTAGCGATCCTAGTTCACCGTGGACTAACCCCTGGGGTCCATTCAGCCCCCCACCCCCAGGCCCGGGGATCTTCTTTGATATGACCGCTGGTGTTCTCCCTGATGGCCGAACGCAGATTTGGGGGATTGACGATAACAGCCTCAAAGTTTACACTAGTTGGAAGGTGTCTACAGCTCATGATTCATTATGGAGTGGCTGGAGTGAATTCGACACCACTCCTTTAACAAACACAGGTTTTCGACCAGATGGTATATCCGTTGCTGCTCTCCCTGATAAACGCTTGCAGCTCTTTATCGAGGACGATAATCCAGCTGCCTTCGCAGTTTGGACCTCCTGGAAAACAACGACAGACCCTAAATCACCTTGGACGCCTCTCAAAATACTCTAGTGCTCTTTAGATACAAGAGAAGCGGCATCTTGTGCAAACAAGATTGCCGCTTCTCTTGTATTTTCTTATTGCCTGAAATCGTTTCTTCTATGATGTTTGTCATGTTAAGTTGAAGTCTTTTGATCATGGTTCATATCTATCTAAACTTGCATACTCTTATACTTTCGTTGATTTATGATTGCATGTGTGATACTGAAACATACTATTTTCTTTTTACAGTGCACTTCCAATATTGTGCAACCCACAACTTCCATAAATCACACAGATGTGGTATAATTATGCCACTGCATGTTTCACATGCACTTGACAGCCTGGGAGAGGGGGGCTGTCTGAGCCGCTTCTGGTGTGGTAAATAGCAATGTTTGCCCCATTGAATATCGCCTAAAAAGCGATGTTCGCCTTTATTGTTCCCAGTGTGTATGTAGTGTTTTTACGTATTTTCTTGGGAGTCATTGAGTGCCCAACACTCGACAGTAAAAGGAGAATGAAAGTGAACAAGAAAAGATCTTTTTGGGGCCCTCTCGTGTCTGCACTTTTGGTCCTCCTTCTCATCGGTGGCGGACTTGCGTTTGTAACATACGTTTTTCCCATTAAACAACCCGAACTGATTACAGGACTGGTTATTATCCTTGGCCTCGGCGTACTACTAGTCTTGTTATTTATTATGGCTGCTGGATTTTCCTCGCTCGATATTGCTGATAAATCACAACCAATGGGTCTGCCGGAGGGTAGTATACGCGCCATCATCGCTCTCTTCCTGATTGTGGTGTGGATCGTTATGAGCATATACTTGTTTAGCGCAGTTGGGGGCCCAAGTAGCAATTCTGATGCCGTAAAATTGGCGCAACAGCTTTTCACAACTTTGTCAACGCTCGTAGTCGCTGTCGCATCATTCTATTTCGGAAGCAGGAGTGCTGCCTCAGCCCGCAGAGCTTCAGCGCCCTCGACTTCAACCTCCAAACCTGTCATCAGGAGAGTTAATCCGACTTCGAGCGTGCTAGGCGAAGCAAAACAAGATCTTTCCCTCACGATCGAGGGGATGAACTTTCAATCACCAAAGGAAGTCCGACTTATCCAGGGAAGCGAAGTAATGGATGGCACAGTCATCAGTACAAGTGAGACTAGGATTCAATGCAAATTCACGATTCTGCCTAATCAGAAACCGGGGAAATGGGATTTGATTATAGTGAATGGGGATGGTGGCCAGGACCGACAGGACGAAGCGTTTGAATTACAAGTGCCCCCAGCACAACAAGCGCCGCTAGCACAACAAGCGACACCAGCACCGCCAGGAGTAAGCGGTTGAGTCTCCAACTGCCCCATATTGGCCCGCTTGTCTATACATCAGGCTCGCGCTAGTGCAGGTTAAGGCCTATCTCTAAGGTCCGATGCGCATTGTGTGATAAAATATCGGCACGATGAACCTGTGGGCCGAATTTGATAACCAGCACGCGCAAAAAGAAGCTGTGGGACATACACAAACACGCCGTCTCACTGAACAGGTCGTTCTGTCCAGGTTACGCGAGTGGTTGTTACAGGACTACGCCTCTTCCTATTGCCGTTCACTCGCGGCTATGCGTATCTATCGCCGCTGTTATTGGATCGATGGCTGGGGTATCAACGCACGTAAAAACGTGGGACCCATCAATCAAGATGTTGGCCCTGAGAATACTTCCAAATTAGATCCGGCGGATACCTCTTTCCCTGTTCTCCAGCAAATAGTCTCTCTCTCCAGGCTCCTGACCCAGGAGAGTAAGCCGATTGCCCTCAATGGTATCGTACTTGGGTCTGGTAGCAGCAGGCGAAAAGAGAGCAGGACGGGGCACAATGGCGTTAAAGATAAAGAAGAAAATGCTTCTATCGCGCCGGTTAAAGATACACTAGAACTTCCAAAAGAAAGCGCTCTTGTAGCTGGAAGTTGGTTGGAGATAGCACCAGTATTATTGAAAGAAATTGAATCTTCACCCGCAATCTTCTTGCTCAACCCCTTTGGACACACTCTCTTCACCAATGATGATCTCCTCCCACTCTATCAACGTCAATCGGCTCCAACCGAACTCTGCCTGCTTATTCCACACAAGCAAGCAGAAACGCGTTTGCTGTCATCGTCTCGCACACAGGCAGGAGTCGCTACGTTGACAGCATTGCTGCGCACAGATCGTTGGAAGGTGTTCCTCCCGAAGGATGAACAGACAATGCCCTTGCTGGATGGAATCATTGACCTCTTGTTGGCCACAATGCAGCAGCATTTTCTCTGGGTGCAACGTATTGCTTTTCCGCTGCAAGTGCGGCCAGCTATTATAGAAAAGGCACCATATACCCTGATTTTTGCTACCCGCAGTAAAGATAGCCTGGCCAGTATGAATGATGCGGTCTGTCTCTATCACCGCCGTCTTGCTGAACAGAGTCACCAGGGACTGTTGGGAGAAGAGTGGTTTGCCGAGCAGCAACGGGAGCGCTTCGCAGAGGAGCTGCGTCAACTTCGTCAACACCTACTGCGTCAGGGGAAAGCGCAGCGTACACGACGATGGCCTGATTTACGCCAGCAGTTGCTCCCTACCTACTTTGGTCAATTTACGCTTCATGATTTTGACGAAGCTATTTGTATATTATTGGAACAGGGGGATGTGCGTTGTGACTGGAGGCGCATGTCGGCAGGTGATGAGGAGGAGCGAGTGCCTGGGTTTGAAGATATTCTGCTGTGGAGATGAAATTGTATTTTGCATTTAGCACAAGGAGAGAAGTATTACTAGGGGGAAACGCTGGGCATGGGGAATCCCAACGTTTTAGTAATACCTCTCAGTATAGAAACGTTGGGGTTAGTGGATTAGTGGCAAAAATGACAAGAAAATACTAAATATGGAAATTTTGAGCATGACATGTAAAGAGAAGTATGTGAAAGTGAAAGGCGTCCTACTACCATATTGCTGAACGAAGGGGTATAATTATGAGAAATATAAAGAGATAAACACAACCATTTTATCAAACCTCGCCTTTAACAAAGAGGGAGAACACAGAGAGTGTCACGAAAAAACAAATCCCCAATGGATAGCAATAATACGCCTGATCCTTTTGAAGATCGGCAAGAGAATCAGAATGTACATCACTTAGAGGACAATAGCCTGGAGAAGGATATTGATAATCAAATGACCGTCCCTGCCACAAACACACCTTTCGAACACGAAAATGGTCATCATGAAGCTGGTAAACGCGACGTTGAGCTTTATATTCGCACCTACAATACGCTCCTGCGCAGTTCAGGTGAAGTTAGCCTGAAGGCTCTAGTGCAAGCGCATTACAATATTGACTCCAGTTTGCATCCTGAAGCTCGATCGCCTTATCCGGATATGTCTGCATTCATCTACAGTGTACTGCGCCTACCTGCCTCGATTATCCATTGTCAACTGGTCTTGCTAGGGCAATCGGAAGGGGTTTTCCTGCAGCAGGGGTTTCACGTCGATGGCTGGGAAGCTGTTACGGCCTCAGCGCGGCGGCGCAAATGGTTTTATGATGGCAAGGACACCCTGGCTGTATACGTTGCCAGCGTCAGCGACACAGACGATATCGTGCCTGTTCTGGTTGCCTTCCAGATCGAATGGAATAAGATATACTACCTGCTCAAAGCAGATGCAACCACCATGCAATTGCTGGAGATCCGCATGGATCGCACTTCTCCAGTCTTCGCGGAGATTACCAAGGTGCTACGTGAGCGTCTTCATATCCAGCCCGACGATTGGCGGCGGCTGGAATTGATTTGGGGTGATCGACTGTGGGAAAACCTGCTCATGATTGGCAGAAACCGCAAGAGCTTCTTACTGCGTATGCTGGGCGGATCACATGTTGGCTTCGTCCGCTCCACGAGGAAATGGTGGGCACCCGTTGAACACCTTCTGACTGATACACTGGGCATACAGGATAAGCCTGTCTATTTTGTATCCAGCAATACGCACAGCCTTGTCAATTTGATGTCTGGTTGCGTTCTGAAGCGCCAGGATGAGTTGACTCAGTTTGCGTTAAGTGGCCAGGACCCCTACCTCGCCGACGAATGTCGCAAAATACAACAGGGAACGGTTCCCGGTAACTGGCAAAACTTTTTGTACTTTGCTGCCCGCGAGTGGTCGCGTACTCCCATGGGGAAAGAATTTGCGCGTCATCGCGTTCGCGAAGAGCAAGAACGCGGCATCTGGCATGTGGGTGCACGTCACGGCCTGGAAATTGACGCTCAGGTCTTTGAACTGAGCAAATTGCGCGACTTGGAAATTGATCCGCGTTGCCGCATGCCAGGAATGGATAACCTGGCCAGGAGCCAGGCCATTATCCTCAATATTGATTATCCTCTCGGTATGGCTGCCTATAGAATGCTGCGTGAAATCATGGAAAACGTGTCGGGGATTCGGGGTGTCTACAATCTGGGTAAAGCCGCCACACTGAACGGCAGTATTGGTGATGTGATGATCTCCAATGTCGTTCTCGATGAACACAGCCAGAATACCTACTGGCTGGATAATTGCTTTATTGCGCAGGATGTGCAGCCCTACCTGATCTATGGCTCGGTGCTGGACAATCAAAAAGCCGTTTCGGCCCAGGGAACATACTTGCAGAATCGGCAGTACCTGGATTTCTATTACCGCGCGAACTACACGGTAGTGGAGATGGAAAGCGGCCCCTATCTGAATGCCGTTTATGAAGATCAATACCTGACGCGCTATCCGACGAGCGAAAATATCAATTTTGCCCGCTTGCCCTACGATTTGGGTGTTCTGCACTATGCTTCGGATACCCCATATACTCGTGGCAAGAATCTAGGAGCGGGCAGCTTGTCGTACTTTGGTATGGATTCGACCTATGCTAGCACCGTAGCCATTCTGCGCCGCATCTTCGAGAACGAAATTCGCGTGGTGAAAGAAATGGCACAGAGTGTTAGTGTAATCGAAAATGGAGAAAAGGCGGAGACAAAAGTATTATAAGGATGCGGTTACGGGAGCGTCCAGTCTCCCGTAATCTTACCCCTTCTCTTTTCACTCAATGCCAATATCCCAGGCTTGTTGCAGATCGGCACGCGAGTAACATTGAAAAGCCATCAATGTATTGGTTTTGGTTATCGTAGGAATTTGTATCATGCGAGTGGTAACTACCTCCGCCAGGTCTTCGTAATGTTGCAGTCGCAAAAGGGCAACAAGGTCATATTCACCGGTAACAGAGTAGACCTCGGCCACCCCTTCGATTTCTAAAAGACTCTGGGCGGTTTCATTAACCTTTCCTCGTTGTACATTGATGAGAACGACAGCAGATACCATAAGAATGCTCCTAATAGGGTCACGTCGACCTGACCCTTTCAACGTCATTAAAACACTGGCGGTGGGGGCACCACCGGAAGTTCCATACTTAATCCAACCACTTTGATTTTCTTGCGCAACGAGTCAAGCGCATAACGCGGTGTTACCCAGGGATCTGCTTGCATTGCCAGGATGTTCGGAATGTATTCGTCTTTGGGGGTCAATGCAGTGAGCGCAACAGGTGTGTATGTATCGATGGCCGCCTTGACCGTTCTGGCGTTAGCTGCGTCCCGCTGTATCATATCTCTCAGGAACTTCACCCCAAAGACCACGTGACGCGACTCGTCGCGCGCGACGGCAGTGAAACCGCCACGGAATGCCGGGAAGAGATTGTTCTGACGGTAGAATTCCAGAATGCTGCGTTGACCCGCCAGTGCCATAGTCCCTTCAACGATGACATGATAGAGCGTTACACCTTCAACCAGGTGGGCCAGGTTGGCAGGCTCCTTGCGAATGCGTTCGGCTACGTCCGAGAGTGAGTCAATCAGGATACACTGGAGGACATACTCCAGTGTATCTTCCAACGTTTCCTTATCGATGCCGAGCACTTCTTTGAAAAAGCGCGCGAAGAAGACGGTATGCCGTGCCTCATCAGCTAGTTGAGTGGCCACAAAGATGCGCATCTCCTCGTCTGGCATAGCGGTAATATATGGGCTTAATGTATCTGTGACACATGCCTCCCCTCTAAAGAAAGCTGAGAGTCCAAACAATCGATCCTGGCGTTCCTCGGGCGCCATTCTTTCCCATTGTAGGCGATCTGAGGTGAAGTCAATCTCCTCCGTGCGCCACTGCTGGCGTTCCCAGCGATAGAATAGTTCCCTGTAAGTTGGTAAATAGACAAGCCCCTGGTCGATAATGTTCAAAACACTATCAATAGGAGTCTGTTGTAACTGGGCCAATGAGGCACTTTCTAAGGGCATTTCAATGGACATATTGTCTCCTTTACCTCTTTTTTGAGTTGTAGAGGAATTGAAACCACCGCATCACCTATTGTGACCTTTTCACCTTCTTGATTTTGTGCCCAGCACTCAACTGCCACATATTCTTGTTCGCCGTCCTCAGTAGTACGTGCTTTCACTGTGCCATGACAGGTAATGGAATCTCCTAGACGGACCATACTGATAAAGCGCACCTTCAAATGGGTAAGATATACCCCTGACACGTCAGAAATGCACTGGTTGATGAATTGTCCAAGAAAGGCCATACTGAGCATACCCTGGGCAATAACACTATCCAGGCCTACACGGCGTGCGGCCTCTTCATTGAGGTGGATGGGGTTGTGATCCCCAGATGCTTCAGCATAGCGTTGAAGCTGCTCCTGCGTAATTGGTGGTTTAACTAGCGGGATAAGCTCTTCACCGGTAGCTGCGTTCAGAATACTCACAATGTGCCTCCATGTAGTTACGAACACATTTCTTGTTTCTTGTTTCTTGTGTCCTCTCTATGGGCGTGGGTATCGCGCTCCTACAACGTTTCGTTTATACAATGGAGGATGGGATGTAGTATGACGATTTCACTGTAGCATTTTTTTCAGGTATAACGCAAGGGTTTAGAAGACAGGATGCATTGTGCGCCACACGGAGGGGGGAGATTCGATGACAGCCGGTTCCCAGCCTGGCTCACCGTACAAAATAGACTCTTTCCATCGTGGATTCTTGCGATAGAAACGATAGCGTATATGCCACTTGTTATCAATTTTCTTTTTTTCGTGATATGCAGTATCCAGGCCAAGTTGGAAACTGAGCAGTTGAGCATAATAAGGTTGCAAAATATACTCCATATGATCGGTATCCAACTCGTGATCTGCAAAAGCCATTTGCAGATCAAAGCAATAGGGATAGTGCATAACTTCCGGGTCGCGGTCCTCCTCCTCGGCCTGATGGATTAGGATGAGCATTCCTAGCATCTCAAACTGGCAATACGGTTCACCGGCAAAAGAGTTCTGTCGAAACAGAGGGAGTGAGAAGATGGTGCGTATCTCAGAGGTGAGTTGCTGTAATGATTTCTCTGTTTTTATGCATACTTGAAACGACATGGAAAAGCTCCTTACGGGAGGTAAAAGGTGAACTCTATTAAGACCTATCTCATCTTACGCCGCTCAGAAATGGGTGTCAAGCGAAGGTACTAGCTAGCCTTGCCTCTGCTTGCCATGCCTGATATACTGGTATCGCGACACTTTAAGAGTGCGCTCAATACTAGGCAGGAGTAAAAAAGCGGACATGGTTGCCGCCCTTAAAGCTCATACACCCGCACCACCACCACGGCAAGTAGGCCCCATTGTACATGCAAGTGATACAATTGGAGATTGGTTGACATTCTACTGGCAAAAATTAAACCTTCCAGCGCAAGAGCTTGGTAAACTGGCTATTACGCAAGATCGCCAGGAATATATGCGTTGGACAGGAAAGCGACTCAATAGCATGGTGTTAGGCTGTTATTGTTATCTACCTGCTCCCCATCATGCTCAGTCTGGAGTGCAAACGCGTACTCGCAAACTTTTTCATTCACAAGTTCTCCCCGTCTTTGAAGAAACGCTGCAACTCCATGTACCCAGCCATCGTCACCTCATTTTTATCGAGCCGGATATGCAGCTACAGTCGATTGAAGTAACAGTAGCTCATGAATTGATACACCTGGCCGACCGGGTGAATGGGACACCGCGTCGTCACCGCCATCACGGGTATGACTCAATTGCAGCCGATGAGGCCGCTATCACCGGGTATGAACTTGAAGAGCTACGTCGCCTCTTACACGAAGAGAGTTCGCGCCGCGAAGCTATACGTCGCAAACGACGCCCAATTCGCTATCTCTATGTTTGCCCGAATTGCGGCAATCAATACCCACGTACTCGCCGTTACTCGCGAGCTGTCTCATGCAGTAAATGCGACAAGACCTACAATCCTCGCTACCAGCTTTTGCTGCGTGCTTGATCCCTACAAATGGGTGGCTGTTCTGCGTTTTTTCAATGAGCGAGTGGATGCACTCTATGTGGACGACGAACTGATGCCGAAACCCAAAACGCCGTGGTCTGAGTAATAACACGTATTTATTGTCGTTGCGTTTCAGCCAGTTGATGTTGTAGTTCGCGCAGCCAATCGAGCAACGAACGAGTCTGATAGATGCGCCCACGTAAAACGACATGGTCGAAGAACGCTCCATCGCTGGTTTCTGGAGGGATTGAATGTTGAGACTCAAGGTGATTGAGGAAGTTCTGGCAGGCAACAATTTGCTGGTCGATCAGAGGGCCAATCTCCTTTGGCAGTAACTGTTGGACGAAGTAGAGCTTGATAAGAAAGAGGATGCGAATCTCTCGTGGTCGCTCAACGGGTTCTTTCAACCACTGGAAAAATGCCTGTCGTCCCTTTGTAGTGAGGTGAAAGATTTTGCGCGGCGGGCGTGATCCCTGGATTTCCAGCTGTGCTTCAATATATTCCAGGCGTTCAAGCTTTTTCAGGAACGCGTACATCTGACTCATTTCAAGGTGGACGATCTGTCCCATTGCGCCGCTTTTGAACTGTTGGAACATCTCATAACCATGCATGGGCTGACTTTCTAACAGTCCCAGGATGGCGTATTCTGCTGGTTCGCTAATGTACATTGCTATTCCTCAATAAGTATAGTTCTATTATAGTTCACTGATGTAGCAAGGGCAACATGTCGCACTTTTTGTTTGGTCGTGTGAAAGCTAAATTGAGCATACGTATTATATTAGACGAATAACCGGGTTTCTATCAAAATTCTTTAATAGGGAAAGAACCGCATGGAAAGCCAATTTTCTACCTGGTAGATTGCTGCGAATCGGCCTCTTATGCTGATCGAGGCCCTATACCGGGCCTTAAGGCAAGGTGCTACCCTTGTTTTCCGCAGAATCGCGTGCTATACTCCTAAACGGCAGTGAGGTTATGATGCCGCTCTACAGGCCCAACAGTACATTATTGGGACGGGAAGCGACGTGTGTTGTTCGTTGTTAAGGAGGACCTTGAACCCATGGCCACGAAAGAAACCGAATCGAAACCAACTACTACGCCTACTGTAGGTAGACAAGAATTGACAAAGCGCATTGCAAAACAGGCGGATATCTCTCAGAAGCAAGCTCAAGCTGCCTTAGAAGCCACTTTGGACTCCATCCGTGAGGCACTTCAGAGTGGTAACGAGGTGCGTTTGGTCGGCTTTGGCTCATTCAAAGTGCGCCGGAGTGCAGCGCGCAGAGGGGTTAATCCACGCGACCAGAAACCAATCCAGGTACCCGCAAAAGAGCGTGTGCGGTTCTTTCCTGGGAAAGAGCTCGCAGACGCCGTCGTCAAAAAGTAATTGTCTGGCACCCTGCTTGTGGGTGCCTGTTGTCCTCACTGCCGCCTTTTAAAAAATCTCGTGACTGAGATAAAAATGGCTCAGAACGGGGCGCCTGGCTATGTCAGGCACCCCGTTCTGAGCCATTTTTATCTCTTTTTTCGGAATAATTGGTGAACCATTGAAGCAAATCGATACCACTATCATTCTCATTCTTCATGCGGTACAATGAGTAACAAAATAATCACAGTGTGGTGAGATAGAGGGCCTCATCGCATACAGAGCTGTATGTCGGGCTAGTCATGCAAACATAATTTTTTCATAGAACAGGGGAGGCCTATGGCGATCAGCAACGCAGCACTGGCGGGATTAGCCCGTACTGAACTACTTGAGATGCATTATAAAATGGCGCTTGTACGTCGCTTTGAGGAGAAGAGCGCTGAAGAGTATACTCGTGGTAAAATAGGTGGCTTTATGCACCTGTATATAGGCCAGGAGGCTGTTGGAGTTGGCAGTATTAAGGCACTACGTCCAGATGACAAAATTCTATGTAGCTACCGGGAACATGGTCATGCTCTGGTAAAAGGGATGGACCCAGGGGCCGTCATGGCCGAACTTTTCGGCAAAATTACAGGGTGTAGCAAGGGCAAAGGCGGCTCCATGCATATGTGGAGCAATGAACTGGGTATTTATGGAGGGAACGGTATCGTCGCAGCACAAATGCCTATCGCTGCGGGTGTGGCCTTCTCCGTACAATACCAGGGGAAAGATACCGTTATCGCCTGCTATTTTGGCGATGGAGCCGTCGACGAGGGAGCATTCCATGAATCATTGAACCTGGCGGCAGTCTGGAAATTACCCGTCGTCTATGTCTGCGAGAATAATCAATATTCTATGGGCATGGCTGTAGGAAAAGCCTGGGCTGTTGATAGCCTGCAGCCACGCGCGGCGGCGTACAATATGCCCAGTGATCAGGTTGATGGCATGGACGTAATAGCCGTCTACGAGTCGATGAAACAGGCTGTAGAGCATGCCAGGGGCGGTGGGGGACCTGTGTTACTCGAGATCAAAACCTACCGTTTCCGTGGACACTCCATGACGGATCCCGCCTATTATCGCACCCGCGAGGAAGAGCACCAGTGGCGTACCACGCGTGACCCCATAGGCATTTTTGAGAAGAAATTACTGGACACTGGTCTGGCTACCCAGGCTGAATTTGATGATAACGATGCCAGGGCAACACAGGTTTCCGAAGATGCGGCAGAATTTGCCGAGAATAGCCCCGACCCTTCACTTGAAGAACTCTATACTGACGTAATGATTGATAACTCTACAGCTCTCACTTATCGCTACGAGAGGAAATAGCAAAAGATGCGTACAATGACCTATCGAGATGCGCTCCGTGAAGCTATCCGCGAGGAGATGCTGCGTGACGAACGTGTCTTCATTATGGGCGAAGATATTGCCGGTTATGGTGGCACCTACGCTGTCACCAAAGGACTTTATGAGGAATTTGGCGAGAAACGTGTTCGAGACACTCCTCTGGCAGAAGAGGTTATTACAGGAGTAGCGATCGGTGCTGCGCTGGGTGGGTTGCGGCCTATCCTGGAACTGATGACCATCAATTTTAGTTTACTCGCCTCTGATCTACTTGTGAACAGTGCCGCCAAAATGCGTTATATGTTTGGTGGCCAGCCTGCTGTGCCTTTTGTCGTACGTATGCCATCTGGCGGAGGCGCGCAGCGAGCCGCGCAACACTCACAATTGTTTGAGACGTGGTATGCCCATATTCCAGGGCTGAAAGTGGTTATGCCTGCGACGCCTTACGACGTCAAAGGGATGCTCAAAGCGGCGGTACGCGATCCTGACCCGGTTCTCTTCATCGAACATGAACTGCTATACAATATAAGAGGTGAGGTGCCCGATGAAAGCGTTGAATATACCGTACCACTCAATCTCGGAGAGGTGAAGCGCCCGGGACGCGATGTAACTATTATCACCTTTTCGCGTATGGTGCATGTCTCATTACAGGCCGCTGAAGACCTGGCTAAAGAAGGTATCGAGGCTGAAGTAATCGATCTCAGGAGCATTCGCCCCATCGACATTGACCTGCTCGTCGATTCAGTGAAGAAGACAAACCGCGTAGTGATTGCTGAAGAAGGCTGGAAGTATTATGGGACGGGCCAGGGTCTGGCTGCGCTTATTTACGAACATGCTTTTGACTATATGGACGCTCCCATTCAGCACGTAACTGGCGCTGATGTGCCCATGCCCTACTCGAAAGTTTTGGAACGTGCTGCTATCCCCAAAAAGAGCGATATTGTCGATGCAGTGAAGGCGATTGTCCCTTCGGCCCTCATTCACAGGTAACTCGGAGAGTATTGTATGAAAAAAGTAGAAATGCCCAAGATGGGCGATAGCATGGAAGAGGGCAAGATTCTTCACTGGATCAAAAAAGAAGGTGAGGAAGTTAAAAAGGGAGAGATGTTGGCGGAGGTTGAGACAGATAAAGTCAATATTGAGATAGAAGCTTTTGCCGGTGGAGTATTGCGCAAGATACTGGTGCCCGAGGGTAATTCAGCGCCTGTCGGTGCAGAGATCGCATTGATTGGCGCACCCGATGAGCCACTGCCTGATTATCTTAATGCGAACGGAGCGGGAGCAAGTGGTCAACGACAAGGATCAATAGTCAACCCACTCCAACCCTCGCCTCGACAAACACAGAGCAATCAACAATACAAGGAGGATTTACCTGTGCTCGCTTCTGTGGGTCTCAGCCCGGAACCCACGAGTGGAGCTTCTGCGGTAAAACGCCAGGGTCGCATTTTTATCTCGCCTCTTGCTCGTCGACTTGCAGATGAGAAACACCTGGACTATGCCACACTGCAGGGAACAGGTCCCAATGGGCGCATCATTAAAATGGATATTGAGGCCGCTTTAAGTCAACAGCGGTCAGCAGTTGCCACGGCACCTGCCCCTCTGGCGGAATCGGTTACTCCTTTAGCTGCGCAACCATTACCTCCACCGGCGCCTGCCGCCATAGATAGTGGCGAAGTGATTGAGATCCCACTCACCACTATGCGACGCGCCATCGCCAGGCGTCTAAGCCAGAGTATGCAAACTGCGCCACACTTCTACGTCACCAGCGTCATCGACACGGACAAACTAGCTGCCTTCCGACAGCAGATAAACGAATATGCCGCGAATGACCCGGCACCTGTCAAGGTCAGTTATAACGATCTGATTGTCAAAGCTGTGGCAAAGGCATTAGTGCGCATTCCCCAGGTGAATATCTCATTTGCAGAAGATCGCCTCTTGCAGAAGAAGCAGGTACATATTGGTGTCGCTGTCGCTGTTGAACAGGGCCTGATCGTCCCTGTCTTACGCAATGCAGATCAGCGCGGTATTCTTGACATCGCCCGTGAGACACAGCGCCTGGCAGAGGCGACTCGCGAAGGTAAGCTTCGACCAGAAGAGTTCAGCGGAGGCACCTTCACCGTAAGTAACCTGGGGATGTACGATGTTGATAGTTTCACTGCTGTCATTAATCCGCCCGAATCGGCTATTCTTGCTGTCGGCTCGATTACTCCGACTCCTGTAGTCGTCGATGGTCAGGTGGTGGTGCGCAACCGCATGAAGGTAACGCTCTCTTCAGACCACCGCGCAATTGATGGCGCGACTGCCGCGCGTTTCTTGCAGGAGGTTAAACGCTTGCTGGAGGAACCATTCGGGTTGGTACTTTGATGCATTGGGGGGAAGTGTTCATGTCCACACGTACAATCAATAGTGTAACTCTGACGCTTATCCAGGGAGATATCGTTAAAATACAGGCGGATGCTATCGTCAATGCTGCAAATAGTGCGCTCGCGGGTGGTGGCGGTGTTGATGGCGCCATTCACCGCGCGGGCGGACCAAGCATTATGCAGGCTTGCCGCGAGATAGGAGGGTGCCCAACAGGAAGTGCTGTGGCAACAACTGGCGGGAGACTCTCCGCGAAGTATGTTTTTCATGCGGTTGGGCCAATCTATCGCGGGAGCGCAGAGGACGAGCGCTACCTGAAGAGCGCCTACCAGAGTTGTCTCAACCTGGCAGAACTCTACAAGATTGAGAGCATTGCCTTCCCCTCGCTTAGTACAGGCGTTTACGGCTATCCCTTGCGCCTGGCTGCTCCCATCGCGCTACACACCATCATTGAGCATATCAGGAAACCTACAACTCTCAAGCAGGTAATGATGGTTCTGTTTGGGGAAAGTTCTTATCAAGCGTTTGCCGACACGCTGGAGAAAATGGACTTGTGAGTTATCGGAGCAAGGGCAAGCCCTACTCTACACCATCATCTTTTTCCACCTCGACAGTGACCTTGCCACGCAGTCCAGTCACAGCGGTGGTATGGGCAGGGGGATCCCACTCAAACGATATCTTCTGACGTTTGATAGGTACTTCCGCCTGTAGCTTGTCCCAACGGTCCTCGCGAGACATGCGAATCTCAACATGTTGCTCGTCTATATCTAAACGACGCGAGATCGCGGTTAGAAGATCGGATTTGATCAGTTCCAGCAGCTCAGGATTCACCTTGATGCGATCTTGCACCAGCACAACCTTCAGACGTTCTTTTGCAAGCTCACTTGGCGTGGGCTTCTTTCGTCCTGACATGAAACTAAAAATACCCATAATATCTGTCCCCTTTTCAGGATGGCTAAGAACGAACGCGCCTTTCAGCCAGCGCTGGGCCAAACCCAACAAAGCGTCGCAGCCTCTCCAAAAGTGATGGTACTTCCGTTACCTCATCAAGGGGAATCTCTTCGCCCATGATTCGCTGGGCGGCATTCAGGAATGAGCGGCCTGCCCGAGAACGTTTATCATAGACGACAGGTTCACCTTTGTTGGTTGCCACAATGATCATTTCATCTTCAGGGACAATACCAAGCAGATCAATCCCCAGCACTTCTAAGACATCAGCTACGTCCATCATGTCTCCGCGTTTGACCATTTCAGAGCGTAGCCTATTGAGAATCAACCGTGGCTCAGGTTTTCCAGCGGCCTCCACCAGGCCGATGATGCGGTCCGCGTCGCGCACCGAGGCCATCTCAGGATTGGCCACGATGATGATCTCATCCGCACCTACAATCGCATTGCGGAACCCCTGCTCAATACCAGCCGGAGAGTCGATCACCACAAAATCGAACTCTGCGCGCAGTTGTTGGCAGAGTTGCTCCATCTGAACACTGTTGACGGCATTTTTATCGCGTGTCTGGGCAGCAGGAAGCAAATGGAGTTCAGGAAGCCTTTTATCTTTAATCAACGCTTGCCGTAAACGACACTGACCCTCAACCACATCGACAAGATCATAGACAATGCGATTCTCCAATCCCAGAACAGCATCCAGATTACGCAGGCCAATGTCCGAATCCACAACGGCCACTTTTTTCCCTTGCAGCGCAAGAGCCGTACCAATATTCGCGGTAGTTGTGGTTTTTCCGACGCCGCCCTTCCCTGACGTGATGGTTATCACCCGACTGTCCATAAAACATGCTCCATGCAAAGCTACGGTTTACATTCACGACCGTTAAGATCGCTTCTACTGATACGACCTAGAAAGCACTAGCCACCAGGCCATAGTTGAGTCACTATTTGCGTGGTGGTCGACCATTGATCCAGGTGTCGACCACAATGCGTCCATTTCTGATTGCCGCGACTTCCGGGAGGGTCTGCACTTCCCCACCTTCTGGAGGCCGTGAGAGCAGGTGCGCTATGCGCAACTGCACTGGGGCCAGATGCAGCGAACAAACATACGCATTTTCATTGTCGGGATAGCCGGCATGAACCATCCCTCGTAACACGCCCCAGACGATGATATCCCCGCCTGCCACGATTTCCGCGCCAGGATTGACATCGCCCAGAATGACGATGTTACTGGCATGATGAACAGCTTGACCAGAACGGATTGTGCGTCGCAAAAAAAGGGTATCATCTGTTTCGCGTGGATCACGCTGAGTCTCAAGAATTTCACTCATTGTAACTGTATTTGAAGCTGTATCGTTTGAGGAGACAGTTCCTGCCTCAGCATATTTGTGCGCTGGGGTGACTTGTTCTAACGACGTCACCGACATTTGATAGTGTGCCAGGAGATCTTCAAGCTGTGTTCTTTCGCTCATACGGAGCATGCGACGACTGGTATCCAACGCCAGAGAAGCACCACGGAAAAAGCCTGGAGCTTCCGCAAGCCGGTCAGAAAGTGCGTTAAGTAATTCGCTAAAAGGGGTTTCCGGCTCCAGAGTTAAAAGCAAGCCATTGCGTGTCCCCTTGATAGCAACATATCCTTGCACAGACTGCTTCTCCTCTCTGCCCGATCTTCTATCCTCTTCGGAAGTTACTCTTTCTGAAGTATCCTCCGTTCCCATAAAGCCCCCATTTCACTTCTGGCAGCAGGGTTCTATGAACTCACTAATATGTACTCTTGTTTGAAATAACCAGGTGTATCGTAACACAATACAGTATAAAGCGTCCAGTTAACAAAACGCAATATGCACGTACTTCTAGCTATTCTAGACACGGTACTTTGCATGTGAATCACCGCTGCAATACAATAACGCCAGGTCAACTATATGAAAACGGGCGGATTGAATAAGATGACTGACTTTATGAAATTTCCTACGATGATCCCCAATTTTTCGCGTCTCAAAGACGCTAGAAGACCACGCTACAATTTGAGCTAATTGCGTGCATTTCTACCCTCTGTGAGATATAATAATGATAAACGTGACCATAAAAAGCCCATACTATAGTAATTGCTATGGGCATACTATTGAAACTTCAGGTTTCAGTCGAAGTCTGAGGATTCTGGTACACCTGTCACAGGCCCAGAAAGCAGGTACACTTACATGCATAAAGAACCAGCCAATATACTCTGGCTACAAAATAATAACAATACGCCGCAGCGGCAACAAAATCAGTTGCGTCCCAGTGGGCGTCAAAACGGGCAAACTCCCCAGGGAGGAGGCTCGTCTAATTTAAATCGATGGCTACTTGTCATTGTTCTGGTTATGCTTGGGATTTATGCATACTCGTTTTTCAGCCAGAATAACAACAACAATACAAACCAGGTCGATCAAATCACCTATAGTGCCTACTACGACCAGATCAACGCGGGGCACATCAAAACAGCCGTCTTTAACGGGCAGGTTGATATCACTGGTGAATTCACTCAACCTGTTGATTCATACACCCAGTATCGGGTGGTGCAACTTCCAAATGGTGACCCCCAACTCCCGCAAGTACTACAATCTAAAGGCGTCACTATTTCCTCTCAGCAACCCCAGGATAATAGTTTCTGGTTGAATCTGCTCATTGCCTTTGTACCCTGGCTACTGGTAATTGCTCTCTTCATCTTCCTATCACGGCGGGCAGGTCAGGGGCAACAGGGCATATTCAGCTTTGGCAAAAGTCGAGCCAAGCTTATTCTCGAGGATAGACCCAGCACGACGTTTGCCGATGTCGCGGGCGTCGATGAATCCAAATATGAGCTACAAGAAGTTGTCGAGTTTCTTAAGACACCGCAAAAGTTTCAGCGCCTTGGTGGAAAAATACCCCGCGGTGTCCTGCTGGTTGGGCCTCCAGGAACGGGTAAAACACTGCTGGCGAGAGCCGTTGCTGGAGAGGCTGGGGTACCCTTCTTCTCCATGTCCGGTTCTGAGTTCGTCGAAGTGCTGGTGGGAGTTGGCGCTAGCCGGGTTCGCGATCTTTTCGACCAGGCGAAAAAGGCTGCTCCCAGTATCATTTTCATTGATGAGATCGATGCGGTGGGGCGACAGCGTGGTGCAAGTATCAATACAAACGATGAGCGTGAACAAACGTTAAACCAATTGCTCGTAGAGATGGATGGATTTGATACCCGGCAGGCAGTTGTTGTCATCGCGGCTACCAACCGCCCGGATGGACTTGACCTGGCTCTGTTGCGTCCAGGCCGATTTGATAGACGTGTAACTGTAGACCGCCCTGATTGGAATGGACGGCTGGCTATTCTCAAGATCCACTCACGAAATGTGCCATTAGCTCCCGACGTGGACCTGGTTGCTATCTCACGTAGCACGCCAGGAATGGTTGGCGCAGATCTGGCGAACCTGGTCAACGAAGCTGCATTGTTGGCTGCCCGGCGAAACCAGGATCGTGTAACTCAGAAGTGTTTTGAAGAAGCGTTAGACAAAATTCTTCTTGGAGCTGAGCGTCCATTGGTGCTTAGCGAAGAGGATCTGAAGGTTATAGCGTATCACGAAGGGGGCCATGCGCTAACGGGCCTGCTCTCAGAAGATGCGGATCCCGTAACCAAGGTCACTATTGTGCCACGCGGTCAGGCCCTGGGCGTGACTATGTCTACACCGCTTGATGATCGCTATAATTACTCGAAGGAGTACTTATTAACGCAGATTGTCACCGCTCTTGGTGGGCGCGCGGCTGAGGAGGTGGCGATTGGAGGCATTACAACGGGAGCGGAGAATGATCTCCAACGTGTTACTGCTCTGGCACGTCAAATGGTTACTCGTTGGGGTATGAGCGAGAAACTCGGTACTATCTCATATAGTGAACGCGGCAGTCCATTTACTGGCGGTGGCGAAGCTGGTGCGCCATCCGATTATAGCGAGACTACCGCCGAGGCAATTGATGATGAGGTTGATCGTATTGTCCGGACTTGTCATGCGCGCGCTGTTGAACTCTTGGAGACGCATCGTCCGACACTTGATCGCATTGCCGATGAGTTACGTCGTCAAGAAGTAATCGATTCTAAGCAGCTGCAGGAGATTATGCAAGAAACGGGAGCGGTTATCGCATCTCCCCAATCTCTACCTGAGGGTATACCGCGGGTTATTACACCACCACCTGGTACAGTCCCCCTTCGTCCAGAAGTGGAATAGTACTGGCAGCGACCAATAGGGATAATACAGCCTGTAGGGCCCAATTCACCATTATAATGCCGGGTGGGTAGTCCCTCGCGAAATGGCGGACTGCCCATGTTTATTGCTCGAGAAACTCGCGTAGCGCTGGATAATCCTTCAGGACGGTATCAATTACATTGTCGGAGAGATATAAAAATGTGCCGTGAGCTTCTGCAAGAGTTACACTCTCATCATCGGCTAGAGTGAGTTTTCCAGAGGCTTGCACCATCTGGCGCCTTTCTGATTCTAATGATGCACGTATACGTAAGAGCGGTCCAAAGGGAACATAACGACGATAGCGCACTTCTAATCGTCCTGTCATGGACCACTCTGGTTTCTCTGCCAGCATTGATGTCCGTCCCAAAGCTTCATCAAGCACGGCGGCCACAATCCCTCCATGGATAACTCCCGGGAATCCCTGGTGTTCCTCACGAGGCTGAAAATCGGCCACAATAGTGTTATTTTCGAGACGAAAGACGAGGTGTAATCCATAAGGATTACGTTGTCCACAGACAAAACAACGTTGATAGTCGGTTGTATCGTTTAATTCCATCGTTCGGTAAACCTTATAGCACTTTTACTTTCCTCGCCAACACTCCTCTTTCTTTAAGCGTGAGGTAGAGCCAGAGAGCAACTTCCAGTAATGCTCCGCCTATCAAGTAAGAACCCAGTACATCGCTTGCCCAGTGGTCTCCAAGATAAATGCGCGAAGGCCCCACCAGTATCACAAACAAGGCGGAGATAATCATTAAACAAATACGCCAACATTCCAGTCCCTTAAAAAGAATAATACAGAGAGAAAACAGGAATCCCCAAAAAGCTATGTAGGCCATTACATGCCCGCTGGGGAAACTCAGCCCATTTGCGGCCTGGATGATATCAACAAGACCTGCTGCCGGGCGTGGACGTTCAACAATGATTTTTAGCAATGCATTCAATAAGGCACTGATTGCGGAAAGACTGACCAGCATAATAGCTTCTAATCGAAGATGTACTATCCAGAGGATTACAGCAGCGAGTAAAACAAGTCCCACCGAAATAAGTAGCACGTTGCCAGGGTAACTAATTGCTAGCATAGTATACTTTAGCCACGGGGATTGATTCTCTTGAAATTCACGAGTTATGATAACGTCAATTGCTAAAATGGGGTTATAATGTACCCACCATGCCAGGGCTCCAAAGAGAGCCAGTTGTAGCGTATACAAAAACAGCAATATCCGTCCGCGTCTCATTGTGAGATACGATGGGACTCGAGCGGCTTCTACCTCCTGATGTACTTCTTCTATTACATCCTGCGTATATTCCTGGGGAGCCTCGGTAGGTGGATTCTGCTCTCCCTCCGGTTCTTGTTCATCGACATGGTTCGATGGTATTTTAGGCTCTTGCATACATTAGTAATCGGCCTTGTCCCTTGAGATATTAGTTATAGTACGTTTGAAGCAGGGGATATGTTTCGGTTAAGACGCTACTACTGAGATGTAGGGATCAGGGAAAAACCACATTGACGAAAACCTCGATTCTCGCTACAGTCAGTATAGGACAAAGTGAAGGAGAGAATAATGCCTGAAACAGAGATTCGCCCTGCCCGTGCGGAGGATCGCGAGGTGGTATTGGCATTTTGCGCCCACACCTGGGAGTGGGGAGACTATATCGAGTATGTCTGGGACGAATGGTTGCATGATCCACAGGGAATGTTGTTTGTTGCCACAATTGATAATCAACCTGTGGCAGTATCCCATCTTCGCATGCTCAACAAAACGGATGCCTGGCTTGAAGGAATGCGCGTTGATTCTGCCCGTAGGCAGCATGGTCTTGCCAAGGCTCTTAATGTTGCGATGATGGCAGAAGCGAAAAGGCGTGGAGCGACAAACGCACGACTGATTGCCGAGTCTACCAATGCTGCAGCCATCACATTGAGCGAACGAGGGTTTTTCCGACAAATCGGCGCTTACGCCCTATATAGGGCTATACCGGAGGCCGTTTCTATGAAACAACAGTATGGTCTCGAAATACCACAACTGGCAACACAGGATGATATTGACGATATTATTGGCTATCTCAATACTTCAAATATTTTTCCGGCAATAGGTGGACTCTATTATCACAGTTTCATTGCCTACACCATCACCAGCGACTTCCTGGAAGCTAAAGTACAGGCAAGTCAGGTGTATGTCTTGCGTCGGTGGAATCGCCTGGATGGGTTGGCAATCGCGGAATCACATATGATCAGGCGCGGTTCACAACTCTCTATAGGTTATATTGATGGTACAACCGAATCAATTAGCCTGATTGCATACGCATTGCGACAGCAGATTGTCGGCATGGGTTTAGAGAGCGTCAATGCCTACGTTCCAGACCTCATAATGGTACGTGACGCTTTTGTGGGAGCAGGATACGAGTGGGATGGCAATATTTTTTGTACGTATGAGCGGGAATTGACTTGAAATTCAAAGAATTGCCTCATCCATAGGGAACGGGACGGAGGGCGACGCTGCCTTGAAATGCGTTTTGCCAACGACGCTAGCGCAACTGGCTTCGCCCCTACGGATGAAGATCATTTCCCCCCATACGGACACGGCGTTACGCTCCCAAATGTATAATCCACGAGTACTTTGTTGTCCGGGAATTGCTTACGTGGGTGTTAAAACGGCATCAAGGTTCTTTAGCTCATGGAAGGGTAACAGCCAGCCGCCATAATTCATGCCCCCGCCGACAGCGGGGAGAGCCATCCACTGACCATCATAGAGCCGGTTTATACGCAATAGTTCCACCAGGGCCATGGCGATGCTAGCATTCGAGAGATTGCCATAGTAGCGGAAATTATCAACCAGTTTGTTCATGGTAGACTGAGGCCAACCGTAGTCGTTGATCAATAATTCACCCATACGGCGTGTAATGCGTGAATTGGCCTGGTGGGGAACTATATGGTCAAGTTTGTCGGGACTTAGCCCCGCATGACGGCACAAGGCATCAACCGACTCTGCCATAGCGCGAGGAGCCTCGCGGAAAACCTCTTTCCCATTCATTTTGGTATAGCCAACCATGTATTGCGAGAGTACCTGGCTGAGTTCTTTGCCTTTACCCTCCTTGAAGAGGGTTTGTATCTTCATGTCAACTTCTGCCATTTCGATGACATCTTTACGCAAAGGTGTTTGGTAGAAAAGAGAATGCCCCTGGTGAGCATCAGAACCATTGATGACGAAGGTATCCTCATCACTGCGTTCAAGCAGAAAAGCTGATGCTCCTTCGCCGAAAAGAGAACTCGTTTTCCAGTCAAGGACATTCATAATATTGGGAAGCAACCCCTCGGAGGTAACCATCAACACAAGTTTGGCAGAACTAGCTGCCAGCACTTCTGCGCACATCTGGAACGCTTCTGTCTGGCAGGCGCAGGCTCCCTTGAGCATGGTTGCGCGAATTGGCCCCAATCCCAAACGCATCTGTACCATTCCGGCGATAGTGGGAAAGGCATCATTATCAGAAGAGGATGCGCCAATCACCGTGTCGATTTCGGAGGCGTCGCGACCGGCGCTGGCCAGGGCACGTTGGGCTGCGATAACAGCCATATCGACTAACGACTCATCTTGCGGGGCGCCCGGCCCATCGATCAGTCCTGGAGCGTCTACGCCAGCCATTCTACGGCATAACTCCAGGGTGCTCGCACGTACGTGGCGCGTACTCAGGCCAGTCACTCGTTCCAGATCATCTGCACTACGAGGATCGCCAAGGCGTGTAGAGATGTAGGCAAAGTATTCGTTGGTAACGATACCACTTGGAGCATAGGCCCCTAAACCAATAAGGCGTACCTTCGCCCTGGTATAGATTTGTGGAACAATGTACCTGTATTGAGGCCACTGGTTTGCTTGAAGCCGTGTCATGAAATAAGAACCTCCATGCCGAGGGGTAACATTTTGATTTCTGATAAGTATACCATATAGCCAGTACTTTTCCTAACCACCTCCCGAAGCCGCTGCTAGCCTCAGTTCCTATAATTTCCTCTTAACTCCTTTGGCATCCTGACAGCATAGTGGACATCAAGCGGTAGAATCACACTAAATGGTGGTCAAGACGGGACAGACCACAAAAATCAAGCTCAGTAAGCGACTGCGTCTCCGAAGGCGCGTTTCTTAGCGGGGAAACTTGCAGCCAAAATTGTCGTCACCCCGTGTGTTGCGCATGACGTTGGACTGCCAGATCACTGGAATATTTGAGCAGGGACATGCGTCAGCTGATCCACCTCTTGCGCGTTTTCTCAGTTGTCGGTAGCCTCATGCTCGTGGGACTGCACACGAGCATGAGGCCGTCCCTACTTGTGCACCTGTTGACCGAAAGAGGTTAGCGCCAATCGTCAATGAGGTAGATCCCGGCGTGATTATAGCCAGGTTCATTCGGCTTCTCCATCGCGACCCCTACCATATCAGCACGGAAGCCGAAGGCGAGGAGCCGTTGATAGGCTTCCTGGCGTCTCAGATTGACCCCTGCTACGAGGCGAGATAAGCCCTGGGCCACCGTCAAGGCTTCACACGCCCGCAGTAACTGGTCAAAGTACTCTGCTGTGGCAGGGCCAGGCAGGACCGCGCCGAACTTGATGTAGCAGGTGCCGGTCCCAGCTTCCGTTCCTGCTCCGCAATGGCAACACGCAAAGCCAACGAGGTGCGAACGACTCCAGAGCAGCACGGTCTCGCCGAGTCGTTGCTCATGCACCGCCTGGATTTCTCGGCGTACATCGAGCCCTTCATAGATGGCCTCCGTCACCTCGCGGCACGCCTGCAGCACCGCTGCTTGTTCGCTTTCCACTGCCTCGGACAATCTCGACCAGTTGACGACGGGTTCCAAGGCAGCAACCGGCTTCGAGAGAATCGCGGTGAGGAAGCGGGGAAAGAAGCCAAACTTCTGGTAGAAGTAGAGGTGTTTGGTACTCTGTGGAAAGGTGAAGAGACCCGCATGCCGGATCCCCCAGGTATTGAAACAGTCCATGATGGGTTCCATGAGTCGTTGAGCAATGCCCTGATCCCACCGGTCGGGAAGGACTGTCAGCGGACCGAAGAACCCGACACTGCCCCAATGAGTGGCGACGTTCGACCCGACGAGTGCTCCGCCCACTTCGGCTGCGAACACGCTCGTCGGGTCGGCACGCCAGCGCGTCTGCAGATGGGCGGTATCGGTCCAGAACGTCAGTGGATCGGGCAAACCCAGGAACGTGCCAAACGCCAGGCGGAAGATGCGCTGGGCTTCAGGCAAATCATGTTCATGCAGCGGACGGATGGTCAGGTCTACCGGGTGAGCTGCCGGATGTTGGTGTATGGTCATAAGTGTGTCCTTTCTTTCCCAGTGGTGGGAATCACCTCGAGTTGTTGCATCAGGCTCATTGCATCTAACCGGGCTCGCATCTGCACAATCTTGCCTGCGGTCACGCGTTAGAACACCACTCCTGGCACCGCGACATATCGATGGGTTGGGGGAATCCTTTGCAGTTCATCCTGGTGTGTCCCACGCTGATTCGAGGAAGCCATCAAGGGTTTGGAGCACCGTCAGGTGACCATACTTCAGAATATCAACTGCGTTCATGAGATGTTCCTTACTTCTTCTTTTAGTTCCACCGGTCGGGTGCGAGCCTTCTATCAGGGCCTCAGCACTGCTCTTCCATCAGGCCGTGGCGATCACGTAGCGGAAGCTGTTCTCCTGTCGATAGCCACCATTCCTTGTCTTGTATGGAACTAAGGAATCGAGAATGGCTTGCTTGATTTTGTCTTCACCAGCATACTGGATGGCTCCAACCAGAGGCCCTGGAGAACTGATGGCCTTCCACGCCGTTTCGTCATCGGGATACTCAAACGGGCACGAGACATTGCCACTAGCTTGTGGAGTCAGCCCTGCCTCTACCATCAACGCTTCTATCTTTCCCGGTTCTGAGAGCGAGAACGGCCCTTCTGCTCCAGGAGGTGGGGGCGGAACGCATGCCATGACCGCGGCGTAGGTTGCAAAATGTTCGCAGTCCTCCGCCCTTCCCCATGACACCATCGCTACATACCCACCTGCCTTTACCACTCTTCTGGCCTGCCGAAGTGCATTCACCGGGTCTTCTGCGTATTGGAAAGTGTTAAATCCAGTTACCACGTCAAACGAAGCATCTGCATATGGTAGCTCTTCAATTTCTCCACTCCGAAAGTTGCCACCGGGGACGCGCTCGCGAGCAATGATGAGTTCGGCTTCGGATGCGTCCATTCCTGTGACGTACGCACCCAATTTCGCTGCAAGTTGCGCCGCCAGTCCCGATCCGCAGCCGACGTCCAGCAACAGATGCAAGGGTTAAGAGGCGCTTCGCATCCGCGCTTAAGTACGCTGTCCGCTGTTGCACGGCTTCCTGGACACTTCGAGGAACGGAAGCACGGCGTAAGGTGTGCTTCCAAGTCCCATCAACAAACACCAACTCCCCTGTGGTAATGAGTGATTTGAGGAGTTCTTCGACAAAGAAGGGGTTTCCCTCGGAGCGGGTGTATAGAGTGTCTAAGAGCTCAGCATCGATGGCGTGTTCGAGATCCAGAATGGCATGCAGCATGGCCGCAACGTCACTGCGTGAAAGGTGATCAAGCGAGAATTCCTGTGCCAACCGTTCACGATCCAGATGGGTCAGCCACTGCCGAAATCCTGGATGGAGCTCATCAGTGCGATAGGTGACGAGCAAGAGGAGCGGGATATGCCGACAGCGGCGTGCCAGGTGCAGCAGAAAGTCCAGGCTGAGATCGTCACACCAATGGACGTCCTCCACCACGAGGAGCACGGGATGTCGTGTCGCTTGTTCCGTCAAGAAATGGGTCATGGCAGCGAAGAGCCGTCGCTTCTCCTCTTCTGGACTAACAGACGGCGGTGCAGGGAAGGTCGCCAGGTCGGGGAAGAGCAGTGCCAGGTCGGGCAGCAGGCGAGAGAGTGTAGAGACGAATGCGTGCATGTTGTCTGCGAGGGAGGTCGAGGCATAACGCGCAAAATACGACCGGAAGAGGTCAAGCAGAGGCGCGTACGGGAACGCGCTGTCCGTCTGGAAACAATATCCCTCAAGGAGGAGAAAGTCCCTTTGCGCGGCATAGGTTTTTGCCTCAGCGACCAGGCGCGACTTGCCAATGCCCGCTTCACCGCAGATGAGGATCGCCTGCCCTCCCTCCCTCTGTCCACTGATCTTCCGATCAATGAGCATGTGCAAGGCGGTGAGGTCGAGATGGCGACCAACCAGCGTGGGACAGATGAACACGGGAGTCACCGGTTCAGTCATGGGAATGATCCCCTTTCCCAATCGCGATGAAAGGAGTCGTGCGATGGCCTGATCTCCTCGACACTCTCTACACCCTCTCCGAGGGTAATCCTTCTCCGCGTTTCCACTACAGAATGTTCGCGTAATCAGAAGTATACCACAGATTGAGCTTCTGAAAAGCACTGGCGGATGAATGCGGAAACACGTGTTGTTAGTACACCGGTTTACGTGCACGAAGTACGACAGTTCGGCGAAGCCTGCGCTCTTCTCGCTGATCGGCACCACCTTTGGCGGCAATGGCCAAACAACCTTTGCTCTGCCCGATCTGCGTGGCCGTGTTCCCATCAGCTCAGGACAAGGTCCTGGCTTGCAGAACTATGACCTCGGACAAGTCGGCGGCTTGGCAGAAGTTAAGTTATCGTTGATAGCGAAGTAGACGAGCCGAGCAGCCTATAAGTGCCCGGCTCAACGGCCTATTGCAAGGTACCTTTTTCGATGTTACCAATCCGAGTGGCGATGGTCGCGCCGATCGCGTCGATCACGATTACCCCTACCACTACTATAATTGCTGCTGTAGCCGCTTGTGCTATAACTGCTGCGCGAGTCATCACGGCGTGAGCTACGTGAAGCACGCTGAGCCTGGAAACAATCATTGCAATATACGGGACGATCTTCGCGCGGGATAAATGGTACAGAGGTTGGACGTCCACAGGTGGCGCAGGTGGTCTGGTAATGTTCACTACTACTACGAGGAGTATGTGTGGAAGATGACTGCCTACCGCGACGGGCGGCTCGGCAACTTGGGCAACGGCCAGGAGTGTTTGTTAGTCCGCGGCTGGCATAGAACTCTTGTTCTCCAGCACTGAATGTGAAGTCTTGACCACAATCGCGGCATATGAGGATACGATCCTGGTATCCCTCATTGGACATCATGGGTAGTATTTCCCCTTCTTTCTGTTTGTTCGTTCCGCCTACAAATTTTTTTTGAATGGAGGAGGTTTCATCGAGCAGTATATTACCTGGTTAAAGCTGCTAACAGGTGAATATACCTGACGGTGTTGATAGGTAGTAACTTCCTAGAGACCGGATAGCGGAACGAAACCGGGGCCCAGATGTTCATTACCTTGATGGGATTCTGCCCCCAAACCATACAATCATTGTACCATATACTGGCGAAATTTGCTGGGTATTGTGATACCATGGGGTGAACAGAAGTTGTGATTTACGGAGGGGAGAGTCATTTTCATTGGATCCTGCTCTAGAGAATAAACAACATTATCAACACCTTGGTCGGCAACCACGGCAGGTACATACAATCACTGATCGTTATTCAATGGCTAATACGTACCTCATCGAGGGCGAACGAATTATCGTTGTTGATCCTGGTTCGGAACTTAATGTGTGTTTGGCGTTATCATATCTTCAGGATTTTCTGCACCGTACCCCGACTGCTATCGATCTTATCGTCTTGACACATCTCCACCCAGATCATACGGCGGGGGTAGAATTGCTTCGTCGAATATGTAATGCTCCCATCGCGGCTTCTATTGCCGCACAGCAATTAGCTCGTGAGGAGATACAAGGGAAGCAGGCTTTACCAGGGATAACACATTTCGCTGAGCAGGTTTTGAGGCAGAAAACAGTACCGCCGGCATTACTTCACCTGGATCTGTTCCCACCCAATTATGCCGACCAGATGAATACTATTGATATATGGCTAGAAGATGTTGCTGGAGTGCCTTATCACCCCAACTGGCGGGTTATTGCTAGCCCAGGCCATACTCCCGAGAGCATCTGTCTTTACAATCCTTTCAGCTACGAGCTTCTGTGTGGAGATACGGTGAATACACTAGAGGTTGGGGTGCCACCATTTCGTCGAGCTGCGAACCGCCGTCAATTAGAAGAGACGCTAAGAACGCTACGCAGCCTGGACATCTACTATCTCTATCCAGGCCATGGCAGGCCGATTTTATCGAAACACCCATTGGAGAATAGTGTTGTGGAGTGATGGGAGTTTATACGTTTTTCGGCCTGCTTGGCAGTCGCAGTGGCGTTGGACCGCCATGGATTGGGCGTGCTGTCTGAGGTGGCGTGACGGGGTTGAGTTCCGCTGTATCCTGCAGCTCCACCGGCTTATCCTCCGCTGATGTTGAAGCAATGTTCTGAGCATCAAGGTTGGATTTATTAGAGGTATCGCCATTCAATAGTTGCGTCATAGGCATCTGCTCACTATCAGTAGATAATGACGTAGCAGAATGCCAGACATGCCGCGTGAGAGGGTCATCTTGTTCAGAAGGAGCACCTGGTTGTTCAGCCTTTTCGAATAGAAAACGCTGCGAGCCGATTTCAAGCAATTCGCCTGCTTCGATACGTGTAGAACCGCGAATCCGTCGTCTGTTGAGGAAGACGCCGTTCAAGCTGTCGCAGTCTGTAATATAGGTCCGCCCATTGTCCCAGGCCAGTTCCGCATGATAACGTGAAGCCAGGTCATCATCCAGCCAGATATCGTTGTCCTCTCCTCGACCGATAGTGACGATGGCACGTTCCAATGCCAGCCGCAGCCCCTGAAAACGCCCCCCGCGATAGTCGAGCCACCCCCACGGAGTATCCTCTCCGTAGACATAAGGAGGGATTACTCCGACTTGATGTCTTGGAGGATGAATGGCGGCGGCAGCGTTGGCGCGTGTAGTGCGATTTTGACGAGGGATGTGTACAGATGTCGTTGAGGAACGTGGCAGGGTAAAGAGACAGTAGGTGGTGGTTACGCCTAATGGCAACAACCAGCCACACAGTGCTACATAGATGAGTGCGACCTCCACTTCCGCGACCGGAATTGCTGCCTGTACGACATTGAAGCGAATATTAAACCAGATGAGAACTGGCAGCAACAGCAATGCTGAGATAACACAAGTGACGATAGCACCGGCGAGTTGGCGGGTCGTCCCTCGTTTCCGCAAAGAGGTATAGAGGGCGTTGACAGCGATAGCGAACATGCAGCAAGCTAATCCGCTATAACAGCCAACGTTGAACCAGGTTGGGAAATCTAAGCTGCTCGTCGTAGTGTTCCTCTCGACTTATCAAAGCATGGCATCAATGTTCGCATTACGTGCGTCACTAATCAAAATAGTATCTAAGATGGTATGCTGTTGTGCGTTTATTGTGTAGACGCTGTCCGTCGCAACGTTGGCGGAATCGCCAACAACATTATTATTGACCTGAACAGCGTCCCAGTATTCAAAATGCTTATCATCAGGTGTGACTGCGACTCCGAGGAATGCATGTCCCGGAATAATAACAATCTCGGCGTGCAATCCAATATGCTCTACCGCCGATGCCAGTAGCAGTGTCAGTTCAATGCACATCCCGCTGCCTTGCTGTAATACTTCTGATGGCAGCTTGATGTTTTGTGTCGCAGTGCTGGCATCTCCCGGACCGCTATATGGCACACTTGCCTGGAGATAGCGTATTTTATAATCAATGCGCAGCGCATCATAAATGGCGTCAACCTGGGCGATGACTTCTCTTGCATTCGCTTTACTATAGCCAACCAAAGCGGGTGGAACGGGAGGTGGCTCCAGAGGCAGATGGTTGGCTGCTTTGTGCACCAATGCTCCAATGGCGGGGTCATTCGGCGTAACCCAGGCGGCGATCTTCAGGCGATTCGCGGTTATCCACTGCATTACCCAGCGCGAATGCAGCAGCAGGGGAATATCGTTCAGATAGTAAAAGTGTTTATTGTTGTCTGTAACCTGCACACGAAGGGAGGTATGATCCTCAAAGGTGAGCATACGAAAATCCTGGGGGATGAAAGGAGGCAGAATGCTGACTGTCTGTAGATTGTTGGTGGCATTAATGGTTTGCACCTGCACCTGGCTCATTCCTTTGATGCTCATGCTCACCACCAGTGTCATCGGGCTGTTACTGCTGTATTCTACAGTGAACAGGGGATATTGGTTGGCGACGTAATACGGGTAATATGCGCTGAAGATTGCTGCTGGTAAGCGGACGCATATATGTACAGGCAGTTGATCACCGCAGTGTTCCTGGTTTGCAAAACTGCTTTGTTGATAGCGAGAATAAGATTGTAGCCCTCCCACAACATAACTTCCGGAGAATCCAAGGAGCACCAAAAGTGTGAGGAGCAGAATTGTGAGTCGTGTGCGCATGTATTCGTTCATCCGCCCCTTGCTGTTACAAACAGGCAATCATGATACATTTTGTAAACTGCGTGGTTGCAATTATATCATCTAATTATAGCGCTATCCAAATTGTATCGTTTTGTACTATTGGCCCCTTGCCCTCTTGCCTACGCTCAACTCGCTTGTAGAGGCATATTATATCAGACACCACTATAACATAGTGCCGTTTGAGGAGTTCTCTGACCTTACTTTTTGGCTAGATAGGATCATGCTTAGCTCTTTAGAGTGTACCTTTTTTACTTTCACTAGAAGTTTGTAAGGCCGAGGAGCATGCCCTGTAAAAGGTCATAACCGGAGGTTGCGCCCATGGCTACTACCGCCTGGGTCGTCTTTGCAAGCTCTGCTTCGTTGTCGCTGGAGAGAGCGTTCAAAAATGCCTGTATGGGTTGGGCGACGTTGCCCTCTGCCGCGTAGCCTAACCAGCATTGGCTGAGGAGATGGGTCTGTTGACTGGCAACTGCGATGATCTGTTGGAAGGCTTCGAGTAAGCATGGCAGCGGTCCGTAGAGCAGCCAGTTGATGGCTATCCATCCTGCCAGGATATCATCACCTGACGGTGTTAAGCCGATTCCACGTCCACATAGAGAGCGTGCCATAGGGAGTATATCGATTTTGCAGTCGCTCTCGAGGGTAACAGCAGGGGGAAAATGCCATACAAGGGTATCTGCGAAGAAAGAAGAGAGATCTAAGGACTGCACTAAAGTATGACTGGTTGATACAGGGTTGGTCGATAGGTATCTGGCGAGCCATTCCCTATTTTTCACTATATTGTGCCTATCCAGGCATACTGGCCTGGTAATATGGGGATTCCATTGAGTGCAGGAGGAAAGATCAAGCGAGCAATGGGCGGATTCGATATGTAAGCGCTGTGCTCCTAAGAGTACGGGCATGCCAGGGCGAAGTATGGTAAAAGGGAAAGTGCCTGGAGAGTTGGAGAGTTCCAGGCCATTGGGCATACGTGTCGAGTCGGCAGCGTTGAGGGAGAGGACAAGGCCACCTGGGAAGACGATATTGGCGGCAGCATAGAAAACGCTATGGACAACTCCACGTTGCGCTGCTCCTGCTGCCGCTGCCGCCAGACAGGTACTATAAGAGGTGGCCCTGGTTAAAGCATAACTCCGATCGGCTGGCATTTATTCTTCAGGCTTAGGAGGCGTAATCGAAATGCGAATAAGCCTCCTTGTGAGCCAGAAGATAAGAGCATAGATGCCCATGGCTATCAATGTAGTCCATTCAAAAGCCTGGTTCTGGTTCAGCGAGGGATTATTTATGAGACCGGCGAAGGGTAATAGCATGACGTTGGTCAGGGCGTAGATAAAGCTGGCAAAAACGTTGGTAGGAGATGCGCCAATAAGCTTGAAGAGAAAGCGCAGCCCCAATGTTATCTCCACAACGATAGCAAACCATTGTATGAAATCATTGACTTTGCCAAGAACGAATGCGAGCGTTTGACCAGGGGGTTCTTGCGGTAACTTCTCTCCTTCATCGACTTGTTCAGTGTGAGCCGAACTTTCAGGGACGGGCGCTGGCGCCTGCTGAACTGGCCTTGGCGGTAAATCCGGCAGCGGAGGGATGATATCAGTTGTCTGCATATGTAATGGGTGGTCGTTCGGGTACGGATTATTACGCATCCTGGTTACCTCCAAAAGCTGGTGGATTCTTCTAGTATCTCTCACACCGATTATAACATGAATTGCCCCTGTTGCGCTACGTCGAACGCCGGACGAGTAGCACAACACCCTCTGCGCGAGCGAGTTCTATGTATTGACCAGAGCGTAGTAAATGATTGATTTCATTGGCTGTCGCGACGCGATCTTCGGGGAAAACCGCGTTAAGATCGACAATAATATACTGAACCGTGTCGGGGGTATCGTGGCCGGGATCGCTGATAGAAGGAAAGACAGCCAGGCGCTGCCGTTCGCTTACGTGCGGGTTAAGGTTGCTGCCGGCGGAGACAGAAGCATCCGGCGGGATCATTGATAGCAGCTGCTGAATATGTTGTTCGCGGCTCCCAGGAGTGTGATCTGCCAGGAAATTTTCCAGGAGCGGGGCGGTAATCGCTAGATTAAGTCCCGTCATAAAGATGATCCAGGTCAGGGTGATCCACTGCAGGCGGAGTAGCGGGATACCCCTGGCAAGAGGAGCCATACGCTGACAGAAGCGCCGCCACTGGATTGAAAGCAAGCGCGACAGTGAAGAGCGCCGTGCCCCGATGAATGTAGCTAGAAGGGTATAGGGAGGGGATTGTTGTAGCCAGGAGATTACTATTACTTGCTCAATGAAGTGTTTGGAGGCAGTAAACCACGATGTGATGGTAGTAGATAGGCTTTTATACATATCGGCAAGGATGCTAGTAAAGGGCAGTCCGCCTGCGAGAGAGACGGTGCTATCCTTTGTATGAACAGTAGTGGTAGAAGGAATCTGGGATGCCTTGTTCGTTGGCTGTAGGGGAAACAATGCCTCTTTTTCGCTGAGTTCCCCACGCCAATGTTGCCAGAATATGATGAGGCGCCTTGTGCCATGTATTGCCGCGAGCATGACAAAGGGAATAATTGTGGCATTGTAATGATAGACTCCAGAATAGAGTAAGGAGTCTGTGCTCAAAAGGTTTTCAGCAAGGGTGGGAATGGCCAGTAAGAGCCACTCGGGAGCTAACAGACAGAGAAAACCAGTGCTGCGGAGAAGTCCGGCCAGGTAATAGAAGCGGTCAAGAGTGATAAAGGTGGTGAAGAGCAGCCAGGGATGGAGAATGACATTGCCAATTGCATCGCTGGGTGAACTACCTAAGACTTCGTAGCGATACCAGAAATTGTTATGCTGGGCGCCTGGATAGAAATGCGGGATAATGATGGCGAAAGCGACGAAACTCCAGAGGAGACTGCCAATAGTCAGGGCGATACCAAGGCGCGGTAGTTTGTACTTCCAGATGAGGAAAAGACCAAGTATGGCAAGTGAAAAGGGAATATCTTCTTTACACGAGGCTGCCAGGATACAGGCCAGGATAAACCACCCATAGCGTTTGTAGGTCAGTGCCAGTACGGCATACAGCAATAAGGGAGTGGCGAGGCTGATGGGGTGAAAGTCAAAGATATTGATGCCGAGCAGTGCGGGCGACAAGAGATACGCTATGGCCATCGCTACGGCAATGAAGGGCCACTCTGGAATGTACTTGCGCGTCAGTAAAAAGACGGGCAAGGCTCCCGAGGCGAGTGCCAGGGTCTGGAAGACCAACAGAATGTGTGGGTCTGCACCGAAGGCGTAGAGTAAGGACAGCGGTAGAAGGATTGGTTCAAAATGGAGGGCAAGACGTGTTGGTGGCCCATACCAGTCAACTGCCTGGTTTGTGAATTGGAACCAACGACCGTGAATGGTGTTCCAGAGGACCTGGTCCATATTGCCAAGGTCGAAGGCTGTTGCCTTAAAGACATCATAGCGCAGCATTGCCTGATAGCTCATTTCCAGGGCGTATGCTCCTACAGCAAATAGCAAGAGCCACCAGGCGATCAGTTGCTGTCTACTTGTGTCAAATAGTTTTTTCATCTATAGATTTCATTTTATGACTTTTATACCACGAGGATTGATTGATAGATGCCTATGCCGACCAGGATCATGAAGGACCATACGATCACGAACTCGGGCCAGGTGCCTGTGCGAAATCGCCAATGCGGATTCGGTGGGAACCCAAAGCGTTTACGATTTGGCCAGAGCAACGGAACACCGCCTTCTGTCATCGCATCGGCTGCAATATGTATGATACAACCAAATAATACGGCGATAAAGATCACATGTGAGGCCGTGATAAATTGGGCCGGTATGATGTACCCTCGTTGAACCAGTAAATAGGCCACCAGTTGTTCCAGGCCTATTGCCATTAATGATCCAATCAGCAGGCCTAGCAGGCTGTGAAAAAGCGTGCGATGACCTGCAATGTGCTGTATCTCTTTGCTGACCCAGCCAAGTTTGTGCCCAAGCGTGCTGTGCGCATTGTCAATGTCCGGCAACAAGGCACCAAAGCCTACCATCGTATAGTATATAACCTTATTGACAATAAGCCCAATGGTTATTCCTTTTGCGGCTAGCAGTGGGTCACCAGTAATGTGCGCCACGCTATCCAGAACAACTCCCGCGGTCAGGCCAATCAGTAGATGGGATCTACCTTCCATCTGTTTTTCTCCCTTACAATGGACATTTTACTTGAACCATTTTAGGGAAATTTGTTCCAAATAGCAAGTGGTAGACCAGCAAGAATGTCAGGCTGAATATGTTTCTTCGGGTATGCGTACAAAAATGGAATCATCCTCTATTTTGACGGGATATGTCTGGATATCCTGGCGAGCGGGGCCGCGTACCACTTTGCCGGTACGCACATTGAATTGAGCGCCGTGCCAGGGACAGGTGAGGATGTCACCATCGAGATCGCCCTCGTTCAGCGGGCCGCTGATATGGGTGCAGTTGTCAGTGAAGGCACAGACGTCACCATTCACTCTTGCCAGGCAAATAGGTTCGCCATCGACTTCTGCAGCCAGCAGCGCACCTTCTTCCAATTCATCGAGTTCTGCTACTTTAATAAAATCTGTCATGATGTTGGATTGGGCCCCTACTCCTCACCTTCGTCATTGTCGTCTGGTGGTTTCTCAAGGCCCGCAAGAGCGAGGCTGCGATGCAGAACGCGCAGGCAGAGAAAGGCGCATTTTGTCCGTGCCGGGCTAATGGGAATGCCCAGCGCGTCCAGGATGTCTTCCTTGCCAAGCTTGACGACTTCTTCCACAGGCCTGCCCTCGATCATCTCTGAGAGCATGGAGGCGGAGGCCTGGCTGATGGCGCAACCTCGTCCTTTGAAGCGGACTTGCGTGACCGTATCTCCTTCGACGAGGAGGTCGATACCGAGCTGATCGCCACACAGGGGATTGGAGTCCTCCGCGTGAGCGCTGGCAATTTCTAGTTTGCCGTAGTTACGCGGGTTGCGATAGTGGTCGAGTATGTAATCTCGATAATCCATTGACATGGGTTGGCCCCTTTTTAATTGACGAATGTATGGCATGGGTTGGGCTAAATGCTTCCCCAGGTACATTTGCGCTCCCCTCCGGTTTGATATCCATTCCTGCAACGACGCTACCGCGTTTACCTACGGTCAGCAGGGATGCAAGGAAGTCTCTCAAGGGTAAGTATTTTGAGAAACGAGCAGGGAAGCGGATTCGTCTCGTAGGGGCGGGGGTGGCAGGGAAGAAGGGAGGGGACCCTTGGGTCGCCCGGCGTCCGGTTCCCCTGCCGCTTCGCCCCTGCCCCCCATGGGCGACGCAAGCGTCCCCACTCCACTGCGCCCCTCTCCCGCCCCTACGACTGTGACGATCTGCCCCAAAATACCTACTGTTGAAAGTGCAAGGAAGTCCCCGCGTAGGACGCGATACATCGGGTTCCTACAGGTTGAATATCTGTA
>WNGG01000314.1_pt1 | contig 53331 bp, 58 predicted proteins | sample 5400661 | NCBI WGS metagenome assembly WNGG01 (sample SAMN13153372, study PRJNA577476) | soil metagenome | isolation source: 100 cm soil or saprolite under Garry oak tree replicate 1 | place: USA:California | collected 2016-06-15 | reverse complement strand
TGCCACGTCCAGACTGCTTACGGGCAGAATCTTACGTGGGTATATTTCTATTTGCCCTGCGGGCGTAGCCGAATTGGTACAGGCGCACGGCTTAGGACCGTGTGGCGTAAGCCATGGAGGTTCGAGTCCTCTCGCCCGCACCACCCTTGACAGAACGCGAACCTTGGGTGGGTACGAAGAATGAGGGTTGGATCGAATGGCGGCCCTCCACGCGCGTCGGACCGACGCGGGCTGAAGTCAGAAGTTTGTGGTCCGCCCTCGTTCCCGCGGTAATCGTTTCGCGGACTTAGGTGAGTATCGTGTCGACTTCCTCGCGAGATGGCAGATGGTCGGGCGCACTACTTGCGCGCTTTCGCGGTGACGATGCCTAACTGAACCACCAGTTCCTCACCTGTCAGGAGTCCTTGCCAGCCTGCGACGACGTCGTGCTCGAGCACGGCTCGGCTTTCGTCGTTTATCTGAGCCACTGCGGCTACCAGCGGCGTGCTGGTGACGTATTGCCACAGGAAATCGACCGGCGTTCCAAGATGCAGGCTCTTCGTCGAGGCCTCCACTTCGATCGAACCGAAGCTCGCACCGTCGAGAAGCCGCCGGATCTCGCCCGCATCGTGCAGCGAGAACACCTGCCCCACGAACCCGGCGACCTCGGGATTCAGATGCCGAGTGAGGGCTTGCTCGAGGATGGCGAAAACGTCCGGTGTGGGGCCCGGAACGTTGATGAGGAGCCGTCCTCCCGGCCTGAGGACGCGGTGCATCTCTCGCAGCGCGGCGGGTTTGTCGGCAAAGAACTGAAGGCCGAGCTGGCACGTGACGACGTCGAACGACTCGTCGGGCAGAGGCATGGCCTCGGCGCTCGCCTTGTGCCACGGGATTCCCGCAGAGGCCGAGACGGATCGGGCTACCTCGAGCATGCCTGCGTTCATGTCAAGCCCTGCGACGGTTCCAGTTGGGCCGACGCGTTCAGCTGCGATGCGTGCGACGATCCCCGTCCCGCAGGCGACATCGAGGACGGCTTCCCCCGGTCGCAATGATGCAGCGTCGATGAGGTCGTTGGCGAGCGGTGCCCCGATCGAGGGGACGAAGTATCGCTCGTAGTTCTCCGGTGCATTGCCGCCGTAGGTCCTGAAGGAGATTCCCGACGTAGATGTGGACATGGTTCCTCCTGTGATCTCCGTCACGTTTCTGGCTTCCGTTGAGGTCGATCCGGTCATCGCTTGCTCCCTCCTTGTTGGTTCTCGTGGGGTTCGGCTGGTCGATCCCCTTCACCCTGTGCGATGATCAGTTTGCGGGCAGGACGCAGGGAATGCCATGACCGTGAAGCCAGGAGGGTTGACCGAGACGCCTGGATCCGCAACCAAAGCCACGTCCGCACCTGTGTCGTTGGACCGGGCGCAGCCCCTTCACGACGCCCTTGAGCGCCTTCGCCTCAAGGGAGCCATCTACCTGCGCGCCGAATACACCGAGGCATGGGCCTTGGGAGGACAGGGCGGCCCTGCCTTCGCGAATCTGCTCCATCCCGGCGCTGACCGCCTGATCTTTTTCCACGTCGTCGCGAGTGGACGGTGCTGGGTGTCACTCGCGGATGGCGAACGTCACTGGGCGAGTGCCGGCGACGTGATCGTGCTGCCGTACGGCGATCAGTTCACGATGGGCGGTGCCGAGCCCACCTGGCCGGTGCCGATCACGTCCGTCCTGGCGCCACCCCCTTGGGAACATATGCCGATCATTCGTCACGGCCAGGGTGGAAGCCGCACAGATGTTGTCTGCGGGTTCCTGCACTCAGACGACGTCCTGTTCGATCCGGCGCTCCGCGCGTTGCCGCTGTTGTTCGTCGTGCGACCGCCCGGGGGCCCGGCTGCGCGCTGGGTGGAGGCCAACATCTCCTTCGCACTGGAACAGTCAGGGGAGCGAGGTTTGCCGTCGACGAGGCTGCCCGAGCTCCTGCTGCTGGAGATCCTGCGTCTGCATCTCTCCACGGCTCCTGCTGCTGATCGAGGCTGGCTCGCGGCGCTGCGGGACCCGGTGCTCGCGCCCGCTCTGGCGAGATTGCACGCCGAGCCAGCGCGGAAATGGAGCATCACTGAGCTGGCCGCGGCGGCTGCTGTCTCGCGGTCAGCGCTCGACAGCCGCTTCCGGCAACTGCTCGGCATCTCGCCCATCCGCTACCTCACGGATTGGCGGATGCACGTCGCCCAGGAGATGCTCGCGACCACCGAGTCGACCGTCGCCTCGGTCGCACGACGCGTCGGGTACGACTCGGAGGAGGCGTTCAGCCGCGCGTTCAAGCGCTTTCATGGCTGCGCGCCAAGCGTCTGGCGAAGCTCACTCTTCAGGGCCTGATGCCGAGAAGGGCTGCGGATCGGTGGCGTCCGCTCGCGTTGCGGGAGTCTCCAGGACGGTCTTGATGCGTCTCAGTCGTTCGCCCCAGATCCGCTGACCCTTCCGGTCGAGCACCGAGGACAGGAGCCTGAGCGGGCGGATGGGATTCGAGTGTCCGGTGAACTCCACCCGTGTGCCTTCCCCCACCTGCTCGAACGTGAGGAGACACCTGGGCCGGAGCGGCCCGATCGTCGCTTCGAACTCGATTCTCCGTTCGGCCTCCACCGCGGTGAATCGAGTGACGGTCTCCCGTCGCTTGCCGGGCGGACCCTGACGAAACCGAAACGTCGTCCCCGGCCCGGTTGGCCCTTCGGGAGTCTTGACGACGGACTCGATGCTCGGGTCGGTCTTCGGTACGTTCTGGTCGAGGTCCAGGAAGAACCGGAAGACTTCGCTCGCCGGCTTGGCGATGGTGACGGCCGCATGCATGCCGGCCATCAGTCTTCCCACCCGATCACGTTGACCTGAACCGCCTCGTAGACCTCCGCGGTTCCCTCGGAGTTGTCCACCAACATCGCGATCGGCATGTTCGCCTCCTCTCCAGGGATAGTTCCTGGAGCGAAGCTACGAACCGCCGACCGTCCGGGAAATCGGGAGTTCTCCCCATGTGGCGAAACCGCAGGCCGACCCTCCGGTGCCTCGGGTCGGTTAGCCGGTCCCGGGCTGGTCCGGCGCCGCCAGCCGGTGGTGGCGAACGTACTCTGGCACCGGGACGTCCTCCGGGACCCGCTCCTCGGTCACGGCCTCCTGAGGGACCAGTCGAAGGGGAAGCACGCCGGCCCACACCGGCAGCGCGACGTCCTCCTCGTCGTCCTTCGGGCCCCCGGATCGCATCTTGGCGGAGGCCTCGTCCAGCCCGATCCGCAGGATTCGCGTCTGGCGCAGCTCGACGTCGCTGGGGCGGCGGACGTCGTTCCAGCGGCCGGGCGTGACGTGCTGGGAGATGACCTCCAGCGCGTGGAGCCGCTCCCTCGGGTCGTCCACCTCGACCGCGGTGCCGAGGACCACGACCGAGCGGTAGTTCATCGAGTGGTGGAAGGCCGAACGGGCCAGCACCAGGCCGTCCTGGATGGTGACGGTCACGCAGATCGGGGTGCCCCCTTCGAGTGTCCGCAGCATCCGGCTGGCGGTGGAGCCGTGGAGGTACAGGCGGTCGCCATCGCGGGCGTGGATGGTGGGGATGACGTAGGGCTGGCCGTCCACCACGAAGCCGACGTGGCAGATCAGGGCCTCGTCCAGGATGGCGTCGATCGCCTCCCGGTCGTACGCGCCACGTTCCGGGAGACGCCGCACCTGGACTCGCGGTGTCATGGCCACTGTGATAGCCACGATACCGGCTGCATGGCCGGGGAGGCGGGCTCGGGGCGTGGCGATCGTTGACCGGTTCGACGGGTTCCTCATCGACCTCGACGGCGTGGTCTACGTCGGCGACGGCCTCGTTCCGGGGTCGGACCACGCCATCGCGGCCCTCCAGGAACGGGGAAAGCACGTGCTGTTCCTGACGAACGACCCCCGGAGCTCGCGTGACGAGTACGCGGCCAAGCTCCGCCGGCTTGGTCTGGACGTCGACGCGTCGCGGATCCTCACCTCGGGGGCGGCCACGGCGGCGTTCATCGCTCGTCACGAGGAGACGCGGGGCCGCTCGGCCTTCGTGATCGGCACGCCCGCCCTGAAGGCGGAGGTGCGGGGAGCGGGCCTTGTCGTGATCGAGGGCGAGGAAGGGGCCCAGGCGGATTTCGTGGTGGTGGGCGGTCACGACGGCTTCACCTACGACGAGCTGCGAATCGCCACGCACGCGCTGCGCCGAGGCGCTGCGTTCTACGCGACGGGGCGGGACGCCACGTTCCCGATGCCGGACGGTCCGTGGCCCGCCGCCGGAGCGATCCTGGCCGCCGTGGAGACGGCCGCGGGCCGCCCGGCCCGGGTCATCGGGAAGCCGGAGCCGGAGATGTTCCTGGTGGCACGGGAGATGCTCGGCGAAGCGCGGCGAACCGTGGTGGTCGGCGACCGGCTGGACTCGGACATCGCCGGAGGTCACCGGGCCGGCCTGGCCACCGTCCTCGTCCTCACCGGGAGCACCACGGAAGCCGAAGCCGCGAGCGCGTCGCCCGCTCCCGACTTCGTCATCCCGGATCTGCAGAGCCTGGTGCAAGCACCATGAGGTGCGCGGGAACGCCCGGGCGGTCGGTGCTGTTGAATGGGATGGAGCGGCCCGCGAGCCGCCGATGATGGGAGGTCGGATGAGCTACGAGATGACAACCTTCGGAGCCGGATGCTTCTGGGGGGTGGAGTACGTGTTCCGCCGGGTGCCCGGCGTGGTGGACGTGCGCGCCGGCTACAGCGGGGGGTTCACCCCCGACCCGACCTACCCGGAGGTGTGCTCCCACACCACCGGCCACGCCGAGGTCGCGCAGGTCACGTTCGATCCGGACCGGGTGACGTTCGACCAGCTGCTGGAGGTCTTCTGGGCCATGCACGACCCCACGCAGGTCGACCGGCAGGGCCCGGACATCGGCGACCAGTACCGGAGCTGCATCTTCACCCACTCGCCCGAGCAGCAGGCGGCCGCGGAGGCGTCGCGGGACCGGGCGCAGGCGGCGTTCGACCGGCCCATCGCCACGGAGATCCGGCCGCTGACCGTGTTCTATCCCGCCGAGGACTATCACCAGGCCTACTACGAGAAGAACGGCCACACGCCGTACTGCCACGTGGTCCCCACCCGGGTCCTGGAGCAGCTGGGGCTGATACCCGCGCGCGGGTGAGCTTGGTCCGGCGGCCCGCGCTCGCCCTGGCGCTGGCTCTGGCGTTCCTGGGTCTCGGCGCCCCGGCAGCCGGGGCCCGAGCCCAGCCGGTCAACGGGCGCATCGCGTTCCTGCTGGCGGGCGGCGACACCGGCGACATCGACCGGATGAACCCCGACGGGTCGTGCGTGCGCCCTCTCCTGGCTGGTCCCGGCGACCAGGAATCCGCGGCCTGGTCCCCGAACGGACGGCGGCTGGTGTTCGGCGTGGCGGGGATCTCCCTCGGGCTGGCGGACGCGGACGGCACCCACAAGACGGTCCTGACCCAGCGGCCGGGCTTCGTGTACTGGCCGTCGTGGTCGCCACACGGGAACCGGATCGTCTACGCGGGAAAGCCCGGGCAGTACCAGCACAAGACCCAGCTGTACGTGATCCATCCCGACCGCTCCGGGTTCCGCAAGCTGACTGATGACCCGCACGGCGCCTTCACGCCGGCCTGGTCCCCCGACGGTCGGTGGATCGCCTACGGCGGGCGGGGTATCTCGCTGGTCCGGCCGGGCGGGAGCCTCACCAGGTCGCTGACGCACCACGAGTCGGACGTGAGCCCGTCGTGGTCGCCGGACGGTCGCCGGCTGGCATTCACCAGGATCTTCGAGGGCGGCGTTCGCACCGACGTCTTCGTGGTGGACCGGGACGGTTCGGGGCTGACCCGCCTGACGCGAGACGGGAAGAGCTCGTGGCCCGTGTGGTCTCCCGACGGCTCGCTGATCGCGTTCGGCCGGTTCTCGAACGGGGGTGGCAACGGCGTGTTCACGATGCGGCCGGATGGCTCCGGTGTCACCCGCCTGACGTCGGGTCCGGCGGGCCGGGAGGTTCCGCTGTCGTGGCGGGCCCTTCGGCCCCCCACACCTTCCTGCCGGAAACCCACGTCTGGCTGACCCTGGTTTCCGCGTCGAACGGGTCGCCGGTGAGCACCACGAAGTCGGCCTGCTTCCCGGGGGCGATCTGGCCTTTCTCGTCGCCCACGCCGGCGGCCTCCGCCGCAGTGACCGTGGCGGCCCGCAGCGCCTCCTCCCGGGTGAGCGCCTGATCGGGGCGGATCACCAGTCCCTCCTCGGTCCGCCGCTCCACCGCCAGGCGCATGATCGGAAGCGGCTCCCACAGCGCCGTGGGACCGTCGGACGACAGGGCCACCTTCACGCCCGCGTCCACCAGGCGGCGGGCCGGCGTCGGCGGGAGGTACGCGTCGAGTCCGCTGGCGGCGACCAGCACGCCGTATGAGAACACGTGCCCGGGCTGGATCACCGCCGTCACCCCCAGCCGGGCCATCCGCTCGGCATCCCGCTCGGTGGCGAACATGGCGTGCTCGATCCGGCCGCCGTACACCCGGGCCCGCTCATACGCCGACAGCACCTGCGCGATGGCCTCGTTTCCCATCGCGTGCACGGCGATGCCGAAGCCCCGGCTGGAGGCCCGGGCCATCGCGCCGGCCAGGTCCGGCCCCCGGTAGTGCAGCGTTCCGGTGTGGACGCCGTGGCTGTCGAAGCGCGGGCGGAGCACACGCAGGGACTCGATCGGGTTGCTCAGGCCGGTGTTCGCGGTGGCCAGCCCGCGGAACGCCCGCAGGATCACCGGGTACGAGAGGAGCATCGCGCAGCGCTCTCCGCCGTCGGCGAACAGCTTCACCGGCCCGATGCGGAACGAGGAGGTTCCCTCGCCGGTGCGCGGCCCATCCAGCACCTCGTCCAGGCGGCCCAGCATCCCCCCGCCCGACGCGGTCATGGCGGTGACGCCGATCGGGAGCTGCGCCCGCTCCGCCATGTCCCGCTCGCGCGGGCTCATCGCGGCGTCCCCCACGTGGGTCAGGCCCTCCGCCAAGAGCTGCCCCGCGGTGGCCCGAACGCGTTCCGACCACCCCTCACCGAGCACGTCCAGCTCGGTCCGGCGGGCCGCCCACTCCAGTACGGCGTGGGCGCGCTCCCAGGCCCGCCCGTTCGGCTCGCCCCGCCGGTCCCGTTCGAGCTCCCCGCCCGGCGACCGAGGCGTCCACCGCCCGAACCCCACCCTGGCCAGCGCCGCCGAGTTGGCCACCGAGGAGTGGAACGAGGAGTGGACCACCAGGCACGGCCGGTCGGGGAGCGCCGCGTCCAGGTCCGATCGGGTCAGTCGCTTCTCGAAAGGCGTCACCAGCTCGCGGAACCCCCACCCGACCACCCAGGTCCCCTCCGGGGCCCGGCGCGCGCCCTCGCGGAGCTTGCCGGTCAGATCCGCCACCGTGCGCGCGGCGCTCACGTCGACCCAGCCGGGCAGGACCGCGTACGCCGAGAGGTGAAAGTGCGGGTCCACGAATCCGGGCATCACCCAGGCGTCGGCGAGCTCCACCGTCTGGTCGACCTTGCGACGGGGCCGCTTGGCCCGGTCGCCGACCCAGGTGACGGTGCCGTCCTCCACCAGGAACGCCGTGGGCCCCTCCCGGGGAGCGTCCCCGGCCAGGATGTGCGCCGCCGTGACCAGCGTGCGAGTCATCGCCTCGCCGCAGCCACGTAGGCCTGGGCCTCCATCTCCACCAGCCAGCGATCGTCCAGGAACCCGGTGACCACGACCATGGTGCTGGCCGGGCGGATCTCCGCGAAGGCTTCGCCGTGGGCCCGGGCGATCTCCTCCCAGTCCTCCCGGCGGGTCAGGTAGGTGCGGGTCCGCACCACGTCCTCCATCCGCGCGCCCGCCTTGCTCAGCGCCGCGGCGACGATCTCCAGGCACCGCCTGGCCTGGCCGTAGGCGTCGGCCGGCGGGTCCGATCCGTCGGGCATGACCGGAGCCGTGCCCGAGACGAACACGTGCGGCCCTACCGCTACCGCACGCGAGAACCCGATCACCGGCTCGAACGGCGAGCCGGACGAGACCCGCCGCCGCTCCCCGTGCTCGTCGTTCCCCATGGGGGTCCAACGGTACTGCGGCGGCCCGCATCCCGTCTCCGCTAGAATCGCGCGGCCGGGGTCGGCCGGCCGTGCTCCAGGGCGCGGGCAGCCGGGCCGGCGTCCAACCAGGGGCGAGGAGGTCAGGTGGACACTCGAGGAGCGGCGGATCAGCTCGCCAAGGTCCCCATGTTCTCGGGCTGCACGAAGCGGGAGCTCCAGGCCATCGTGCTGGCCGCCAAGGAGGTCTCCCATCCCGAGGGCCATGTCATCGCGCGGGAAGGCGATCGGGGGGTGGGGTTCTTCCTGATCACCGACGGCAAGGTCAAGGTGAGCATCGGCGGGAAGGGGCGAGCCACGCTCGGTCCGGGCGACTTCTTCGGCGAGATCTCCCTGCTGGACCGGGGCCCCCGCACCGCGACCGTCACCGCCACCACCCCGGTGAAGCTGCTCGGCCTCACGTTCTGGGTGTTCCGGGGGCTCCTCGAGCAGCATCCGTCCATCGCCATGAAGGTCCTGGAGGTCGTCGCCCAGCGCCTCCGCGACGTCACCAAGAAGTCGCCGACGGGCTGAACCCCCCGCCCCCCAGTCGCTTTTCGGCGCTGCTAGTCGTTCTCGCCGGGGAGGGTGATCTCGCTGCTGGGGGTGGGGTCGGCCTGCATGGCCGCGGCCAGGGCTTCGACGGCCTGCTTGAGGTCGGCGGCGTACGCGGCGGACACGTCCCCGTGCTGGGCGGCCTCGTCGATCTTGGTCTCGAGGTCCGACAGATTCTTCAGGGCGTCGTCCAGCTTCCCGTCCTGGTAGGACTTCAGGGCGTCGCCGGCGTGGTGGAGGACGTCCTGGGCGGCCTTGTCGCTGATAGCGCCGGAGGAGACCCCCTGGGAGAGGACGGTGGCCAGGTTGGTCACCGCGTCCTGGACCGAGGATGTGGGCGGCGAGGTTGTTGCGGGAGTGGTGGCGGCGTGCGAGGGGCTCGCGGGAGGCGACGATGCGTGGCCCGAGGGGGTGCCATGGGAGCCCCGCCGTGTCGGGAGCCCGCCTCCACTCAGCGTTCCGACCAGGATCAGCGCGACGAGGGCGGCGACGGCGAGCCCGGCCAGCACGTACGGCCACGCGCGGCGACGGGACGGCGGCCGCCGTGCAGGTGGGGCGACGACTGGTGGCAGGGTCGCGGTCCGGTCCCGGTCAAGCCGTTCGGTGTCGGGAATGGGAACCGCCGCTGCCGATGCACCGCCCGCCGCCGCTTCCAGGTCGGCCCGCATCCGTTCCGCCGACTGGTACCGCTGGGCCGGGTCCTTGGCCAGCGCCCGCATGGCGATGGCCTCGACCGCCGGAGGCACGCCCGGCTGGACGGCCGACGGCGGCGTGGGTTCCTCCGTCACGTGCTTGTAGGCCACGGCGACCGGCGTCGAGCCGGTGAACGGGGCCCGCCCCGTCAGGAGCTCGTACAGGACCACGCCCAGCGAGTAGATGTCGCTGCGCGGATCGACCGGCTTGCCCTCGGCCTGCTCGGGCGAGAGGTACGCGGCGGTGCCCAGGATCGACGTGGTCTCGGTGAGGTCCTGCCCGGGTCCCGCGGCCGCCCGGGCGATCCCGAAGTCCATGACCTTGACGTCACCGCGTTCGGTCAGCATCACGTTCCCCGGCTTGACGTCCCGGTGCACCAGGCCCGCCTCGTGGGCGAACGACAGGGCCTCGGCCACCCGGGCCGTGACCCAGGCGGCCCGTTCCGGCGGCAGCGGCCCCTCGGTGGCCAGGACCTCCGCCAGGGTCTGCCCGGAGACGAACTCCATCACGATGTAGTGCACGCCGTCGTCGGACCCGGTGTCGAACACCGACACCACGGTCGGGTGGTTCAGCCGGGCCGCGGCCTGGGCCTCCCGGCGGAACCGTTCGACGAACGCGGGGTCCCCCGCGTAGTCCGAGGACAGGACCTTGATCGCGACCGGGCGCGACAGCACGGTGTCCGTTCCCCGGTACACCTGCGCCATCCCGCCCGATCCCAGGAGCTGCTCCACGCGGTACCGGCCCGAGAGCGTCTGATCCAGCATCAGCATCTGCGCCTATGTACCCACTCTCGCATGCTCAACCACTCCCGATCGTGCTGGCCGGGTACCCTTCGGACCGGTATGCCCAGTCTTGGGATCGTGGTCGGCGGCGACCTGCGCGGGCTCCCCGCGCTCGCGCGCCAGGCGGAGGAGGCCGGCTACGAGAGCGTGTGGGTGGCGGAAACCGCGCGCTCCGCGTTCGTGCAGGCCACGCTGGTGTGCCAGGCCACGGAGGGGATCACGGTGGGGACCGCCGTGGCGCTGGCGTTCCCCCGGAGCCCCGCCATCACCGCGATGGCCGCCCGCGACCTCGCGGAGTTGTCCGGCGGGCGGTTCGTCCTGGGCCTGGGATCGCAGGTCAAGCGGGTCAACGAGCAGCGGTTCTCGGTCCCGTTCGAGCATCCGGCCGCCAAGATGGCCGAGGCCGTGGAGGCCATCCGCACGGTCCTGGGGGCCTTCGAGGGCAGGACGCCCGAGCACCGCGGGCGCTTCTACACGATCACCATGGCGCCGTTCCCGGGTGCCGGTCCGGCCCCGGGAGGCGTGCCGATCTACCTGGCCGCCGTGAACGAGCGGATGGCCGAGGCGGGCGGCCGGGTCGCGGACGGCATCTCCGGTCACCCCATGACCAGCCCCCGGTGGGTGGCCGAGGTCCTCCGCCCGGCCATCGAACGGGGAGCCCGGGCCGCCGGCCGGGACCCCGCCGAGATCAACGTGACCACGAACCTCATCGTGCAGGTGGACCCGGACCGGGAGGTGGCGCGGCGCGAGGCCGCCCTCCAGCTGGGGTTCTACGCCACCACCCGCACCTACGCTCCGGTGCTCGCCCTGCACGGGTTCGAGGACCGCGTTGGACCGCTGCGCACGGCGTTCGTGCGAGGCGACACGGCGGAGATGATCGAGCTCGCGTTGCCCATGGTCGACACGCTGGCCGTGGCCGGCACCGCGGAGGAAGCGCGGGACCGAGTGGCCGCATACGAGGGCATCGCCGACCGCCTGATCCTGGGAAGCGCCTGGGTGGGCCCCTCCCCCGATCGCCAGCGGGAAAGCTACGAGCTGCTTCTGGAGACCTTCGCCCCCGCGTTCTGACGATGCCGTTCCTCGAACGCCCGGGAGGATTCCGTCTGTACTACGAGACGCACGGCGATCCGGGTGCGCCGCCGATCGTGCTGCTCGAGGGGCTGGGCGGGGATATCCCGGGGTGGCAGCGGAACATCCCGCAGCTGGCTCGGGAGCTGTTCGTGATCGCGTACGACTTTCGGGGCAACGGTCGCTCCGACGCGCCGGATGAGCCCATGAGCATGGCGACGTTCGTGGACGACACGGTCGCGCTGCTCGACCGCCTGGGCCGCGAGCGGGCCCACCTGTACGGGCAGTCGTTCGGAGGCATGGTGGCCCAGGAGATGGGCCTGACCCAGCCGGACCGGGTCCTGACGCTCATCCTCGCCGCCACCCACTGCGGCGGGCGCCACGTCGTTCGGTCCCGGGCGGTGGTTCCGAAGGGCCAGCCGTTCCTGGCCCTGTACTCGGAGGCCTTCGTCCGAGCCCATCCGGAGCACGTGGCCGAGGACCTCCGGGTGGGAAGCGAGAACCCCCAGAAGCCGCTGGGGCGGCGCCGTCAGTGGGAGGCCATGCAGGGGTTCGATTCGTACGACCGGCTGCCCGACATCCGGGTCCCCACGCTGGTCCTGCACGGCACCGAGGACCGGATGGTCGACCCGGCCAACGCACGCATCCTGGCCGAACGGATCCCGGGGGCGGAGCTGGTCCTGTTGGAGGGAGCCGGCCACGTGTACCACTCCGAGCAGGCCGAGGAGTCCGACCGGGCCGTGCTCGACTTCGTCCGGCGGTACGCCGATGGGTAAGGTCCCGCCCGAGGTCGATCGGCTGGTCCGGGAACGCGAGAACCGCCGGGCCGCCCGCGATTTCGGCGCGGCCGACGAGCTTCGCCGGCAGGTGCGTGACCTCGGGTTCGACATCGAGGATTCGCCCACCGGACCGCGCGTCGCCCCGATGAGCACCGCCCCCCCGGCCGCCCGACGGATGGCGCCCGACCAGGTGCCCTCCGTGCTCAACGAGCCTCCGGCGGCCGACGCCAGCGTCCACTGGCTGGTCCAGGGGTGGCCGGAGGACGTCGTCCGCGGCATCGAGGCGTTCCGGCGCCACCACCGGGAGCGGAGCGTCCAGCACGTGGTCGTGGACGCCGCCCGGACGGACCCGGGCGTCTGGCCGGAGGACGTGGAGGTCGTTCCCCTGGACCGGGACCACGGCTGGGCGGCCGGCCGCAACGCCGGGTTCCGGCGGACGGCCGGGCGGGTCGTCGTGCTGGTGGACGGCTCCGTGGAGCCGACCGGCGACGTCCTCGGCCCCATGGAGCGCGCCCTGGAGGATCCCTCCGTCGGCCTGGCCGGCCCCTTCGGCGTGGTCACCGAGGACCTTCACGACTTCGAGGCATCGGACGGGCCCGACGTCGACGCCATCGAGGGCTACCTGATGGCCTTCCACCGCGACCTCCTGCTCGACCTCGGCCGGCCCGGGCCGTTCGACGATCGGTTCCGGTTCTACCGGGCCGCCGACATCGAGTTCTCGTTCCGGGTCAAGGACCGCGGGCTCCGCTGCGTGGTAGTGCCGGTCCCACTCACCCGCCACGAGCACCGGATGTGGGCGCACACCCCCGCCGAGGAGCGGGACCGCCTGTCCAGGCGGAACTTCTACCGGTTCCTGGGTCGGTGGCGGGGGCGCCTGGACCTGTGCGTGGCCCACGGCCGTGGGCACGGCCACGGCCACGAGGGGTAGGAGGGCCTCCTACTCGGAGGAGGAGCTCAGGATGTCCGGCCCGGATGAGGGCAGTGGTTCGGTCTGGTCCCCGTTCGGCCGCTCCTCGGGCTCCGGGATGGGCGTGCGGCCCTCCGCGTAGGCCTTGAGGTCGGCACCTTCGATGACCTCGGACGCCATGAGCACCCGGGACAGCTTGTCCAGCTGCTCACGGCGCTCCTGGAGGGTCTCCAGCGCCCGGGCGTGGGCCTCGTTGACCAGGCGCTTGACCTCGTCGTCCACCGTGGACGCCAGCGCGTCCGACATGGACGGGCCTTCTCCGGGGAACAGCAGCCGTCCCTCGGAGCCGCGGAAACCGTCGCGTCCGTAGGACAGCGGCCCGATCTTCTCGCTCATGCCGTACTCGATGACCATGGCCCGGGCGATCTCTGTGGCCCGCTCCAGGTCGTTCTGCGCGCCGGTGGACACCTGCTTGAACACGATCTCCTCGGCCGAGCGCCCCCCCAGCAGGATGGCCAGGCGGTCGGCGAGCTCGGGCTCCGTGAGGAGGTAGCGATCCTCCAGCGGCCGCTGCATGGTCATCCCGAGCGCTGCCGCGCCTCGCGGGATGATCGACACCCGGTGCACGGGGTCGGCGGTCGGCATCACCAGCGCCACCAGCGCGTGGCCCATCTCGTGGACGGCCACGATCTCCCGTTCCTTCTCGCTCATGACCCGGCTCTTGCGCTCGAGGCCCGCCACCACCCGGTCGATGGCCTCCTCCAGGTCGGTCATCTCGACGGCGTCCTTCTCCCGGCGCGCTGCGAGCAGCGCCGCCTCGTTCACCACGTTGGCCAGGTCGGCCCCGGTGAACCCCGGGGTGCGCGACGCCAGGACCTTCAGGTCGACGCTCGGGTCGAGCGCCACGCCACGGGCGTGGATGCTGAGGATGGCCTCCCGGCCCCGGAGATCCGGCCGGTCCACCACGACCTGTCGGTCGAACCGCCCCGGGCGGACCAGCGCCGGGTCCAGCACGTCCGGCCGGTTCGTGGCCGCCATGAGGATGACGCCTCGGCTGGAGTCGAACCCGTCCATCTCCACCAGCAGCTGGTTCAGGGTCTGCTCCCGCTCGTCGTGCGAGCCCAGCGAGCCGCCGATCCCGCCCATGCGTCCCTTGCCGATGGTGTCCAGCTCGTCCAGGAACACCAGCGCGGGCGCCTTCTCCTTGGCCTGGTTGAACAGCTCGCGGACCCGGGCGGCGCCCAGGCCCACGAACATCTCCACGAACTCGGAGCCGGACATGAAGAAGAAAGGCACGTTGGCCTCGCCGGCCACTGCCCGGGCCAGCAGGGTCTTCCCACAGCCCGGCGGGCCCAGCAGCAGGACCCCCTTGGGGATCCGGCCCCCCAGGCGCTGGTACTTCTTAGGGTTCTTCAGGAAGTCGACGATCTCCCTCAGCTCCTGGACCGGCTCGTCCAGGCCGGCCACGTCGCTGAAGGTGGTCTTCATCTCCTTGCGGTCGTAGATGCGGACCTTGTTCTTGCCCAGGTTCAGCGCGCTGGCGCCGGCCGCGCCCATCCGACGGATCAGGAAGAACCACAGCAGCCCGAAGATCAGGATGGTGGGCACCCACGTGTACAGCAGGGCCGTGAAGCCGCTGGGCTGGGACCCCGTGTAGTCGATGTGGTTCTTCCGGAGCAGCTGCACGAGCGCGCCCCCGTCGTCTCCGGGGGGGCGGGTGGTCACGAAGCTGACCTGGTCTCCGCTCCGCTGCCAGATCCCGATGACCGTGGTGTCGGACACCACCACCTGGGTCACGGAGTGCTGCCCGACCAGGCTCTCGAACTGCGAGTACTGGATCTTGGTCTGCGTCCCGCCCAGCAGCCGGGGCAGGAGGAAGAACAGGAGGAACAACCCCGCCACCAGCCAGAGCGTCATCCGGATGCGGCGGCTGCGGTCGGCCTGAGGCCCGCCGCCGGAACCGCCCCCACCCAGGTCGAACCCCGGCCACCGATCCCGCCGCTGGTTCTGGTTGCGGCCACCGTTGCTGCCCATTGATCCAATCATCCCACCGGTCGTGATTCCTGACACCGAGGCGCAACGGTTTTCGCCCTCCGAGGGACCACACTCGAAATGCGGGACCTGGCCATATCCTGGGGACGGTGAAGCCCACGGCGAAGCCCACGGTGAGCCAGTCCCGGGCCTCGAAGCCCACCCGAGGCGGGGGAGCGGACCTGCCCTCGCTCCGGGCGGCGGGCGCGGCGGCCGGTCTGGCCGGTGCGGCGGCGGCGCTGACCCTCGATGCTGTCCTGCACACGTTCTGGACCTCCGTCCCGTTCACGCCGGTGTCGGTGGCGCAGGCCGTGATCCGGCTCGCTCCCGGCTGGCTCGACGCCCTGTTCATCGACAGGCTCCAGCACGCCGCGAGGCCAAGCGCCATCATCGCGTGCGGAGTCGGCTTCGTGATCCTGGCCGTGGTGCTTGGGCTCCTCCTGCCGCGCCTTCGGGGCAGGCTGGGAGGGCAGATCGAGCCGGCCGCGGCGGTGCTGGCCCTTCCCCCCTACGCCATCGCGCTGGCCGCATACGCCCACGAGATGGGCGCGGTCAGCCTGCCCGTCTACGCGCTGGCGCTGGTCCCGGTGCTGGCCCTGGCCGCGCTGGTCTCGGCACGCGTGTACCGAACGCTGACCGATCCCGCCCGCGGAGCGTCGCCGGACGCCCTCCGGCGGGCCGTGGTGAACGGCGTGTGGATCGGCGGCGTGGGGTTCCTGGCGGGGTGGGCCAGCCTGGGCCGGTTCGTGTTCCGGCGGCCGAACCCCGGGCGCCTTCGGCTGCACCTCGGGGAGGTGTCCCCGGCCTCCACGCCATCGCAGGGAGACGCCGCATTCTCCCGAATCGCCGGCCTCTCTCCGGAGATCACGTCCAACGACCGCTTCTACGTGGTGAACGAAGAGCTGGTGTACCCGGACATCGATCCCGACACCTGGTCGCTGGAGATCCGGGGCCTGGTGGACCGGCCGTTTCGACTGTCCTACCGCGAGCTGACCCGGATGCCGGCGGTGGAGCAGTTCCAGACCCTGGAGTGCATCAGCAACAAGGTGGGCGGCCACCTCATCTCCAACGCGAAGTGGACGGGGATCCCGATGTCGGACCTGCTGAACCGGGCCGGCGTGCAGCGCGGCGCGGTGGAGGTGGTCTCCTCGTCCGTGGACGGCTTCGCCGACTCCATCCCGCTGGCCACGGCGATGCGCCGGACCACCCTGGTCGCCGTGGGCATGAACGACCACGTCCTCCCCCGCGAGCACGGCTACCCGGCCCGCCTGCTGGTCCCCGGCTACTACGGCATGAAGATGCCGAAGTGGCTGGGCGCGATCGAGGTGGTGGACACGCCGTTCGAGGGGTTCTGGGAGCAGCGGGGCTGGATCAAGGAGGCCGTGGTCAAGACGATGTCGCGCGTCGATACGCCCCACACGGGCCAGGACGTCCCCGCGATGGTGACCGTCGCCGGGGTCGCGTTCGCCGGCGACCGCGGCATCTCGCGGGTGGAGGTCTCCACCGACGGCGGCCACCGGTGGAGCCCGGCCCTGCTGGAGCCGCCCCTCTCGCCGTTCACGTGGCGGCGGTGGCGGTTCCGGTTCGCCGCCCCGAACGGCGCCCGGGACGTGCAGGTCCTGGTGCGGGCGGTGGACGGGACCGGCGCGGTGCAGACCGGGAAGGTTGCCCCGCCGGAGTACAGTGGGTCCAGCGGATACCACGAGGTGAGCATCGTTGAGGGATAGCGTCTCGGCCTCCGAGGCTGCCGGCACCGAGGACGCCGCGCTCAAGGAACGCTTCGAGCGCGACGCAATGCCCCTGCTGCCCAGCCTGTACTCGGCCGCGCTCCGCCTGACCCGCAATCCCTCCGACGCGGAGGATCTGGTCCAGGAGACCTTCCTGCGCGCCTATCGGGGCTTCCGCGGGTTCACCGAGGGAACCAACATTCGGGCCTGGATGTACCGGATCCTCACCAACACGTTCATCAACAGCTACCGGAAGCGCCAGCGGGAGCCGGTGACCGTGCTGGAGGAGGAGATCCCGGACTGGTACCTGTACGACCACATGTCCGGGGACGGCCAGGCCGCTTCCGCGGAGGCCGAGGTCCTGAACAGGATCCCCGACGAGGACGTGAAGGCCGCCCTGGAGGCCCTCCCCGAGAGCTTCCGCCTCGCCGTGTGGCTGGCCGACGTGGAGGGGTTCTCGTACAAGGAGATCGCCGAGATCCTGGACATCCCCATCGGGACGGTCATGTCCCGGCTGCATCGGGGAAGGAAAGCGCTGGAGAAACGGTTGTGGGATACGGTGCGCGAGCGAGGACTGGTCCGTGGTTGACTGCAACGAGGTGCTGCGAGAGGTGGAGCTCTACCTGGACGGGGAGCTCCCCGAGGACCAGTCCTTGGTCATCGCCGAGCACCTCCTGACCTGCTGGCCGTGCCAGGAGCGCGCCGACTTCCGCAAGGCCCTCCAGGCCATGGTCGCGCACAAGTGCACCCGCGACGCCATGCCCCACACGCTGGTGTCCAGGATCCGCCTGGTGATCGAGGAGGAATCCGAGCGCTGAGCTCGTCCCGCCCCTCCCGCTGAGCCGGCTGAGCCGCGAACCTTCCCGATCCGAGAAACCTCCTCCCCTCGCGCGTCGAACGTAGTGAGGAGGAACCCGCCTGTGAAAGGAACACGCCCCGGGCACCTGCCCCAGCCTTCTCGCACCACCAAGCGCGGACGTGTCTGCGCGGAACCCGGCTGCGCGACGACCCTGTCCGTGTACAACGCATCCGACTACTGCTGGCAGCACGCCGACGTCACGTTCCCCAACTACCGGGGCAAGCGCCTCGCCCCCGGCAAGCCCTGACCGCGGTCCCACCGGCAGTCGGGGCTTCCGATGGAGCCGTCCCTTCGTTTCGCCCTGCCCTCTGGGGATAGGGTTCCCCTGGAATGGCGGGCGAGGTCCTGTTCGAGGTTCGCGGCCCGGCGGCCTGGGTGACCATCGACCGGCCGGAGCGACGCAACGCGTTGTCGGCCGGGGTGATCGACGGCCTGCTGGAGGGCCTCCGAGGCGCCGCCTCGCACGAGGATGTCCGGGCCGTGGTGATCACCGGGGCCGGGGACGCCGCCTTCTGCGCGGGCGGTGACGTGGGCGGCTTCGGGGAGGACACGGCGGAGTCGGCTCCCGCCGCCATCGTCCGGCTCCTGGACGCGCTGTGGCACCACCCCCAGCCCACCGTGGCCCGGGTCAATGGCACGGCCCTGGGCGGCGGGTTCGGCTTGATGCTGGCCTGCGACCTGGCCGTGGCGGCGGACGACGTGAAGCTCGGCATGCCGGAGATCAACCTGGGGCTGTGGCCGCACGTCATCACGGCGGTGGTGCAGCGGACCGTTCCCCGGCGGGTGGCCATGGAGCTGATGCTCACCGGACGCCGGGTGGGGGCCGACGACGCGCTGCGATGGGGGTTGGTGAACCGCGCGGTCCCCCGGGAAGGGCTCGACGCCGCGGTGGACGAGCTGGTCGAGGCCCTCGCCTCAAAGAGCTCGGCCATCGTCCGGCTGGGCAAGCGGTCGTTCCTGGGCGCCGAGGACAAGGCGTTCGGCCCCGCCCTCCAGCACCTGAAGGAGATGCTCGCCGCGAACCTGGAGGAACCCGACCTGGCCGAAGGGGTCAGCGCGTTCCTGCAGAAGCGCACCCCCGAGTGGAAGGGCCGCTGACGGTCTAGCATCTGCCCGAGCGGGCCCCGGCAGGCATCGGGAGGCTGCTCCCGGCGAAGGGCCCCGAGGAGGTCTCGTCATGAGCGACCCTACCGAGGGCGCCCCGCCTTCGCACGTCCCCACGCTCGTCTACGCAGGTCCGGACATGGCCGGGCACGTGGAGCAGTTGCGTGAGCGCAAGGCCGAGTACCGCGAGATGGGCGGGCCCGAGCGCCTCGCGCGGCAGCGCGAGCAGGGCAAGCTCACCGTCCGCGAGCGGCTCGACCTGCTGTTCGACCCAGGCAGTTTCAGCGAGTTCTCGCTGCTGGCCCACCACCAGTCGCAGGCCCCGTCCATGCAGGGAAAGCTCACGCCGGCGGACGGCGTGGTCACCGGCGTCGGCCGGATCGACGGGCGGCGGGTCGCGGTGATCGCGTACGACTTCACCGTGATGGCCGGGTCCATGGGCATGGTGGGGGAGCTGAAGGCCTCCCGGATGCGGGAGCTGGCCCTCCGCGAACGCATCCCCATCGTGTGGCTGGTGGATTCCGCGGGGGCCCGGATCCAGGAGGCCGCGGGGTCGATGTTCGCGCGCACCGGCGACCTGTTCCGGGAGCAGGTCCACATGTCCGGGGTCGTCCCCCAGGTGGCGGCCATGATGGGGCCGGGCGCCGCCGGCACGGCGTACATCCCCGGCCTGGCCGACTTCGTACCCATGGTGAAGGGGACCTCGAACATGGCTCTGGGCGGGCCGCACCTGGTCAAGGCGGCCGTGGGGGAGGACGTCACCGCGGAGGAGATGGGCGGCTCGGCGGTGCACTGCAAGGTCTCCGGGGTGGCCGACCTGGAGGTCGCGGACGACCGGGAGTGCATCGAGGTGGTCCGGAAGTACCTGGGCTACTTTCCGCAGTCGAACACCGAGCCGCCGCCGATGGCCGACGCGAGCGACCCGCCCGACCGTTCCTGCGACGCCCTGGCCGGCATCGTCCCGGCCAATCCCCGCCAGGCCTACGACGTCCGAAAGGTGATCCGGGAGATCGTGGACGACGGCGACTTCTTCCCCATGAAGCCCGACTGGGCCCGGAACCTGGTCACCGGGTTCGCCCGGTTCGCCGGCCGGCCGGCCGGCATCGTGGCCAACCAGCCCATGTTCCTGGGGGGCGCGCTGGACGTGAACGCCGCCGACAAGGCGGCCAGGTTCGTGTGGTTGTGCGACGCGTTCTCCATCCCGCTGGTGTTCCTGATGGACTGCCCGGGGTTCCTGGTGGGCTCGGCCGTGGAGAAGCAGGGGATCATCCGCCACGGGGCCAAGATGCTGTTCGCGGTGGCGGAGGCCACCGTGCCCAAGGTCACGGTGGTGCTTCGCAAGGGCTACGGGGCCGGCTACTACGTGATGAACGGGCGGGCCTACGAGCCCGACTACATCGTGGGGTGGCCGACCGCCGAGATCTCGGTGATGGGGCCGGAGGGCGCCGTGAATATCATCTTTCGCAAGCAGATCGAGGCGGCCGGGGACCAGGAAGCGCAGGACGCGCTCCGGAACCAGATGGTGCAGACGGTGCGGGAGCAGATCAACGCGTACATCGCCGCCGGGTGGTCCTTCCTGGACGACCTCATCGAGCCGGCGGAGACCCGCGCGGCGATCGTGCGGGGCCTAGAGATCGGTGCGACCAAGACGGTCGAGCGCCCGTGGCGCAAGCACGGCGTGCTGCCGGTGTGAGTCGCATTTCGACCGACCGGGATCCCATCGTCGCCGACACATCGGACGGCGCGCTCGTCGCGGCCATCCTGCGGCACGGCCTGGTGCTGGCGGAGCAGTGGACCCGAATCCAGGGCGGCCTGGTCATGGACCAGCCCCACCTGCTCCTGACCATCGTGGGCGAGCCGGTCGCGTTCACCAACGGGATCCAGCGGGCACGGCTGCGCCCCGAGGACGCCGATCGCCGCATCGACGAGGTCGTGGACGTGCTGCGGTCCCACGGCGTGCCGGCGACATGGTGGGTCGCGCCCGGCGACACGCCGGCGGACCTGGGCGAGCGCCTGGAGGCGCACGGGTTCCGGCACCACTACGACCTGCCGTGGATGGCCTGCAGCCTGGACGGGTACCGGGGCCACCACGCAGAGGTCCCGCTGCGGATCGAGCGCGTGGACGGGCCCGACGGGCAGGACCTGTGGCTGAAGGCCTTCTCGGCGGGGTTCGGCATGGACGAACGGGAGCGCCACGCCATGGCCCGCCTGGGCGACGCCGTCGGCTACGCGCCCGAGGCGCCGTGGCAGCGCTTCTTCGGGCTGGTGGACGACCGGCCCGTGGCCTGCTCCGGCGTCCAGCTCGGCGGCGGCGTGGCCGGGGTCTACAGCGTGACCACCGCGCCGTGGCTCCGGGGCCGGGGGGTCGGCGCGGCCATGACCTCCGCGGCGATGCTGCGGGCCCGGGACCTGGGCCACCGGGTGGCCGTGCTGGGCTCGGCGGCGAAGGCCGTTCCGTTGTACCGGCGGTTGGGGTTCCGGCAGGTATGCATGGTGGCCATGTACCTGTGGGACCCGTAAGCGGCGCGGCTACGCTGCGGCGGACTTGATCGCGCGAGAGAACACCGGCAGCGCGCGCTCGATCATGTCGTCGGTGGCGGTCAGCGAGATCCGGAACGTCCCTGGCAGCTCCAGCATGCTGCCCGGCAGGACCAGCACGCCGTCCTCGGCCAGCTCCCGGAAGAACGCCCAGTCGTCCGATACCGGCGACTTCACCACAAGGTAGAAGGTGGCCTCGGGGACATGGAGCTCGTAGCCCATGTCCCGGAGCGCCGCCACCATGTGGTCGCGCCGCCACTGGAGCTTGTCCATGTCCACCGACAGCGGGTCCAGGTCCCCCAGCGCGTGCTGGAGCAGCGCGTTCGGCCACGCCCAGCCGGTGACCAACTGGGCCGCCATCAGCGGGAGCATCAGCTCCGTGCGGTCCGGCATGGTCGGCGGCAGGGCGATGAACCCGATCCGCTGGGCCGGGGCGAGCAGCTGCTTGCCGTAGCTGTAGATGACGATGGTGTTCGGGTAGTGGGCCGCGGGGGGGACGAACGTGCGCCCGTCGAACAGGATCCGGCTGTAGGCCTCGTCGGACAGGAGGTAGATCGGGGCCCCGTGGCGTTCCGATTCCTCGGCAAGCACGCCTGCCAGGCTGTCCAGCGTCTCGGCGGGGAAGATCCGGCCGGTCGGGTTGTGCGGGGTGTTCAGGATCATCGCCCGCGTCCGCGGCGTGATGGCCGCGCGGACCTCCTCGGGATCGAGGTCGAACGTCTCCGGGTGAACCTTCACCCGGACGGCCGAGGCGCCCGCCGCGACGATCAGCGGCTCGTACAGGAAGTGCGGCGGGCTGACCATGACGACCTCGTCGCCGTCCCCGGCGATGGTCCGCAGGACGACGGCCAGTGCCGCGATGGAGGCGTTGGTGAGGGTGATGTCCTCTGGCTCGAAGGGCAGACCCTGCTGCTTCCGCAGGTACTCCGCCACGACCTGCTGGGCCTTCGGGTCGCTCTGGACATAGGCATACCAGTCGCGCCGCTCCGGCTGGGCCCACGTCTGGAGCGCCTCCACGTACGCGGGCATGGCCAGCTCCTGGGGGTTGCCGGCAAGGAAGTCGCACAGGTCCGGGCCGGCCTGGGCGATCATGCCCTGCGTCTCGATGAACGCACCGAGGAGGGTCTGGAGGGACTCGACCACGCGAGCGTGGCGGGGAGACAGTCGGGGTGTCACGCCGGCATCGTAGCAACCGACCCCCGCGGCGCGCTCGTTGCCACGCACGGGGAGCGCTCGGTAAGGTCGCCGCCATGACGGACCCGGACCCTGGCGTACCGAACCTCGGCACGATGCTGGGGGTGTGGGCGCACCCGGACGACGAGACGTATCTGACCGCCGGCCTGATGGCGACGTCCGTGCGGCAGGGGAACCTCATGGTCTGCGTCACCGCCACCCGGGGCGAGGAGGGTTCCTGGGACGAGGAGCGCTGGCCCACCGCCACCATGGGCAAGGTCCGGGAGGCCGAGTTGCTCCAATCGCTGGAGATACTGGGGGTCCGGGAGCACCGGTTCCTCGACTACTACGACGGCACGTGCGCCCAGGTGGACCACGAGGAGGGTGTCGGGCGGGTGCGGTCTCTTCTCGAGGAGGTCCAGCCCGACTCGGTTCTCACGTTCGGCCCGGACGGCATGACCGACCACCCGGACCACAAGGCGGTCTGCGCCTGGACCACCGAGGCGTTCGATCGGGCCGGGAAGCGCGGGTCGCGCCTGTACTACGCCACGATGACCCCGGACTGGGCGGAGCGGTTCGTCGAGCGCATGAACCGGTTCAACGTGTTCATGGGCAAGGATGTCCCCCCCATCACCATGCGCGAGGAGATCGCCATCCACTACGAGCTGCCGCCGGACCTGCTCGAGCTGAAGCTCCAGGCCATCGAGGCCCACGTCAGCCAGGTGGAGGGGATGCTGAACGCGTTCGGCCAGGACTTCTTCCGGGAAGCGCACCGTGAGGAGTTCTTCCGGCTGGCCGCGGAGCGACCGTGAGCCTGTTCGCGCTGCTCGGCTCGGGGGAGTGGCAGCCGTGGACCGACGAGGTGGACCGGCTCCTGCTGGAGCGGACCACCGGGGACGGCACCGTGCTCATCCTGCCCACGGCCAGCGCGCCCGAAGGCGACCGGGTGTTCGAGAAGTGGGCCGGCCTGGGGCGGGACCACTTCGAGGCGGCGGGCGTCCCCGCGGAGGTGGTGCCGCTGAAGTCGCGGGCGGACGCCGAGCGGCCGGAGCTGGCCGAGCAGGTGCGCCGCTCGTCCGTCGTGTACTTCTCCGGAGGGAACCCCGCGTTCCTGGCGGAGACGCTCGTGGACACGCCGTTCTGGGACGCCATCCTGGACGGGCTGGACCGGGGGATGGCGTACGCGGGGTGCAGCGCGGGGATCGCCTGCCTGGGCGACGTGGCCCCGGACAGCACCTCGAACGACCCCACCAGCGCGCACTTCTGGCGGCCCGGCCTCGGGCTGTTCCCCAAGCTGTACTTCGGGCCGCACTGGGACGCCCTCGATGTCTACGTCCCCGGCCTGCGCCAGCTGATCCTGGCCGCCGTCCCGCACGACTGCCGGCTGCTGGCCATCGACGAGGACACCGCGGTGGTGGGGGACGGGACGAACTGGCAGGTGGTGGGGAAGGGCGGGGCCTCGATCCTGGAGGACGGCACGTGGACGGAGTTCCCGTCCGGGACGTCGTTCACCGCCCATCTGGAGCACCATCCGCCTCGTCGGTAGTGGGAAGGGAGCGATGACCGAGCTGTACGAGCTGCACCGCCGGGCCGGGGAGCTGCTGGCGAAAACAGTCGGGGAGGTCCGGGACGACCAGTGGCACCTTCCCACGCCCTGCTCGGAGTGGGACGTGCGTGACCTGGTGCACCACATCGCCTGGAGCAACCTGTGGGTTGCGCCGCTGTGCGACGGGCGGGACCTGGCCGAGGTGGCGCCGGAGCTGGAGGGCGACGTGCTGGGCGACGACCCCGTCGGGGTGACGGTTCGCTCCATCGACGAGGCCAGCGCCGGGTTCGAGCGGGCCGGGAACGACACCATCGTCCAGCTCTCCCGGGGGCCCTCGGAGGCCCGGATCTACTGCGCGGAGCGGATGAACGACCTCACCGAGCACAACTGGGACCTGGCCCGGGCCATCGGCGTGGAGGTGGCGCTGGACCCCGAGTGCATGGAGCGCGCCCTGGATTACTTCCGTCCGTACGAGGCCGTGCTGCGAGCGGCGGGGGAGCTGGGGCCCATGGTCGAGGTCCCGGACGGCGCCCCGCTCCAGACCCGCTACCTGGCCTTCTTCGGCCGCCGGGCGGACTGGACGGCCCCGTAGCCCGGGAACCGCCGGTCCCATCGGAGGCGCGCTCGGTAAGCTGACGGCCATGCCGAAGCCCCGGGTGGGCGACCGTGCTCCCGACGTCACGCTGGTCAGCCGGAGCGGGCGGAACGTCTCGCTCGCGGTTCGGTGGCGACGGCGGCCACTGGTGGCGGTGTTCCTGCGGCACTTCGGGTGAACGTTCTGCCAGGAGCACGTCGTGCAGTTGCGCGACGACCGGGAGCGGTTCGAGGAGGCGGGGGCCGGGATCACGTTGATCGGTCTGGGGCCGCACACCCGGGCCGCGCTGTTCTGCGACGAGCGCCACGTCCCGTTCGAGTGCCTGTCCGACCCCTCGCAGGAGGCCTACCGCGCGTACGGACTGGAGCGCGGCGGCAACCTCCAGCTGTTCGGGCCGCAGCTCATCCTGCGCTACGCCCGGGCCATCCTGACCCGCGACGTCGAGGTGGCCAAGCTGAGCGGCGACGACTACCGCCAGATGCCCGGGACCTTCGTCATCGACCGCTCCGGCGTGATCCGCTACGCGCACCGCAACCGCGACGTGGCGGATAATCCGCCGAACGACGCGGTGCTCGAGGCGCTGGCGTCGCTGCCGAGCCCGACCCGAGGGGGCCGATGACCGCACCGGACAGCTGCATCATCACCTGCGCGGTGTCGGGTGCCGTGGCCAACAAGCAGCAGTGCGCCGCGATCCCGTACACCCCCGAGGAGTACGCCAAGGAGGTCCGCCGGGCCCGCGACGCCGGGGCGTCCATGGTCCACATCCACGCCCGGGAGCCAAACGGCACGCCCACCGTGGCCGTGGAGCACTACCGGGCCATCACCCAGGCCATCCTGGCGGACACGCCGGACATCATCGTGAACTTCTCCACGGGCTGGGTCGGCCTGCCCATGGCGGAGCGGGTCGGCCACATCGAGCAGCTCAAGCCGGAGATCGGCGCCCTGAACATGGGCTCCATGAACTACGCGCGCTACTCGTCGAAGCGCAAGGCCTTCGTGTTCAACTTCGTGTTCGAGAACAACTTCGAGGACATCGTGTTCCTGCTGGAGCGGATGAACGAGGCCGGCGTGAAGCCGGAGTGCGAGTGCTTCGACGTGGGCCACGTGGAGTCGGTGGAGCCGCTGGTGGACCTCGGCGTGATCACGCCGCCCATCCAGTTCTCACTGATCCACGGCGTGCTGGGAGGGATCAGCGCGAACGCGCGGAACCTGGCCCACATGGCGAGCGTGGTGCCTCCCGGCTGCACGTGGGGGGTCATCGCGGTGTCGCGCGAGCAGTGGATGATGGCCGCGGCCGCCGCGGCGCTGGGCGGGAACGTCCGGGTGGGGTTCGAGGACAACTTCTACCTCCCCTCGGGGGAGATGGCCTCGTCGAACGGCGAGCTGGTGGAGGCGGCCGCCCAGATCGTTCGGCTCCAGGGCCGGGAGGGGGCCGAGCCCGCCGAGGCTCGGGCGCTGCTGTCGCTTCCCGCCGAGCCGGATCGCTCCGCCGTGCCGGCCTGATCCCCGGATGGCCGACGTGCTCGCGGAGATGGTGGCGAACGTGTGGAAGGTCGTGGTGGCGCCGGGCGACACCGTGCGGGAGGGGGATGCGCTGGTCATCCTGGAGTCCATGAAGATGGAGATCCCGGTGGAGTCGCCCGTGGCCGGGACGGTGGCCGAGGTCCGGGTGGCCGAGGGCGCGGTGGTCCAGGAGGGCGACGTCATCGCCGTCGTCGAGTAGAGACAGATGGCCCTGGTCGAGGTCGAGGTGGAGGCCGGCGGCCGCGTCGCCCGGGTGGCCCTGAACCGGCCCGAGCAACGGAACGCGGTGTCCCGGGCCATGCTGGCCGAGCTGGTGTCCGCGCTGGGGGAGCTGGCGGCGGCCCCCGACATGCGGGTGGTGGTCCTGTCGGGGAACGGGGCGGACTTCTGCGCCGGCGCCGACGTCGGGGAGCTGGAGGCGGCCCGTTCCGGACCAGATGCCATCGACTACGGGGAATCGTTCGAGGAGGCGCTCCGGGCCATCGCCACCCATCCCGTGCCGGTGCTGGCGCGGGTGCACGGCGCGGCCCTGGGGGCCGGGTGCCAGCTCGCGGCGGCGTGCGACCTGGCCGTGGTGGCCGAGGACGCCAGGCTGGGGATCCCGTCCGCTCGCCTCGGCGTGCTGGTTCCGTTCGAGATCGTGCAGCGCCTGGTGGTCGCGGTGGGGCCCAAGCGGGCCGGTGAGATCCTGCTGACCGGACGGTCCGTGTCCGGGACCGAGGCCGCGGCATGGGGTCTGGTCAACGAGGCCGTGCCGGCGGCTGAGCTGGACCGGCGGACCGACGAGATCGCGCGGGCGGTGGCCGACGCGGCTCCCCTGTCGGTGCGGGGGTCCAAGCGCGGCATCGCCATCGCGCTCGAGCACCTGTCCCTCGACCGGAGCACGGAGAGCCACCGGGCGGGAGACTTCGACATGATGGCGGCCCAGGCCCTGGCCAGCGAGGACCTGGCCGAGGGCCTCCGGGCGTTCCGGGAACGCCGCAGGCCCGAGTTCAGGGGGAGATGATGGCCGCCGCCGGCAGGTCGAAGAAACCCGGACTCACCAGGGAGAGCCCGCTGGACGAGCGGGCCCCCGAGGTCATCCGGCGCCTCACCCGAGCCTACCCGGACGCCAAGGTTGCCCTCAACTTCAGCACCCCCCTGGAGATGCTGGTGTCCACCATCCTGTCCGCCCAGACCACAGACGAGGGGGTCAACAAGGTCACCAAGACGCTGTTCAGGAAATACCGGACGGCGGAGGACTACCTGGCGGTGCCCGAGGACGAGCTGGCCGCGGAGCTCCGCCCGACCGGCTTCTTCAACCAGAAGACGAAGTCGGTCCGCGGCGCGGCCCGGCGCATCGTCGAAGCCTACGGCGGCCGCGTTCCCGACACCATGGAAGACCTCCTGACCCTGCCGGGGGTGGCCCGCAAGACGGCCAACATCGTGCTCGGCAACGCCTACGGGAAGGCCGAGGGCATCGCGGTGGACACCCATGTCCGGCGGGTGTCCCAGCGGCTGGACTTCACCGAGCACACCGATCCCGACAAGATCGAGCAGGACCTCATGCGGGTCGTCCCTCGCCGCACGTGGTTCCCGTTCACCTACGTCCTGATCGAGCACGGCAGGGCGGTGTGCAAGGCCCCCACGCCGCGATGCGAGGTCTGTCCGGTGAACGACCTGTGTCCCTCGAGCCGGGTCTGAGCGACGCAGGCCCTGTCCGTCATCCCACTGAGTGCCGGCTCAGGCAGCTGACAGCTCCGCCCACACGGTCTGCGGCCGCCCGGGGTCCACGCCCCACCTGCCGGCGATTCGGTCCACCAGCAGCAGGCCCCACCCGCCCGTCTGGTCCTGCCCGGGCTCGGGCCTTCGTCCCGGCGGTCCGGGCCCCTGGTCGCTGACCTCCAGCCTGACCGTCCGTCCGTCCAGGGAGACCCGCAGCCGGACGTGGTCCCCGGGGCCGGCGCGCCCGTGCAGGACGCTGTTCGTCACCAGCTCGCTCACCACGAGCCGCACGTCCTCCATGACGTCGGGTGGGACCCGGCCACCCAGCCGCTGTTCCACGACGCGTCGGGCCAGCCTCGGGGCCATCGGCCCCCCGGGCAGCTCGAGTTCCATGTCCAACGCGGCCTCCCGGTCCGGGCAGGGGCGCCTCGTTCCTTCCCTAAGAGCATGCCCGGTCCCGGTGCATCTGAAGCGATGAGTCGCGACTTTTCCTGCGCTTGTCGCATCGGCTGAGCGCGGCGCGTTCCCGTTCCCGTGCCCGCCCCGGCCCGGATTCGGCCGGCGGTCACTCCGTGAGGCGGACCACCAGGATGGCCACGTCGTCGCGGAGGTCGCCGCCCTGGAACTCCAGCACGGCCTGCTCGATGCGGGCGGCCACCTCGGCCGCGCCCGATCCGGCTGCCTCCGACATGACGTCGCGGAGCTGCTCCTCCGTGAAGATGTCGCCGTGGGCCCGTGCGCCGATGACCCCGTCGGTGTAGAGGATCAGGCTGTCCCCCCGCCCCAGGTCCGTGACCCGGTCGGTGATCTCGGGGTCCGGGAAGATCCCGAGCAGGGTCCCCGGCGAGCCCACCGCCTCGATGGAGCCGTCGGCCCGCAGCACGAGCGGGGCCGGGTGGCCGCCGCAGGCCACGGTGGCCCGGGCGCCGTAGTCCGTGAGCCGGAGCCGGACGAACGTGACGGTGCAGAACCGCAGGTCCGAGCGCTGGGCCAGCATGGCCCCGTTCAGGGTCTCCAGGATCCGGCTGGGCCGCCGATGCTGCATGGACGCGGCCCGCAGCGTGTACCGGGCCTGGCCGGTCACCGCGGCGGCCTCGGCCCCCTTTCCGCACACGTCGCCCATGACGATCGCCCAGGTGCCCCGGCCCGACTCGTACAGGTCGTAGAAGTCGCCTCCGACCTCGTTCCCCTCTCCGGCGGCGTGGTAGCGCGCCGAGATCTCCGCGCCGGGGATCTCCGGGAGGTCGCGGGGCAGGAGGCTGGCCTGGAGGGTCCGGGCCACGTGGGTCCGCTCGCTGTACAGCCGGGCGTTGTCCACGGCCAGCGCGGCCCGCCACGCCAGGTCCCGGGCCAGGGCCAGGTCACCCGGGCCGTACCGCCGCTCCGGCCGCGTGGACACGAGCGTGATGGTTCCGATGGTGCGCCCCCGGGCCCGCAGCGGCACGCACATGTACGACTGGAACCCGAGCTCCATGACCAGCCGGAAATGGTGCTCGTCCCGGGTGGTCGCCCGCAGGAAGTCCTCGGGCATCTCGGCGGCGATCATGGCCTCGCCGGTCTCCATGACCCGGACCGCCGGATGCGGGCCGGCCGGATCGGGTGCGTACCGGTCCTTGAGCTGGTCCGCGAGGTGCTGCTTGGCCGGATCGGCGTGGACGGCGGCCATCCGTGTGACCAGCCCGCTCTCCTCCACGATGTCGATCAGGCACAGGTCGGTGAGGGAGGACACGGCCAGGCGGGCCAGACGGTCGAGGGTCTCCGCGAAGTTCAGCGACGCCCCCATCACCGTGCTCGCCTCCAGCAGGAACTGGAGCCTGGACCGGGCCGCTTCCGCCTCCCGCAACGCCTGGTCACGGGCGGCCAGGAACTCGTCCTTCTCCGCCACCGCCCGCCGCAGCCGCTCCTCGATCTCCTTCAACCGGGAGATGTCCTGGAACGCGGCCACGCCCCCCACGATCTGCCCCGACTTGTTCCGCAGGGGGGCCGAGTTCACCAGGGCGGGGACCTCCCGCCCGGTGGCCGCGTTCCGGATCGTCATCTGCTCGCCCCGGACCACCTGGCCCTCGCGGACGGCACGGGCCAGGGGGAGCTCTCCGGGACCGTACGCGGACCCGTCCGGGCGGCGCAGCGCGTACTGCTCGTCGTCGCGGAGGTCCGGAGGCACGCGGCCCAGGATCTCCTCGGCGGCCCGGTTGGCCATCCCCACGTGCCAGTCCGCCTCGGCCAGCAGGATCCCTTCCGGGATGGCCTCGATGACCTGGGCCAGCCGGTCCCGTTCCGAAGCCGCGGCGTCGGCCAGCTCCGTGATCCGGTCCCGGGCCAGGGCCTGCTCGGTGACCTCCACGCCGAGCAGCAGGATCCCGTTCACCGTCCCCGCGGGATCACGGGAGGGCTGGAAGATGAACGTGTAGTAGCCCTCGTACAGGCCCTGGCCGTACCGGTCCAGGCGGACCGGCAGCTCGTTCCCGACGAACGGGTCTCCGGACTCGAACACGTAGTCCAGCAGCTCGAGGTAGCCCTGGCCGGCCACCTCCGGCACGCTGTCCCGGGGCCTGGTCCCGAGGAGCTGCCGGTGGGAGCCGCCGAACAGCTCGAGCGCGAGCGGATTGGCGTACTCGACGACGTGGTCGGGCCCCCACAGCCACCCGGCCGGGACCGGCGCGTGATGGAACAGCGCCTCCAGCCGGCTCCGCTCCAGCTCGATCTCCGCGCGGGTCCGGGGATCGAGCGAATCCGCAGGCTCGGTCGGGCGCCGGCGGCGGTCCCGGGTGGCCCGCACGGCCGATCGGAGCGCCTCGGGCAGCTCGCCGCCCTCCGACTGCCGACGGAACGCGACGTGTGAGGGTGGGAGCGGACCGAGCTGGCCGTTCGGGCGCACGGCCTCCTCGTGCGCCGCCTTCAGGAGGATGAGGACCGACAGGTCGGGGTCCCGGGCGTGGGCCCGGCTGGCCAGGTCGATGGCGTCGTCCAGGCGCGACCCGATCACCAGGGCGTCGAGCAGGCCGTTGTGACGCCGCAGCCGGGCCGGGAGATCCGCCGACCCCGCGACCTCCTCGAACGATCGCTCCTGGTCCGGCCCGCCGGTCTCCCGTAGCCGGACGGCGACGTCCGCATCGACCTCAACGAGCAGGACGGTACCCAGCGCCGATCCCCCCGCCGTCACCCGAAGCGCCCGAACGGCGCCTCACCGCACACAAGTGTAGTGCCGGCCCGTCAGAACGAAAGAGCGAGCTGGTGAGCGGTGACTGGGGAAGGGGGCCGGTCGCCGAGTGGCCGAAGGGCCGCAAAGGACGGCGGATTCGCGCAGCGTGGGGTTGGGTGGGGACTGGCCACGCGGAGCGAATCCGCCGGCCCCAGCGCCCAATCGGGATTTGTGTGCGCCCTACCCAGCCACAGCGACCCGAGCGGTGGCCTGGCGCTTCCGGGCCCGCCGCACTGCCCGCCGTTCGTCTTCCGACAGCCCGCCCCACACGCCCGCGTCCTGCCCGGTGGCGATGGCCCATTCGAGACATTCCTGGCGAACCTCGCACACCACGCAGATGGCCTTGGCCACGTCGATCTGGAGGGCGGCGGGGCCGGTGTTGCCGATGGGGAAGAACAGTTCGGGATCCTCGTCCCTGCAGCGTGCTCGGTGGACCCACTCCATGCGCTGCGATCCCCCCTGGACAGACCCGACTCGGGGCCTCCCCCCGCTTCCCCGGTCCCGGCGGCTTGAAGGCGGCCGAGTATACTGACGCCTCTTTCCGGGGCGCAATGGTCCGTTTTGACTACTTCCCAGGTACGTTTTCGCTGGTCGTCGCGCACCGCGGGGCCTCCCTCGACCAGCCCGAGAACACCCTGCCCGCCTTCGAGTCGGCCATCTCGGCGGGCGCGGAGGTGGTCGAGCTGGACGTCAGGCTCTCGGCCGACGGGGTGGCCGTGGTCATGCACGACCCCGAGGTCTCCCGGGCCACGGACGGCCAGGGCTTCGTCCACGAGCTGACCCTGCAGCAGCTCAAGCGCCTGGACGCCTCGAAGGGCCGGGGGCCCCGAGCCGAGGTCGCCACGCTGCGCGAGGTGCTGCAGACCGTGTCCGGACGGGCCGGCGTCGACCTGGAGATCAAGAACATCCCCGGCGAGCCCGCCTTCGACTCGCCCACCGAGTCCGTGCTGATGGCCGGGCTGCGCGACCTGGAGGCCGTCTCCTTCGACGGCGAGGTCCTGATCTCCTCGTTCAACATGATCACCCTGGAACGGAGCCTGGCCATGGCCCCGGACATCCCCACGGGGTTCCTGACGGTGGCGGTCATCGAGCCGTCCGCGGCCCTGGTCTACGCGCGTGGGGCCGGCCACGGCTGGGTCCTGCCGCAGGTCGGGGCGCTACTCGGGGCGGGCGAGGACTTCGTGCGGGAGGCCCACGATTCGGGGATCCGGGTGGGGAGCTGGGTGGTGGACGAGCCCGAGACCATGGCCACGCTGTTCGGATGGGGGGTGGACGCCGTGGCCAGCAACGATCCCCGGCTGGCGGTCGGCGTGCGAGACGGTACCCCTCGGGCCGCCCCCTAGCCTTCCAGACCCTCCCGGAGCTGGGCCAGGGTCCGGGCCAGCAGCCGGGACACGTGCATCTGCGAGATGCCCAGCCGGTCGGCGATCTCGCTCTGGGTCATGCCCTTGAAGAACCGCAGGTACAGCATGGTCCGCTCCCGAGGCGGAAGCTGGTCCAGCAGCGGCATCAGGCTGGTCCGGTACTCGAGCAGCTCGAGCGTCTCGTCCTCCGAGCCGATCTGCTCGCGGAGGGCCAAATCCTCCTCTCCGGTGGGCGCGTCCAGCGAGGTCAGCGTGTAGGCATGGGCGGAGTCCAGCCCCTCCAGGACCTCCTCCTCCGTGGTCCCGGCGGCCTCGGCCATCTCGGCCACGGTGGGGGAGCGGCCGAGCTTCTGGGACAGCTGGCCGATGATCTCGCCCAGCTGGAGGTTCAGCTCCTGCAGCCGCCGGGGAACCCGCACCGCCCACCCCTTGTCCCGGAAGTGGCGCTTCAGCTCGCCGGCGATGGTGGGGGTGGCGTAGGTGGAGAACTCCACCTCGCGGTCGGGGTCGAACCGGTCCACCGCCTTGATCAGCCCGATGGTGGCCACCTGGACCAGGTCCTCCAGCGGCTCGCCCCGTCCGGCGAAGCGCCGGGCCAGGTACTCGACCAGCCCGAGGTGGGCCTCGATCAGCTCCTGCCGGACCTCTGGGTCGCCGGTCTCCCGGAACCGGCGGAACAGCTCCTTCACGTGGTCCCGGTCCGGGACCCCCCGCCGGGTGGCCGGCCTCACCGGGCCGTCCTCGACACCTGCAGGGACAGCGCGGTCCGGCCGTCCGAAAGGTCGGGCGACAGGTCGCTGGCGATGGCCTCCAGGATGACCCGGGACCAGTCGGACAGCAGCTCGCGGTCTGCGCGGGGGGGCCGGTCCGCCGAGGCCCGGATGGCGATGGCGTCCTCCTTCACCTGGAACTCCATCCGGATGGTGGTGGGGGACTGGCTCACCGCCAGTAGCCGGCCGCACACCTCGTCGATGGCGATCTGGAGCTCGGTGATGCGGTCGAAGGTGAAGTCGAGCCGCGCGGCCAGGGCGGAACCGGCCGCGCGGAGCAGGGCGACGTGGCTGGTGACGGCGGGAATGGTGACCAGCACGGAGTCGTGCATGTGGGCCGGATTGTACCGACCCGGTGCGAATGGCATGTTCGGCCGGGGCGAACACCTGCCTCCGCTCTGCCCCGTGGCCGGCCCCGGGCGGCTCCTACAATGGCCGGCGTGCTCCGCCGCAAGCGCCTCCCCGGTGACCTGGCCGGCCCCGGCGCGGCCTTCGCCGCCACCCTCCGGCTGGTGGAGGCCGCCAAGGAGGCCATGGCAATGGGCATGCCGACCTCGCGGGCCCCGGGCCGTCCGCTGGGCGAGGCGTTGTTCGCGTTCGAGGAGGACCTCCGGCAGTCCGAACAGCTGATGGACGGGTGGTGGCATCCCGCCGTGGCCCCCCAGTGGGACCGCTGCCGGGACGGGGTCCGGGAGGCCCTGCGCCGGGCCGAGGAGCTCCGACTGGCCGCGCCCGACCTGTCCTTCGATCAGACGGCGTTCACCATTCAGGACCTCATCGCGCCCCTCGACCCCTTCGAGGAGGCGGCCCTGCGCTTCCACGGCCTTCGCGCCTGAGGCCGAGGGCCGAGCGCTACAGCAGCTCCCGCTCCCCGCCCTCCGGGAGGTCGTACACCAGGTCCCCGTCACCCTCGATCCGAAGGGACGCGGACAGCCGGTGGGGCTCCTGCCGGCCTCCGTCCGTGAGGTGGCGGAGCTCGCACCCCGCCACCGCCAGCGCGTCCGCGAGCATTCGCCGGTGGCACCGCCACCACAGCGACTCCGCGCACATCACCGCAGTCGGGGTGGACCTGGACGTCTCGATCAGCCACGCCACCGTCCGGCGGAATTCCCCGGTCTCCATGTGGTCAGCGTAGCCTCGGAACCCGGGCGTGGTGAGCGCGGTGTGGCGGGAATCCGGCCGGGGGCGCCGCCATCCCCCCAGCTCCTTGCGCCACACGTAGTGGACGCCCGCGGCGGCGAGGGACTCGGCCAGGGGGTCGCGACCGAATTGCGGGTGCGTGCGCGACCCGGGAGCGGTCCGCACGTCGACCAGGCGCCGGACCGCCGCGGAACGGAGCAGGTCCAGGAAGGAGTCGATGGGTCGGGCCCCGTGCCCCGCGGTGAAGATGACCGGTTCGCCGGCGGTCAGACCGTCGCCCGCAGGTACAGCACCCAATAGCCCTGCCACCGCCCGTACGCGTCGGCGATCTTCCGGATCCGGGCCTCGGACGTCCGTGCGCCGTACGCCGACCGCGCGGCACGCAGCATCGGCTCGGTGAGGGGCATCGGCTCCATCCGGCCCAGCCCCCGGAACAGCACGAACGCCGCCGACCACTCCCCGACCCCGTGGATCGACCGCAGCCACCCCTCGACCTCTGCCCGGTCGCCGGCCCGCAGGAACTCCTCGTCCACGCCGGCGAAGGCGGCCGCCACGGCGGCCACCGCCCGGGCCTTCCGCGCGTTGCCCAGGACCGGAGCCAGCTCCTGCTCGGTCGCGCCGGCCAAGTCGCCGGGTTCGGGGAAGGCCGGGTAGCGCTGGCCCTCCAGCTCCGCGACCTCCCCGTACCGCTCGGCCAGCGCCCGCTTCATCCTCTTGGCGCCCTCCAGCGGGACGCGCTGCGCCAGCACCGCCCAGCAGGCGCTCTCGAACGGGGTCAGAAAGCGCACCTGGTGCAGGCCGTACAGCTGCTCGACCCGTTCCGCCAGCGGCGGGTCGGCGTGGGCCAGGTGGTAGAAGGGTTCCAGGTCGTCCTCCAGGCTGAGATGGTCGATGATCCGGGCCCGCACGGCGGCCCTGGTCCGGCGATCCAGCGACCCCGTCGCGTGGAGGGTGGCCGCCAGTCGGGGTGCCTCCACCGTCCCGGTGGAACGCACCCGGAACACGACCGTGCGTCCACCGCTCCGGACGGCCCTGGTCAGGACCCCGTCCGCCGTGGTCTGGTCCCTCGCGGCCGGCGGGAAGTACTCCAGGAAGCGCAAGGAACGCCCGAAGTCGAACGGCGCGGTCGCGCGCAACCGCAGGGTTGCACGACGCGCTTCGGCGCCCTTCACGCCGGGGAGCCGGCCACGCCGCCGAGCAGCGTCCGGACGATTCGACGGGCGAACGCGCGGTCGGCCGGGCCGGCTTCCTCCTCGCCGATCAGCTCCACCAGCATGGCCTGGGCGAAGCACGTCCCCAGCAGCAGCCGTCCCGCCGCGTCGGGGTCGACGTCCCGCCGCACCCGTCCGAGTCGCTGTTCCCTTCGGAGGTATTCGCGCATCGACTTCAGGGCCTGGGCCGGCCCGGCGCCGGTTCGCTGCCAGTGGAGCCGCTGCGCCTCCGGCAGTTCGCGATCGGACAGGGCGCCCGTGACCATGGGCACGATACCGCGGTAGAACTCGATGGCGCCTTCGGCCACCCGCACCAGGTTCCCCTGGACGGTTCCCTCCCCGCCCGGGCGGGCAGGGTCATCATCAGCTGGATGAACTCGGCGAAGCGCGTGTGGACGATCTCGTGGAACAGGGCGTGCTTGTCCGGGAAGTACCGGTAGATGCTGCCCTCGGCGCAGCCGGCCAGTTCCGCGATGGCCCGGGTGGTCGTGCCGGGGTTCGACCTCCAAAGTTTGAGTGAGCGCTCACTCACCCGTCAAATCGTGGCCCTCGCCGTTTGACGACGGAAGTTCGCATCTGGGAAAGTTCCGGTATGCAAACAACTCAGGCGAGGCAAGCTGTGCCCGCGGAGCTGGCCGACCGGCTGGCCGCCCACTGGGAGGAGCTCAACCGCTTCGTCCTGGACCGCAAGGTGCACTCGTCGCTGTACCGGGGGCCGGCCGGCGACCTGTCGCACATCCAGCTGGCCGCCTTGACCGTGCTCGCGGACGGCGACGTGCGGATGGGCGACCTGGCGGCCCGGCTGGGGCTGGCGGAGAGCTCCCTGACCCGGCTGGTGGACCGCCTGGAGAGCGTGGGGCTGGCCCTCCGCCGTCCGGCTGCGGGGGACCGCCGGTGCATCGAGGCCGGCCTGACCCCGGAGGGTCGCAAGGTCGTCCGCAGGGTGCTGGCCGACCGGCGGGAGTTCCTGGGCGAGATCCTGGAGACCCTGGACCCCGACGAGCGCGGCGAACTGGTCCGGCTGTTCGGCGTGGTGGCCACGGCGCTCCACGCCCGCCGGGCCGCGTCCTCGTCCGCCACCGGCCGCGTTGAGGTTCGCCCATGACCCGGCGCCAGATCATGGTGGTGTTCGGCGGCGTGATGCTCGGCATGCTGCTGGCCGCGCTGGACCAGACCATCGTGGCAACGGCGCTCCCGCGCATCGTCGAGGACCTGAAGGGGTTCCAGCACCTGTCGTGGGTGGTCACGGCGTATCTGCTGACGTCGACGGTGACCGTGCCGCTCTACGGGAAGCTGTCCGACCTCTACGGCCGCCGCAAGCTGTTCATCTTCTCCATCACCGTGTTCCTGATCGGGTCGGCCTTGTCCGGGCTGTCGCAGAACATGACCCAGCTGATCCTGTTCCGCGGGCTCCAGGGCCTGGGTGCCGGCGGGATCCTCCCGCTCTCGCTGATCGTGATCGGGGACCTGTTCTCTCCCCGGGAACGGGGCCGATACCAGGGCTTCACGGGGGCCGTATTCGGGGCGTCGTCGGTGATCGGCCCGCTGCTGGGCGGCTACCTGACCGATCACGCCTCGTGGCGGTGGATCTTCTACATCAACCTTCCGGTCGGGGCCATCGCCCTGTTCGTCATCGCCACCACCATGCACATGCCGTTCGAACGGAGAGAGCACCGGGTCGACTACCTGGGGGCCGCGGTGCTCAGCGCCGGGGTGACCTCCCTGCTGCTGGTTGCCGTGTGGGGGGGCACCACCTACGCCTGGGCGTCGCCGGCCATTGTCGGCCTGGCCGTGGCGGGCGTCGTCCTGCTGGTCCTGTTCACGCTGGTCGAACGGCGGGCCCCGGAGCCGGTGCTGCCACTGTCGCTGTTCCAGAACGGGATCTTCCGGGTGTCGAACTCCGCCTCGCTCTTGATCGGCGGCGCCATGTTCGGGACCATCGTGTTCATCCCGGTGTTCGTGCAGCTCGTCATCGGGTCGTCCGCCACGAACTCCGGCGTCGTGCTGATCCCCCTGATGCTGGCCGTGGTCGCATCGGTGGTGGTCTCGGGGCAGATGGTGACCCGGACCGGGCGGTACAAGGTCTTCCCCATCAGCGGGTCGGTGTTCGCGCTGGCGGGGTTCTGGATGCTGTCCCGGCTGGACGTGGATGCAACGAGCCTCCAGGCGACGATGGCCATGATCGTGATCGGCCTCGGCATCGGCCAGATGATGCAGGTGTACACCCTGGCGGTGCAGAACGCCGCCGTGCGCTCCGAGATGGGCATCGCCACCGCGTCGACCCAGTTCTTCCGGTCGATCGGAGGGACCTTCGGCGTGGCCATCCTGGGCGCGGTGCTCACCTCGCGCCTGGGGACGGAGCTGGCCGCGCGGCTGGGGGCGGCGGGCGCGAAGCTCGATCCCAGGGCATTGACCGATCCGACGGTCGCCAGGAAACTCTCACCCGCGGTGTTCGAGGCGGTCCGCCAGAGCCTGGCGGTGTCGCTGCACACTGTGTTCGTCATGGCGCTGCCGCTGATGGTCGCGGCGCTCGTCCTGTCCCTCCTGCTGAAGGAGATCCCGCTGCGGACCACCGCGAACGTGCACGCCGCCGCCGAGGTCGGGCTGGAGGTCGGCACCGCTACCGAGGAGGGCGCGCGGGAGTTGTCCGCCGCGGCGAGCGGTAGCGAGGATTCGGAGACGGCGGGCGCGCGCCGAGCGGGCGCCGGGTAGCCGGATCGCGGGAATGTGCTCGCGGACTAGGTGGAGGGCCCGGCGAGCGCCGCCTCCCAGGCCCGCGTCATGGCGGCGTAGCCGATGGTGTTCGGATGCGGATCGTGGCCGAACGCCTCGGAGTACGCATAGGTCCACTGGCAAATTCGCGCAACGTTGATCGGTACGTCGCCGAACCGGCGGACGTGGACGATCGTGTCGAAGTGCGTCGAGGAGAACTCCGCGTCGACGTCCGCGACCGGCACGCCGAGCCCGGCGTAGGTCTCTTTCAGCATGAGGTTGAAGGCTCCCCACACGTCCGCGTTGGCCACCACCAGATCATGGTCGATCCCGGGGATCGTCCAGAGGAAGAGCAACGGGTCATGGTAGGTCGCGCCCACGATCTGCACGTCGGGGCCGGCAACTTCCCTCAGCGTTTGGACGATCGACGTCAGGCGGGCCGAGACCTTCGGTAAGACCGCGTGCATCATGATGCGCCGATCGATGCAAGGGGTCGAGGGCCGGGTCCGCACCTGCCGGTCGACCGATGTTGCGTGTAGCCTCCCGGCAAGCGCCAACCCGAGGAGGAATCGTGTCCACTGTGGAACTGGTGACCGAGATTCCCGGACCGAAGTCCCGAGGCATCGTGGCCCGCAAGAGACGCGTCGTGGCCGATCCGTTGGACCTGCATGCGCCGGTGGTGATCGACCATGCGCTTGGCGCGGCGTTCACCGATGTCGATGGCAACAGGTTCTTGGACTTTTCCGGGGGGCTCGGGTGTCACCTGGTGGGCTACTCGCACCCCAGGGTGATTGAGGCCGTGCAGCGGCAGGCGGAGCGGTTCTCGCACACGGACTTCTCGGTGATCCCGTACGAGGAGTACGTGGAGCTGGCCGAGCGGCTGGTGGCGCTGTGCGGCGGGGGGGACCGCAAGGTTGCGCTGTTCAACTCCGGGGCCGAGGCCATCGAGAATGCGGTGAAGTTCGCCCGGGCGGCAACGGGGCGGCCGGCGCTGGTGTGCTTCGAGGGTGGGTTCCACGGGCGGACCCTGCTGACCATGACCCTGACCAGCCGGTACCGGCCGTACAAGAGCGGGTTCGGGCCGTTCGCGCCCGAGGTATACCGGCTGCCGTTCCCGTACCCGTACCCGTACCGGAGCAGCCACCCGGAGGACGCCGGCCGGATCGCCCTCGAGGCGATCGAGCGGGCCTTCACCACCATGGTCGATCCATCCAGCGTGGCCGCCGCGATCGTGGAGCCGGTGCAGGGCGAGGGAGGGTTCATCGTCCCGACGCCGGAGTTCCTGGGCGTGCTGGCCGACATCTGCCGGCGGCACGGGATCCTGGTGGTGGCGGACGAGATCCAGGCCGGGTGCGGGCGGACCGGGCGATTCCTGGCGTCCGAGCACTTCGACTTCCGGCCCGACATCGTGGTGTTGGCCAAGGCGCTGGCGTCCGGCTACCCGCTGTCCGCGGTGGTCGGGCCGTCCGAGGTGATGGACGCGCCGGGACCGTCCGCCATCGGTGGCACGTACGTGGGGAACCCCGTGGCCTGCGCCGCCGCCAACGCCGTGCTCCAGGTCATCGAGGAGGAGGGCCTGGTCGAACGGGCCGAAGCGGTCGGCAAGATCCTGCGGTCCCGGTGGGAGGAGCTGGCGGGGCAGATCCCCGAGATCGGAGAGGTCCGGGGCCTGGGCGCGATGATCGGCGTGGAGTTCGTGAAGGACCGCGAGACCCGGGAGCCGAACGGCGCCTTCCTGTCGGCTCTGATCCGCGAGGGGATGCAGCGCGGCGTGGTCTCGGTCTCGTGCGGCCCGTACCACAACGTGCTGCGCCACCTGGTGCCCCTGGTCATCTCGGACGAGCAGCTGGACGAGGGCCTCGACCTGCTGGCCGACGCCGCCGTGGCGGCCCGTTCGTCGTCGGCGCCCCAGGGGGTCGCGTCCGGGGAGTAGCCCGAACCTACGTCGGGCCGGTGGGACCGGCCGTGGGGCTCGTCGAGGGGCTCGCCGTCGGCGACGCGGTGGGCGTCGGGCTCGGCGACGGCGACGGGAGCGGGTTCACGGCGATGGGCAGCGTCGCCGGAAGGGCCTCGCCGCCGTCTGCGCTCTGCGCCGCGAGCACCACCGAGTACGTGCCCGGGGGCACGGGGAGACCGGACGCGTCCGTGCCGTCCCAGGTCTGCGCCAGCAGCGTTCCGACCGATGACATCGAGGCCAGCACCGAGCCGTCGGCGGCCATCACGTCGACCCGCCAGGTCAGCGACTCGCTGCCCCGGGCCGTGAACGTGACCGTGTCCAGGCCCGGCGTGACATGCTCCGCCGACGCCGTCGGCCGGTAGATCTTGGGAAGGCCGGTGGCCCGCACCACCGAGCGGACGTCCGGCAGCTGCACGTAGAGGAAGTCGCCCGGGCAGTCCGTGATCCCTGTGTCCCGGTGCCCCGAGATGATCGGCAGCCGCACCCGGGTGCCGCGCGGGTACTTGGTGGTGGAGCCGCCCGCCGACACCATCACTGCCGTTCCCTTGGCAGGGAGGTGGGCGACGTCCAGCCGCCACGCCAGCAGCTGCTCCAGGGAGTCCACCGCGGCCGCCGGCGGCGGGGCGTCCTGGAAGTTCCCCATGAGCGACACCGAGAACGTGCCGGTGTTGAACCCCATCTGGGATCCGGGGATGACCGGCCGGGTCACGCCGCCCTTCCGCCCCACGAAGATGGTGCCGTACCGGTCGATCAGGAAGTTGTACGCGATGTCGCAGTAGCCGCGTTCCTGGGTGTGGTACCAGTAGATCGACCGCACGATGTCGTCGGACTGCGACGGCGCGTAGGCGTTCACCCCCGAGGTGTGGTGGACGAACGCCATCTTCACCGCGGGCGCGTAGTACGGCGCGCTGCATCCCGGCGTCCCCGTGTTGAAGTAGGCCGGGTCGGCTCCCCACTTCCACCGCGGGACCATGGCCGGCCGCACGGTCAGCGCGCCGGCGCCCTGCGGCGCGAACAGCCCGCCCAGCAGCCCGCCTCCGCCAGCGGACGCGAGTGGCGCGAGGTCGCGGGGGCCCGTCCCTGGGCCGGCGGCGGTCCCGGAGGTGTTCACGAAGGCGGCCCGGAGGTCCGACAGCGCGGACCCCGCCGGAAGCCGCAGGGACAGCCGGACGCACCGGCTGCCTCCGGTCCACAGCAGCTCGGTGCCCTGGCGGTCCCCATGGTATTCCGGCGTGCGGGGGTCCGGCGCCTCGGCGGGCTCCGGGGCCAGGATCCTGCCTCGGCCCAGCCCGCTGACGTCGGGGCCGGTGGCGAGCCGGGCCCGGACCGGGGCGCCGTCCGACTGCTCCCAGACCAGGGCGACCGCCGTGAACCAGAAGGGCGCGCACAGCGACTCGGCGCCGGTCCACACCGTGGTGGTGGCCCGGAGGGAGCCGTCGTCGAGCATGGCCGCCCCGGGCGCAACCCCGCGCACCAGCGGCGCCAGCGGCACCGCCATGTCTGTTCCCACCGTGGGCGGCGTGCCGGATCCTCTGGCCGCCGGCACCCACCCGGCCACCTGGAACAGCAGGGCCAGGGCCAGCGTGGCAAGCAGTCGTCGGCGAGCGATGGACATTTCCTGCGTTCGTACCCCAGGTGAGGGGCCGGTTCAAGACCTTTGCCCCAACTGCCGCATTCGCCCCGCTTGGACGGGCTTCCGCCGCCGCGTACGCTGAGGGCATGTGCCGAAGCATCGTGACCCTCAGACGCCCCGACGCCGCCGCCACCGACGAGGAGGTCCGCGCGGCCGCCCTCCAGTTCGTCCGCAAGATCAGCGGGTACCGCACGCCGTCGCGGGCCAACCAGGAAGCCTTCGAGGCCGCCGTGGACGAGGTCGCCGTGGCGTCCCGGCGGCTGCTGGATGCGGTTGGTTCGCCCCGGTCCTCGCGGCGGTGAGCGACCCCAGGGAGTTCCTGGCGTCCAACCGGGCCATGTGGAACGAGTGGGTGGACATCAACGCCGGCTCGGACTTCTACGGGCTGGAGGAGTTCCGCCGTGGCGGGACCAAGCTCCGTCCGTATGAGCTGGAGGAAGTGGGCGACGTCCGCGGCAAGACCCTGCTGCACCTCCAGTGCCACTTCGGGATGGACACGCTGTCCTGGGCGCGGGAGGGCGCCGTGGTGACTGGGATGGACTTCTCCGAGCGGGGGATCGAGGTGGCCCGGGGCCTGGCCGCCGAGCTGGGCATCGAGGCCGCGTTCGTGTACTCGGACCTGTACGAGCTGCCGAACGCGCTGGAGGGGCAGTTCGACGTGGTGTACACCTCCCGCGGGGCGCTGAACTGGCTGCCCGACATCCCGCGGTGGGGGGCGGTGGCGGCCCATTTCGTGCGGCCGGGAGGGGTCTTCTACGTCACCGAGGCCCACCCCTTCCTGCACGTCTTCGACGACGAGCTGGACGAGCCCTTCCTGCGGCTGCGGTACCCGTACTGGACCCGGGAGGAGCCGCTGGCCTTCGAGAACGTCGGCTCCTATGCCGACCGAAGCCAACCCGTGACCGTGCCCATGGAGTACGACTGGAACCACAGCCTCGGTGAGATCGTGACCGCGGTCGTCCAGGCGGGTCTGCGGATCGACTTCCTCCACGAGTTCGACTTCCTGGAATGGCCGATGCCGCCACTGACCGAAGAGAGCGAGGACGGGCTGCACCGGCTGCCCCCGGGCAAGTTCGGCGAAGGCGAGCTGCCTCTTTTCTTCTCCCTCCGCGCTTCGAAGCCGGTCTAGGCGGAGACCGCAGCCGGCTCCCGCCGGAACATCACCAACTCCCGAACCGCGGGCCAGGCCAGGATGACGACGAGCCCCGCCGACACCGCCCACCACAGCCACGGCCAGGGGTCGGTCTCGAACCACAGCAGCCAGCCCCCGCCCACGGCGAGCGTGCGCCACGGCCGGCCCGTTCGCAGCCACTCGTGCAGCAGCAGGAACGCGAGGGCCGGGCCGAGGTAGTAGGAGTACAGGGTCGGCTCGAACGGCACACGGGACAGGAAGGTCAGCCCGAACCCGGCCAGCACCGGACCGGGCTCGGGGCGCCCCCACAGCCGCCAGGCCACGGCGAAGGCGACGACGAACGCGCCGGCCCGGCTGGGCGTGCCCACGAGGACCTGGGTCTGGTGCGACACCCACAGCGCCGCGTGCCCCACCTGGGGAAAGGTCCGGGCCTGGAACAGGGCCTTCGACGCGTGGGGCCAGTCCATGGCCAGGGTGAACAGGGCCAGGGCGGCCGGCAGCGCCATCGCGGCGCCGAGGGCCCGGAGCCTGCGGCCCGGCGGGGCCAGGGCCAGGTACACGGGAAGGGCCAGCAGGGCCCACTGCTTCACCGCGATGGCCACGCCCAGCCACAGCGCGCCGGCCAGGCTCCGGGCGCGGAGCGCCTCCAGCCCGGCCAGCATGACCAGGCCCAAGGCGAGCACGTCCTCGTAGTGCCCGTACACGATGGAGATCGAGGTGATGGCGAGCAGGGCCACCAGCACCTGGAGGATCAGCCGCCCGCGCCGGATCCCGGCCTCGGTGGCCAGAGCGCGGACCGCGTACAGGAGGGGCAGGCTCATGGCCAGGCCGTACGGGCCGTAGACCAGCCACAGCGTGGGGTGGGCCACCACCCGCGGGTAGCTCTCGGTGAGGTGCAGGGCCTGCCCCACCGCCGCGACCGGCGCCAGCAGGATGGCGAATAGCGGCATGGCCACGTAGAAGCCGTCCGGACGGTACATGTGGCCGGGGTGGCCCCGGGCCACCGCGTGGGCGGCCACCATGGGATGCCAGATGTCCCCGGGCGGGCCCCATTCGTGCGGCAGGTGCCACGGGGGCCACTGGAGCATCGTGTACACCATGCCGGCGCCGATCACCAGCAGCGTCAGCCAGACCGCGGCCCGCCACGGATGTGGGTCGGCACCGGCTTCGCCGCGCCCGTTCGGCTGGACCGCACCCCGGGCCTCCGGCGCCCCACGCCACGTCAGCTCGCGCAGCTCGGATCCTCCCTCTCGTCCATCCGCCGGTCGATCCTACGGCGGCACCTCCGGCGCCGGTAGGCTCGGGCCTTCGCGGGTATCCTCCGGGCTGGTGCGCGCTCGATCCGCTGGACGAGCTGGACGAAAGGAACTCCTGCCATGACGACCCGCCCGACCGCTGCGACCCGCGTGACCAGGCCCCGGCGCTCGTGCCTGTCCGTGCCCGGCTCCTCACCGAAGATGCTGGCCAAGGCCCCCGGCCTGCCCGCCGACGAGGTGTTCATGGACCTCGAGGACTCCGTGGCGCCGGGGGCCAAGGAGGAGGCCCGCGGCAACGTGGTCCAGGCCCTCAAGGAGGGCGACTGGACCGGCAAGACCGTGGTGGTGCGGATCAACGGCGTGTACACGAAGTGGTGCTATCGGGACGTCATCGAGGTCGTGGAGAACGCCGGCGAGCTCCTGGACTGCATCATGGTCCCCAAGGTCGAGTACGCCACCGACGTGACCTTCGTGGCCGAGCTGCTCCGTCAGATCGAGGAGACCAACGGCGTGGACAAGCGGATCGGGCTGGAGCTCCAGATCGAGACGGCCGCCGGCCTGAAGAACATCCACGAGATCGCCGGGGCCTCCGACCGCGCCGAGACGCTGATCTTCGGGCCATCCGACTTGTCAAAAGCACTCCTGTGTGGGACGATCTCCGCACGAGGAAGGGACGAGCCATGCGAGCGGCGATCTACGCCCGGCTATCGGAGGACGACAAGGGAGACGGCGAGAACGTCGAGACCCAACTCCACCTAGCCCGCAAGCACGCCGCGGACATGGGCTGGACCGTCGTGGGGGAGTACTCCGACAACGACGTGAGCGCATACAAGTCCAATTCGAGGCCGGGGTACGAGCAGATGCTCACCCGCATCATCACCGGCGCTGTCGATGTCGTCGTCGTGCGGCATATCGACCGGCTGTTCCGGCGCGACCGCGAACGGCTGCGGTTCTATGACGTCTGCCTGGCGGCCCGTACCTACCTTGTTGCTGGATACCAGGAGGGCGTGGTGAACCTGCGCACCGCCGCCTGCAGGAAGCTGTTTCGCGATAGGGGCTCGGACGCTGAGTACGCGAGTGACGTTCAGGGCGAACGCATCCGCGAGAAGCACGACCGCAAGTTCGAGAAGGGTGAGTGGGCGGGCGGCCCGCGGCCCTTCGGCTACCGGCCCGGCGGCAAAACGCTGATCATCGATGAGCGGGAGGCGGAGCTGGTCCGCCATGCTGCTGGATCCATCCTCGATGACCGAGCGACCTACAACTCGATCGCCCGCGAATGGAACGAGAAAGGGATCCTGACCCCACGCGGGAACCGCTGGCGGGGATCAACCGTCGCGCAGATGCTGCGCTCGCCGCACCTCGCCGGCATCCGCGAGCACAACGGTAGGAGCGGCCCAGGGAACTGGGAGCCGATCCTTGACGAGGGCACAGTCCAGGCGTTCACCGCACGGCATGACAAGGGCCGCGTCGGCAGTCACGCCGGGGCGAAGTACCTCCTTGCTGGGCTGCTGACGTGTGAGCGCTGCGGCCACAAGCTCTATCCGCAGCAGTACGCGAAGCGGCCGTTCGCTTACGCCTGCGATGCAAGCAAGGACCGCCTCCAGGGCTGCGGCCGGCTGCGCATCCAGGCCGCCGCACTCGAGCGACACGTGAGTGAGCAGCTTTACTTCGCCGAGCAGATGGAGGAGATGTATGGCAAGCGGGAGGCCAGCCCGGACCCACTCGCCGAGCTGGATGTGAAGATCGCTACGGAGAAGGCGAAGCTTCGGGAGTTTGCCGACGCGTTCGAGCGGGACGAGATCGACGCGTCCGACTATCGGCAGAAACGCGAGTCGGTGACCGCGCGGCTGAACGCTCTGAAGGAGGAACGCGCGCGGCTGGCGGAACCGATCCCCGAGGAGCCGCTCAGCCTGGCGGACATGGACCGGATCGTTAGGGAGTACGAGGCGGACCCGGTCGGCTACTGGGCGAAGCACCCTGACTCGCTTCGAGAGATGCGCGCCGCGATCCGGCACCTCTGGTCGCGTATCGTCGTCAAACCCTCGGAGGAGAAGCGTGGCTCGCGGGCCTTCGATCCGGGGCGCGTCGTGTTCGAGTGGCGCTCGCACGCCCGAGCGGCCGAAGCGGCGGCCTGAACCCTCAGCGCCTGGTGACGAGCTAGACCCTACAAGGTAACCAGGCAGTGGTGACGACCAGTGCGCCAAGACCCAGCCGATGGTAGGAGTCCGAGGGTGTGCCCCTCCCCCCGCATGATCCACAAGCTGCTCGCTGCGGGCGCTCAAGACGGCTGCTATCCCACCAAACCAGCAGGCTTGTGGCGCCAGCGGGGGCTGCCCGTCCCTGCGCCACGGGCGACCCCTTCCCGCATCGACCTCCACCGCTCAGGGGCGGGCCGGCGACACCGGATGAGGCGGTGTCAGGGTCGGGCAACCGCCTCCGGACCTCACCCCGAGTGTGCTGCTGAATACGGCACCATCCACCGCTTCACCCTCCATGTGCTGGGGAAACGCGCTCATTTTCGCCTCCGGAGGAATGGGAAGAAGGAAGGCCGAAACCTTGCCCCCTGGCGTGGATGACGGCCGGGGTGACTGCCAGAGCGTGGTAGGGGGAGTCAGGGAGTAAGTCTGATTCGAGGGATTTGGGCGCCGCGTAAACGGAATGGGGCAGGCTGGGCGTTCAGGGTGCCGATGAGCGAACCGGCGAGCGCGGTGGCAAGCGACACGGGGCCCGACGTATCGGGTCGGTCCTCCTTCGAGGCGTTCTTCTCGGAGGAGCATCGCGGGCTGTACGGAGCGCTGGTGCTGGTGACCCGGAGCTCCCACGAGGCCGAGGAGGTCATGCAGGACGCCTTCCTCCGGGTGTGGGAGCGGTGGGACCGTGTCTCGGGCCTGGACGATCCGGTCGGGTACCTGTACCGGACGGCCATGAACCTGTTCCGGAGCCGCCGACGCCGGGTGCTGGTGGCCCTCCGGCGCGTGGGCCGACCCGTGCCGGCCGACGACGGGCTGGCCGCGGTGGAGGACCGTGAGGCGGTGGTCAGGGCCCTGGCTCCGCTCACGCCCCGGCAGCGCGCGGCCATCGTGCTCACCGACGTGCTCGGGTTCACCTCGGAGGAGGCCGCCGCGGCCCTGCGGGTCCGACCCGCGACCGTCCGGGTCCTGGCGGCCCGGGGACGGGCCCGGCTCCGAGACCAGGCCACGCTGAAGAAGGAGATGACCGACGGTGGATGACCTCGACCTTCACGACAAGGAATCCCTGCGGCGGGCTCGCGGGTCCGCGCAGCCGCCCGAGCCCGCGTTCGAACGGCTGGTCCGGCGCCGGGAACGCAAGCACCGCAACGGCCGGATCGCCTCGGCCGCCGTGGCGCTGGCCGTGGTGGCCGGCCTGGTCGCAGGCGGCGTGTGGACGCTTCAGCACCGGCCCTCCCGGTCGGTGGTTGGGGGCTCGGGTCCCTCCGGACCCTCGGTGACCGGTGCGCCCTCGCCCGGCGTGACCAGCCCGTCGCTGGTGGCCAGCCCGGGCCAGTACTACTACTGGAAGACCGTCCGGCCCCTGGAGGGCCAGGACGTGGTTGAGGAGATCTGGTGGGGAACCGACGGGTCGGGTCGGTACCAGGTCGACCAGACCAACCCCGACCTGTACGGCACCCCGAAGAGCGGGTCATGGGGGCCGGGCGGGCCTCCCTCCGACTTCGGGTTCCCGTTCGAGTCGGATGTGTCGGACCTGTCCACCGACCCTGCCACCCTGCTCCAGCAGATGCTCGACCGAAGCTCTTCGAACGGTGCCTCGCCCGAGCCCGAGGTGACGCTATCACCAGGGCTCAGCCCGGTGACCAGCAGGATGTGGCGCTCGATCACAGAGCTCATCGAGCAGGGGAACGTGACGCCCGCCCAGCGGGCGGCCCTGTTCGAAGTGGCATCGGGGCTGGACGGCGTGACCGTCCAGCAGGACACCGAGGACCCCGTGGGACGGCCGGCGGTCGCGGTGTCGTTGCAGCTCGGTGACTACTACTGCACCGGCGATCCGGACACCATGTGGTTCGACCCGGACACCCACGTGCTGCTGGCCTCGGATGGAGACTTGGGGTGCTCCCCCGAGGTGATCGTGGTGGCCGGCGGGATCGTGGACTCGACGTCGGACACGGTCGCGCCCGGGGATGGCTACATTCCGGCCCCGACATTCCCCGTGCCCGACCAGACGCAGCCCACCTCCGGGACCGAGACGGTTCCGGCCCTGTCGCCGACGCCCAGCCCCTCCGGCTAGTCGCTCTCTTCGGTGGTGTGCTCGATGGTCCTGCACATCCCGAAGAAGGCCACCCAGGGACGGGCCATGCTGGTGTGGACCGTGGAGGGCTCCGGATCTTCCGGAAGGGCCGAGGTCACCGTCGGCTAGGCGCGTGGTGCGACCCCACAACTCAGTCGGTCGCGCAGGCGGACGGGCCAGTCCCATCAGGGCGCTCGCCGCCGTCAACGCCCTTGTGCAGAGGCCGACCAACGCAATGAGGAGCGATTCGCTAGCTCCCTTGACAAAGTCGGAGCCCGAGATCGAGGTTCGTTCCATGCAACCACTGCGGCCAGCTCGACCGCGCCTCTGGCTGAGCGCGGTGGCAATACTGGTGCCCCTGCTCGGCGGCACTCCCTCGACGGCGGCTGCACCAGGGACTTCCGGGCATGCCACCCGCCCCGCCACCCCGCCCGGCCGGATCGCGCTCACCCGCGGAAACCCTTCGGAGATCTGGCTGGTGGACCACGACGGGTCCCGGCCCGTGCAGGTGACGAACAGCCCGGGGGCACGACAGCCCTCCTGGTCGCCGGATGGGCAGTCCATCGCCTTCGTGGCCCCAGGAAGCGCTGGTGGGGACGCCGTGTGGGTGATCTCGGGCGATGGGACCGGACTACGTCAGGTCAACCACGGCATGCGTGCTGAGCACCCGGCGTGGTCCCCGGATGGGACCTCGGTCGCGTTCGATTCGGTCGCCGACGGCGCGGTGTGGGTAGCTCCGCTCGACGGGGCCACCCCTGTGAAGCTGACCGGTGGCCTCGCTCAGGGGCACCGGGACCGGGAACCGGCCTGGTCGCTCGATGGCTCCCACGTGGCCTTCGTCCGTTCCAACCACGGCGGCCCGTGGGTCCTGTACACCATGTCCCTGCTCGGCGTCCCCGACCTTGGCCGGGGCAACGTCAATCAGGGAGTCAGCTCTCCAGCCTGGATGGCGGACCAGGAGGTCGCGCTGGTACTCGGTCACGGTGCCAAGCGACGCGTCGTGTACGGCAACCGGCCGCTGGCGCTCACCGCGGTCCGACCGTCGTGGAACCCCATGTTCATCCGGGGTGCCAGCGAGATCGCGTTCCTGACCACACGCGGCGATCACACGTCGCTCGACGTCTCGGCCTTCCCGTCGCAGAAGACGGCGAAGCCAGCCACGCCGCATGTCCTGATCGCATCCGTCGTGGGGTCCGACTTGGCGTGGCAACCTCCCGGTGGTCCCTGTCTCAGCCGTGACGCGCCGGGGCGCATCACCTGCCAGCAGGCCCTCACCAGCGCGCAGGGTCGGACCGGGACTCCTCCCGCCCCGCCCGTCGCTACCTACGCCTTCCTGGTCGGCCATCGCACGGCCTGGGAGGTCCGGTTCGAGGGGTACGCCGACTTCACGCCGAGCGGCCCCGGGTCACCCCGCTACCCGTGCTGGTCGGGCACGACCGATGTCGTGTTGAGCGCCGCCACGGGCAAGGTTCGGAGTTTCGGGTGGGATGTGTTCAACGTCCCTTGCCTGTCGGCGTCGGGCTAGGCCAGGTAGTCGCTCGATCCACGCGCGACGGTAAGCAGGCGTTTCCCAGCAGAAGCGGCATTCCCTGGACTCACCGATTCGTCTACTCGGGCTGGAAACGCAGGCTGTCGAGGACATGCCACACCACCCGGAGAACCTGGCCGTCGTGGCCCACGCCTGGTCCCAGCTCCACGAACGCATAGAACCCGCGTCCGGCGTCCTGGAAGGGAATCCACCAGGCCCGGAGCCCCACTGGTTGATACCCGTCGCAGGCTGGGAAGCCGTTCCACGTGTCCCTGGCAGCCCCTGGGCCGAAGCGAGCCGGGCGCGGTGGGAGCCCCGGGTCGGTCTGCTGAAGCGTGATGAACACGTCTCCCAGGCCGAGATCTGAGATGACATTCCCGGGGAGGTAGGCGTCGGTGCACGCCTTGCCCCCGGGCGAAGAGGATATGTCCCCAGGGAGAGGATCTCGCTCGGAGACGACAGCGCGGGAGTGAGGGTCTGTCCCGCCCGGTACCAGTCATTCGGGTACGTAACGCTGAAGCCGTGCACTCGGTCCCGGTAGGTGGTCCAGTGCGCCCCTCCCTGCACCTGGAGCGAGGCGACGACGGCCCTGGCCTTGGCGACGGAGGCTTCGGCTGCTTCGGACCCGATCCAGGTTCCAAGCCACATGACTGCGTCGCCGTGCACCCGGATGCTGAGGTAGGACTCGGCTGGCCCTCCGACGATGCCGCCGGTCGGTTCGAGCTGGTCCCATCCGATCGGGAAGGGGGTGTCCGGGGTCGAGACGAGCATGCCCAAGCCGACCCCGGTCGGCTCAAGCGCCACCGCCACCCCGTTCTTGGGGAACCCAGCCAGGACCAGCCGATCCCCGCATGCCGGCGGCTGCCCGGACGGGTTGCGGAACACGAAGTCTGTGTCCGTGACGATGATGCCGACACGGGCCGGAGCGTTGGGGCAGGCGGGGAGGCTCTGAACTCGCCACCCCGAGGGATGCTGAAGAGTCCAGCCCGTGCTCTTGAGGGAACCGGCGCTCGCCAACCCGGAGGTTTGCGGCTCGAACGCACCCACGACCACCGCCAGGCGTCCTCTCGGAAGTCCCGGGCCGATCGGCCGGTGACGACGCCTTCGGGTTCCGACCCCAGATCCTTGCGAAGCCGGACCACGTGGAGCCCACCACTCATCAAGAGGTCGACGTCACCTCGGGCTCGACCCTCTCGGGGCCCGGGGATGTCGCCGTGGAAGCCGACCGGACCGGTGTTCCCCTCGGTGGGCCGCGGGAACCCTGGCCCCAATCCGATGCGGAGGCAGACAGGGGGGGCTCCGAGGAGATTGGAGCCCGCGATCCTGACACGGACCCATTCTGGGCGGACATCCATGATCGGATCGGTGCCCTGAGGCAAAGGGTTCAAGCGAGCCCCGCCGGGAGCGCGGATACCTCAGCAACATCGGAGTGAACCGCCCTCGCCCGGCGTTGAGAGACGGAGTGGCCCCATCGAAGCGCTGCCTGAGTGTCGGCGCGCTGCGGAGCCTCAACCATCGTGCAAGGTGGGATACAAACAGAAGAGCGGCCCGCCAAAGGAGCCGCTCTCTATGTCTGGGGAGCCACCTCCACCATCGCTCTCAGGTGCTGGCTCGACTCCCCAAACTCCAACAAGTCTACTAGTTGATTGACCTCAGCAGCAAGCGTTCGAGGCGCCGCGCGATGACAAAGCTCGCCGCCCAGCGACGAACACTGCTGCTACGGGCCGGAAGCAGCATCGTAGGGCGATGGCCTAGATTGGCCTACCCGTCCGGCCCGAGGGCCCGGTGGTAGTCACGGCCGTGAGCAGCAGTGACGCGTCTCCCACCGCGAAGCGACGTGGAGATCGCCAAGGTCTTGAATGTGCTCCCCCCGGCCAATCTGGCCCACTCGGAAAGAAAGAAGGGGCGGTTGCTAGTCCTCTAGTATTCGCAGGTCGGCCGGCAGTAGCGTTCTCTTTTGCCCCAGGCGCCAAGGGCCCGCTGACCCCCCGGTTCCCTCAAACCGATGCTTCGGGTCTTCCGCCTCAGGCGACATCCCCGCTCTCTCACCCAACTCGAGGAGGTTGTCCCTGGAGGAATCCACCTTGCCCACGTCGACAGGGGTGGTGGCGTTCAGTGCCGGGTTCAAGCCGCCCCATATACGCGGCGCCCGGAAGGCCGGGCGGTCGGAACTATGGGCCAGGTTCCCCAACACCCATCCCTCCGCGTCGTCGAACACACCGGTCACCTCGCCGCAGCTCGAGCACAGGTCGGCGCCCCACCTGGGGTCGTCGGGGCGGTCGCGTTCGAGGTCGTGGAGGACCTGAGCGAGCAGGACGGCCGCCGCCGTGGTCAGCCGGCAGTCGTCGCAGAGGATGGGGCCGGTGTGCATCCTTGTGGACCCCCTCTTGAGAGGGTGGGCGGTCAGGGAGCCGGACTTATTGGGCTGCAGACGCGAGCTCTCGCTGCCGGAAGATTCTCCCATGGGCTCAGGGCCGGAAGTGGGAGCCCATGCTCGGGTTCAGGGGATGCCCTGCCCCTCGATCTCGTCCCGATCTTGCTCGATCGCGTCGACCAGCTCGGGATGCTCGGCCAGGATCAGGAAGTGCCGTCGTCGGGGTCGTTCGGATCCAGATGGGCAAGGTCGATCCCCTGGACCGAGCCCCGGGCAGGCGGGACGGTCCAAGCTCGCCGGTCGATGTTCGGACTCGCGATCGTCACATTCCTTCGATCGGGGACGATCTGCACCTGAGGTAGCGTATGTCGTTCACGTGCCGGTGCGGTTCCCATATCAGGGTGATTGTCGCTCCGGATCCCGAAGCGACATCCCTCGTGGACTGCATGACGGCGGCCGCGAACACCGACCGACCCAGACTCGGGCGCACTCGGCGCAACCCGTACCAGGCCCGCCGGCTCATCCCGACAGTCAGCGAGGGGCGTGTAGCCGAGCTCGCTCGCACACGATCTTCCGCGCCGAGTCGAGGACCGCATGGCGGCGCCCGCTGCGCCCACCCAGCGCGTAGCCGGCCATGCCTCCACGGCGAGCGCCATGAGGACAAGATGTGCCGCGATCCAGGCGCCCAGAGGTTCGCCGAACGTGTTCGGGTCCCCAGTCATCAGTGTTGATGCAAGGGCAGGTTGGGATAGCGCTCATTGACCTCCGCCGGCCCACGTGAGCCCCAACGCCACCCGGACCGAGGTCGTCGGCAAGATCGTGTACCTCCGCCGGCACTACCACTTCGGGCCCCACAAGATCGCCATGTACCTGAAGCGCTACCGCGACATCGTGATCAGCCCGTCGGGGGTCTGGAGGATCCTCAAGCGCCTGGACATGAGCCGGCTGCCCTCCTCCCAGCGCTACCGGCGTCACACCGACCGGTGGAAGGGCTACGAGAAGCCCCTGCCCGGGCACCGGGTGCAGGTCGACGTGAAGTTCATCGCCCCGCTGAAGGGCTCCCGCCGCAAGCACTACCAGTTCACCGCGATCGACGACTGCACCAGGATCCGGGTCCTGCGGATCTACGA